>Ga0307510_10009961_pt1 | contig 11295 bp, 7 predicted proteins | sample 12_EM_MG_FD_207224 | JGI IMG/M metagenome (GOLD analysis project Ga0307510, IMG submission 207224) | Populus trichocarpa ectomycorrhiza microbial communities from riparian zone in the Pacific Northwest, United States - 12_EM | ecosystem: Host-associated > Plants > Roots > Unclassified | place... | reverse complement strand
CAGGAAAGAGTAGTCTCTATGTTGTGGAATCTGGGTTTGTAGCTTGCTTTTGCTTTCTTGAATAACTCTCGGAGCGATACTCGGTTGAGAAGGGCCAAAGAATGATCCGTAAGTTTTAATTTTATGATGATCAGAATTTGAGAGCTTCGAGAGATGATGAGGACAATTTCGTTTTCGGATTTGTTCTTTAAGCAGCTTTCTTGTTTCAAGAAACTCCAGCTCCTCCTTGGTGACGGCCATTATTGGGGCTTTGAATCTTGCAATATATATTCTCAAAGGAAGGAGGAGATCATAGACATAGACAAGATAAAAAAAAACTACAAGAGTGCTGCTGGGGAAGGAGTTTTGTGTTTCCTGATACCATATGAACTTTAGGGCAAAATATATGAACTCATAATTTATACTTGGTGTGTATATATATATAGATGACTTGTATGAGTTTTGTGTTTTCCTGATACCATTCGGATTACCACCATGGTTCAATCAACTCCTTGCTGGGAACGGATTCAATTCAATTCAATTTTCAAAAAGAAAAAAAGAGAAAACCGCTTCACATTATACTTTACTATTTTTCTATTCTCGAAACCGTCTTTGTTTTGTCATGGCTAACAAAAAAAAAAGGTAGCATTAGCAAGTTTCCTATCTTCATCAATATGCTCACTAAGTTTTTCAAACAGTGGTTTCAAAGTCAAGTGACCTCCCCCTGCTGTATTGTCTGAGCAGGCAAGGACTGCTGAGCTTTGGAGCTTTTGTGGGTTGTGGCTTCGGTTTGTATCAATTGGGCTTTGGTAATTTACTGGGCCGGGTTTCTGTCCCATGTTAGCCCAATTTTATACTGTTATTATTATTCTAGTTGAGTAGCCAGACACAAGGCCCAGGTTCGATTTCTCAAGTAATTTCTTGATGATTTGGGAGCTGCTACTTGGCTAGTAGGCTAGCAGTGCTTTCTTCTAAAGATAGCCTGCACTGTACGTTGGCAGAAAAACAGGATGCGAAATTCTGATAGAGGCTGCCAAGTGCCAAGGCATCGATCCATCTCTGCAGAGTGCAGATTGATACAGTTTCATTGACTTGTAACTCAGCTCGTCGACAAGTGGAGGAAAAAAAAGGAGGAGGAAATCCAAACCAGGAGCATCATCTATTAGATTATCAAATTTGATCATACCCAATTCGTTTACTCAGGGAAAATGGCAAGTCATCTTTAGGCTTTCGAGTATGGCCAAAAGCCATAGTTGTGGTCTCTTTTTTCCTGTTTTTCTCGAAGCACGTAGGGCATCTACTGGCTAAAGTGTTAAACTCTAGTCACTTCCCAGTAGCTACAAATGCCATTGATCTTGGGAAATTTTGCAGAATAAAGTGGTCCGTGAAAAGGAAAGTAGGAAGACATGGATCGATCTGTAGCTGAAAAGTGAGAATTACAGCAACATAGGGACCGTTCTTGGGCACACCTGCTAGCTAGGAAGTGGACAACAAGGCCCTTTTTCTCGCTGCCATCATATTTGTATGGTGCGTGAGCAGTGAGCTCTATCGCAGAACCAACCAAAAGAACAGCTAATTGATTGAATGCTTAATGTTGGACTGTATAATTTACTTTCTCAGCTTATTTTTTTGTAAATATAATTTAAAATGGATCCTACAGGTAGAGTCCAAGAATGGCCAACTGGACAGACATTTTTTTAGTTTTACGAGAGAGACAGATACAGATGGAGCTTGCGGTAAATTGAAATCATTGAGGATAATGTTGCACGAAGAAAGACCTTTCATTGTTTTTAATGGATCTGGATCTGAATCTAATCTCATGATCACATATTTGCCTCCTCCACCTATGAATTTGAACTCTAGGGTTTTTTCTCCTGCTCTTTGATAATTTAAATATAACTAATCAGATTTTTCAAGGGATAAAATAATAATAAAAAAAAAAATAAGGGTTAAAATTAGTATAAAAATCAAATTTAATCAAAATTTAAGGGATAGAATTAAAAAAAAAACTCAAAAAAAAATTTATAGCAATCAAAAGATTATTGACAAAATTTAATATAATTAACAAATAATAAGATATTTTTGAATTTATTACACCTCTATAAAAAAAAATATTTCCACTTAAATAAATAAAAAATATTTTTTAAAAAGTCAAGTAAAGTTTTTTTTTTATCGGAAAGGATATTTTATTAACCAAATTTTTAAAAGTTTAGAAACTAATTTTTAGAAAATTATTTTTCATAAACAGGGTCATCTAAAAATTTTAAAAAAAGAAAAATTTAAAAAAGGAACTAAAAAGTAAAAACTAGCACTCCAAATTAGAATACAAAATAAGGTAACTCCAAAAGTCTTTTCCAATGCAGGTATTGAATATGAACAGTAACAGCACAGCCTGATACAAAGAATATAAATCCAAACTAGATCACAGGATAAATTGACCAATAATCAAATTTCAAACATGATTAGGTCAGGCCCCATTGTGTAATGTGCAAGAAATGCTTTGCTTTGGATCAAAATCAATGATAGAGATTAACTTATGGTCAAAACCGTTCATAAATGTGCTTAGAATTTCACTCACCTCACCTCTCCAACCAACACCTCTCAAATCCAAGTTGGTATGTTTCCTTTTCCTTTTCACCTGCCCTTCTTTTTTTATTATTATACCATGACTTTTGCTTCTCTGCCCTTTGAAAACCAAGAATTATACTGATTTTCTTTTTTATACAACACCTGAAAATAGAAACCTAATATACCCAGAGGGATTGCTTCTTCTTCTTCTTCTTCTTTCCTTCTTGATTTCGAAAAGGACAAGTGGCCTATTTTAGCTGGTAAAAAATCGAAAGTGTTTTATTTATCTGGAAATGCATTGTTCAAAAAACTTAAGAAAATTGCTTTAAAACTAACCCGGAATAGAAAAAAAACAGGGACTTCAGGGGGGTGTTTGAAAAGCAAGAAATATAATAGCTGTTGCTTTTTTTTTTCTTTCAGAAATATAGCAAGATATTATGTTTAAGTTGGTGTTTTGTTACCCGGGCATAATGTGGGTCTAAGGTTTGTTGGCGGCATATTTTTTAATAGAAAAGCAAGAAAAGGCAAAAGGGTAGTTGTTTCTCTGTCTCCAACGTTTAGGCAGAGAAAGAGAGAAAAGGTTAGAGAGTATCTCTGCAAGAGAGAGAAAAAAGAGCTTCTTTGACCCTCCCTCCCTCCCCTTATCTCTCGTTTGAAGACCCTTTTGTCTTCCTGTTCGCATTCTTCCATTTGGATCACATCAATTTATAATTAATTAGCTATTCAAGCTCACCTGGGTATTCTTCAGATTCTCCTTTCAAGTCTTAAAATCAACAGCATTTCAAGGTGGATTCTTTTTTCCTACTTTTGTAATCAATAATATCACTATTTTGAGCTATAAATTTGCTTGATTTTTGTAGTTTGTTGAATTCTTTTAGTATTAATTTTATGTCATGCAGATATTTTTGCTTTATCTTCTTGCCAGTTTTGGTTTATGCCATAATAGTTAGTCTTTCATGAATGCTTGCTGCATATATCTGCTTTTCTTTGTGTTTGAGCATAAATTTATTCTTAATTTTTTTTCTGGGTTTCTTTCCAAATCAAAGCTTTGTATAAAAGGCTCAAACTTCCACGGAGTTGTTTATCTTTCTTTAAAAAAATATTTACTTTTTTTTTTCTTGGAAGCAAATTAATGTTTATAAGTAAAAAATGTGATATTGTTAATTGTGGTTGTTGTGGAGGGAGATAAAAATGTTAACTGTTGTTTCTTTTGCTTAATTGGATATTCTTGAAATCTTTGCAGATCTTCATTTTTTTGGAGAAATTGAAAGTTGTGGAGAGAGGTCTTGATTCATGGGTAATTGCTGTGTAACCCCTACTGGGGCTTCTTCATCTGAGAAGAAAGTCAAAGGGAAAAAGAAGGAGAAGAAAAATCCATTCTTTGGTGATAATTATGCTGTAATCAATGAATCCGGAAATGTGGATAAGCTTGGGGTCTTGAAAGAACCTACTGGCAGGGATATCTTGGCGCATTATGATCTGGGTCGTGAGCTTGGCCGTGGTGAGTTTGGTGTTACGTATTTGTGTACTGATATAAACACTGGTGAGAAGTTTGCCTGTAAGTCTATATCCAAGAAGAAGCTAAGGACTGCTGTGGATATCGAGGACGTGAGGAGGGAGGTGGAGATAATGAAGCATTTGCCTGCTCATCCAAATATTGTGTCCTTAAAGGCTAGTTATGAGGATGATTCTGCTGTGCACATTGTGATGGAATTGTGTGAGGGAGGAGAGTTGTTTGATAGGATTGTGGCAAGGGGGCATTACACAGAAAGAGCAGCTGCTGCAGTTATGCGTACTATTGTGGAAGTTGTCCAGGTCTGTGTTCTGATTATTTATTGTTGTTGAAATGGTGTTCCTATGAAGTCTTGATGGATAAAGTATTGCTTTCAGTTTTCATTTAATATCTCATATAGTTTCAACTCGCACCGTGCTTTTTTTTTTTTTTTTTAAATGAGGATAGTTTATTGTATTGTAATAGATTTTCAGCATGAGTTACCAGACTTAAGCTTGATGAAGACTAAGGATTTTCTTGTTAGTCTTTTGAAATTAAATGATGATGATGTTAGATCCCCTTGTTAGTTGGATGTTTGGTGTCTACTGTTGTTAAATTTTACCCCTCTTCTTGTTAGGCTTTAAATGCCCTTATGCTGATAATGGCTCAGCTAGGAAACCAGTTGATCGCATTATTATTTTACTGCAAAAGTTTTCCTAAGCAGCCAGTGTCTTTTCCATTTTTTATATGCATTTCAATCTTTTTTTCTCCTTTTCCATTTTCTATAACTTGATCATTTTTTCCCTGCAACTTTTAAATGTATATGAATGCAGGATCGTTTACAATTGAGACTTTTCTATTTCTGCGTTGTACTTAGGATCATACAATTTTCGAGAAAGCATCATATCATTTAATAATTGATTTAATTACTTCAAATGATTATGATAATCTTTGCATTGTTAGCTGATAATGCTTCATGTTAGGGGCTTTTTTGTCTTTTGAAATAATTGAAATTTCTTTTGCACACACTTTGCTTTGTAGATGTGCCATAAGCATGGAGTCATCCATCGAGATCTCAAACCGGAGAACTTCCTATTTGCGAATAAGAAGGAAACCTCTGCACTGAAGACAATTGATTTTGGATTGTCAGTCTTCTTTAAACCTGGTATTGCATAGTATCTGAGCCAGTGCCTCCCTCAGCCTATTTTATGGCATTTTCTTATTGTTTCTTGAAATTAATCTCCAGCCACGATATATTCTTACATATGCTATTATGTCTGAAGATTCTTTTCTTCTCTACAGGCGAGAGATTTAATGAGATAGTTGGAAGTCCTTATTACATGGCTCCAGAGGTTTTAAAGCGCAATTATGGCCCTGAAGTTGATGTCTGGAGTGCTGGAGTCATTCTTTATATTTTACTTTGCGGTGTCCCTCCTTTCTGGGCAGGTTGTTTTCCAAATTTGATTGTCTAAATAGCTTGCTTTGTTTTGTTCAATGAGCATCACTGGAGGCTTTTTTGTAGTTTAGTTTAAGTTGGAAGAAAAGAGTATAGAAGACAGCTAGCTACCCCATGGAACTGATGTGAATTCTCACCCTTCTTCTGTTGTGATCCTCATGGGGATGAAAGTTATCAGCATGCAGTTTTTGCTCCTTATTTTAAAAACCTCTTTCTCCTAAAATTTATTTTCATGGTTACACAGAAACTGAGCAAGGGGTAGCGCAGGCAATTATTCGCTCCGTCATTGATTTCAAGAGGGACCCTTGGCCTAGAGTTTCTGATAACGCGAAGGGTCTTGTGATGAAAATGCTTAATCCTGATCCTAAGCTAAGGCTTACAGCTCAGCAAGTGCTTGGTAGTTTATTCTTCTATTAGTCCAATGTCTGCTATAGAGTGCATGCTTATTTGTTAACATGCAAAATTATCCCGACTCTTTGTTTCAGAGCATCCTTGGATACAAAATGCAAAGAAGGCTCCAAATGTCCCACTCGGTGAGACTGTGAAAGCAAGGCTCAAACAGTTTTCTGTGATGAATAAGCTCAAGAAAAGAGCTCTGAGGGTAATGATTCTTAATTTGTTCACTCAACAACTATTTATAGCTTTGATTATTATGGAACCTTTTTTCCATGGAAACTCATATCATTCACTAAATTATTTTGGCCATGTGGTGCTCATCTATACCCTCCCTCCCTCCCTAACAATCCTGCACACTCTCTGTGAAATAAAAAAGAGTGATTTTTTGAGTTGTCCATCTGTAGGTGATAGCTGAACACTTGTCAGTGGAGGAAGTAGCTGGCATAAAGGATGCCTTTGATTCGATGGACACTGGAAAAAAAGGCAGCATTAACCTTGAGGAGCTTAGGGTTGGGTTGCAAAAGCTCGGCCAACATATTGCTGATGCAGATCTTCAGATCCTTATGGAAGCTGTAAGCTTAATTGTTTTACTGGCTGAAAAAATTCCCACAGAGAGAGAAAAGGATAGTCTGTTATACCATTAAAATTTCATAATGAATTTTATTCAAAATTTGTCCCCTTGAATTTTCTGAGTTTTACAGGCTGATATTGATGGTGATGGAGCTCTGAATTATGGAGAGTTCGTAGCGATTTCAGTTCACATTAAAAAAATGGGCAATGACGAGCACCTGCACAAGGCTTTCGCATTTTTTGATCGGAACCAGAGTGGTTACATTGAGATTGAAGAGTTGCGAGAATCTTTGAATGATGACATTGACACAAGCAGTGAGGATGTTATCAATGCTATTATGCATGATGTTGACACTGACAAGGTAAGAGTTATTCAAGGTTTAATTGTATATAGATATAATTAATTGCAAAATTGAAACCTTCAGTTTGAAGAATGCTTCTTCTTATTTTGCTCGTCTTATTCTGTTGCCTAGAAATGCCATGGGTAAATTACGATGCATTTTTCACCAATGTAGTGGTGTGCTGAAAGTTGTCAATGTTAGTAGCAACTAGTTTTATTGTCAATTCACAGCATGTGTCTTTTCTTGCTCAAATTATGATTCCCTTTACAAGCTTGGGCTGATTGCCTTTGCTCGATGTAAACATGTGCATGCCACACACATCTTGATGGGAGTCTCTTCCTTCAGCTTTACTCCATACGATGTGAATGCTTTTCCCTTTCTGCTATGGATGACAGAATGTGAATGACAGAAGCGATTACATCACTATTGTTTGTCTCTTTATATCACTATTGTGAATGATACTCCGAACCTTTTGAGTTTTGTGGCATCTATTATCATTCTATATTGTTGCTAAATTGGAAGCATAACCTTATTTCTATCCCATCCTGCAGGATGGGCGCATAAGTTATGAGGAGTTTGCTACGATGATGAAGGCTGGTACAGACTGGAGAAAAGCCTCCAGGCAATATTCACGGGAAAGATTTAACAGTCTGAGCATAACATTAAGGCGGGATGGATCATTGCAGGTAGCCAGTTAAGGGTAGGCGAATCAATATTCAGTTACCAGAGAAGAAAAAACCAGCAGTTGCTGTTTGGTCTATGGAGTTGTTCTTAATTTTTTCCTTCTTTCTTTTTTCATAGGACCTTTTGGATAGGTAGGATTGGAGTCATGGTCTTACTGTCCTTAATATGATCAGAATTTGTTTCTCATGGGATAGTTGCAGGAGAAGAGATACACTAATGGTAGAGAAAAGTTGGCAAGGATGCACCACAACATGTTTTTGTAAATATGTCATCATCAATTAGGCTTACAGGTCCTTTTTCATTGGAGACATCTGTCTAAATTACAGTTCATTTGCTCACGTCCTGTTAATGACAGAAACGAGCACTTTCAATTACTACGTGGATAGTTTCACACCTTTTTTTTTTTTTTTTTAATATCTTATTTGGATTAAGAAAGTTGAGGTTTGGATTTTGTTTATTTTGCCTTAACAAGTCTTAATGGCAGTATCAAGAGATCCTATTGAGTTATGAAATATGCGTACATCCAAGGCATATATCTATCTTCAGCAGGATTTGGAAGATAGGATGTTGCATTCTTTGCAATGTGATTGCCTAAACTTCGCCTCAAATATGAACTGCCCAGTTAAATGAATGACTGCTCTCTCGCCAGATTAACCTCTTGCTCGCTCGGTCCCTACGATTTTCACTCACTGTTGTTTTTTAATCACTTCTAAACTTTCAAACATGGAGAAAAACCAAGAGTAGGATATCCTGTGTTTTTATGTACTTTGGTGATCGGATCCCTTTGAATACAGGAAGAAGATTCTTCAAAACCCCAACTTGTTGAACCCCATCTCTCCTACCAAATAAACCTCATGGCTTGTGATTTTCGAATTTCCAGTAAGGTTTCATCTTCTGCCTTGGTATTGAAGCTCCTTTCTTGCAAGCAAAATTCAAGACAGATAGAAGAACCAGGAATGGCCCAGAATTATGAGCTTGAAATTTGCCGATTATTATACACGCCTGTCAGCTTTGCTCTACGCTTTGTTTTTCTTTATGCCCTTTTCTTTTTGGTTTTAATGGTGCTTTAGCAAGACTATCTACACCTGAAATGTATCTGCTAGAGATCTCTTTTTAGCATGCTGTTCTTGAACTCAAATCCGAAATAATAACTTACCACTTGAGCCTCAGACTTCAATGTTAAACATTTGGGGGGTGGAGAGGGAATTGGAAAAGAAGCACGTTTGGATTTGCTGTCTTTCCAAACAATGATCTACACATATTTTTCTTATGCATAGTCACTAAATATCATAAACCAAGACAAATGTGCAATTCACCATTGTTGCTAAGAACTAAATATTCGCTGATAAGTAGCATCAGAAAAGAAAAATCGTTTCTCCCACCGTGTAGAAAACACCCCGATCAATATCTGGAATATTATAGCAGAACGGAAAAGGAAAGAAGGGAGCTTCAGCCTCTCAAAGCTTGCCATAGACTGAAGACTTGAATCCTTACCAAATCAATGGTCAGGACCTCTTGTTCTGATCCAGCTGCTTTAGGAAAAAAAACATCATATAGCAGCAGAAGTTCCTCAAATGCCTATTATATATCATTCATTGATTGAGATAAGCAGGCAAGCAACAGTCAACAACAACTTATTCTTGTATGTAATGCAGAAAACGATCTAATCACAATCGTGAGGAATTTGTGTAGAGTATGTAACTGTTCTGTTAATTAATCATTCATGTTTACTTGATCATATTTCAAGGCCGATCAATTTGATTTTTTGTTGTTTTCTGTAACTTCAACCGCTGGTGTCCTCAATTTTGTTTTACCAAGTCTTTTCCTGGAATAATCCTCATCACACAGCCTTCGTCATTATTTGTTGGCCTAAGGAGAACAAGTCCGGGAGAATGGAAGGTGATGGATCGAGATTTCTCATTATTTTCCAAAACAATTTTTTTTGTTGGCCCAAACCGAATTTAATGGGTTAAAAAAGTCACGGGCCTGGGCAGCATACTTGGGCCCAGTTGCCCGGATCAAATGTTATGGGCCCATTCAACATGTTGGGCCCATAAGGTGCCAAGCCAGTGTACCTGGGCCTGCTTGGCCGCCTTTTGGGCTCAACCACATAACTCGAGCACAACCCCCCGATCCTGATTTTTCATGTCGTTGTGCGGGCCCCTCAAGATTTTTTTCATTGACCCAAGCCATTCTTTGATCAAATCTTACTTCTCCTACACCTATAAGTGTGCAAAAATCTTCTATGACCTACTACATTTCTATCTTATTAATACATGTGTAAGAGATTTTTTTTCTCATTAATAGTTGTGTCAAAAATATTTATCTCACATTAATACATATATAAGAGATATTTATCTCTTATTAATATTACAAGGGTAGAATTACTTTCCAGCCCTCTCTCTCAAGTAAAAGAACAAGGTTTATGAGGTATAAATACCTCTTAAACCATCTAGATAAGAAATTTATAATTTTTATTCTTAAACACACATATCATCTCCTCACTTAATATTCATTTCATACCAAAATAAAAATAAACAACATTGTTCTTATAATTTAATGTTTTTTAGCATATTTATTATTTTTTCTCTACAACAATACTAACTTAAGCATTCGAGGGTTTCTAAATCCACACAAATAGGATTTTTCATAGGTATCAAGAGACTTTCATCAAGATATATCTTCCTTTTACTGTGAATAATGGATTTAATTGAATAAACACTTAATTAACCCATAATTCAACCACCAAAGAACCATATTCCAAAGAATCTTAGGTTTTAAAATGTCATCAATTGGCTTTGTCTATGAGAAAAATAAACAAAAAGCTATCAATTTCTTTTTAGAACTTGTTTTTAATATTTCCAAGTCATTTTATAGCAGACAACAAGACACACCTGGACTAAGACACGTGACGGATCTACTTGTTATCACGAGCACGTTTATCTAGTTGAACTTCTAACAACTCATTAATCAAATGCAAATCTTAACTCAAGTGGTGCTAGCAACCCAGGGGCAAAATCAAGTCTTGATACCCCAACAAGTATTGGCACACTCGGTGACATTAGATGCATCAATACCACCGTCACCAGTCGTTCCCAACACCTGTAGATAGTTACACTACTTCAAGGGCAAAACTACATTCAAGAAAATGTTTAGCCTCAACGTTCATCAAGCCCTACAAGAGGTTGCTTGTGTCATCATGATACCCATGCACATAATGTGTATTCAATGAGTGATTCTTCTCATTATTGTGGGATAGATGATAGTTACCAATCCTGTCATTCTGCTCAAGATTACTCGTAGACAAAGGATTTAGAGATGGTTAGTCTTTGAGTGCATCCTGAAAAATGCTTATAGCCCCCGCCAAGTACGGGGCTTTTCCTTGTCCAAGCGAGTTTTAAATACCCGGATTCCTTGGGATTACATCTTTACAAAAATAAGCATAGACAATTATAATGGCCTTGCCGACCTAAGGGAACATGTGCAAAATATATGAAATAGCTTGGAGGTGGTCATCTAGGACAACAATATAATTTGCAAGATCATTCATATAACTTTTCGTGGATCCACGCGTGTCTGATATAATAATTTGTAGACAAGCTCTATTGGAGGTTTTAATGATTTATATGCCAAACTAATATGGTGTTCTAGTATAAATATACTCATTAAGTGAAGCTTTATGAAGCTCTTTAGGATTGCCTAGCGAGATAATGAGTTTACACGACATATTCAAAGAGATTCAATGAGGAGATGCTCAAGGTGAAAGAGTTATTTGAGCCCGTGACCTTAATAAGTGAGGTAAGAAAATA
>Ga0307510_10009960_pt1 | contig 11296 bp, 8 predicted proteins | sample 12_EM_MG_FD_207224 | JGI IMG/M metagenome (GOLD analysis project Ga0307510, IMG submission 207224) | Populus trichocarpa ectomycorrhiza microbial communities from riparian zone in the Pacific Northwest, United States - 12_EM | ecosystem: Host-associated > Plants > Roots > Unclassified | place... | reverse complement strand
AATTATGAAATTATTATTTGTTGCCATAAAACTTTCTGACGTATTTCTTTACCTGGTAGCCGCTTTCACAAGCCCAGGACCAAAGTTGGAGAAGAAAAAATGAGTTGAACAGGGATTTCAAAGACCATCTTCCTCTGAAAAATTGGAAGGGTAACATCTCTCAACTATAACAAGCTCCCCGCTCCCCCTTCACAGACCGCGTCTGTAAAACAACACGACCAAAGATAAAAAGGAATGCAAATGACATTCTCTAGCTTTAGCTTCTTAAATGAATAGTTTCCACTAGTGATTTACAATCTGCAATTTACAGGGAAAACCTAAAGAAAACTCTCCAGAACTTTCTTTTATGGATTTTGCCTCTTAAGAATATCATTCTCAACTGTTTCTTTCTGACCTCAGGGGGGAAAACCTTCAGAAGATTCACCATTTTATTTCTGCTTCTTTCTCTCTATCAAAAATTACTCATACTACTTGGCAACCTGACTAGTGGGTGTTGTTCAACTGCATGTCTATCAGTCAAGTATCATAATTCTTAAGGTCAATGTGTTACAAATCAATCAGTAATCATACTCGGAAAAATTTCCAATCACAGACAATTCCAGAACTTCAAGTTATCATCTTACATGCAATTTTTATGGTGATAATAGAAGCATTCTTCAATAAACATTCTTCTGAGTCATCATCAAATCTGGAGAGATACAAAACCATAAAATGAGCATCACATATGCCAGAGGAGACTAAAAATTACAACAATCTTAGAAAGCCAGTGCAGCCACGAAAGTAAAATATGCATTAAACTCACTACGCAAGTCTGTGTATACCCTCATGCTCTGTCTTGAGCATTCTCACGTGCTAAAATCCCCTTCTCTATCTGCACCTTGGCACAAAACTTAATTTTCAACCACTCCTAACAACCTCGAACTGGACCTCTCTCCAATCAGCAGAACCACAACTCAAGCACTTCCTGATCAATAGCTTCACTTTGTATCATGTACCTTTTGGAACTTTTTCCTCATTACCCCTTCTGCTTGTGGTACCACTCTGCCATCAATCTCATCACCTTAGCAACAGCATCTTTACACAACTTAAAGTCCTTCCTATTATCTCATCATGCCTTAATGTCCTCCCCCATCAACTTTTCCAATCACCATTTCCCACTTTTTGCGCAATTTAAGAGGGTGAGGGATTAGTGTTCATCCACTAAATCTTTTAAATATTTCAATCACATAGAACCCAGTATTGGAACATTTGTAGTTGCCCATATGCATCAGTATTACAAATTTCCCTTAGAGTATAGTATAGCAACTTAGAGCCATATAATAACTGAAGGAAAGAACATTATTTTGATTATGAATGGTAAATATATGAGAGAATAAAGAAGAAGAAAAAGTCATTCAAACTTGTGGGATGAAATTTTTGAACTTTTTTCCACTGTCATGGACAAGTGCTCTCAATCTAAGAATTAAAAATCATGATAATGAGATTCTGTTTGAATAGCTAATTCTCACCATCCAATCAGATATTGGTCAGCATCGGGAGTGCAACTTAACACTGTTATAGATCAAGACATTTATGTTCAACACTCAGGAAAAAAAAACAATGATCACATCCACTAGGCCTCTAAACTTTATAGGAATTGAATGAGATCGCAGAAAACAGATGAATTTGATAACCAAAGCACATTTCTGTGCTTGATGCTTGGAACCATCAACAGGGTGCTGGGAGTACGGAGAACCCTATCTGTTACCTACCTAAACTCGCTACATCTTGGCAAAAGAAATCTCATCCTCTTAATTGTCACATCCTCCAAACAACCTCACCAGGCCTACCTCCGCTTTTCATCTGCAAAGAGGTTAATCATCAACCTTTTTGACTCTGGATAAGTCATGTCAATATTCATGTTTTCTAATCAAAACTTGCAGACAATAAACTGTACTTGAATGTTTACACTGAAGTCGATAATTCAGTTTCATAACGAGGCACAAGTAATGATGATGAAGTATGAAAAAATAAAAAAAGTCAATCAAGCTTGCAAGTTGGAGACCTTCACTACAGCTTTGTGCATGTTGCATGGAATAATATACTCCTTGACCAAAGGAAAAGGAAAGAAAGAAAAGAATGCAAGAAATAGTAAGCATCGTTAAGAAGCCACAACTAGACAAATTAGTCAAACCACCAACAACAAAAAAAAAAAAAAAAAACTCTTCCAAATAATTTAAGACTGAAAAGAGAGTGAAATAGAAAAGGGATTCGACAGGGGAACTGTCCTTGTTCCTTGAGTTTCGAATAATTTATGCTTTCTAAAGGGGACACTGACATTTCCAGTAACCGGGTGAAAATATCACCCGCACTTTGTACCCAAACTGTGACAAAGTACCATAGTCTGGGATTCAGTGACAAGGAATCCAGATTGTATACCACTACAGCTAACAGAAGGCAGAACTGCCAGTTATTCTATGAGAAAAGGGACAACATGGCCCATCAGAATGGATATTCAGGTCTTCTCTCCTTCCTATCAAATAACAGCAGAGGACAAGGTGAATTGTAAGGAACAGAATAGCATGGAAAAATTAGGAACAGTGATACATTTGTTTTCTTCAAGCCCAAATATTGCTTACTGCCATCAAATCTGAATCTTTTAACAGTTTAATCTAATGCAAATCTGATGTGTTGCAGATCCAAACCACACATGAAGACCCGCCTACGATCTTAACTTTTAACTGCTGATGCATATAAGATGAGACTGCAAATTCAAAAGCTAGTGTAGTTATCTTATGTCGCCCTTAGCAATTATAATATACACTCATACAATCTTATTTCTGCATCAACCCAGGTTGGACCATAAGCAAAGCAAGATCCACATTATCCAACTATTAATGAAGGAAAAACAACAATATAAAGCTAACAACTGGTTCAACAGAAGTATAGAAAGCTATTGTCTTCAATTGGCAGGTGCTTTGCAATGACCAGGTTGGTCATGATTAAAGTAGCAACCACAAGTAAAGCATAACATAGCATAGCATGCCAAGTCTGTTTTGCAATGTGAAACCTAACCACTGAATCTCTGTTGTGCACTCTGCACATGTGACGATATAAAAGAGAAACCAGTATGGGATTGATAAGCTAACACTGGCATCTGGACAGCAAAATCTCCTAAAAAAATCATGGAAATAGCACTTCAAGTTTTGACAAATCAAACCAGAGCCAAAGCTAATCTTCATTTGAAGGTCACTAACAGGGTGCAAAACGGATGGTTCACATACCAAGCAATGTAGGAAGTTCCAATAATCAGCACAATCCTAAAAGCATTTGAGAGCAAGGTTACATGGCTAAATCAGAGCGCAAAATGTCTCTATGATGCATTTGAAGTAGTGGAAGCACTAGAAGCATTAAGCATGTCTGGCCTGTTTGGATGATTTGCTCTCCCTTGTAACGACAAGAAAAACATTGGCTACAACAGTCTGTTTTGCAATGTGAAACTTATCCAGAGATGATCTCAGTTGTGTAATCTGCACAAGTCACAATATTAAAGAGAGGCCTGTATGGGATTTGATAAGCCACCATGTGCATCTGGACAGCAAAAATTCCTCAAGAAAGACATGGAATTATAACTTCAGCTGGACAGTGCGAAAGTTGATATTCTTTTGAAGGTCACCACTAACAGGGTGCAAAGAGGGTAGTTCACATATCAAGCAAAGTAAGAAGTTTCAATAATGAGAACAATCCTAGACACATTTGAGAGCAAGGTTATGTGGCTAATCAAGGTGTAAAAAAGTACAAATGATGCATTTGAAGCAGTGGAGGAACCAGAAGCATAAAGCATGTCTGGTCTGGGTAGAAGAAACATAGCCTGCAACAATGTTTTGAAATGTGAAACCTAACCACTGATGACCTTGGTCATGTAATCTGAACAAGTGACCATTTTTAAAGAGAAACCACGATTTTATAAGCCACCATTTGAAATAAGGACAGCAAAAATTCTTCAAGAAAGACATGGAAAACTTCAGGACTTGAAAAACCAAACCAGCGCCAAAGCCATACTTCACTTAAAGGCCACTAAAACATTAACAGGGTTCAATGTAGGCGGTCCACGTAGTAAGCAATGTAGGAAGTTTCAATAATCAGCACAATGCTAAACACATTCGAGATGTTTAATGACTTAATCAGGGAGCAAAAATGTCTCTATGATGCGTTTTGATTAGAGGAAGCACCAGTAGAATAAAGTATGTCTGACCTGGGTGGACAATCAATCTCCCTTGTAACAAAAAAAATGGTACCCAAGTTTTCAAATAGGGAAGACAAAGGACCTATTATTCCCGGAAAAAAAGCTGTATGGTGGGAAATTTGTGGACTCAGTTCCCCCAGCACTACAGTTCAGTGCTCCAAATTCCCATCCATAAGGATTTTCTTGTGGTTAAAGGATGATGGGCCTGTCATTAATCCTGGCAGAAATAAGGAGGTCAGCTGCTGTCTTGGAAGGTAGAATTTTCCATTGTTGTTGTAGGGCAAGCAAATAAGATCCTTCAATAAAATCACATCTGATGCTCCAGAAACATACAAGCACCCATTATTTACATATTGTTAACTCAAGACGGGAAACAGGAGCGGAAAGAAAAACCTTATGATTTATGATCTTATAAATTGAAAGCCAATCACAGAACTTTATGGGTTCTTTTGCATGATTAAATTAAAACTCAACACGATGTGAAGATTTAATGAATAAAAAATAGGCTGTGAGCAGACTTTGCAAATGTAAATAAACAAACTAAAAGCCAGATGAGTCCTCTTCACGTGTAATGACCATAATAATGGCATAAAGTCATAAATTATATAAAAGATGACAGACTTTGAGTCAATAGCTATACGCTTCCCTGCATACAATTAAAAACCAAACACAATATTTGCCCTTCATTTTCATAGCAACCTAACATACAAATATTAAAAGAAAGAAAGAGATGAGTATATGGAAACACAAAGGTCAAGGCCTCTTTTGATGACCACTCTACGACAGGTAGAAACTACAGTCACCTCCATTTTGGAGATAATTGAAAAGAGAGTAAATTCATGTAAAGCTATATAAAAAGCATATACTTTATATCTTAAACAATTCTCTTCAAGATTCAGAGACAGCAGAAAAACAGAAACCTCATAGGGAACTTCCACGTTGAGATCTCAGACAGTTATAGTAATGACAGTAGCAGTACACAGCTATAGAGAAAGCTAGTAGAGTTGGGTTTGAGGAGAATGTGAACGATAAGGAAAAGCTTACTGATAAACAGAACTTTTCAAGGAGCAACTTTCCAAAGTCATTTTATTAATCATGGAAAGTTACACCACATATTCCACAAGATCAATAAATCCAAAACTACAAAAGCAATTCCAGAACTGAACTAAAGAGATTAACTCACTAGGCAAGTTTGCAAATATCCTCGTATTCAACAGCCTTAAGCACTCTCCCGTCATAAATTCCCTTCTCTATCTGCACCTTGGCACAAAACTTCTCCGTATCCACTCCCAACAACCTGGCATTTGAACCTCTATATGCCCCATTCACTATTTTCACCAAACCCCCAATCTGCGGAATCACAGTCTCAAGCTCTTCCTGATCAACCCTCAACTTATGCTTATTCTCAAGAATCTCAATTTCAGCAACATACTTATCAATCACTTTCCTCACTACCCCTTTCTGCTTATAATACCCTTTCTCTGCCAACGCCTTACTCATAACCTTAACGATAATCCCTTCAAACAACCAATAATCCTTTCTATTAGTCCTCTCCTTTGCCTTCTCTTCCTCTTTCATCAACTCCTCCAACGCCGATTTCCCACTTTTACCTCCAATACCACCTTCCTTATTTTTCCCCATCTTCCTCCCCTTATCCTCAACTTCCTCAAAAACCAATCTAGAACTAAAACTCTCACCTGTCTCTTTCCCAACATTATTACTCTTCGAACCAAGGGCAAACCCAACCTTCACCCCGCTGTCCAATTTCAACTCCTTCGCTGGCCGCACTTCACCACTATCCACACTGTCATTTTTAACAGTCAAAAACTCTTCAGCCTTCTCAATCTGCTTTTTAATTTCCCTCTCCTGCTTCTCCTCCTCTGCTAAATCCGCCCTGACTCTCTTACTCTTCGCATTCTCCTTAAAAATCGTCTCCGAATCCCTATCAATATAAGTCATAAACCACCCTTTCGGAGTCTCATCGACTTTACACTTTCCAGTTCTCCCCAGATGCTTAACAAACTCCGTCAACGTCGCCCACTGTGTCGAATTCATATGAATATGGTGCCTGTCATGAATATACTCATTGTAAATCACGGTCGCCGCGACACGAGAAAACCTATGGCTCCGTTTCATCGAATCGAGGAACTCGTTTTCGAATTCTTCAGAATAGCCGTCGACGATTCTGTTAGGGTTTTGACCGAAGACTTCCATTTGCCGTTGGTGGCTTTCGCTCATACAGTGGCACTTGAATCCGTTCTCGTCTCGACATTGTTTTTGACACATCTGACAATACCATCGAAGTTTCTGAAGACCTTTCGCTTTGATTCGATTCGCTATCGCTTTCGGTGTAAGGAAATCGTTCTTCCCCATTTTCTTTAGGGTTTGATAGATTGAATTGGGATTACAGAATTACCTGTAAAATAATAATAATAATAATGATAATGATAATAATACACAGTTTAGCTTCGCTTCTAGAAGAATACTCACATTTATGTTAAGATCTAAATCAAAATTAAACACTTCGCCTCTAAAAAGGTTAAAGGAGTTACGGGTCGTTGCTTTTCTGTGGTTAAAGAACGATAAACAATGTTTGTTTTTTTTTGTTGGGGGCAATGCGGTTATATATGAAAGAATTGGGCTAATGTATTATGGGCCGGACATGAGACTAAGATAAAAGGGCCCGCTCGGATGAATAATGAGCCCATTGTATGTTTATGGTTATACTGGGCTGTGATGTTGGTCTGCTTATTTATCTAACCTCACTTGCTGACGGTTCAAATTAATTTGTCGCGGATAATAGAGTGGGATTTTCAAATATGTTGGATACCTTTGTGTTTCTTTCTTCTTCTTCTTTTTATAAGCCAAAGGCCCAAATGGCCTTCACTGGGCTGGAGTTATGCGTGAGACGTTAATAAGCTCACTTTCAAACTTCAAAAAAAATATTGAATTTTTTTATCTTAGATTTAAACTATTAATTTTTTATATTTTCAAATTATTTTATATAAGAAATACTTTAAAAAATAACTGATTCTATAATACCAAACTAACCCTTAGTTATTAAGACACGGCATCGTATAATACATTCGAGAGACGTAGCACACAGGAAAGTACCAGACAAATTCGTGGTTATTCTTAAAAAAGAAATAAGAAGTTTATTTTTTAAAAAAAATTGTAATGGAATGCAACGCGGTATATCATACGTTTGCTTTCGTGTCTTGTGTGCTAACGGAACGCGTAGCGAAGACACCGTGATAACCGATAAACTACTAATATACTATCGGTCTTGTTTTCTGTATTAACTCCGGTCTCCGCATGCACGGCCAAGTAAAAATCTACCGACATAAGCACGCAAATGCGATAGATTGAAGACATATCCATGCAATAATTTCAATAAAACTATATTTAAGAAATCCCCTGCTGCATTTTTTCTGCAGTACAAAACTTGAGAACCATTATCCATGATGAACTTAAACCAATTACATTCGAGGACAGTAATTAAGGCAAATCCATATATGCACGTATTTGTAGGTTTTTAACTATAGAAGTACATTTGATTATAGTAGGGTTTCGAGCAAACAATAATCACCCTTTAAACCGTTGCCCTCATAAATTTTTATTTTATTTTATTTTTTGAATTTGTAGTTTTTCACGCTCATGATAATATTTCCACACACAAGTACTACTATATATATAACACAACCTAATAATGGGTTGAGCACTGGTAATATGATCTTATGGATAGAAGATTTTAAAAATATATAATAATAATAATAATAATATATAACAAATTCTTACTCGTACATTAATATTTTACTTGTTTGAATAAACAATCGGCGCCGGTGCTGCAATGGACTAGATCAAAGCTAGTGTTGTGAAAGTTATCTCATTGGGTACAATACAAGGAAGGAGCGGATATATAATAATTACACCGAACTGAATGTCGTTGATTATATCAACCTTTCGGCATTTTAATTTAACATATGATATATGAAAAATAAAAGCCATATAAGTTTTCTTAACAGGATACATACACTCAAACTTAATATAATCTCTTAGGAACGAAGACAACGGTTTTTCTCAGTAACTACTACCCCCTACCCCAGAAAAAAATAGAAAAAAAGACCTAGCCTTCGTTGATGTTTCCCTTCTAATTAAGTCGGTTTAGGCCTCTCTATATAAATCGTGCATCTTTGGAGATTCCTCAATTCGTACCAAATCCAGACTACTTCTATATAGATATAGACATCATTTTGGGTATCAAAGAGGGTTCTATCAATTAAAGCCTGCCGAGCGCTTTAGCCAGAACTAATCCAGACATCCTAGCGAGAAATTTTCGGTAAGCTAATATTTTATCTGCTTGGTATTTGCTAGGGTTAATAATTCTTGTATGTTTTTGTTAATATATTTTTTATCTGCTTAGAATCAATTCATACATCGTTTTTGTTTAATTTATTCAACGGGTGTCTTATATATGTACATAAGATATATGATAATATGTAAGCATATGTCTAAATAAATTTTTCTAAATACAAGAAGAGGTTGATGTTAGGTTATGCTTTTAAAATTGTCTAGAAAAGAGAGCTATTCTAGACCGACTAGAAACTGGTTCAAGGATTACACGTTGTAGAGTAAAAAAACTTAAATAACTATTTTTTTATTAAAAAAAATACTCTTTATTCATAAACAATATCTTTGTCGTGGAATATTGGGTGAACTATCCACTTTCTGTCTCCTCTTTTCATTTCGAATCCGGAAACAATTTTTTATATATATAGCTTGCGGAATATTATAGTAGTGTATGACTTCTCTTTTCCTGGTTTGGGTAGAAGCTAGATTATATTGCAGTACACACAACACTCTGTATATATTTATAATTGATTTTCCTGGACAACCAGGGCTAGGAAGATTTCAATCTCTAAATTAAATGGTGTAATTACATGTTTTATAATTACGCACTTGCGGGAAAATGATTGACCATGTTTATAATTGCAGATATGGGATTAACCAAGATCAAACATCCTAGTCATAGCCAACACTGTCTTTTGCTGAAGTATCCACAAGAGCCTTATCAGTGTAACGGGTGCATGGGGATAGGATTTGGCCCATGCTACGAATGCGAGCACGAAGACTGCAGTTTCTATCTCCACGAGGAATGTGCAAATGCTGCCCCATCCACCTCCCATCCATTTTCTAAGTGCAGCTTGAAATTTCACGACAAGGTTCCTCAAGAGGGTGAAAGTTACTGTGATGCTTGCGGAGAAGATGTGTCAGGGTTCGTGTACCAGTGCAAACACAAAAATCCACACGATTTCCATCCTCGCTGTTTAAAGCTCCCGCGTACCTTGACAACTGAAGATGGGTTGATGCTACAGTTGAGGAAAAAATTGCCATCGAAATGCTTATACTGTGGAAGCAAAGAAACCTCGAACAGAATCCAAGGCTGGTGCTATGTTTCTTCCTCTGATCAATACTGTTACCATATAGCTTGTGTGAAAAACATGATTCTGGAGAAGTGGAGAAAGGGTTATTTCATTCAAGATGGCAACGTGAAGGCGAGTTACCTAGCGCTTCAAACTTTCAACCCAAGTAGAGAAATAGTACTTCCAAGTGGGAAAAGCTCAAGCAAGGCCAAACAAATATGGAGCACGGCAAAAACAGTTATTATGCTTATTATTTCTGCTTTGTTCGGAGAACCGACGACTCTCATTTCAGTGCTTGTTCAACAATTACTCTCCAGTTAAAGGGGAACGCAGACCACATCGATGATTTTGTTTTTGTGTATAGAATCTTGTAATTAATGTTTATTTGAGTGCTACTATATGACTTTTTCGTTTTGTTCATATTGTTCCCAAAATATTCGTTTAGATTTGTGAATATTGTCAAAGAGATGTAAAGATATTGTTAAAAAAATAAATCATGTTAAATGTCGTAAAAATATTGCGAGTTTGTGCTTGGTTCAAGCATGTTTTGATTTGCCCATTCTCTGTATGGCTATCGTTTACTGATAATACTATATGTAAAAATATTGTATTATTATACATGCAAGATCTCATTGAAAGCAAATGATCATGTTATGATAATGTTTTCAGTGGGTATGTGACTAACTATGTATGCTTGTTTGTATGTAGAAGAAGTGTGCCGTAAAGAAAATTACGGAAGATCTTGGTGAAGGACTTTAATTTTTTAAATTCTTGATTTCTTAATACCAATCACGAGTTAATTAATTATTCTAAAATTGTTTGTATGATGAAATATGATTTTCTCTTTTCTTAATTACATCTATTTTTATCTAAATATTGATAATTACATTTAAGCATTATAACATTTTCTAGACATGATTAATATTTCTTATATCTATTTTTCTCTAAATATTGATAATTAGATTTAAGCATTATAAAAGTTCTCAGACATGATTATTTGGATGGCCGAAGAAACATTTTTCACGCCGTACCTGTCCATAATAAGGAACTACAGTAGCCCATTAATTAACCCTTTGAAGATTTTTAATCAAATTAATCTAGATTGCATGCCGTTCAAGTAAAAATCGACAATCCTGAAAATTATTATAAATTCCAACGTCCACACACACAAATATATATATATAGAAAAGAGATGTTATACTGATTTTTCTTGCAATTAAATTATGCTTCCCAAATATAATGAAGGTGACTATCAAAGACACCGAAAATTCCATCTAAATTCCTCCACCTCGGCGTACAATTTAAGCGAAATGCTTGGAGTCGTCACGCAACGCCACCCATTTCTTATCTACTTTTATCATCTGATCCGTTTCACATTATTTGACCATCGCAAGTTCACGGAAGGAAGGGCAGAGGAGGATGAAATGAATGACATATATAAGTCTGTCAAATCAGGTTGAAATGGAAAGAAAACCAAAGAAATAATTTAAAATAAACATTCATAATCTTTATTTATTTTTTATGTTATATATATTTTTAGAATATTTTTCTCTAAACTATTATTATATTTTTTTATTTAAAAAACATTTATTTAAACATAAAAAAATCCTCGCCTATACCAAATAAGATTTTTTATAAATACTAGTCA
>Ga0307510_10009958_pt1 | contig 11296 bp, 8 predicted proteins | sample 12_EM_MG_FD_207224 | JGI IMG/M metagenome (GOLD analysis project Ga0307510, IMG submission 207224) | Populus trichocarpa ectomycorrhiza microbial communities from riparian zone in the Pacific Northwest, United States - 12_EM | ecosystem: Host-associated > Plants > Roots > Unclassified | place... | reverse complement strand
TGGTTCAACGCGGTACGGGACACGTCGACGAACGAGATCCTGACGGTGTACCGGGCGGGAGAGGAACGACCGGCCGCCATCGAACCGAGGCCGGCAGTTTCAGCCCGTCCGGCGTCCACTGTTCAACGCGTGCCGGCGATTTCAGCCCGTCCGGCGTTTGAGGACGAGGCCCTTTCGGGGCCGACGGGGGGCCAGGGGGCGGAGCCCCCTGGGAACGGGGTCGAAGGGGCAGAGCCCCTGGAGGACGGGACGGGTAGGGGCGGCGGGGGCGCTGCATCCATCAGCGGCTCCGCCACGGGCCATCCGTACCGCCACCCCACCCACGGCCGAATCCACCGAGACACCCCCCTCACCTTCACCTTCGACGGCACCGAATACACGGGCTACCAAGGCGACACCCTCGCCTCCGCCCTCCTCGCCAACGGCGTCATCCAGACCGGCACCAGCATCAAACTCGGCCGCCCCCGAGGCATCTTCACCGCCGGAGTCGAAGAACCCAACGCGGTCATCCAGATCGAGGCCCCCTTCCCCGAGCCGATGCTCCCCGCGACCACGATCGAGCTCTACGACGGCCTCGTCGCGACCAGCCTCCCCGGCCAGGGCCGCCTCGCCACCGCCCCGGACCCGTCCCGCTACGACGCCGTCCACACCCACTGCGACCTCCTGGTCGTAGGCGCGGGCCCGGCCGGCCTCGCGGCCGCCGCAGCCGCCGCCCACAGCGGAGCCCGAGTCATCCTCACCGACGACCGCCCCGAACTGGGCGGCAGCCTCCTGGACACAGCCCAACTACAAGACTGGGTAAGGGAGTTGAGCGAGGAACTCACTACCGCCCCCGACGTGCGCGTACTGCCCCGCACCACCGTCTTCGGCCACTACGACGACAACCACCTGCTCGCCGTGGAACGCCGCACCAACCACCTCGGCGCAGCAGCCCCCACCCACGTCTCCCGCGAACGCGTCTGGCGCATCCGAGCCCGTCGAGTCGTCCTCGCAACGGGCGCGCACGAACGCTCCCTCGCCTTCGCGGACAACGACCGCCCCGGGGTGATGCTCGCCGCCTCGGCCCGCGCCTACGTCAACCGCCACGGTGTTCTGCCAGGCCGCCAGGCCGTCGTTTTCACCACCAACGACAGTGCGTACGCAGCCGCGTTGGACCTCGCGAAGGCCGGAATCCACATCGCGGCGATCGTCGACACCCGCCCGTCCGAGCACGAGCCGACGGAGTGGGCACGCCGAGCCCGCGAGGCCGGCATCGAGGTACTGACCGGACACGCCGTCGTCGGCACCGAGGGCGCCCCGCGACTGACCGCCGTCACGGTCGCCCCGTACGCCGAAACCACAGGCACGACACGGCACTTCGCGACCGACCTCCTCCTGGTCTCCGGCGGCTGGAACCCGGTCGCCCACCTCTTCAGTCAGGCAGGCGGCAAACTCCGCTACGACGAGACCCTCGGCTCGTTCGTCCCCGACACCTGCCGCCAGGCGGTCGAGGTCGCGGGCAGCGCGAACGGCGCGCTCGACCTGGCCGAAGTCCTCGCACAGGGTGCAGCCGCAGGCACCCGCGCGATCGAGGCCGAGGGCTACACCGCCGAGGCACCGAACCTGCCCCAGCCTCCCACCGAACCCGCCACCACCCCCGCCATGCAGGTCTTCCTCGTCCCCTCCGCCACCGACGCCCCCCGCTTCGTGGATCTCCAACGCGACGTCACCGTGGGCGACTTGACCAGAGCCACCACCGCAGGGCTCAACTCGGTCGAACACACCAAGCGCTACACAACAGCAGGCACCGCCAATGACCAGGGCAAGACCTCCGGCATCCTGGCCGGCGGGGTGGTCGCCGAACTCCTCGGCGTGGACGTGTCGTCGCTCGGCACGACGACATTCCGCCCGCCCTACACCCCCGTCTCCTTCGCCACCCTCGCCGGCCGCGACCGGGGCGCGCTGCACGACCCGATCCGTACGACGGCGTTGCACGACTGGCACGTCATGCAGGGCGCCCTGTTCGAGAACGTCGGCCAGTGGAAGCGTCCTTGGTACTACCCGCAGGACGGCGAGGACATGGAGACCTCCGTACTGCGCGAGTGCGCGGCGGCCCGCGAGGGCGTCGCGTTCATGGACGGCTCCACCCTCGGCAAGATCGACGTACAGGGCCCGGACGCGCCCGTCTTCCTCGACCGGCTCTACACCAACATGATGAGCAACCTGAAGGTCGGGATGATCCGCTACGGCGTCATGTGCCGCCCGGACGGCATGGTCTTCGACGACGGCACCGCCATCCGCCTCGCACCGGACCGCTACCTGGTCACCACGACCACGGGCAACGCCGCCGCCGTACTGGACTGGATGGAGGAGTGGCACCAGACCGAGTGGCCCGAACTCCGCGTCCACTGCGCGTCGGTGACCGAACAGTGGGCCACCGTCGCCCTGGTCGGCCCGCGCTCCCGCCAGGTGCTCGGCTCGCTCGCGCCCCAACTGGCCGTCGGCAACGACGACTTCCCGTTCATGGCCTGGCGGGACACCACCGTCGCCGGCATCGAGGCCAGGGTGTGCCGGATCAGCTTCTCCGGCGAACTCGCCTACGAGATCAACGTGTCACCGTGGGAGGCCCTCGCCCTGTGGGAGGCGCTGTACGAGGCCGGTGCCCCCTTCGGCATCACCCCGTACGGCACCGAGACCATGCACGTCCTGCGCGCCGAGAAGGGCTACCCGATCATCGGCCAGGACACCGACGGCACGGTGACTCCCCAGGATCTCGGCATGAGTTGGGCGGTCTCGAAGAAGAAGCCCGACTTCATCGGCAAGCGCTCCTACGCCCGCGCCGACGCCGTCCGCCCCGACCGCAAGCACCTGGTCGGCCTGCTCCCGGACGATCCCGCCGCCTTCCTCCCCGAGGGCACCCAACTGATCGCCGACAGCGTGCTCCCGGCCCCGCCCGTCCCGATGCTCGGCCACGTGACCTCCAGCTACCGCAGCGCCGTCCTCGGCCGCACCTTCGCCCTCGCCCTGATCAAGGGCGGCCGGGACCGCATCGGCGAACGCCTCTACGCCCCCGTGGGCGACGAGTTGATCCCGGTCACCGTCGCAAGCCCCGTCCTCTACGACCCCGAAGGAGCCCGCCGCGATGGCTGACACCGCTCTCTCCGTGCCGCGTCGCAGCCCCCTCGCGGGTGCCGCGGGCGGGCTGGCCGCCACGACCCGCTCCTCCGGCGGCGCGGTCCGGCTGGCCGAACTGCCCTTCCTTGCCCAGGTGAACGTCCGGCTCGACGCGAAGGGCGCGGCGGCGGACGCCGTAGGACTCGCTCTTGGTCTGTCCCTGCCTCTGGAGCCCAACACAGTGGTGCGGGCGGGGGAGTTGAGGGCGCTGTGGCTCGGGCCCGACGAGTGGCTGGTGGTGGGGCCGCCGGACACGCAGCGGGACCTGGAGGACCGGATCCGGGCGGCGAGCGGTGACGAGCATGTGGCCGTCACCGATGTGTCCGCCCAGCGCACCACTCTTCTCGTCTCGGGCGCCCGGGCCCGCGACCTGCTCGCCCACGGCTGCCCCCTGGACCTGCACCCGCGTGCCTTCGGCACCGGACGCTGCGCCCAGACCACCCTCGCCCGCACCCAGGTCGTGCTGGTCGCCCGGGACGAACCCGGGGCCGGATTCTGGGTGTTGGTGCGTTCGTCCTTCGCCGGGTATCTGACGGACTGGCTGCTGGACGCGGCAGCCGAATACATACAAGGAGCCTGAACCGGCGCTACGCCGAAGGCCGTTCGCCCGCTGCCGGGAGAACGGCCTTCGCGGCGTGCTGACTTCAGGCCGCCTGGCCGACCTCCACCTCGTCGACGCGCTTGCTCCTGGGGATCAGAGCGACGAGCACCGCGCCCACGGCGACGCAACCGACCACCAGCCAGAGCCCGTTGGTGAACCCGGCGTCGAGATAGAACTGGGTGCCCTTGAGGATCGCCCCGTGCTGTGCCATCACGACGAAGGCCAGCTGGGAGACGACGATCTGGGCGACGCCCTGGCCGAGGGTCTGAACGCCGTTGGCCAGCGCCTGTTCCTCGGGGGTGACCACCTCGATGATCATGATGGGCACGATCGCCATCACGATGCCCGTGCCCAGTCCGGCGATCACGCCCATCTCGATGATCTGCGGGGCGCTGTGGTGCAGATGGGTGCCGATGCCGTAGCCGAGGACCGCGAGCGCGGCGCCGGTGCCCAGGAGGATGCGGGCGTCCATTCGGCGGGAGAGCAGGCCGGTACCGACGGCCCCGATGATGATCATGGCGCTGATCGGGCTGGTGACGATGGCGTTGTGCGTGCCCGACCAGCCCAGGCCCTCGGAGATGGTGGGGATCTTCGGCATCAGGATCAGCAGCTGGATCACCACACCGACGGCGCTGAGCGAGCCGGCCGCGATGGAGGTGGCCAGCAGGACCGTCCACACCGGGCGGCGGCGGGTCATGGAGAGCGGGAACAGGGGTTCGGCGACCTTGCGCTCCACGAAGACGAAGACGACCAGGGCGATCGCCGCCCCGACGACCCAGGCGATGAACCTGCCGCTGCCCCAGCCCCAGTGCGTGCCCTGGCCGACGGCGTAGATGATCGCCGTGACCCCGCCGCCGAGGAGGATTCCGCCGGCCCAGTCCATCCGGCCGGCCGCAGCGCGGATCGGGCTCTCCGGCACGAAGGCGCCCACCAGCAGGAAGCTGACGGCGGTGCTGATGGCCATGAACCACAGGACACCGCGGAAGCCGTAGTCGTCCAGCAGCCAGCCGGAGAGGAACGGTCCGCCGAAGGCGACGAGACCGACACCGCCGGCCAGGATCCCGCTGGCGACCCCGACCCACTTTCGGGGGAAGACGTCGCGGGTGATGGCGTAGGCGAGCGGGGCGCTGGCGGTGTAGATGCCCGCGATGCCGCGGCCGATCAGCAGGGTGCGGTAGTCGGTGGCGACGGCGGCGATCAGGTCGCCGGTGAAGCCGAGCCCTGTGGCGACGAGCAGGACGCGCTTCTTGCCGAAGATGGCCGCGGCCTTGACCGCGAACGGCAGGAAGAACGTTCCGGTGAGCAGGGTCATCAGGGTGAACCACGCGATCTCGGTGGTCCTGAAGTGGATCGCGATGTCGGCCTGCGCGATGCCGGACAACGCCGCGATCAGCGCGACCAGTTGGACGGTCCATACGAGAGCGACGATGACGAGGACGTTGCGGGTCGTCGAGGGTGATCTCTCGTCGTCCTGTGGGGGAGTGAGCTGGGTCTGGGAGGACATCGGCGGCCTTCCGTCAGTGAGCGGAGCGAAGGTCCAGTGAGCCGATAAATTAGACCTAACGGTCGGTACAATCAACAAGTTGCGCAGAAAGAAAACTGATGTTGCGGCGGGCGTCGGCTCCGCCCCTGGTCAGTGCTATCGCGCCAAGTCTTCGACGAAATCGTCAACAATAGAGTCGACGCTATTGCCTGCGGATTGGCTGAGGGCTACGTTCCTCGCCGTGCCTGCACGACCCCGGTCCGGCGAGCGAACGGAGTACTCAGCATGCCCAAGCTGTTCAGAAGGTGTCGGTGGAACTCGGCCACCTTCCTGGCCACCCTCGCGGCAGCCGTGGCGCTGGTGACCGGCGCGAGCGTGGTGCTGGCCAACAGCGTGACCGGCGGTGCGCAGGCCGCCGACTCGGCGTCGGCGACGGCCGTTTCGGCGAACACCGCGACCTCGGGCATCGCACCGGCCATGTCCTGCTCCGGCGTCGCCCAACTCGACCTGGCCGCTGCCGTCCCCGGTGTGCCCTTCGAGATCAGCTCGGCCACCGATCTCGCCGCCAGCGCCAACACCCTTGGGAACTGGGCGGCTTGTGACGTCAAGGGCGTGATAGCCCCGCAACTCCACTTCGAGATCAAGCTGCCGGAGACAGGCTGGCAGGCCAACTACCTCCAGCTCGGCTGCGGCGGCCTGTGCGGCGGCGTCACCGTCGCCAACGCCCCCGCCTCCGCCGGCTGCGTCCCGCTGACCACCGGCGCCTTCGCCGTCGCCTCCAGCGACGAGGGTCACCAGGTGGGCGGCGGCCTCTTCTCCACCGACCCCACCCTGAGCGCCGACTTCGGCTACAAGTCCGACCACGAACTGGTCTAGGCGGCCAAGGCGATCATCAAGCAGTACTACGGCCAGGCGGCCACCCACTCCTACTTCGACGGCTGCTCCCAGGGCGGCCACCAGGGCCTCACCGAGGCGCAGCGCTACCCGACCGACTTCGACGGCATCATCGCCGGCGCCCCGGCCAACAACTTCACCGCGCTGAACACCTTCTCGCACGCCTGGACCGCCCAGTCCGTGTACCTCGACGGCGGCCCGGCGACGATCACCAACGCCGACATCGCCGACCTCCACAAGGCCGTCCTCAAGGGCTGCGGCGCCCCCGCCGACGGCATCATCGCCGACCCGCTCACCTGCACCTGGGACCCCGGCACCATCCAGTGCAGGGCCGGCCAGACCTCGACGGCCGACGACTACTGCCTGACCGCCGACCAGGTCACCACCCTGCGCCGCATCTACGCGGGGCCGACCGACGGCCACGGCCAACTCCTGTACCCGGGCTACCAGTTGCGCGGCTCCGAGCTGAACTGGGCCGGCATCATCACCCCGGCCACCGCGACCGGCGCCAGCGGCGACATCAGCTTCGTCCGGGAGACCCTGCGCTACCAGATCTTCGACAGCCCCCAACCTGCCCTGACCTACAAGGACATCAAGTTCACGGCCGCCTACTACGACAAGGTGATGCGGCCCAACGAGGGCATTTACGACGCCACCGACCCCGACCTCACCGCGTTCAAGAAGGCCGGCGGCAAGCTCATCCTCTGGCACGGGCTCGGCGACCAGCACATCCCGGCCGTGGGAACGATGGCCTACTACAAGGCAGTTGAGAAGGTCGTCGGCGGCGAGGCGGCCACCAAGACCTTCGCCCGGCTGTTCCTGCTCCCCGGCGTCGCGCACTGCGGCGGCGGCCAGGGCCCGAACACCTTCGACGCGCTGACCGCGATCACCGACTGGGTCACCAAGGGCGACGCCCCGGCGAGCCTGACGACCAAGTCGGTCGACAGCAGCGGCAACACCACCGCCTCCCGCCCGGTCTACCCCTTCCCGTACTACGCCAAGAACACCACCGGCGGCCCGGCCACCGACGCGAGCAGCTACACCCCCGTCAAGTCCACCGCAGAGGCCGGCCTCAAGCTCAACTGGCTCGGCTCCTTCCGCTCCGGCTACGAGACGGTCGGCAACTGGGTGGGCCGCAAGTGGGTCGTCACCAAGGGCAAGAACTGACGTACAGGAGAAGCTGATTGGCACGTCGTGGCCCCCGGTCCCAGGCGGGGGCCACGACGTCGTGCGTCAGGCGAAGACGACGGTGTGGTTGCCGTGCCCGATCACCCGGTCCTGGTACTCGCGCTCCACGACCTCGGGCGTCCGGGGCTCGGCATTCGGCTTCCACAGCAGCCCGACCGCCTATCCCGCCTTGTCGATGCCGTCCTGAAGAGCGGCTCCGGCGTTGGCGAGAGTCGTGCGGCGATCACCCGGAACGAACCGGGGTGCGCTGGATTAGGGTGCGCACATGCGAGGTTTCGGCAGCGGGGAGTGGTGATGGGCGGCGCGCGGCGGGTGACGCTGAACGATGTCGCCGCGGCGAGCGGGGTGTCGCGGGCCACCGTCAGTTTCGTCCTGAACGACGATCCCCGCCAGACGATCTCGGCGGCGACCCGTGAGCGGGTGAAGGGCGCGGCCCGCGACCTCGGCTATGTCCCGCACGGCATCGCGCGCGCCCTGCGGGAGGGCTCCTCGCGGATCGTCGTACTGAACATCGACTGGGGTCTTGAGGGCAACTACTCGCGCAGCTACGTCCGCGGCCTGGACGACGAACTCGCGGCGCACGACCACGTGTTGCTCGTACGGCACGGCCATTCGGCGCCGCACTCGACCCAGCAGGTTCTGGACACCATCGCGCCCCGTGCCGTACTCCGGTTCGCCGAGGCCTACTTGAGCGGCCACGAGCCCGACGAGGAGGACTGGAGGAACGGCTTCGCCGCCCATGCCGCCCTGCAGATCCGGTACTTGGCGAGCCGTGGCCACTCCCGCATGGCGATGGCCCTGCCCGGCGACGACACCCCACTGACCGACCTGCGCCTGCGCTTCGCCCGTGCGACCACGGACCGGCTCGGACTGCCCCCGCTGATCCCCTTCGCCGTACCCCGGCCGAGGGACGCCGGAACCGCGGCCGTCAGGGCGTTCCGCGCCGCGCACGACGAGGTGACGGCGGTCGCCGCCTTCGACGACGCCATCGCCCTGCGCACCCTGACCGCCCTGCTCGACCTGGGGCTGAGCGTCCCCTTCGACATGGCGGTCATCGGGTACGACGACACCGAGTACGGCGCCCTGGTCACACCCGCGCTCACCACCGTCCACATCGACGCCGAGGCCCACGGCCGGCTCGCCGCGCGCGTCGCGCTCGGTCTCGACCCGGGCGGCCTCACCAGGGCACCGGGGCGGGTGATCGAGCGGGGCTCGGCCTGACGCAGTCACGGCGGCGGAGGGGGAGCGGTCGCGCCCGGCGGGGGAAGGCGACCGGGACGGCATCCATACGTTTCGGATCGTGCCGGGTGTCGTGTCCGTGTGGTCGGCCCAACTCTCCGGCACCATCGAGTCGTTGCGCACCCCCGTCACCCTGGAGCCGTCATGTCCCGATCCGAAGCACGCGTCGTCACCGACCGACCGCAGCGCTACGCCAAGCAGCTCGCCTCCCATCTGGGCCGGCGCAGCGAGACCAGTTGGGACGAGGAGACCGGGGAGGGGCGTCTCGTCTTCCAGGACGGCACAGGATCGCTGACCGCCACCGAGGGGGCGTTGCTGCTCGCGGTGGAGGCGGAGCCCGAGTTCCTCGATCGGCTGGAAGACGTGGTGGGGCGGCATCTGGTCCGTTTCGGCACCAAGGACGAGTTGGTCGTCGAGTGGCGGCGCGACAACGGCGAACCCGGCAGCAGTCAGCGCAGCCCGGGCGACACTGCCTGAGCCACGGTGACGGTCCCGGTCAGGACACGCAGCCCACGTGCGCCAGCGCCTGCTTGAGCAACACCCCGTGCCCGCCCGGCATCTCGCTGCGCAGCGCCTCCGAGGCGGCCTCCTCCGGGCTGAACCACACCAGGTCGAGAGCGTCCTGGCGGGGCCGGCAGTCACCGGTGACCGGCACGACGTAGGCGAGGGACACCGCGTGCTGCCGGGGGTCGTGGTACGGGGTGACCCCGTGTGTGGGGAAGTACTCGGCGACCGTGAACGGCTGCAGCGAGGTCGGGATGCGGGGCAGCGCGACCGGGCCGAGGTCCTTCTCCAGGTGGCGCAGCAGGGCGTCGCGGACCCGCTCGTGGTGCAGTACGCGGCCGGAGACGAGGGTGCGGTTCACCGTGCCGTCGGGGCCGATGCGCAGCAGCAGGCCGATGCTGGTCACCTCGCCGCTGTCATCGACGCGGACGGGCACCGCCTCGACGTACAGGATGGGCATGCGGGCGCGTGCCTGTTCGAGGTCGTCGGCGGACAGCCAACCGGGCGTGGTATCGGTCATGTCAGACATTGCTTGATCATACTTTCAGTGTCCGTCGGATAGCCGGTAGACCCGGCGGGCGTTGTCCGCTCCCGCCCAGCGCGCCAGTCGCAGCGCGTCGGGCAGGCCCAGTTCACCGGCGTCCACCCGGTCCTGGAGAAGATCCCCCAGACCCCGGCGGAACGCCAGTGCGCCGAGCCCGTAGAACTCGGCCAGACCATAGGCGTCGGAGCTGTACAGCAGTTTGCGGAAGGGGGTGATCTCCAGCGCCTCAGCCAGTACCGCCCGAGCCCGGACCGGACCTACATGATGCAGGGTGAGTCCCACATCCAGGTACACCCGCTCGAAGACGGCCGCCAGGTAGCCGGCCTGGCGCTGGTACGGCCAGCAGTGCAGGAGCAGCACCGGGATGGTGCCGACGGTCAGGTGCAGCCAGTCCGTCAGCAGGGCGGGGTCCGTGCGGTGCAGCCGGATGTCGTTGTCGCCGAAGCCCGTGTGGAGCTGGAGGGGGAGTCCCAGGTCGACCGCGGTCCACAGCAACTCCCGCGTCAGCACCGGGTCTTCGAGCCGTCCGCCTCGGGTCAGCCAGGCCCGGGCCGCCCGGGTCACCTCCGCCGCCGAGGGGCGGGCGGGGTCGAGATCGAACCCGGTCCGGTACGCGGCCACCGACTTCACCCCCACCACGCCCGGCCGCCGCACCGCGTCCAGGGCGGCGGCCCGAAAAGCGTCCGCGTATCCGTCCGGCTCGACACCCCGCGCGGCCACGCTCTCCGCGACGGTCTCGAGGCGTACGACCTCATGGGCGACCGCACCCGTCGCCCCGGCGAGTTCGGCGGGCGTGGTGATGGCGTGCGGGGCGAACCCCGTGTCGACGCAGAACACCCCGGTCCCGGCCGCGGCGAGGAAGCGCCGGTTGACCTCGTCCGGCCCCAACTCGGCGCGCCGGGCGAGGTATTCGTCGGCGGGCGCGTGCGGCTCCAGGTCCAACAGGGGCGCGCAGTAACGGCGTACGGCGATCCCGACCGGGCTGTCGAACGGCGAGATCCCGCTCCCGGGCCAGACGTCCCCCTCCGTGAGCAGTGACTCGAAGGCCGTCCGGTCCAGGTCCTCGGTGACGACTCCGTGGCAGTGGTGGTCCACCAACTCCAGTGCGGCGAGCGCCTCGTGGACCGGTCCGGTGCCCATCGTCAGTACTTCCAGCGGTAGGCCGCCGCGATCCGCTCGTCGTCCAGCTCGGCCACGGCCGCGATCTCCCCCTGCCGTACGGCGATCACCGCGTCGGCGAGCACCGGGCCCAGCGCGGTCCGCAGCAGCTCGTCCTTGCGGAACTCGGCGACCGACTCGGCCAGCGAGGTCGGAAGTCGCCGTACACCACGGGCCGTTGCCTCCGTCGTGCCGAGGTGTGCGGGGTCTCCGGTGGTCTCCTCGGGCAGGGCGGCCGACGAGGTGAGGCCGTCGAGTCCTGCGGTGATCAGGCAGCCGAGGGCGAGATAGGGGTTGGCGGCCAGATCGACCGGCTTCACCTCCAGGTTCGCCGCCTGGGCGCGCAGCCCGGCCGTACCGGTGACGACGCGTACCGCGGCCTCGCGGGTCTCGCGGCCCCAGGCGGTGAACACGCCTGCCCACTGGGAGGGTTGGAGGCGGAAGTAGCTGGCCGGACTCGGCGCGGTGACGGCGGTGAGAGAAGGGAGGTGGGCGAGGACACCGGCCGCGAACGACTCGGCCCCGGCCGTCA
>Ga0307510_10009957_pt1 | contig 11298 bp, 10 predicted proteins | sample 12_EM_MG_FD_207224 | JGI IMG/M metagenome (GOLD analysis project Ga0307510, IMG submission 207224) | Populus trichocarpa ectomycorrhiza microbial communities from riparian zone in the Pacific Northwest, United States - 12_EM | ecosystem: Host-associated > Plants > Roots > Unclassified | place... | reverse complement strand
GAAACGGTCGGGATCGGCGAACACCTCCGGATCACGATTGGCCGCGCCGATCACCAGCGTGAGCAAGGTGCCCTCCGCAATCGCGACGCCGCCCAACTGCGTATCGCGCGCCGCGCGACGGTTGCCGAGCTGATTGGGACTTTCGAAGCGCAGCACTTCTTCGACGAAGCGCGCCTCATCCCACTCGTCGTGCATGCGCGCCGTATCGTTGGTGGCGATGAGGTAGAGCGCATTGCCGATCAGGTTGCTGGTCGTCTCGTGACCGGCATTGAGCAGGAAGATAGCATTGTGGATCAGTTCGGCCGGGCTCAGCTCCGTGCCGTCCGTGTCACGCGCGATCAGCCGGGTGAGCAGGTCACTCTCCGCATCGCGTGGTGCGCGACGGCGCTCGGCGATCAGATCAGCGAGATAAGCAGCGAAGGCGGTTACCGCCACGTTGCCGCGTGCGAGCCGCTCGGCACCGGGCGCTGGTTCCAGTGCGCCGAGAATGGCCAGGGACCAGCCACGCAACGGGTGTCGATCAGCCTCGGGCACGCCAAGCATGTCGCCGATCACGCGCACCGGAATCGCCGCCGCATAATCGGCGATCGCGTCGCCGCCATGACCCCTGACAAAATTATCCAACAACCGGTCGCAATAGGCCGCCAGCCCCTCGCCCAGCGCTGCCACCGCGCGCGGCGTCAGCGCGCCGACCAGCCGTTTGCGAACGCGGCCATGATAGGGATCGTCGTTGAACACGAGGCTGGTCGTGTGGTGTTCGAACAGCGGCCCGTCGCCGAAACGCGGGCCGAACTCGGCTTTCTTGTCCGAGCTGAAATTGACCGTGTCGCGATAGACCGCCGCGAGGTCGGCATGCCGCGTCAGGAGCAGAGACCCGTCGCCCGCCACCGCGATCGGCGCCGCCTCGCGCAGCGCGCGATAATGCGGATATGGGTCGTCGAAGAAACCGTCCGGTGGATCGGCGAGGCGCAGGATCGCGTCCGTATCGTCGATGACGGCAGGGCCGGTCATGCCGCCCCGCTGATCCAGTCCCATATCGCGTCGGGATCGTCGACCATCGCATTGTGCCCGGCGCCGTCGATGCGGCGCGCGGTCGGGTCGAGCGCACGCAATTGTTCCACGGAAACCATCATGTCATTCTCGCCGCAGGCGAGATGAACCGGACAGGGCGCGGCCGCGACGAGTTCCGCCATTGGCGGGCGCGACACGGCGAACACGGTCTGATCCAGCACGGTGCGCCATTGGTCGCCCTCGCGCACGGTGCCGCGCTCCAGCAGCGGCGAGGACGGATCGCACTCCAGCCCGCACTGCCGGCGATGTTGCTCACGCGCCTCCGCCTCATGTTCGAACAGCCTTGGCTGGCGCTGCGACACCGCCGTCAGGCGCTCCAGCTCGGCATCGGTCCAGGCGACCTTGATGCCGAGGCCGAACACGTGCTCGGGTCGCACCCGCCCGCCACTCGCGAGCGTCAGCGCGATCACACCGCCCATGGAATGACCGAGCAGCGTGACCGAGGAAGCCCCGGTGCGCTCGATCAGGCGCGCAATGTCGTCGGCATAATCGCCCGCGTCATAGGAGGCGCCCGGCGCCGAACCGCCATGACCCCTCAGGTCGGGGGCGATCCAGCGGCCGGGCCAGCGGCGTGGCGCCTGCTCCAGCATCGGCGCCCAGACGCGCGCGGTGGTGGCAAGGCCATGGATCAGCACGAGCAGCGCATCACCCTCGCCACCGCGCTCGAACGCTATCCCGTCGCTCCGCTCGATTTCCATTGCCCGATCAGACCGCGTTCATCGTCAGCAGGTCATAGGTCGCGACCGTCTCGTCCTGCCCATCGGTCACCAGCACCGCCCAGCGCACCTCGCCATATTCGGGATTACGCTGCGCCTTGGTCTTGACCGTGAGTGCCACCTTGATCGCCTCGCCCGGCGACAGGGGTTTGAGGAAACGCAAGGATTCGAGGCCGTAATTGGCCAGTACCGGACCCGGCGCGGGATCGACGAACAGGCCGGCGGCGAAGGACAGGATCAGATAGCCATGCGCCACGCGCCCGGGGAAGAACGGGTTCGCCGCCGCGGCCTCCTCATCCATGTGCGCATAGAAGGTATCGCCGGTGAATTCGGCGAAATGCTCGATATCCTCCAGCGTCACCGTGCGCGACGGGGTGTTGAGCGTATAGCCGATGTCGAGTTCGCCGAAGCGCAGCCGGAAGGGATGCACCGCACCGGTTTGCTGAGGCGCACCGGGCAGCCAGCGATTGACGATCGCCGAGATGGTGCGCGGCGAACCCTGCAGTGCACTGCGCTGCATATAATGTTTCACGCCGCGGATGCCGCCCATCTCCTCGCCGCCCCCGGCGCGGCCGGGACCGCCATGGATCAGCATCGGTAAAGGCGAACCATGACCGGTCGATTCACGTGCGCAATCGCGGTCGATCAGCACGACGCGACCGTGATAGGCGCCCGCGCCGAGCACGAACTGGCGCGCGATCACCGGATCATAGGTGAAGAAGGAAAGCGCCAGCGAGCCCTTGCCGCGATTGGCCAGCGCGATCGCGTCGTCGAGATCTTTGTACGGCATCAAGGTCGACACCGGCCCGAACGGCTCGACATCGTGGATCAGCTTCGCCGACCAGGGATCGTCGCTGCGGAACAGCAATGGCGAGATGAACGCCCCCTGCCCCGCATCGTCACCTTTGGCATCGACGCTCTCGATATCGCCGAACACCAGCCGCGCCTCGCTGGCCAGTTCGCGTGCCTTGGCGCGCACGTCCTGCAACTGGGCGAGGCTGGCGAGCGCGCCCATGGTCACGCCTTCGATCTGCGGGTCGCCGACGACGATCTCGGCGAGCTTTTCCCTGAGCGCGGCCTCGACTGCATCGAGCGTCGCGGCCGGCACGAAGGCGCGGCGGATCGCGGTGCATTTCTGCCCCGCCTTGGTCGTCATCTCGCGGACGACTTCCTTCACGAACAGGTCGAATTCGGGCGTGCCGGGCACCGCGTCGGGGCCGAGCACCGTGGCATTGAGCGAATCGCGCTCGGCGACGAAACGCACCGCCTCGCGCGCGATCACCGGATGCGATTGTAGCTTCTGCGCGGTGTCGGCCGAGCCGGTGAAAGACACGACATCCTGGCAGGTCAGGTGATCGAGCAGGTCGCCGGTCGAGCCCATGATCAACTGCAGCGCGCCCGGCGGCAGCACGCCGGCTTCGATCATGATGCGGAAGGCGGCCTCGGCGACATAGCCCGATGCCGAGGCCGGCTTGACGATTGCCGGCACGCCGGCCAGCAGCGCTGGCCCGAGCTTTTCGAGCATCCCCCAGACCGGGAAGTTGAACGCGTTGATATGCACCGCCGCGCCTTGCAGCGAGGTGTAGACATGCTGGCCGATAAAGGTGCCACGCTTGCCGATCGGCTCGACATCGCCGTCGACCAGGATCACATCGTCGGGCAACTCGCGCCGGCCCTTGGAAGAAGTGACGAACAGCGTTCCCGCACCGCCCTCGATGTCGATCCAGCTATCGCTCCGCGTCGCGCCGGTCGCCCAGGAGAGCGCATAAAGCTCTTCCTTGCGCGCCATGATCGCCTCGGCGAGCGCCTTGATCATGCGCGCACGGGCATGGAAGGTCATCGCGCGCAGCGCGGGGCCGCCGACGGTCCGGGCATGATCGAGCATCGCGCCGAAATCGAGGCCCTGGCTACCGGTCTCGGCAACGACCTCGCCGGTGATCGCCGAACGCAGCGGCACGGCGCCACCGGTCGCGGCGACCCACTGGTCGGCGGCATAGTTGAGAAGCGTCGTTGTCATGTCGAACCTCAAGATGAAAGGGGTCAGCGACCCGTAAAGCTTGGGCTGCGCTTGCCCATGAAGGCCGCAACGCCTTCCTGATAATCGGCGCTCCGCCCGAGCTCGCGCATCAGGTCACGCTCGATCAGCAGTTCCTCTTCGAGTGACTTGAGCGAGGAAGCGCGAATGGCGTGCTTGGTCGCGGCGAGACCGCGCGTCGGCCCCTTTGCAAAGCGCACCGCCAGCGCCCATGCCTCGGCATCGAGCGCATCGTCATCGACGCACTTCCAGATCATGCCCCAGGCCTCGGCCTTCTCGGCCGACAACGGCTCGCCGGTCAAAGCAAGGCCGAGCGCGCGCGCCTGGCCGATCAGCCGCGGCAGGACCCAGGTGCCACCCGAATCCGGGATCAGCCCGATATTGGCGAAGGACTGGATAAACTTCGCGCTGCGCGCCGCGAACACCACGTCGCAGGCGAGCGCGATATTGGCGCCCGCCCCGGCCGCCACGCCATTGACCGCGCAGATCGTCGGCTTGTCGAGCGAGGTCAGGCGGCGGATCAGCGGACCATAATAACGATCGATCGAATCGCCGAGATCGACCGGTTCCGTGCCCGGCGCGACGGCGCGGTCCGACAGATCCTGCCCGGCACAGAAACCGCGCCCTGCGCCGGTCAGCAACACCGCACGCACATCCTCGTCATCGGCGGCGATGGCCAGTGCCTCGGCCACGTCACCATGCATGATGGTGTTGAAGCTGTTCAGCCGATCCGGACGGTTGAGCGTGAGCCGTGCGACGCCCTCGGCACGGTCGAATTTGATCGTTTCGTAGGCCAAGACGCTGCCCTCTCCGTCCTCAATAATTAATAGACTGCCCGGTCAGACATTTATTGGCAAGCGCAAAATGACGCGCTACGACCGGTGCGCGAGGATTCGATCCAGCGCCCCAATCATGCCGGAGAAAGACATTGGCCGACGCCTATATCTGCGACGCGATTCGCACCCCGATCGGCCGTTATGGCGGGGCACTCGCCTCGGTGCGCGCCGATGATCTGGCGGCGATTCCGCTCCGTGCGCTGGCCGAACGCAACCCGGGCATCGACTGGTCCGCACTCGACGACGTGATCATGGGCTGCGCCAATCAGGCCGGCGAGGACAATCGCAACGTCGCGCGCATGGCGTCGTTGCTCGGCGGACTGGGCGAGAGCGCGCCTGGGACGACGATCAACCGCCTGTGCGGTTCGGGGCTCGACGCGGTGGCGATGGCGGCGCGCGCGATCAAGGCAGGCGATGCCGACCTGATCGTCGCCGGCGGGGTCGAGAGCATGAGCCGCGCGCCCTTCGTCATGCCCAAGGCCGAGAGCGCGTTCAGCCGCGCCAATGCGGTCTATGACACGACGATCGGCTGGCGCTTCGTCAACGGCAAGATGAAGGCCGAGTTCGGCATCGATTCGATGCCGGAGACGGCCGAGAATGTCGCCGACGATTTCGGCATCTCGCGCGAGGACCAGGACCGCTTCGCCGCCGAGAGCCAGCGCCGCGCGGCCGCCGCACAGGCATCTGGTCGCTTCGATGCCGAGATCGTGCCCGTCACCATCGCGCAAAAGAAGAGCGACCCCGTCATCGTGTCGCGCGACGAGCATCCGCGCGAAACCAGCGCCGAGGCACTCGGCAAATTGAAGCCGATCGTCCGGCCGAACGGCACGATCACCGCCGGCAATGCCTCGGGCGTCAATGACGGCGCGGCTGCGCTGATCATCGCCAGTGCCGCGGCGGTCGAGAAGCACGGGCTTACCCCGCGCGCGCGAATCCTCGGTGGCGGCGTGGCGGGTGTGCCGCCGCGCATCATGGGCATCGGCCCGGCGCCTGCGAGCGAGAAGCTGCTCGCCCGGCTCGGCCTGTCGATCGGCGATATGGATGTGATCGAACTCAACGAGGCCTTTGCCAGCCAGGGCCTCGCGGTGCTGCGCCGGCTCGGCATTGCCGATGACGCGGCGCATGTGAACCCCAATGGCGGCGCGATCGCGCTGGGCCATCCGCTCGGCATGTCTGGAGCGCGCCTCGCGCTGACCGCGACCGAAGAACTGCTGCGCAGCGGCGGCAAGCGTGCGCTGTGCACCATGTGCATCGGGGTCGGCCAGGGCATCGCGCTGGTGATCGAGCGGGTTTGAAGAAATTGGTTGACCGTCCGGTCGGCTAATTATATTGAGTGAGCATCAGCGAGAAGGTGCGTCCGATGTACACGACCGAACTTGGCAAGACCGATGCGAAGGCAGCGACGCCGATCAGCGCCGAGGATCCCGCGCTGATCGCGGCGTTCGAGGCGCGCGTCGCGGCGGACGAATTCATCGAGCCCAAGGACTGGATGCCCGAGGCTTATCGCCGCACGCTGGTGCGCCAGATCTCGCAGCATGCGCATAGCGAGATCGTCGGCATGCTGCCCGAGGGCAACTGGATCTCACGCGCGCCGTCGCTGCGCCGCAAGGCCGTGCTGCTCGCCAAGGTGCAGGACGAGGCGGGCCATGGCCTCTACCTCTATTGCGCCGCCGAGACGCTCGGCACGAGCCGCGACCAGATGATCGAGGCGCTGCATGCGGGCAAGGCCAAGTACAGCACGATCTTCAATTACCCGACGCTGACCTGGGCCGACATCGGCGCGATCGGCTGGCTGGTCGATGGCGCCGCGATCATGAACCAGGTGCCGCTGCAGCGCACCTCCTACGGCCCCTATGCGCGGGCGATGGTCAAGGTGTGCAAGGAGGAGAGTTTCCACCAGCGTCAGGGCTATGAGATCATGATCGCCATGGCCAATGGCACGCCGGAACAGCGCGCCATGGCGCAGGACGCGCTCAATCGCTGGTGGTGGCCGTCGCTGATGATGTTCGGCCCGCCGGACGAGAATTCGCCCAATTCGGCGCAAAGCTTTCGCTGGCGCATCAAGCGCGACAGCAATGACGAGCTGCGCCAGAAGTTCGTCGACATCAGCGTGCCGCAGGCCGAGTTTCTCGGCCTGACCGTGCCCGATCCCGATCTCGTCTGGAACGAGGCGCGCGGCGCCTATGATTTCGGCGCGGTCGACTGGGAGGAATTCTACGCCGTGGTGCGCGGCGAAGGGCCGGTCGCCAAGGAACGCATGAAGGCGCGCCGCGCCGCCTGGGACGAAGGCGCCTGGGTGCGTGAAGCCGCCGATGCCCATGAAGCCAAGCGCGTCGCGCGCCTCGCCGCCTGAACAGGAAGAAGAGAATGAGCCGCGACTGGCCCCTTTGGGAAGTGTTCATCCGCTCTAAGGGCGGATTGTCCCACAAGCATGTCGGATCGGTGCACGCGCCCGATTCCGAGCTCGCGCTGCGCCATGCGCGCGACGTCTATACCCGCCGCCAGGAGGGCATCAGCCTGTGGGTGGTGCGGTCGAGCGACATCGTCGCCTCCGACCCGGCGCAGGATGGGCCAATGTTCGAGCCGGCCGAAAGCAAGGTCTATCGTCACCCGACCTTCTACGAAATCCCGGACGTCGTGACGCACATATGACGCCCGCACTCTCCTCCACCGCGCCCGCAACGCGCGACGAAGCGCTGTTCGAATATGCGTTGCGTCTGGGCGACGACAGCCTGATCCTCGGACAGCGGCTCGGCGAATGGTGCGGCCATGCGCCCGCGCTGGAGGTCGATCTCAGCCTGACCAATTTCGCGCTCGACCTGGTCGGCCAGGCGATCCTGTTCCTCGACATCGCCGGCACCGCCGAGGGCAAGGGCCGCGACGCCGATCGCCTCGCCTTCCACCGCGACGTGCTGGCGTTCCGCAACTGCCTGCTGGTCGAACAGCCCAATGGCGACTTCGCGCGAACGATGGCGCGCCAGTTCCTGTTCTCGAACATGCAGGTCGCTTTGTTCGACGCGCTGACCCATTCGACCGAGCCGCGCCTTGCCGAGATCGCCGCCAAGGCGGTCAAGGAAGTGCGCTATCATGCCGAGCTGTCGGCCGGCTGGGTGATCCGGCTCGGCGACGGCACCGACGAAAGCCACAGCCGCATGGTCGACGGGTTCGACTGGTGCTGGCGCTTCGTCGAAGAGATGTTCGACATGGACGAGACCGAGCTGACGCTGATGCGCGACGGCATCGCGGTCGACCGCGCCACGCTGCGCGCGGGCTTCGACGCGCGGGTCGAGGAAGTGCTGCGCCAGGCGACGCTGCCGGTACCGGCCTATCCGCGCGCGGTGCGCGGCGGGCGGCGCGGCCATCACAGCGAGCATCTCGGCCATTTGCTGGCGCCGATGCAGTATCTGCCGCGCACCTATCCGGATGCCGTCTGGTAGGACATGGCCACAGCCGTGCCTCTCACTGCAGGCGCCGAGGACCGGATCAGGGCCATTCTCGACACCGTGCTCGATCCCGAGATTCCGGTCGTCTCGGTGGTCGATCTCGGCATCGTGCGCGGCGTGCGCGCCGATCCGCCGGCGGTTCTGATCACGCCGACCTATACCGGTTGCCCGGCGACGGTGGCGATCGAGATGGCGGTGCGCACGGCGCTCGATGATGGCGGCTTCGACGCTGTCGCGATCGAGGCGCACCTCTCGCCGGCCTGGACCACCGACTGGATCACCGAACGCGGCCGTGCGCAGCTCAAGGCCTATGGCATCGCCCCGCCCCCGCGTGGTGCGCCATCGCACAAGTTGCGCGGCACCGACCTGGTCGAATGCCCGCGCTGCGGCTCGACCGAGACGGTGGAGGTGAGCCGCTTCGGCTCGACGCCGTGCAAGGCACAGTGGCGCTGCACCGACTGCCTCGAACCGTTCGACCGTTTCAAATGCCATTGAGGGGACGCCCATGTCGGCCGCATTCCATTCGCTGAAGATCGCGGACGTACGGCGCGAGATCGACGACGCGGTGTCGCTGCGCTTCGAGCTTCCGGAAGGCTTGCGCGAGGCCTTCCGCTTCGCCCCCGGCCAGCATCTGACGCTGCGCACCCATCTCGATGGCGAGGAGATCCGGCGCAATTATTCGCTGTGCGTCGCGCCGCATGAGGACGAACTGCGCGTCGCGATCAAGCAGATCAATGGCGGCCTGTTCTCGACCTGGGCGAACCAGACGCTCGCCGCCGGCGACACGCTGGATGTGATGGCGCCGCATGGCAGCTTCACCTGGACGTTCGATCCGGCACGCAGCGCGACCTATGTCGGCTTCGCCGGCGGTTCGGGCATCACCCCGGTGCTGTCGCTGCTCAAGACCTCGCTGGTCGCTGAGCCGCACAGCAGCTTCACCCTGCTCTACGGCAATCGCGCCTCGGGCTCGATCATGTTCCTCGAGGAGCTGGCGGCGCTCAAGAACCGCTTCATGGACCGGCTGCAGATCTACCATTTCCTCGAAGACGAAGGCGAGGACGAGTTCGACCTGTTCAACGGCCGCCTCGACAGCGCCAAGATCAAACAGGTGCTGAGTTCGCTGGTCGATCCGGAGACGATCGATGCCGCGTTCATCTGCGGACCCGGCCCGATGATGGAAGCGGTCGAGCAGGGCCTGATCGAGGCCGGCGTGCCAACCGAGCGGATCCTGGTCGAGCGCTTCACGGTGGGCGCGCTATCGGCGGCGCAGCTGGCCGCCGCGCGCGCGGTCGAACAGAAAGCCGAGGGACTCAGGGTTCAGGTCAAACTCGAGGGCCGCCGCCGCACCATCGCCTTCGACGCGAGCAAGGGCAGCATCCTCGAAAACGCGCGCGCCGCAGGCATGCCCGCGCCGTTCGCGTGCAAGGCCGGCGTCTGCGCGACGTGCCGGGCGCGGCTGATCAGCGGGGAAGTGACGATGAAGGCCAATTACGGCCTCAGCGCCGACGAAGTGGCGCAGGGCTATGTGCTGACCTGCCAGGCGGTGCCGCTGACCGACGACGTGGTGCTCGATTACGACGCCTGACGCCAGAGAGGGGTGCCATAGCCATGAATCCCGCCTTCCCCGTTCGTTTCGAGCGAAGTCGAGAAACAGCCCCGTGCGCTTTGCCGAATGTTTCTCGACTACGCTCGAAACGAACGGATCAAAGTAGAGCCTTCGTGCTCTAACGCGCCCTGATCGGCGCCAGGATGCGGTCGAGCGCCATGTCGGCGAACTGGTCGGCCGACACAGGCCCGGCCGGATCGAACCAGGTGTGCGTCCAGTTGATCATGCCGAACAGCAGCATGGTCTCCGCACGCGCCATGGCGGCGTCTGCGGCCAGCGCAGGGTGGATCGCCTCGAGCAGTTTCTGCACCGCGTCGATCACGCCGCGCTGCTTGTCGACGATGATCTTGCGCCTGTCGGCCGGCAGATTGCCGAGCTCGTTGAGCAGCACCTTCTGGCGATCCGCCGCGCCGATATAATGACGCATGAAGCTGTGGATCAACGCGCCGAGCAGTTCGGCCGGCGCGGCCTCGCGCGACAGGACCTGATCGACATCCTGCACCAACTGATCGAGGTGCGAGGCCATTACGCCGTAGAGCACGTCCTCCTTGGACGGGTAATAATGGTAGATCAGCGACTTGCTCGTCTCACATGCCACCGCGAGATCGGACACCGACGCACCGTTGAACCCCATATGGGCGAACAGATGCGCCGCCTTGTCGAGGATCGCTTCCCGGCGCTGTTCGTAATCCGCCGCCTGTGTGCGCGCCATGCCAGCCCCATATTCCCGTCACCGAACGCTCGGTCGGCTTATGGGACTAACAGGCTCGTCCGTCGCGTCAATCTTCCAACGGCCAGGCCTCGATCAGCTCGACGAAGCGCGACAGCCAGGCGTTGGTCTGATGGCCATCGACCACGCGGTGATCGATGGTCAGTGAGACATAACAGAGCGGCCTGATCTGGATCGTGTCGACCCCGCCCGCCTCGCGCACCACGACGCGCTTCTCCAGCTTGCCGACGCCGAGGATCGCCGATTGCGGCTGGGCGATGATGATCGGTGTGGCGAACAGCGAACCCGACACGCCATGGTTGGAAATGGTGAAGGTGCCGCCGCGCATATCGGCGGGCGTCAGCTTGCCGTCGCGGGCGCGCGCGATCACGTCGGTCAGCCGCTTCGCTATGCCGAGCAGCGACAATTGCTGAACCTGGCCGACGACCGGCACGACAAGGCCCTTTTCGCCGAGCGCGGTGCCCACGCCGATATTGATGTCCTCATAGATGTCGAGGCGATCGTCATACCAACGGCTGTTGATCGCGGGTGCGACCTTCATTGCCTCGGCGCAGGCGGCGATGACATAGGCTGTGAAGGTGAGGTTGGCGCCGGCCTTCTGGAAGGCGCTTTTGTGTTTCGCGCGGTGCGCCATGATCGCGCTGAAATCGCATTCGAACACGGCGGTGACGTGCGGCGCCACCGTCACCGAATTGAGCATGTTCTGGGCGATGGCGAGGCGCATGCGGTCATGCGGCACGCTGCGAACATTGCCGCTGCCCGATGGTGCGGCCGACGCAACGGGGGCTGGCGAAGGGGTTGGCGGGACAGGCGCACGATCGCGCTCCGCCAGATAATGATCGACGTCCGCGCGCGTAATGC
>Ga0307510_10009956_pt1 | contig 11298 bp, 9 predicted proteins | sample 12_EM_MG_FD_207224 | JGI IMG/M metagenome (GOLD analysis project Ga0307510, IMG submission 207224) | Populus trichocarpa ectomycorrhiza microbial communities from riparian zone in the Pacific Northwest, United States - 12_EM | ecosystem: Host-associated > Plants > Roots > Unclassified | place... | reverse complement strand
GAAAAATAAAACCCACGGACGAAGAACAAAGAAAAAAACAGATACACAGAGAGAGAGGGAGAGAATCCTGAGAGCAGAAGAAAGCAAGAGATAAAGCGGAAGAAGGGAGAGGACGTTGCTCGGCCAGATCGTCACCAGAGTTTCCATCTTCGGTCTTCAAGGTGCAGGTCAGTAGCACAGACGACGTTGCTCGGCCAAGTCGTCACCAGAGTTTTCATCTTCGGTCTTCAAGGTGCAGGTCAGTAGCACTCTTCTTCCCTCATCTTTCCTTTTTAATTACACTAGCACTGTTGCCAGCATGCGTGAGTAATTCACGCGTGCTTCTTCTTCTTTTGCCCAGCCGGGCCACTGGCCCAAGCCAGTGGCCGGGCCGGGCCGGCTGGGTCTAGGCCGGGCCGGCTGGGTCTAGCCCAGCCCATGTGGGCTGAGCTGGGCCCAGCCCCAAAAAATATAAAAAAATAAAAATAAATAAAAATAAAAAAATAGAAAGTGTAGAAATAAAAATTTTGCATGTCTTAGAAAAAATATATTTTTGTCAATTTATTCACTGATATCAGGATCGGGAATAAAAAAAGGAAAGAAAAGAAAATATACTGTTTTTTTTTTTTGCAGCTAAGAATTTTTACCAACGCCAGAGTTGGAATTATTTGTGGTGGAATTTTTACCAACACCAGAGTTGGAATTATTCGAGATCGAATATTCACTGGCGCCAGAGTCAGGAATATTATAAACAAATCATCATAACATAAACGAATAAATGTTTAGCAATTTAAGACAAAATCAGCAATGCAGTCTGCCTCAGGCAGAACGTTTAAGGGGTGATAATATCTTCCCTTTTACGTAACCAGTCTCGTACCATAGAATCTTTGTTGACCAGTTAGGGTTCCTAGTGACCATAATATTAGGTGGCGACTCCTTAAACAAGACATTTTTCCTAAAAGAACCAGATGCCAGAAATCTGTTCTTTTTCCATAAATCAAGATTATTAATATTTTTAGGGTTGCCGCGATGTCGGGTGCGACAATATTATTGCCTCTACTGAAGCAGAAAATCAAACACACACACATTTACGTGGTTCGGCAACTTGCCTACTCCACGGAGCTATTGGTTTGTATTAATCAATCAAAGAAACAATACAAACAAGGAGGAGGAGAAAACTTTTCTCAACTCAACTCTACTCACTCTAACTCTCTTTATTTCTCTGTTATCTGTTCTCTACGCTCTCTTCTAGCACACAAGCATCAGCTCTTCAATGTGTCTAATTATAGACTAAGCTGGGAGCAAGAGATCATGGCCACCATGAACTTCCACTTTGTGCTAAGTGGGATAAGTTGTTCCCACCATGTGCTTTCACTTTGTGCTAAGTGGGAGATGAGTTGTTCTCACTAGTATATAGTGGAGGTGAGGCATTGTTTGTCTCCATTATACTAACAATCTCTCATTTTGAGACAAACAATGAAATTATCTTTTACACTTGATAAACTGAAGTTGTGTAAAACTTCAGTTGGTCTTAAAGGATAAAAGATAATTTCATTGTTTGTCTCCAAGTAGGAGATTGTTAGTATAATAGAGACAAACAATGCCCCACCTCCACTATATACTAGTGGGAACAACCCATCTCCTACTTAGCACAAAGTGGAAGTTCATGGTGGCCATGATCTCTTGCTCCCAGCTTAGTCTATAATTAGACACATTGAAGAGCTGAGGCTTGTGTCCTAGAAGAGAGCGTAAAGAACAGAGAAATAGAGAGAGCTAGAGTGAGTAAAGTTGAGTTGAGAAGAGTTTTCTCCTCCTCCTTGTTTGTATTGTTTCTTTGATTGATTAATACAAACCAGTAGCTCCGTGGAGTAGGCAAGTTGCCGAACCACGTAAATGTGTGTGTGTTTGATTTCTGGAATTTCCCAACAGAAGCATGCTCTCAAACTGTCTCCTGTGCGGACATTCTCGCCTTGGCAGCTCGTGCCTCAACTGTGATAGTAAGCAAAATCTCCAATTCTCTAAGCTTTCCTTGGCTTATTAACCCCTTTTTCTGCTAACAAACACTGGTTTGGTACAGAGCAGTGGACCCAATTGGGAACTCCCATTAGGAAGAAAGGACAAAGACTGCGAACCTGAGTGGCTCAAACAACAACATTCCCACTCTCAACTCTACTATCCAAAACCTCATAACATTTTTCAAGCGTCAAGGCCTTAATGAGGTCGACCTTGCTGCTCTCTAAGGTTAGAACACATACACATCCTTCAGCTATCGTTAGTATCTGTTTCCCATCCCTTCAGAACAAAGACACATTAATAATTATTCTGAATCTTTTGATTAATTTGAAAAATGCCATGTTTCAGGAGGGCATACAATTGGGGTGGCAAGGTGTGTGACCTTCAAACAGAGACTGTAGAACCAAAATGGAAACAACCAACCAGATCAGACTCTAAAGAAAAACTATTTCTTAGATCTGAAGTCAGTGTGTCCAAGATCAGGTAGAGACGATAACCTTTCTCCTTTGGACTTGGCCTCTTCAGCAAAATTAGACAACTCTCACTTCAAGCTCTTACTTTGGGGCAAAGGGCTTCTCACTTCTAATGAAGTGCTTTATACAGGAAAGGATGGCAAGACTATTCAGTTGGTTAAGAGAAATGCTGAAGATGAGGGCCTGTTCTATGAGCATTTTGCCAAGTCTATGGTTAAGATGGGAAACATTAGCCCTCTTACAGGTTTTAATGGTGAAGTTAGGAGGAATTGTCGCCTTGTTAATTAGAAAAAAAAATAGTTATCATGTAAACATGTGAAGAACATATTGTATTATAAATGTATTGTATTTGAGCTTTAATTATGGTGGAATCTGATTTCTTTCATGAATTGAAGTGTTGCAACCTGTAATAGATACTAATTAGTGCTGTTTTAATTTTTTTTGAGTAAATTCAATTCCTACCTTTTCTTTTCTAGATAAAAATTAGTTTTAACCTCTTTATTAGCTCTTAATCGGAGTTATAAAATTCGGTTTAGCTTGACAATTCAATTTAATTATTTAAAGTTTAACTTGCAGCATGTTTTATTTAAAACCAGAATTTTTTTATCAAAATAATATATTTTCATTTTAAAAAACAAAATCACATCATTTTATTTTCTAAAAATCTTGAAACAAAATTGTTAACTTAAATTTTGAGTCGTTTTTTTATAATTATGCTCCTAATTATAAACATGACTTGAAAAGGGGATTTCAAATAAAGTTTTATCTCTCTCTTTACTTTTTTTTTATTAAATTTATTTTCTACATAAATACATTTACCTATTCTTAATTTGCTTTTTTTCTTTTTTTTAAAAAAAAAGAAGAAATAAAGAAACATAAAGGACTGGCCATCTTTAAGTTGGGCTGGGTCGCCTGTGAGTCCAGCCCCATCTACTGGTTGAGCAGACTGCAACGACGTCGTTTGGCTGCTGCCCAGCAAGGATACGGAAAATTAAATTAAAAAGAAAGAAGTGACCCCGGCTTCAAGTCAGCTGCGGTGGTTCCCTTCCTCGATAAAGAGAACGTTACTATCTGACGTCCATTACCAAGAAGAAAAAAAAATGGCAACCATAAACAACGACGGAGAAGACGCAGCACGACGTCGCAATGCAGAGGCGGAGTACCGCAAAAAGTTACTCCACCACAAAGAGCTCGAATCCAGAGTTCGATCTGGTCAGACGACACTCACTCTTTAATCATTTAAGCTTCAAATCATTTCTTTAATTACTTAATCGAAGATCTAATCTGATTTCTTAATTGTCCCCCTTTTCCTCTTATATATCTTATTATTAATTACCAAATTTAGGATTTTATTATTGTTTTCTATCAAATTTGCCTGTAGAAATTCAGATTAAAAATTGATTTTTTGTAGATTTAGGATCAAGTCGCGAGTTAATAATAGTATGGGTAACGTGTGAAAATGTTGGTTTTGGGATTATGTTAATGCAGCGAGGGAGAATTTGAAAGCTGCAAAGAAAGAATTTAACAAAACCGAAGATGATTTGAAGTCTCTTCAAAGTGTTGGTCAGATTATAGGAGAAGTTCTTCGACCTCTTGACAACGAACGCTGTACGTTTGCCTCCTCAATCTTCTTTTGCTTGCTGTGTATATTTATAATTGGTTGCATCATGTGCCCGATAATGCTAGTCTTGATTGCCTTTTTTTTTTAATTTGTTAGTGATTGTTAAAGCTAGCAGTGGACCTCGGTATGTGGTAGGCTGCCGTAGTAAAGTGGATAAGGAAAAACTGACTTCAGGAACCAGAGTGGTTCTTGATATGACTACGCTTACGATTATGCGTGCTCTTCCGCGCGAAGTAAGTCATTGTGGCTTCTTTAGAGCACAGTTTAATGCCAGATTTTGTAGTGTGTCGTGAATGGTGTCCGATGTTGTGTGTGTTTTGGGCTGACAGGTTGATCCAGTTGTTTATAACATGCTGCACGAAGATCCTGGTAATGTGAGTTACTCGGCTGTTGGTGGTTTATCTGATCAGATTAGGGAACTAAGGGAATCCATTGAGTTACCTCTGATGAACCCTGAGCTTTTCCTTAGGGTGGGGATTAAACCTCCCAAGGTGATCATGCTACTCCTTTCCTTTTCTGCTCTACTTTCCTTTACTGTTTGGGTCAGTAAAAACTGGGATGTGGTAAAATAAAGCTATTGGCAGTATTATGCCCTGTGTGAATAAGCTAGATTAAATTCTATCTCATATTTCTTACCCTTTTTGTTTCAGGGTGTCCTTCTTTATGGACCTCCTGGTACTGGGAAGACATTGTTGGCTAGGGCCATTGCGAGCAACATAGATGCCAACTTTTTGAAGGTCAGATCCTGTTACCTAGTTTTTACATGCTCACACACACACACAAAGATATGTGTGTGTGTGTGTGTGTGTGCTGTATTGCTTGGAGTTGGCTGTCTGTGGTTAACATGCTGTACTTTTGAATTGGATTAAGGTTGTTTCAAGTGCCATCATTGACAAATACATAGGAGAAAGTGCTAGGTTGATACGAGAAATGTTTGGATATGCACGTGATCACCAAGTAAGAGTCTTAGTTTCGTGAATTTGTTTTATTCTGACTCATTTATAACTCCATTAAATATACAAATTGCTTTTGTCTCTCAAGCCCTGCATCATTTTCATGGATGAGATCGATGCAATTGGTGGACGCCGTTTTAGTGAGGGAACAAGTGCTGATCGTGAAATCCAAAGAACATTGATGGAGTTGCTTAACCAACTTGATGGATTTGATCAGCTTGGGAAGGTAAATTTGGTTAATAATCTGATTCAACTTTGCATTTTGACACTAAAATGAAACTTTCCCTTGGGAGGTTTTTTTGTGGAAATATAGGTGGGGTTTTTCTTTTTTTATTATTTACAAATACATATAATGGGTTTGCTTGGGATCTTCTACATCTTGCACTTCTTTCGTATCCTGTCTGGTTTGGTAAACTCTTGTTGTAAGCTTGTTATTGTTGAGGAAGTGAGTGGATATCACCATTGGGTTTGCATGTGACTAGGCCATTGCAGCATCCGATTCATATGACCCTTAATAATCGCTCTAATTCCCTGTTGAAATTTGGGGGCCTTGTAGTTTCAAAATAAATCTCTTGTAAATGTAAGTGTTAGCAGCTATCTATATCTGTACCATATCTCTGCTATCCACATCTTTACCAGTTACTTTCATGTACTAGTTATCTATATACATGTTTAGATGTTTAAGTCATACAAGTATTGAATCAATTAGGGGGGAAATGAGTATTCAATTTTATGTTGTAGGTTAAAATGATAATGGCAACGAACCGCCCTGATGTTCTTGACCCTGCACTTCTTCGTCCGGGAAGATTAGACAGAAAGATAGAGATTCCACTACCAAATGAACAGTCAAGAATGGAAATCCTAAAGATCCATGCTGCTGGAATTGCCAAGCATGGAGATATAGATTATGAGGCTGTTGTGAAACTTGCAGAGGTGAGTTAGTGGTGGTTTTGGTTGTTTTGTACATTGACTGTTCATTTAAATGATTGTTGCGATTATATCAGGGTTTCAATGGAGCTGATCTTCGTAATGTTTGCACGGAAGCGGGGATGTCAGCAATCCGTGCAGAACGCGATTATGTCATCCATGAAGATTTTATGAAGGTAAATTTTAGCGTGTAAAAAATGTGTTCTTGTGCATGGATTTGTCCAATTTATGTGCTCAGTTTCATATTGGTCGAAATTTATTGCAGGCTGTACGGAAGCTTAATGAAGCAAAGAAACTCGAGTCTAGCGCACATTATAATGCTGATTTTGGCAAAGACTGATTCATTCTTTCCTTACAGGCCATGGATTTTTATTTGACATGATATCTTCTCACAATGCCAAATTTCTTCTTCAATTCCATCTTGTCTCTTGTATTGGTTTTGAACTTCACCCGACAAGTTTACTTGGTTATTTGAATGACAAAGCCGTCGCAGATTTAGAAACTCCACCACCTCTAGATAGTTGTGGTTTTCTTTGTTATACAAAATCATTGAACTTTATTTTACAACTTTTCAGTGTAGACAAGGTTCGTAGATGCAACCCTTTTGGTTAGCTTGTACTTCATCATCCCGGCAATCTTGAAGAACCAGTAAGCACTAACCAGCTGTAATCCCACTGCCATTGCCTAAACAACATTAATGTGATTTTAAGCATCGATAATGACGAATATAATATGTTATGTATTCATTCAGTCTGAAAAAAAGAAGTGAAAACGTAGAAGTATTGTCCTTTGGTACCTTGATAACGAGAGGATTGTCGGCTGTAAGAGTCACCCAAGCAAGGTAAGGCCCAAAAACCATTCTTGCAAACGAGAATACAACTGCAAATAAGATCTGTGCAGCATTGCAACAGCAATCAAGATTTTTAATTATATTGTCTGTGGATATTAAAGAATTACCAAGTCGTTCTAACAGCTGATATGAGATTCAGATATACAGAAGTCACCAGCCACATCTGAATTTTAAATCGAGGCTTAAAGAGTAGCTTACATCAGCAGCCAAATTAAGGTCAGTGTCCCTGTAACCAAGCTCCTTGAGAAGTTCTCTCAGGTGAAGGAAAGGGCTAGAGATCTCTGTTATGCATAGGGCTGCAATCAATTCTGATCCACACTATACACAAGGACCCAAAACACAAGAGGGAAAAGATAGAGATTAAAAGCTCAATAAAAAAATAAGATTCTTACAGCTTAGAGAAGTGCTCAAGATGGAAATCTGTATCGTCTCAAGAGCAGAAAAACACAGTTAGAGTTCTAAGTTTCAAGGCAGTAACAAGAAGGTTAGTTCATCATCTTAAGTACTATAACTAATCAAAAACATCCGAGGGAGAAGATGAGTACCTTCCCATAGGCAAGGCCTGCTGCTATTCCAACAATGCTAACCAAATGGTGTATCGTGTTGTCAATGGTGACTCGCTTGTCGAATTGACAACATATCAGATCATAAATGAGATAAGAAAGGGAAACTGCCAGGGCTTGCATCTGCCCAGTTTCAGAGCATCAACAAGAATATCAAAACTATTCTTGAATGGATTTGAAGCAAAAGAATAATCTCAACAGCCCATATTTTGAAAGTAAAATAACTGCATTAATTACCTGACTGGGTGAAGGTCTCGAAGCCAGAGGACAAACTGGGCATGTCCAGTCTTCAACAGAGAGAGAAGCAAGTGTAAAAGCTAAAGTTGCATGGACCGTAGAAACAAGGCGATTGCAGAATTCAAAAGATCGCTTTGGCAAGAACTTTCTAAAGAGATGAAATGCTGTTGTCCATGAAATGATTCCCAATGTGATTATTCTTAAAATACGCTCTTCCATTTGCTGTCCCTCTTTCTTCTCTATCAAGAATCGCTCAAAAACAACACAGGATAGTTCAAAACCTCCCCTTTGTAAACAGAAGCTGGTCAAAGATAAGACAAAGAAGGCGGAACTGAACAGTTCGGCAAAGCTAAATGAAGTAGACGACAGGTAGCAAATTTAGCACAACCTTAACTGCATTATATAAATGTTCAAGGACGTTCAGAGAGTAATTATTATCATTATGGAGTTGATAATTAAATTGTGACGATGTGTAGGTGGGTTGGGTTGATGACAGTTAACATTGATATCTACTTAGGGGTGGGGGCCTCCTCCTCCTCCAAGACATTTTAATTTTTTTAATTACCGGATAATTAAGTTCTGAGGAGATGTTATATTTTTTATTTTAAAGAGGTGAGCTTTGAATTAATTGTGATTTTACTTTTGATTTCTTTTGAATTTACACTGGACCTATATGGGATAGAAAATATTATAAAGCTAATGAGAGCCATCAATTTATCCTAATATAAATTTGCAGTTGATCAAAAACATAAAAAAAAAACATAAATCACAAGCAAAATTTTTCTACAAAAAAATTAAAACAGAGCCACTTATTAATTTATTTTTCATCAAACAAAACAAGGTAATTTAAATTTAAAATCTAATTTTGTTTTGTTTTGAGATGTTTGTTAATAATTTGATGAGGTTTTTTTTTATAATTCTATCATTTTTGCTCTTTTTTTTTCTCAGATCTGCTAGTTCTACCAATTGTCTTTTGAATTCTTATTATAGTGATTTTTTTTTCTAATTAATTAGATATATTTTATTGGTTTGTTTTGATTATACTTGGATTTATTTTATATGTTTTGTTTTTAACAAAGCCATCAAAATTATCAAAAAAAATTTACGATATATGTTTTGATTTTAGGTTGAAACATGAACAAAATAAGAAGAATTGATTTTAAAAAAAAAAATATTGATAACTCACAGCTTACTAAACAAGCTTTTTCAGTGATGAAGATTGTTAAAATAAGACTTCGCAATCAGATGAAGGATGATTTTCTTGCAAATTTTTTGATTGTTTATATAGAAAAAGAAATTGCTGAAAGATTCACAATTAATATGATAATCGATGATTTCTATTTTATGAAAGAACGACGAGCACAATTAAAATAAATATGTAATAATCATTCTTTATTATTTTTTACCTTATTTCAAAGTTTATCAAACATAAATAATGCTTCACTTTAACTAGTGTTTCTTATATACTCTGTATGTTTATATTTGTTATGTATAAATATCAACAACATTAAAGTGATAGATACATTATGAATATAAAATTAACTTCATTGCTTTGACTCAATTTGAAATTGCTCCAAACATTTTATCTTATATAAAGATCATTATATATTTGTAGTAAGTTATTTGAATAAAATTAAATTATACAATTTTTGTTTTACAACTCATGTATAATAAATTAAAACAAATATTATATCTTATTATATTAATTTTGACCCCACCTAACAAATAACCCTAAGTCTGCCCAGTAGTTAGATATTGATGCCATTGCGTGCAAGAATAATCAGTGTGTTGCCATTGCGTGTGTGGATCCGGATCCAGGGCGGATTCACGTTGAACTTAATGTACCAAATGATGAAAGCTGGTTAGGCATTTGGGGGAAGAGGTCAAGACAGTAACCAAAAAACGTAGCCTATTTCACCATTAAAACCTCAGTTTGAGGAAGGTTCTTGTCATTTTGAAACAAACAAAGTAGAGAAAACTGTTTCCTATTTGTGAATCTGTGGATGGTAATGAAACGCGTATGGATAGCGTTTGCCATGTTCGGCTTGGAAGGGAAAGTTGGTGAACGAATTAATCAAGGTTGGGAAGTGGATAGGTGGGCAGCCTGATATTTAATATATCATGTTATTTAGTTTAATTGTGTTAAAAGCGTGGTTGCGGTTGTTTTTTAAAATATTTTTTATTTAAAAAATATATTAAAATAATATTTTTTTATTTTTTAAAAATTATTTTTGATATCAGTACATCAAAATAATCAAAAAATATTAATTTTAAACAAAAAAAATTAAATTTTTATTAAATGCTTTCAATGCTTTTAAAAATGCTTTTAACCCATTTCACTGCAGTTCATTAAGTTTCTGAACCATGCACAGATGCTGCTATCCAAGACTGAAAGGAGAACAGGTTTAATGTGTGTGAGAAAGTGTCTTTGTTTCTATCGCAGCTGCATTAACTCATGGAAAACCCATTTCGCAGCTCCGCCTCTTCTGTCTTCATGTTGTGGAACAGTGGAACGAAGAATTATTGCAGAATCAATTTTGTTTGAAGCAAAATTAACCAGGAGCTGCAGGTTCGTAATTTAGGGATATTAAATTACATAATAAAAGATCCAACTGAAAACCGAAGGTCAGGATGGCCGAGTGGTCTAAGGCGCCAGACTCAAGTTCTGGTCCTCGTGAGAGGGCGTGGGTTCAAATCCCACTTCTGACATTTCTTTAAATTGTTTATTTTTTTCCTGAAAAAAATGCAAAATTTCTCCTCCGCGTGGCTTCATAATTAATTATTTGTCTTTGATTAGGGCTTGCAATTGCATATAGCAGAATCTACCTAATCTAATGGTGGAGGATTATTAGTTAAATATTGTCTTTAAAACTCAAATTAATGGACAGGATTTTGTCAATTTAAAGTGAAATATAAGGAATATGAATCCAATAACAAGGAAGAAATAATTCTTCAACTAAAAAATCATATAAAAATTCAGGATAATTTATAGAATAAGAATAATTAGAAACTTAACTATGGAAGATAAATCAATAATTTTTAGATATAATTTGGAGGTACGTAGAAACTTTCTAATCAAATTTGAGTTTAATTCAATATTAAAACTAAAAGTTATAAATTTTTTCATCAAAACAAATAATATATCTTTTTGGACTTTAACATATCCATATAGTCCAAATACATATTTGCTAGTCTTATTCAGGTAGTAGGTAAAATAGGTTCATATCCAATTTATAATAAGAATCTCCTGCATTAGAGTTTCTTAACTTGAGAAACCAATTAAGCGTGCTATTTGTTAGACTTTTCTTACCAAATTCTTATTTATTTATTTTTCATTTACATTGTAATATTTTTATTTATCTTGAAAAGATTAAAAAAAATAAACAAAAATGTTATTTTTTTTGTTAATTTTTTATTAATTTATGATTTTTTTTATTTTTCTATATGATTTTTTATTTTGTTTTTAAAAGTCAAATAAATCCTTTAGAAGAAGATAAGCTTCATGTAAAAAAAAATCAAAAATCAAAACTTTCATGAAAATTTAAGTTAAAAAACCATATCTATGAAAAAAATACACAAATTGAATCACGTTCCATCAATAATTTTATCCTTCATTGATGAAGTAAAAAAATAAACACTTCTTTTTAAGATTTACAAAAATAAAAAGCACTTTTTCTATGAT
>Ga0307510_10009955_pt1 | contig 11298 bp, 11 predicted proteins | sample 12_EM_MG_FD_207224 | JGI IMG/M metagenome (GOLD analysis project Ga0307510, IMG submission 207224) | Populus trichocarpa ectomycorrhiza microbial communities from riparian zone in the Pacific Northwest, United States - 12_EM | ecosystem: Host-associated > Plants > Roots > Unclassified | place... | reverse complement strand
TATTCACTTAAAAATATATTAAAATATTATTTTATTATTTTTTAATTTTTTACATCAAAACAATTTAAAAATATAAAAAGATTTAATTTAAAACAAAAAATAAAATTTTCAAAAAACACATAAATTTTTTTTAACTGCTAAAACAAACACATTCTAAATTTAAAGTTCAAACTCAAAAATTTAAAAGGATTATTATTTTTTAAAAATAAAAAATATTATTTTAATATATTTTTGAGTGAAAATATTTTGAAAAATAACCACAACAACACTCTCAAACAACCTCAAATTAATGTTGGTACGAGAATCACTATTTTTTTTTTTTAACTTTCTTGTATTTTAATTAAAAAACATAATTTCAAATAACGTTATAATCCATAAAAATTACTATCAAAATCCCTTCCATACATGACTTTATAATTATTTTTAAAAATCATAATTTGTAATTTTTAAAAAGGCTTAACCACAGCTTTTCGAAATGAAGAAGGACGGAACACTTGAGTAAAATTGACTTGACTCTATACGTATAGGGAGTGAAACAGAAATTATCTTTTATTAGATCACATTATTAATTAGTAATTATTAATCTCCATTTATTTTTGAACAAGGGTCAGCTGAGGTGGGAAAAATATTTTTGTCAACTCATTCTTCTGTTCTATTCTGTCGTTCGTCTTCCACCTCAAACCCCCCCAACAATTCAAAACCAAGAGGGAGAGAGGGCCAAAACCCTAAACTCTCTCCCTCTCTTGGATTTTGTTTTTCGATTTCGGTTTGCCCTGCATTAATCAACCTGGTCAAAACCCTAATTTGATTCAATTGGAAGATGAGCAGTCAAATGGGTCCTCCTCCTCCAAAGAGAACCAGTTTGACCCAAAAACGAGGCCCATCCACAGCCAGGAAATTATTATCCTCATCGGCGTCTCTAGCTTCTGAGAATGGCGGCACAACAACCACCAACATCTCCCAAGTCGGCAACTCCTCCAAGCCCTCCTCTCCCAACGCTCCATCGTAGGTTCCATAATTGAATTACTGCTTTCACTATTTTATTTTCATTAAGTTTTTTATCTTTGGTAATTTATGTTTGTGATTGTAATTTAATTAGATAGGTAAAATTAATTAAATATTTAATTGTAAATTGGAATGATTAATTGTTTTGTGGAGGTCTGTGGGAGGGGAAAGGACAGTGAAGAAACTGAAGTTATCGAAAGCACTAACAATCCCGGAGGGAACCACAGTATTTGATGCTTGTAGGAGAATGGCAGCTCGTCGTGTCAATGCTGTTTTATTGACTGATGCTAATGCGTTGCTTTCTGGGATTGTTACTGACAAGGTTCATTTTTGCATATGTTGTCGTGTTCTATTGTTTGTTTCCATGTTATTTGTGAGGGATAGTGTTTTGATGTTTTTGTTATTGCGGGTAGGACATTTCGGCGAGAGTAATCGCGGAGGGGTTGAGGCCGGAGCATACAATAGTATCAAAGATTATGACAAGAAATCCTATTTTTGTCACATCGGATTCATTAGCCATCGAAGCGCTACAGAAGATGGTGCAGGGTTAGCTTCTCTTTTTAATGCCTGGTTTATTTCTGTGTGATTGAAAGTGATTATGCTACTCAAGGTCATCACAAGGCCATAACTTGCTGAGGTGGGGTTTGGGAGTTAGAATTTGGAGACTCCTCAACACTTTCGCTTTAAAACGGCTACTTGAATTTTAAATTTTGTTGGTGGTGAAGAGTAAACTGTTATCACATGTTAATTTGTTTTTGATCCTACTAGGTTGTGCATGAAACAATTTAAGAAAATTCCTGTATCTGAAGTTGATGTGCACGAGTCTTGTTACATTGGTGTTGGAGCTTGGTGAATGAGGAAGATAGTTTTTCATTATTATAGTATGAGCAGATGGGGAAAGAGTCTGAATTGCATAGCTGGGAGAAATAATGGAGAAAGAATCGATCTATAATGTGAATTCCAAGAATTTTAGCCCATGGTATTTCTTTGATGGGGTAATATACAAGGTTTTGTTGTTGAGATTTCTGTATTTGTCAGTAGAACTTGTCATGTAGAATCTTATGCTTACAATATAGATGTTTGCTGGAGTGGAAGTGGTCGGGTAATCTAGGAGTTCAGAAGTGTAGGGTTTGTTGCTGGTTGAAATGGGCATGGCATGTCCTTGTTGTGATAAACCACAAAACAAATGGGCATAGTTGTATGTGAATTTTCAGCATTGACGCTGCAGATTGTTTTTACACACTCCTTGTTGTGACCAATCAAGTGCAATTATTTAGCAGCATCATAGTTGTGTTTTGGTCAACAGGCAAGTTCAGGCACCTCCCTGTAGTGGAGAATGGTGAAGTTATTGCATTGCTGGATATAACAAGGTGCCTCTATGATGCTATATCTAGAATGGAGAAGGCTGCTGAGCAGGGGAGTGCCATCGCTGCTGCTGTTGAAGGGGTGGAGCGTCAGTGGGGAAACAATTTTACTGGTGTGTGGTTGTTACTCTTTGCTGTTCTTATTATTACCATTAGCAACAACATATGAAAATGCTCATTTTCTCTTCTTGCATGCTTTTATAAATTTCTTATTGCTTTTTCTGTTGTTGTGAAGTGCTCAATGTTATACATATCTTATTAATCTTTATGGCAGAAAGGAAAAAAAAAATCAATTTAACATTCACTTGCCACTCTGCATTTAAAATTGCTTTCCATTCGTAAATGTTTGAATTTCCTTTCCAAGGAAGCAAGGACTTATGCAAAAATAATAGTAAATGAATGAATGCACAACAAAATAGATATTTGTTATATATAACAATGTACTATGTAATGTAGTTTCTTTCTTAAATATTTGTCTTTCCTTTTCCTTTAAATGTATCTATTCATATTCTGTCTTACACTTTCCTCGACCTGTCATCTTCCATTTCAGCTCCATATGCTTTCATAGAAACTCTGAGGGAGCGGATGTTCAAGCCTTCCTTGTCAACAATTATTGGTGAACAGTCAAAGTAACCTTTTTATCTTGAACTTTTCTTGTTCTGAGTACAGCTTTTGTTTTGAGATAGTGGAGGGTGTACTTGTGTTACCAATTCTTGTAGCTTTACGTGCTTCCAGGGTTGCAATTGCTTCACCATCAGATCCTGTCTATGCTGCTACAAAAAAGATGCGGGAGTTGCGGGTTAATTCAGTTATTGTTGTGACCGGGAACAAAATTCAGGGGATACTCACGTACTTATCTTTCTTACCCGGATTTTTCTTTACTCAATTGTTTCTGGAACATTTTTGATGTCTGTAATATGAGATCCAGTGTTTTTTTTTTTCTTTTTTGATGTCTGTGGTGTCCATTCTCAGTTTTAATGCTGCTCTGCTGCAGTTCAAAGGATATTCTCATGCGAGTTGTGGCACAAAATCTTTCTCCTGAGTTGACTCTTGTGGAAAAGGTTTGTTGTGAAAACCATATACGTTGTTATTTCTTATTTGGCACTTTGTTGTTTGGTTTTAACTCTTCAGTTGTCTAGAAGGTTCAATTTGTTAGATCATCTAAGCTGTAATTCCGCTAGCTGCCACCATTGTTGTGGATGAATAAAAGAACAATGCATGGGAGATTATTTGTTTATTCATCCACCTGTTTAACTTTTTTTATAAAGATGGTAGCTATTTAAGCTTCATATAATGTTTCATTCTGTCCCTGGTATGAAAGTAACCATGGAGAGGATTAATGCTATTTATGGGGAATTCCCGATTCTGATTTCTTATGCATAATTTATGATGCATGATACTGATTGAAAAACAAATTGTTGGCTCACCAGCATTGTTTTATCTATGAGAAGTAGCCAGCTGCACATAATTGCTTTTGGTGACTCGTAATTTGTCGTCCCTTTGTTATCATTTAGATTTTGTATTTGGTTGTATGTCTGTGGACAGCTAATGGTTTTATGACTTACTTCTTTTGCACTGCCAACAATTGATATTTTATTGCTATATTTGAAGATACGTATAATATTCACATTAATTTTTCTTGATATGTGTTTTTCCCCTTCTGCACATTTCCCCTTCATTTCTTAATCTGGCGACACAGGTATTGTGGCCGGTCCCTTTTCTTCAGCTTTTTAGCTAGGTTCCTTCCCTCATTTCATTGTGGGGGAACTTTCATTTTCTTTTTTGCCCAACATTGGCCATATATTGAATGCACAAACCTACATTTCATGTTTTCTCAATGAATCCTTTGATGTAACTTGCATATTGTAATAAGAGCTTGGATTATTTTGAGAGTTGTTGATGCCTTGCATTATTTCTCTGATATTTTTATTAATGCTTCAGGTAATGACACTGAACCCTGAATGTGTGACATTGGAAACAACAATTCTCGATGCATTACATGTAATGCATGATGGGAAGTTTTTGCATCTTCCTGTTGTGGATAAGGGTGAGTGTATCTTCAATCCTCAAAACTGTTTATTTTCTTTTCAAGTAATCTAATTAACATTTGTTGGGCAGATGGGTCTGTTGCTGCATGTTTAGATGTTCTGCAGATAACTCACGCAGCAATTTCCTTGGTAACTTCATTTCTTACACAGCTTGTAGTAATGATATGTATTCCAGAGTGGGGGTAAAGCATTTTGAGATTTGGGGATGTGTGCTCAAACTTTATGTCAAGTAGAAATATTTTGTCACCCATAGATAAAGCAAATTTTTGGACCATGAAATGCCTTTTTCCTTGCCTTTTCTTCATTTCCAATTGAAGTACTAGTTCAGTCAAGAAACTTGAGCGAGTAAAAAACCATTTACCAACTCTCAAGCACTAGGCCGTGGAATGTAAGTTGATAACCATGTCATAGTGATCATGTCACTGTTTTGTTGTATAGCTTAGTAAACCACCATTCTTCGAACATTTTGATTGTTACAACTTCAACATTGTGAAGTGCACAATGTCAACATTAATACAGCTGCTTGCTGTTTTCATCTCCTTCATGTGCATTTTTAATCTTATAGACATTCAAGAAAGAGCTTCCTGCATTTCTACCTTTGAACCTTCATCAATCCCTATTTTTGGTCTGTGACACTTGGCACTGGATGACTGAACGCAATGTGCAAGTTTCTTTGAGTGCTTGGAAGTACATCACTGTAGTCCCTAGCATGCCCTTGGTTGGACCAATGCCAACACGTGCTCGTCATGTTGTTTAAGAAAGATTACCAGATAAAGCCATTTTTCACATTATAGCTGCTAAATGAATTTTATAAATTAGATAAATTTCTTATTTAGAGATGCTACTGAAGCACAGATAAGCTCTATTGTCATTTTTTCTTATGTTGTATTTTGTTTTCATTCTTTCAAAACTCAACTGGCCCATTTCAAACTTTACAAGGTTGAAAGTAGCTCTGGAGCTGTTAATGACGTGGCCAACACAATGATGCAAAAGTTCTGGGATTCTGCTCTTGCTTTAGAACCAGCAGATGATTATGACACCCAAAGGTCTTCCTAACGCTGTCATACTTTGATGTTACCCTGGGACTTATTTGTTTCTGTAACTAAACCTACAAGGTGTTGTTTTCAGTGAAATGTCTGCACTAATGGCATCAGATGCGACAGAACTGGGAAGGTATCCGTCTCTTGGTCTTGGAAATTCATTTGCCTTCAAATTTCAGGATCTAAAAGGCCGAGTACATCGACTCAACTGTGGTAAGTGTTCATTAACAGTAATGTTGTTGAGAATGAGTCGTTTCTGAACTAAACAAATTTTGTATTTTACTTTTGCTCACAAACTGCAGGCACACTTTGGAATGATTTTTGATATATACTAAGAAATTATGGACAAAGACCATGTTAACTAAAAAAAATAATGAAATTCACCATTGCATGCAGTCTCCTTGCTTCAGCTAAATTTGAGGTTAAATTACATCATGTTTTTACTTCACGGGGAAATGGGAATATGTGAAGCTTTTGGCATGGATTTCGTGATTGAAATGATGATGTGCTTTTTAATTGTTGTGTGGACTCTTAGCTTGTGAGACTTGATTTGAATGTTACTTTATATGCTAATATAGACCGACATTTAACCATATTTAGGGTCCCGTATGATAGTGATGTGAAAAACACGAAGATTAAGATTTTAATTGTGTTTGGTATTACAATGAAACAGTTTTATAGAAAAGAGCATGTTAACTTGATGTTTTGGTGACTGTATCTTTTAAAAGTTATCCAATAAAACCCAAAGTAAATCTTATATTTCCTTTACCTCTCTTTTTCAGGCACTGAGAATTTAAATGAGCTTCTTTCTACTGTCTTGCAAAGGATTGGTGCTGATAATGAGCAAGACCGACCCCAACTTTTGGTAAGATAGGATTATAATTATATGAATGCGATTTGTATCCTGTATTGCCATTTATCTTCTTGACTATATTTAGCATATTTTAATTCCTTTTTTGCAGTATGAAGATGATGAAGGTGATAAAGTTTTGCTTGCAACTGATGGTGATCTCATTAGTGCTGTTAACCATGCTAGATCAGGGGGTCTGAAGGTAATATTTTGCCAATAGTATTATATTTAGATTTGGGTATAAATATTTAGTGGAATAATACATTTGCTAGATTATTCAAAGTGGCACAGCTCTATGTGTTTAGGTGTTCTTTCCACTTCTGCTGCGATGCCAAAGACCCATTCAGTTGTAGATAACAAAAACAAAGCTTTTATCCCAGACTAGTTGGGTTGCCTATATGGATCCTCTACACCATTCAGGTTGATCATAAACCAAGTCTGCCTCAATATCGAGAGATTTTAGATCATTCTATACCGTTTCCATCCATGTTATCTTGGGTCTCTCTCCTCCTTTTCCCTCCTTCCACTGTCAACCCACTTAGTTGTAGATTGAAAAAAGAAAAAAAAGTGGAGCTTGTTAGTGAAAAGGTCACGTGCATAATCAATATTGTGTATGTATGTGCATGCCAGAGTAGGAAAATAAATCTTTCTTTCATTAGTTTATTGCCTGGAACGAATCTAAAGGGAAGCCAGGGGTGACTTTGTCCTCCCTAAAGTTTTGAAGAAGTCCAAAATACCCCTCGTCATTAGAAACTTTTCAAATAAATCCTAAAGAAATGGCCACCCCAAAATAGATTTTTTATATTTTTACCCTCCCAAATGTGAAAGTCTGGATCCGTCCTTGTTTATGGCTAAGTACAGGTGCTCCTGTTAAAGTTGGAGTGATGTCATCACAATCCTTATGCTTGATAACATTTTAATGCATTTTGTCTGCAATGTAGTAGTCATTGTGTCATTTTGTCCACATTATTGTGAGTGCTGTAATTGTAACAGATACAACCTGTGTTTGGTATGCTGTCGCAAAGCTACAATGTGAAGATTTTAAAAGGTATAGGACCATGAAGTAGCCTTTAAATGACAAAGGATTCATGTGTGAACCGGGTCTTTATGGTTCAAGTTAGGACTCTGATGAGCTCATATGATTTAAAATGGTAGGATTTTTGTTTATTTTGATCATGATGGGTTCAGACTTCAGACGATTATGGATGAAGATTACGTCTTATGATATATGCTATTTTGGTTTTGATTATTCTCCTTTTGTTTTCTTTTGTCATTGCATCGTTATTGTTCTATTTGAAAATATATGATATGCAAGTTAGATTGTGCGATTAGTCTTAATTTGTCATTTTCAGGGGACTCAATCTCTCTCCCCTTCTTTGTCTCTCTATCTCAGGTTTTAAGGCTGCACCTTGACTATTATGATCCAAGTCATCAAACAACATCACCGTCGAGTACAACTACAACTACCACCCAGAGAGCTGGATTGGTGTCTCTCCGCTCTGGCATCTTGGCAGCTGGTGTTGTTTTAGCAGGCGTTGCTGTGGTCGTGTACTTAAAGCGCGCAAAATTGTGAGATTTTGTTGAGTCCTGTAAATGAAGTATATGCTTAGAGGACTTTTGGAGTTGGTCCACTGGGGGGTTCTAACAACATTTGAAGATATTTGTTGACCGGAGCTTGAAGGAAAATTGAAGGTTAAACGTGATTTTTGCTCAATTAGAAAGAGGCGGAAGTGTATTCTTATCTTGCATATGCACGGAATGCTGGGTACACAGAAGCATTAAAGGTGGTGATAGGGTATGTCAATATTAATATCCTGATGACATTCCAAGTGCACTGCAATTTTTGCAGGGGAACCTCAACAGCTAAAAGCTAGATCTTGTATTAAGTTGTGGACACGATACTTCATCACTGTGTTTATGTTTGTTACCTACAAACATTGTTCAATCAAATTCCTGTTACCTAACAACGGAAAAGAGGAAATAGTTTCTCATTATTTGCTGACGCTGCAACAGTTGCAAAGTGAAAATATAACTTCCTGTCTGGTTTCCGCATGGCCCATGTCATTTTTACGTAGTTAAGTTGCAGAAAAACAGAAACGCTGCAACAGGTGCCAATCATAAGCTGCTTTTACCCTCTTTTTTTTTTTTTAAAAAAATAAATAAATCTAATGATGGAATCGAATCGATAGGCAGCAATTTCGTTTGGGGAAGTTAAACAGTGGTTTATATGCAAAGTATACAAATGAAAAGAGGGGCATTCTTCATTGTTTCTTACCATTGTCGAAGGCTTCCAATTGCCCTTTGATTTTCTTCAAGGAATTTATTAGCTGGTTTGTCTACGAAGTTATGGATCTTTCTCCGCTTCTGTTATTAGTAGGGGTGAGCAAAATAAATGAATAATGATAAAAATTTATATATATATATATATATATATAAACTTACCTGGGATATAAACCAACAATTAAAAAAAAACCAGTCTGTACTGTTTAAGATTTGAAAACCAAATTTTTTTAATAAGAAAATTAAAAAAAAACCCATGCTTATTATATCAAAGTCGGGTCAATTAAAAACCCCATGGATTAAATTAATTTTTTTTGAATAGAAAACGGAACCAAACTATTCAGTATGAACTGGTTGTTTGGTTCACATTTTCCTTTTAAAAAAATGGGTTTGGTTAGATTTTTTATTTATTTATTCAAATTGAACCAAACCAACCGATGATGGCATCGGATATCTTTTTTTTTATATATATAGTTTAACGTGGGTGTCCAGGCCAGCTTGCGCGCACCTCGACTAATCCCACGGGTCCTGAAGTTAACAATCATGTAAGCCTCCAGTGACCATCATATGAGCAACCACAGGATTCGAATCTAAAATACCTTTTTTTTTTGTTTTACTCTTGGATGACATTTTAGGTGGTAGTTCCAAGTTTGTGAGAGTTTAGTTGGGGCTAAAATTCATTAATATTTAATGGTAAAGCATTGCGGTTTAGTTTTTCATTGCAGAAATTTTTTTTTTGGGCACAGTGCCTTTTTAATGCGCTTGCCTGTTAAAATCTCTCCTTAACAAGCAATTGTTCAAGAAGAAGTTGAGGGAGAGATAGAAGAAATTGAAGGGAGAGAGAGAGTTCTGCATACTTGCCTTCCAAGTTCTTTATTTCCAGATTTCTAACTGGATTAACTAACACTAATTGCTTCAACTAACTGTAAGAGCCTAACCAATTAATCTTCACATGTATTATTCCATTATGTTACTCTTTCCTGCTACTGCTTCTTATAGTCTCTGCATTTATCACACGTCAATCACTGATCTTCCTTGATTTCCAAGCCACGGTGAACTCAAAGCTCGTATCAATGCCTCTTCTCCCTTTAAGGATTCTTGTCCCCAAGAATCTAAATTGAAATTAAGAAATTGCCTTGCTGATTCCTCTACCTCGTCCCAGGTGGCATCTTCTTGAAATATTCTCTATCATTGTATCAAACCCATCACTACTGCACGGCTACCCTTTTTCATCGAAGAACTTGTCAAAGATTGCTACTAGACTAACTTTGATTTTTCCATCCTCACCAGTCATTCGAATTGCAGAGATTGTAACTGCATTATTGCCAACCTTCTTCTTGAGTAATGAGAAGTGAAACACTAGATGAATTGCAACACCTTCTAGCAATTTAATTTCATTGAGCTTGCGATAATAGGTGATTCTAAATAATTAGGTGTGAATTTACCACTATTAGATGAGGATATATCCTAAACAAATTATGTAGATGAGATATATTTATAGACTAGCGGGACATGTTTAGGTTTAAAAGGAGGTATGATTGTGCTAGACTAGAACAACAGCTTAAAAGAACCATAACTTTTATCAGACTATTGGATCACACTCAAAGTTTTACAAGTTTCTAGAGGCTGTACATTCATGAAATCGCTACTCTAACCATCAAATCTTTAAAAATCTCAGCTTGAGGTCATGGTTTTGACAGTTTTTATGATTTTCTTTATTATTTTTGAATTTCGTGTTTTTTTTCTTTGTAATTTCAAATATTTATTTCGTTTCCTAGTTAAGATAAGGTTTTTGATCTATTTAAGACTTTGTAAATCTCCTAAAAAGAAGGACTTAAGAATTGTTATTCTAGAGAAAATAAAACCCGCGAACTTGAAGTTGATATTTGCAGGCCTTTCGCTCATTAAAACTCCTCTATTCTTTCTTTGTTTATTATTGTCTTTTTACTTCTGCTTGGATCACAAATGCAGCTTACAAGCTACTTCTCCCACCTTCTGTATAATCTTGTAAGGTAAGGTTGAAGTTTTAAGTAAACCAAATCTCCTACTTGAACTACTTTTTTGTCGTTGTTTAATTTTTTCGAGCTCTTATGAGTTGTAATTAATCCATACTCACCCTTCTTTGAATGACTTCTTCCACAGTTGCTACTAAAGTTGTCGCAGAATTAACCTTTGTATTGGAAGGAGGATAACCACATACAATGCTTGAAAAGGGCTTATTCTTGTAACAGAGTGATAACTTCAATTGTATCACCATTGAGCTTGAGATAGCTAATTGTGTGGTTGTTCATGGTCACACATCTTCAATAGGATTCAAGACACTGATTTTCTCTCTCTTTTTCTTTCCTTTCGAATTGTACCACCATTGAGCTTGAAATAGCCAACTGTGACAAATATTGTTTAAAAATATGGTGTGCTCACTTGCTTGCATTTTATTACTAGATTTAAAGTTGGTTTTATATGATGTTTATGAATTTATCTCATTAATATATATATATTTTTTTAATTTAACGTGGGTGTCCGGACTAGCTTGCACGTACCTCAACTAATCCTACGGGCCCTGAAGTTAACGACCATGTAAGCCTCCAGTGGTCATCAAATGAGCAACCACAGGGCTCGAACCTGAGACCACAGAGGGAGCAAACCTCTTGGTCCCAAGCTCTTACCACTAGGCCACTACCTAGATGGTTATATTTTTTTAAAAAAAAATA
>Ga0307510_10009954_pt1 | contig 11299 bp, 7 predicted proteins | sample 12_EM_MG_FD_207224 | JGI IMG/M metagenome (GOLD analysis project Ga0307510, IMG submission 207224) | Populus trichocarpa ectomycorrhiza microbial communities from riparian zone in the Pacific Northwest, United States - 12_EM | ecosystem: Host-associated > Plants > Roots > Unclassified | place... | reverse complement strand
AAGTCCAATAGCTTTCCAAACATTTTATTTATGTCATCCATTGCCTCTTTTGTAAACGCTGTCGGCTCAAACAAATCTCTGTTGCTTACTCTGGATGACCTGGGTGGTGGCTGTCCTTGTAGATGCTCTGAATCATCATCAGGAAGTATTGTAAACCCACAAAGATCTTGTTTCCTAACAGGGGCTTTATCTTGCTTCTTTGGTCTCTTGGTTCTTATAAAATCTATTGGCTTCCCAAACATGTTATTAATATCATCCATAGCCTCCTTCAAGTTAATTGTAGGGTCTACTAATCCATGGTGGCAAACATTTTCCACCTCCGGCTCATCTAAGATGGTAGACCCAACGAACCTGTGAACAACTGTATCCTCTCTAAGTTTTATTCGAGGTGAGCTCTCTGAATTCATATAATCAGAGCTTTCAGATGGAAGATCCTTCGGACTTGGGAAGACAAAAGCATTTAAAGGTAAAATGGATGAGCAAGAACCGTCTGCCAGATTCTGGGTCTTACTCTCCTCCAATTTATTATCATAAGTTCTGTCGCCATTTTCATTGCTTTCTTCATCATCAATGAATATTTGGAATGGTTCTTGGTGAGTCTGGGGGATTTGAGCTCTACCATGCACCATCAGGGAAATACCCGCTTCTTCTTTTTGAAGTGATGAATCAGTTCCACTGTCCAAGTTTTCATCAATAAATACATCAAATCCATTGTTCAAACTACACTCTTCTTTTGGTCGACTTATGCGTGATCTATTTACTGGAGAGGTCTCTAAAGGTTCTCGAAACATGCCATTGATGGCATTCATGGCTTCCTTCATATTTATTGTAGGGTCCACCAGTCCATGATGGCAGGCATCTTCTGCTTCTTGCTTTCCAACTATTGCAGTGTCTACAAACTTTACCACAACTGTATCATCACTGTGACGCGTCTTGGCTTCATCCGACTCTCCTGTATTCTTTTGCTGCTTGGATACATCTCTCTGTCCAATCTTTTTCACATGTCCCTTCTTCCTGGACAGATCACTACCCAAGCCATCTTCACGTGAATTTCCTGAAACCCCAACATGGTTAGATTCCTTCATTGGCTTCACATTCTGAGAACTCCTGTCCGGTATCTGTTTAGGCCTATCCTCAATGCTGTATACATTCTCATTGTTCTCTTCAGACTTCCTGGAAGATAGAGGTCTTTTGCCACTTCTTCCTATCTGGCGCTGCAAGATCTCTGTAAAAAGTTAGATAACAGAAGACTTTTACCAATAATGAAGGCAAGCTCAACATCCAAAATAAAAATGAGCATACCTTGATGTTCTTTTTCTTGTGTCTCTCCATGCGATGAAGGAATTGTTCGTATGATTTCTGCAATTCATCAACAGGCTCGGCAAGGCTGTTCAAAAATTATTTTAGATAGTGAATATCGCTTAGGTTCATTTTTCGAAAAAATAAATCACATACCACCCAAAACCATCAAAGGGTTATGAAACATAATGAAATACAGAAGCTACTATGTTAGGAAATGATTTATTTGGCAAGTTGATATTCTTTTTGTGATGCAATAAAGCTAGTAAATTAGCAGTCATAATATATTATCTTTGCATGGTAGAGGTAGATGGTCAAATAATGAATGGGGTTTTCGTTATCACCCAAGTTCACAGTGACGTGTAGCTTGAATCGACCAGGGAGGGAAAAAAAAACAACATATAGCTTCTAGCATTCCCTTTGAATCCAAGAAGCGAAGCCAACCACGTGAACCGAATGCGAATAGTAAGTAAACCAATTACATTCTGTTATCATTTAGATAAGAACAATGCAAGTGCTTAATCAAGCCTGCAGCATCAAATGAAAGGTGAATGTCGCTAAGAAATCCAATTTAAAATTAAGTAAACGAGGCTTTTATCAAAGCTCATAGTAGCAGGTTATCATTTATATAAACGATCCACTCCTTTCTCATAATTTTCAAAATTCTCAGCCTTAAGCCAGCCAGTAAGAGTAAAATGAACCTAAAAAACATATTGCTAATAAAAAAGCATGCCCACTATCTATATGCAGAACTAGGAAGTCACTGAACTGCTATTGGCCTTATTTTTCCAAAAGGTTGCATTACAAAAGCCATGTAACGCTCGTTCCAATGTATTGTAAGCAAGCATTTACTGATAATATCCAGTGATCATAAACATCAAAGGTCATCTTCCATTCAAATATTGAGATGTTTTTTGAAATTCAGTACACTTACTTCTGCACCCCTAAACGGTACATGTTCTCAGCCTCCTCAAAGTTCTTCATCTTCTCGTGATAAAGAGCGTAAGCCTGGTAGAATAATGACCGCTTCGTTCCAATGCTATTCGTTTCCATGGTACTCAACAGCGCTCTTGGATCACTCACATAATCCATCTACTCAATCCCATTCAAGATAAACAAATAACCATAAAATACAACTAATCTTTTTAGCATTCAATACCCTTTTATTTTCCTTTTTTAAGCGACATTTTAAATTTCACTTTCTTTTCTGTTTGTCCATTTTACTCAGAAACCAAACAACAACTGAAAAAACAAAATTGGAAAAGAAACTAAACAGCCCGTGATCAAAATCAGATTTATCAACATGATAATCCAATCTAAAACCCAACAACCCCCAGTTCCCAAAAAAAAAAAGAAGAGAGAGACGGGTTTTGAAATTACCAGCTGTAACCAGACACGAAGGTAGCGCGGGTCATTCCTGTAACGCCTATCAGATGCAAAACTCTGCGTGCATTTTTGCAGAAAACGAGGCAGCTTTTGTTTCAGTGCATTCGGAGGCAGGCAATCCTTCATTTTCTTAATCCCCCTGTTTAAGAACAGATAAAAAATTTGATTAACAGAAGCAATATTATTTAAACAGGCAAGGCAAAGAAAGGGAGATTAGGAGTACCGGAGCCAAGGGAGAAGAGGATCATTGCCTGAGTAAGATTTGATGTCTGATATTAAAGAAGAGAAGAGATCATTGTGGGTTGTTGAGTTTTTTGTTTCCATTTTTTCCCGTTTGATTTGGAATTAGAGTTGATTAATGGTGGTGATTTGTTTTGTTGACAGAAGAAGTTGTAAAGGAAGCAAGGATAGGGAAGAAGAGGAAGATGCTCATGGTTTTTGAATTTGGGTGAAATGAGCGCCTCCATGGAAGAATCTGGGTTGACTTGTGTGTGATGCTTGGATTGACAAGATTGGTCTTCCGGGTGTTTTGTGAATACACGTGTAATATATTATCCAATAATCCAGCTTTTATCTTTCATGTGGAGGTATAATGATAAAATCGAAATATGTACTTTATAGGTTTATACTAGTTATCAGACGGTGTTTTGCCGCTGGATAATTAATTTTGGTAAAAAACATATGCAAGTCTTGTTAAATATATTGTTTTATAATAAAAATTCTACTTATAAATTAAAAAAATTTATACATATATTTAATTAAATAAATTTAGAATATTTTATCCAATAAATATAAAAAAATATTAATTTATCTATTTGATTCATCTATAAATCAAATAATTTTTTAAAACTGATGAATTCATATATAAATATTATTAACATGTTTTTTAATAGTTAGTAAAAAATATAATTATGAATAAAAAAAATCAATACTAACATGTAATAAAATATATTAAAGATCATATATATTAAAAAACAATGTTATAATTTATATAATGAAACATTATTTTCTTAGTTTTTATATAATATTTTTAAAAAGAATGTAAAGAAAAAAAATAAAAAATAAGTTATAAAAGAATAATAATAAGAAAAAAATGATATCAATAGACATGCAAAGTGATAAATATTCAAAGTATAAAAAATAAAAAATAATATTTAAAAAATAAGAAAAAAAAAAGAAAAAACTAAAAAACTATTAAAAAAATAAAGATAAGAAAAAAAATGATAATAAATAAACTAAAAAAATATATTAAAAAAATAAAGATAATTAATAAACTAATTGTAAAATGAAAAAAATATAAGAAAAAAAATTATTTTATAAAAAATTATATATTTATCACCGGTAAAGAAATTGAAAACAATTTCATTTGTGCCATTTCACAGTAAAAGATCTTTTCCTTTTAGTATATGTACTGTTCCTCTCTCTCAGCTTCACCTCTCCAGATCCTAAAACCGCTGCTTTTGCCTCCCTCTAGACTTCAACATCAAAGCCCATGATTTCTCCCACGATATCAACAATGCGAGTGCTGTTGTGGGATGAGCTTTTTAATGCAAGGTTAATTGATTTATGCATTGAATTTTTTGCTGTTAAATGTGAGGGTGAATTGGGTTATTATAGAAAATATTGATTCAACATCCAAAATACTACTGAAGGAGGATCCTTTTTCAACATCACAAGTTTTTTTTTTTTGTCTTTGGAGTCTGATAATGATGTTGAGAAAACCAATTATTCCTTTTGTGAGAATTTGAGTCCTAAAGCACAGGCTGTGGTTTCAAAGAACAGAGGAATTGGAAGAGAGTTGTTAGGGTTTTTGAGTTTTTTAAGTCGTAGAAGGATTATGTTTCAAATGTGATTCATTATAATATCGTGCTTCGAGCATTGAGTAAAGCTAAGAGATGGGGTGAATTGAGGCTTTGATGGATGGATATGCCGAAAATGTGGTTTTGCCGACGAATAATATGTTAGATTGATTTGTACAGGAAGGCGGGGTGTCTTAAGGATGCAGCTAAAGTCTTTGTAGAAATTTTGAAATCTGGGGTGGCAATAGACATTATCACTTTCAATACTATGTTGCAATATGTGCTTATGGGTCATCAAGGGAGATTGATAAAGCTTTGAAAACATTCATGAAAATGCAGGACAAAGGCGTTGAACCAGACCTTGTTACTTTTATATTTTCAAGCGTTGTCTTATGTCACCAGGCATTCAGTTCAAACATTTCAAATTTTGGCGGCAGTAAATTCTGGTCATCAATGATAAAGGTCTTTGCCAACGGCTGCTTTTATTTGCTAGGTCTTGTTTGAACTTTGCCGCAGAGATTTTCAAAGGACAAACAGACGAAAGGATGAAAATAAAGTAATTTTGTTTAAGCCCATAGTCTTACTCAGCCATATATAATTTGAGCCTCCAAAACTGAAATGCATAAACTCCAAAACATTCAGAAAGTTGAACAAGCAACATGAGAATTTGTTATTATTAGAAATTATGTGCAACAGAAAGTAAACAAAATCTCCAAAATACTAATGGGCTAACAAGCTTCATCAGTTCCTAAAGATGCATTCCTATTCATCAAGATTGAATGAAGTTTGAAAGATCTATTCAATTAAGTGCAAAGATCGCACACCTTTTTTTTTTATTTGATTGTATCTCTCGAAGACAAAAAAAAAGAGGGAATTTATCCGAATTTGTTGTCATAATGACTCCCAGGAATTAAACACAGGAAGTTTTCGTTAAGGTTGAGAAGTTCCCATGAACAAAATCTTGGTGTCTTCCCATGTCATTGCAGGAGATTCTGTGTAGACAACATTCCGAGTTCTCATTTTAACCAAGACATTGACAGGAGAGAAAATCTTCTCATATGCCAAATGACTGGAAGCCTTCCAAATTTGATGGTCAAGGACAGCTGTTGCTGAAAAACTGGTGTCCGTAGTCTGCTTCAGTTTTCGTCACTCTTGAATTTTGAACTTGTATGTCTTCTGTGATTCTGGATATCTTGAGAACTTGAAGCTTTTCTTCAGCCTTGAAAATTGCTTAGATGATTTTCACAGAAGATTCTTTTCACTTGAGACTGCCATCTAGATATTAACAAATATTACTGTTAAGTCTCGACTGCCAACACCTCTTTTCGTCATTAAATTCTGAATTTTAACCGGATTATCTCATCGGCCAACTACTCCATAGACATTAGCTAAATAGACATAGCTTTAATTGCAAAGCTTTCTTTGCAATGCGCTCTGCAATAGCAGATTGTGGACTTGCTGTACAAGCACTAAGAAGAACCGTCCCGAGAGATGGGTCATCTCTGCAATCTGCATTCTCTATCAATATTTCTGCTTCTTCTAGCAAACCAGCATGGCCTAAAAGATACATCATGCAATTGCAGAGCTCCATTCCTGGTTTAATGTCATACACCTCATTCATTGCGGCAAGATATTTCAGCCCTTTATCAACCAAAGCAGCATGACTACAAGCAAAAAGAAACCCAACAAAACAAATATAATCAGGCTTAACTCTTCTTCAATCATCTCATCAAATAATTGAAGAACTTCTCCACCTCTTTCATTTTAGGCAAACCTATAAATCATCGAGTTCCATGTTATCTTTCAAATCGACATCCACATAAATATTCTTTATGCAAAATAAAAAAACAACAGCTTTTTGCATAAAAATCACCTAAAGCTGATTATGTGATCACATCTCGCCAATGTTACCTTCTCACAAAAATTCTCACAAAAGGAATAAAGGGTTTTCTCAACATCATTACTAGACTCCAAAGACAAAAACTTGCGATGCTAAAAAAAGGCTCCTCCTACAACAGCACTCGCAATATTGAATCAATATTTTGTCTGATAAGCCAATTCACCCCCGCATTCAACAACAAAAAACTCAATGTATGAACCAATTGACCTTATAATAAAAAGGCTCCTCCTACATCAGCATTAGCTAACGATGTTGAAATCATGGGTTTGATGTTGAATTCAAGAGGGAGGCAAAAACAGTGGTTTTTAGATCTGGAGTGGTGAAGCTGAGAGAGGAAGCAACGATTGAGAAGAGTGGTTTTTAAATCTGTAAGAGAGCAAAAGAGAAGAAGTCGAAGAGAAGGGTGCATATAAAAGTTGTAGAACACTACAATCTCGGGCCAAGAAAAATTACAATGCTCAACACAATAAATGGCAAAAGTAAAAAGTAAATAAACGCAGTAAAGTAAAAATTGAGTGACGCGCCAACCAGGCACACACACACTACTAGTCGTCCAAGGCACCGTCACTCCTTCTTTACACCTAAAACATCGCCCCCTCTCCCTCCTCGCCTCACTCAACTCCCTCACTATGGCAAAACCCGAAGACGACTTGTCCGACCCGGTCGTACGAAACCATAACAATGACGAAGAAGAAGAAGAAGAAGGCGAACAAAACGACGACATAGAAGACGAGGGCGAGGACGAGGACGAGGACGAGGACGAGGAAGAGGACAAAGACCTCGAATCCCAAAAGGCAAAGCTCCGAAACAGTTTTCAGAATTTCTTTAGCCGGATACAACACGAATCGGTCCCAATTCGTGTCCACGATGTGGTAATCAAAGGGAACACGAAAACTAAAGACTATTTGATTGAAGCACTAACGGCGTCGCTTAAAGATGCGTCTACTATTCAAGAGCTGTTTGCGGCTTCGAGTGAAGTGAATTTTAGGTTACAAGCGCTTGAGATTTTTGATTCGGTCAAGATCACGCTTGATTCGGGCCCACCGGAGTTGCCTGGCACTGCTAATGTGATTGTCGACGTTGTAGAAACCAGGAGCCCTCTCTTGGGTGAAATTGGTGTTTTCAACAAAGGCGAGGTATAAATTTTGATTATTTTTTTTCTAGTTGGAATTGGCGGTGTTTGGGTTATTGAATAGTGCTGTAATCTGTTTCTTGCAATTTCTTGTGGCTTTGCTTTAGTGACTGCGAGTGAATTTGATAGAAATGTGGGATATTTAGAGCTTGTTGATTCAGTGAGCATTTGATGACTGAATAATGAGGTGCTCGTGTTTAGCGGGAAAATGGGAACAGTTGAAGAGTGGAATTGCATTTATAGAGTTTGCTTGTTTAATTTGATGCTGTGATGCGCATTATCTACCATCTAGGCACTAACAAAACAGCACTTGTGAATTTTGTTTCTATTTTTTGGAATTGTGATTCAGTGCCATGTTTGGTTGCTGAAAAATAGTGGAAATGGAGAGAGAATTTTAACGGACTAACTAGTTTGTGTCGTTCTACAACCATATTAGTGATTATGAGCATGGAATCAGGTGTGTTTAGAGTAAGGTGGTTGATGATACACATGTTTAACGTTCTAATTCATTGGGGCATTTAGACAGCTCAAATATTCCGCTTTTGCATAATTATAAAATCTGTTCTGACACGCTGAGTTTGATTCACATTTTTACACTATAATTCAATTTCTCAAGATTCAACAGAAACTAAGGGGTTTCTGAAATTTTAAGTTGGTTTTGTAGGCGTCATCATCATCGTTGGAGGGTACACTAAAGTACAAAAACATATTTGGTTATGGGGATCTTTGGGATGGTGCTCTGGCATATGATTGTGACCGCAAGGCAGAGGTAAGTGCTGGCGTGTTTTTGCCAAGATTCAAAGGACTTGTGACCCCGGTAACAGCACGATTATTCCTGCAATCTCAAGACTGCCTTAAGTTTTCCTCTTTCAAAGAGCGATCACTGGGGCTCTCTCTTGGATTATTCTCAACCCGGAACCATGACTTGGTGTACAATCTTGCATGGCGTACCTTGACAGATCCATCACGAATGGCTTCGAGTTCAATAAGGAGGCAGCTTGGTCATGGTTTACTTTCATCTTTGAAGTACACATTTAAGATTGACAGGAGAAATTCACCTCTGAGGCCAACACATGGATTTGCTTTTGTTTCTAGTACCCAAATTGGTGGCCTTGCCCCTGATAGTCGTAGCTTACGATTTTTGCGCCAGGTTAGATACTCATTTCATGTTTGATCTTCTGGTTTTCCTTGTAGCTCTTCTATTCAGTTCTTTCAAGCATTATTGTTTCCTCACTTTGCTGCTACTTTTTGGCCGTATACAGGATTGCTCTGACTGCCTTCATTGCTTATGCCTCTCCATCTATCCATGTGTCATCTGTTTTTACAGACAGTTTTCTTTTACCAAATAGAAAATAAATGTCTATATGGTGTTTTGAATCTCAATTCTGTGGGATTAGATCATACTGAAATGTACACTTGTTTTTCTCACATGCCAGCCTTTTATTTACTGGAAAAGCTCTGTTGGCCGCTTATTATTCCTCACAGTTATGGACAGCTTGTAATTTTCTTATTTGTTAACAATAACTCACAACTTTATAAACTTTTCTCCCTGCATTTCTGAAACTTTCTCATTCATGATTTTGGCATTGAAAATGATGGCCATCTGTTGTAATTTAATGCAAGCTATGTTTATGAGGTGTTCTTTGAGCTTTTGTTGGGGCTGGCTTTGCATTTTCCAGGAGAAGCCAACAAAACTTGAAAGCTAACTTGTAGTTTTCATCATTTCAAATTCATGCACAAGGCTTTGCTCCTCAACCTATGTTGGTTGACTAGTTGATGGAGCAAAGATTATTTGTTATTGTATGTTACTTGAAAATATTTTGTGTCTCGTGTTTATTGAGCTGTATTTTTGGACAACAAGCTATTTCTCATTAATATATCATACTGGAAGCGTGGTTACATGCGCGTGCGCGGCTGTATTTTCTACAGGCTCTTTTTTAAAACAAATTGGTCAATTTTATGCCTACTGCGTTGACCATGTTGATCTATTGGATACCTGATTATATATGAGATGCCTTTTTTTTGTACCAACTCCATTGCTTACATTTTTAATTCTCTCGTGGACTTTCCATTCTGTTCTTACTTAAAACAGGAGCTCGATCTTCGTTGTGCTATACCTCTTGGATTTTACCGTTCTGCACTGAACTTGGGGATATCTGCTGGTGTTGTTTTTCCATGGGGATCTGGATTTTCAAGCATGCCTTCACCACTGCCAGAAAGATTCTTCCTTGGTGGCAACTTATCTCCAGTTTGCACTTTGGGTGGCCCGACATCATTATGGGGGTTTAGGACAAGAGGTCTGGGCCCTACTGAGCCTCGAAGGCAATTTCGAAGTAACCCAGCCAATGAGAACACTGATTCTGGAAGGGATCATCTTGGAGGAGATCTTGCTCTTGCTGTGTTTGCAGATTTTTCTTTTGATTTTCCATCAAAGTGGTTAAGTGCAAAAGGAATCCATGGACACTTTTTTGCATCTGCTGGGAATGTTGAAAAACTAACTGAAAATGCATACCGGAATTTTTCTTTACGGAAGTTCACAGAATCATTTCGTAGCTCTGTTGGAGTTGGAGTTGTTATTCCTACAAATCTCTTCCGAATGGAGGTCAGTAATCTTTTTTTGCCCCCCATTATGTAACTAAGAAATCGAAGTTTTATGGGCTGTATAATTGTAGTTGTAGAGCGCAATCCTATTGAAACAGTGGGTGGTTCAACATCAAAAAATTTATTTGTCAGGAAAACGTGAAAGCTATCTCATCAAATAACATGGTGTACTATTGCACGAGTTTCATACAGCATAGCATGAAAATTGTGTTGTTATCTCCTGTTTTAATTTTTTTTTTCTACAAGACCTTGGCTAGGAATTTCGTTTCTAATGAGCTTGATTTTGTTGCCAGTTGAATTATTGCTACATCTTGAAGAAATTTGGTGAGGACTGTGGCAAGTCAGGGTTCCGTGTCAGCTTCGCTTCTCCCTCATAGGTGGCTGAGTTTCTTTTTTTCTCTTTTATATGCTTTTGACACTGCAAAGAAAATTTCACATTAGACAGCCTTCATTCTTTGTTTCAAATGTAACTTCGATCGTGCAAAGTCAGTGCGGAATTTTACGGTGCACAAAAAGAGAGGAATAATATGATAAAAACGAAACAGTGACCTAGGCCGTATGTTTCAAGGTGTTCCATGAAACCTTTGAGCGTTCCAATTTCAGACATGATTTTGCAGAGGATCTGATTATCCTGTTTGTCATTATAATGTGAGTGTTAAGATTTTTATCCGGGCCTTCTGTTGGTGTAAAATTATAAACATACGGGTAAGCCGGCCTAGCCCGGGATGGTATTCGGAAAGCGGAAACTCTCGAATCTCGACAGTGCAGAAGCCAGAAAGCTTCTAGGGAAAGAGTAGACGACAAGTCTTTAGGCTCCGTTTGTCTACACGTTTATAACTGCGTTTTATGTATAACAGTAAACATCTAGTGTTTGGTTAGAAAATTAACCGTGATTTTTGTACATGAGCCCTACCATTAATTGCGTCGAAAACGTTATTTTGCTGAAGCAGAAATTTTCTGCTTTTCTCGTCGCGTTCCTAGCATGCGCACATCCTGCTAATTAATTAGCATGAACAGTGCAGCACATGCTAATTAATTAGAATGAATAGTGCAGTATGCTGCTGCACTGTTCCTAATTAATTAGCAGGAAGAGTGCAGATTGCTGCACTGTTCGCATGCTGTGTTATTCCCGCTGAACCGGTTCGGTTTAAAATTTAAAATGTATTTAAATAGGTTTGACTA
>Ga0307510_10009951_pt1 | contig 11302 bp, 8 predicted proteins | sample 12_EM_MG_FD_207224 | JGI IMG/M metagenome (GOLD analysis project Ga0307510, IMG submission 207224) | Populus trichocarpa ectomycorrhiza microbial communities from riparian zone in the Pacific Northwest, United States - 12_EM | ecosystem: Host-associated > Plants > Roots > Unclassified | place... | reverse complement strand
GCCGAGCATCGAGCAGAACAGCAGATTGCAGACGGTCACGAGCACCGCCACGATCAGCGAGTTCATGAAGTACCGCGCCATGTCCAACTGGTCCAGCAGCTCACGGAAGTTGGCGAGCGTCCAGTGACTGGGGATCCACACCGGCGGGCTGGCCGTGAGGTCCTTCTTCGTCTTGAAAGCCGACAGCGCCATCCACAGGAAGGGTGCGGCCATGACCAGCAGCCCCAGCGAGGCGACCGTGTACAGCAGGGGTCCACGGAGTCCTCGGACCCGGCCCGGGCGACGGCGGGTCGGGGCGGTCACCGTAGGCGCGGTCATGACGTGTTGTCCTTCAGCAGTCGGAGCTGGAGCACCGTGATGCCCATGATCACCACGAACAGGACGTACGCCATGGCGCTCGCGTAGCCCATGTGGAAGAAGTTGAAGCCCTCCTGGTACATGTCCAGGGAGACGGTCATGGTCGCGTTGGAGGGGCCGCCCTGGGTCATCACGAAGGGTTCCTCGAACACGTTGAGGTAGCCGATGGAGGTGATGACGGTGGCGTAGAGCGTCGTCGGCCGCAGCAACGGGACGGTGACGCGCCGCAGTTCCTGCCAGGCGCCGGCGCCGTCGAGCCGCGCGGCCTCCCGGACCTCGGTGGGGATGGCCTGGAGTCCGGCGATGAACAGCACCATCACGGTGCCGAGGTTGCGCCACACCGCCATCGCGATCAGCGAGGGCATGGCCCAGGTCTCGGAGCCGAGGAAGTCCGGTGCGGTCAGGCCGAGTTCGGAGGCGAGCCCGGCCACCAGGCCGTCCGAGGGGTCGAGCACGAACCGCCAGACGACGGCGACCGCGACGATGGTGGTGACGACCGGGGCGTAGAAGCCGACGCGGAAGAAGGTGCGGGCCCGGTCGATGCCGTTGTTGAGCAGGACGGCGACGAGCAGTCCCAGTACGACCGTCAGCGGTACGCCCACGACCACGAAGTAGCCGGTGTTGAAGAGCGCCGTGCGGAAGACGTCGTCGTCGAAGAGCCGTGTGTAGTTGTCGAAGCCGACGAACTCCGCCTCGAAGGGGCGGGTGACGTCGCGTGCCCCGAAGTCGGTGAAGCTCATCAGGAGCGTCGCGACGATCGGGAGGAGCATGAAGACGCCGAACAGCACGAGGAAGGGCGTGGAGAACAGCCAGCCGTGCAGGTTGTGCCGGCCCAGCGGACGACCGCGGCCCGGCCCTCGCGTCGGCCCGGCAGGGGCCTTGGAGAGCTTGGCCGGGCCCGTGGCCGCGCCGGCGGTCGATCCGGTCACCAGGGACATCGCTGTTACCTCACGAGCCCTTCGATCTGGGACTGCGCCTTGTCCAGCGCGTCCTTCGCGGACGAACGGCCCTGCGTGACCTGCTCGATGGCGGCGTCGACCTTGGAGGTGATCTCGGTGAGCTTCGGGTCGGACGGCGGGGTCTTCGCGCTCTCCAGCTGCTTGCGCCAGATCTTCAGGTTCGCGTCGGTGGCGAGTGCCCCGGTCTCCCAGGCCGCCTTGTTGGCGGGCAGGTCCCGGGTGCGCTCGTACCAGTCGGCCTGGCCCTTGGCACCGGTGAGGGAGGCGATGAACTCCTTTGCGGCGGCCTTGTGTTCACTGTCCGCCGAGATCGCGAGGCTGGACCCGCCGGCCATCGACACCGAAGCCTGGTCCGAGGGCACGGGCGCGATCGCCCACTTGCCCTTCAGGTCCGGGTAGTTGTCGTCGAGCAGGGACATGATCCACGGCCCGCCGAGGAACATGGGCACGGAACCGGTGTTGAAGTCCTTGGTCACGTCGTAGCCGGGCCGCACCGACTTGGCACTGAGCCCCTTGTCGAAGTAACTCCCGTAGTTCTCCAGCGCCTTGACGGCCGCCGCGCTGTCGATGACGGGCTTGTCGTCCTGGGTGAGCAGCTCACCGCCCGCCGAGTACAGGAACGGGTAGAAGCTCTGGACGGTGTCCAGACCACCCGGCTGGATGGACAGCCCCCACTTGGTGCCGGCCTTCTTCTGGTACGCCTCGGCCGCCGTCTGCAACTCGGCCATGGTCGCCGGGGCGGTCTTGAGGCCGGCCTTCGCCGCGAGGTCGGTGCGGTAGTAGAGGACGCGGGTGTCGACGTACCACGGGACGCCGTACGCCTTTCCGTCGTACGACACCTGGTCCCAGGCGGCGGGGAAGAAGTCGCCCTCCTTGACCGTCTTGGTGTCGACCGGTTCGAGGACGCCCATGTCGGCGAACTCGCCGAGGTAGGTCCCGCCCATCTGGACGACGTCGGGGAGCTTGTCGGCGGCAGCGGCGGCGACCAGTTTCTGGTGGGCCACGTCCCAGCCGACGGGGGTCACCTTGACGGTGATGTTGGTGTGCGTCTTCTGGTACGCCTTCGCGACGTCGGCGAGCTTCTCGCCCTCGGTACCCATCGCCCAGACCGTCAGGGTCTGCTTGGCGTCGGCTGCCACCTCCGCGCCACCGGTACCACCGCAGGCGGTGAGGGTGAGCGCGGAGGCCACGGTGAGGGCGATCGAAGCGGTGGTGGCAGGACGGCGCATGGACTGCTCCTCCTTGAGCGTTCCGGATGTATGCGCTTCCTGTAAGCGCATACATCACTCTCACGCAAGAATTCCAGGGCGGGCAAGGGGCTCTCGGTCACGCTCCCGTAACGACTGGGACATCGGGCGATGGCATCGATTCGGGGTCGATCGATTTGGCGATTTTGGGTGCTTTGGGTGCTTTGGGTGCCACCGTACGGGGGTAGTTCGGTGTTTTCCCCGATGCGCTCGCGGGTGGTGATCCGCGACGATGGGTGGCCTTGCTGCTCCGCTCCTGCCCGGGGGGCCTGAGCCGACGCTCATGGTCTGCGTCGCGCCGATCGTGGTCGCGTTCTTCTTTCGCGTACGGGAGCTGGGCGCCGGGGCTTCGTGCGCTGAGGGGGGATGCGGCCGTGTCGAAGAGGATGGCTCTGTGGGGGGAAGAGCTTTTCCGGAGTCGGGAGTTGGAGTGGCGTCGCGGTCTGGCGCCGGAGAGTCACGCTGAACTCGGCCTGGTGCAAAGGGGGTTCGAGCCCTGCCTGCTGGCCGTGCTTCGGCTGTCGCTGGGGACGAAGCCGGACGCTCGTGTCTCCACCGGGTGGTTCTGGCAGGCACTCGCCCGCACGGGGTACCTCGCCCGTGCGGCCGAGTCGGCGTACACCATCAGTGACGAGACCAAGCGGGGCGAGGAACTCCTGGCCCTGGTGAAGGCCGCTGCCAACACCGAAGACCTGTGCGGCGAGCAGGAGTTGGCCGAGTCGATCACCGTTCGCCGACTGCGGGACCTGGCGCTGGTCGCCCTCGTACCGGCGTGGGCCCGGGCCGGCGAACGCGACCGGGCCGTCGCCGTGGCGGAGAGCATCCGCTATCCGCACAACTGGGGGAAAGCCTGGGCTCTGTTGGCCGAGACGGCGGCGGACGACGGTGACACCCTCGACGCACTCAAGTTCGCCGATCGCGCCGAAGCCGAGGCGAGTTCCGTCGGCTTCGACGGGACGGGAGAGGTGCTTGCTCGTCTCGTGAAGGTGGCCGACGCCGCCGGTGACCAGGTCCAGGCGGCCATGCTCGCCGACCGCGTCGAGGATTTTGCGCGGTCCCACCAGCGGAGCCCGTGGACTCAACCCGGGCCGCTGGTGGTGGTGTTGGCCCGGGAGGCGTCGAGAGGAGACTTGGACCGGGTGGATGCTCTGCTGGGCCGGCGGCTCGGCACCGAAGGCGGGAGCGGGGGCGAAGCCAGAGGCAGGGGTGAAGCCGGGAGCGGGGACGAAGCCGGAGCTGGAAGCGGAGCCGAGAGCGAAAGCGAAGCCGGGAGCGGGGAGAGGTCCTTGGACGGCGACAAACCCGTCGACCAGAACATGGCCCGCCACGGAGACGCGGACCCGGACATGCTCATCAATTACCTGCCGGTGCCCAGTTCCCCTCTCGGCGCCGCGGACCTGGCCCATGTGCTGGACACGGTTGCCGAAACCGCCGCGCAGGACGTGGCTCTTGCCCTGGCGGACCGGGCGGAGGCGCTGCTCGACACCGTCGTAGGCCCTGACCGCCACGGTCTGCTGTACTCCCTGGTCCTTCTGCTGGCCCGGCGCGGGCAGGTCGAGCGGGCCATGGCGCTCGCCGACCGGATCGACTCTCCCGTGGCGCGTGCGGGGCAACAGGCGGAGATCGTCGGCCAGTTGGCCCGCTACGGCGACACGGACCGGGCCGAGGCTCTCGCGTACGGGATCACCGACCGCCGGGCGCGGACCCGGGCACTGATCGATGTGGTCCGGGAGTTGGCCCGACGAGGCGATCCGGACCGGGCCGAGATCGTGGCCCGCTCGCTCACCGACCGCTGGGCAGAGGGCGAGGCGCTGATCGCGGTCGTCCGGGAACTGGCCCGGCGCGGTGATCCGGAGCGCGCCGAAGCCCTCGCCCACTCGATCGCCTACCGCGCGACACGGGCCCGTGCACTGACCGTACTCGCGGAGCTGTCCGATCCGCCCCGCGCCCGCAGGCTTGCCGCGCAGGCCGTGGTCCTCGACGACTGGGTGGCTGCCCTGCCCCTGCTGGAGCGGGTCGCGCCCCGGGCGGTGGCGACGGTCGCCGACCATGCCGGGGAACTGCTGCGCGACCGGGCGTGACGTGCTGCCCCACCTCTCCTTCTTCTCTTCTTCTCCTCCTTCTCCTCCTTGTTCTCTCCTCCTTGTCAGTGCTGATTGCGAGACTCACTCCATGATTCCGAAGTTGCCCCTGAACAGCCCGCGTTGGCGTGACCTCGACGGTGTGACCGCCGAGGAGGTGCAGACGCTCCTGGAGCAGATGACCCCCACGGGCGTCACCGGCACCGACGATGAGTGGACGCGGACCTGGACGTACATGACCGACGCCCTGCTGGCCGACGGAACCGTCTACGACAGCGCCTACGCGGCCCTGCCCCATCTCGTCGAGGCGGCGGCGGCGTTGCCACCGGAGCAGTCCGTGGACTTCTGGGTGGACCTGGGCTTCATCGTGACCGCCGAGGACAGGCGCCCGGTACCGGCCGATCTGGAGGCGGGGTTCGATGCCGCGCTTCGGCTGGCCGAGCAGGCGGCCGCACGGAGCTTCCTCGACGCCGGCGCTCCCGCGAAGGTCTGCGGCCAACTCGCCCTGAGCTGCGTCGCCTTCGCCGGTCACCACGTCGGCGCAGCGCTGTGGGATCTTGAACCCAAGGAAAGCTACCTTCAGTTGGTGTGTCCCGGGTGCGGGTCCGACACCGAGATCCTCGAGTTCTTCGTGGACCCGGTGCATCCGCCGTTCGAGGCACCTGAGTTGCCTGCTCCGGATCACCGTGCCCGTCAGGGGCAGCACCCATGGGGCGAGGTCGCCGACGCATTGCGGGGGGACACACTCGGGCAGGAGTGGGAGCCCTTCCTGCGGGTGGCGCGAGCCGTCGCGGGGGCAGGAGTGCCCGTCGAAGCACCGGGACCGGCCGTCTTGTGCCTGGTCGCCGGGATGGTCGCGGCCAAGGGCACCCCGCAATGGGCCGGAAGCGATTGGGCCCGCCAACTGACCTTGCTCACCGGGCACTTCCGCTGCTGGGACTGCGAACAGAGCTGGACGATCGCTGACGGCCTGGTGGAGAGCCCGGACGGTGCCAGTCCTCGGAGCGTCCCCGCGCAGGCATCGACGGACGCCGCCGACAGCTCGGCTACTGCGGTGCGGCCGGCAACAGTTGAACCAACAGGCGATGCAACCACCCATCTACGGCAGGACGGGAACGCTCTCCTCGCGGCCGACGGCACGCCCTGGGGCCGTATAACGGTGTTCTCTGATGCAGCGTTGTCCGATTCCGCGCCGGGTTCGTCCGGCGGCGTCGACTCCCTGACGGTAGTGACCCTCCCCGATGGGCCAACGCTCGTGGCCGGTGCCTGTGCGGGTCCCGGGGGCAAGGGCCTGGTGTGTCTGTGGGATGCGGACGACGGCCGACTCGTCCATGGGCCGTTGGCGGGGCATCCCGACCGTGTCCGTTCGCTGACGGCGCTGCCCCTTGCCGATGGCCGCGTCCTTCTGGCGAGCGGGGGCGACAGCGGGTCGATCGGCCTGTGGGATGCCGTCACCGGGCGGCGGGTTCGCGAGCCCGTCGCCAACTGGCTCGGCGAGGTGACCGGGATGTGTACCGCGACTCTCGCCGGCGGCCGGACCCTGCTCGTCACCGCCACCTCCCGAGGCGCGGTCCGCCTGAGAGACCCGGCCACGGGTGAACCTGCCGGGCGCCTCAACCCCTCCGGTCGTCCGATCCGGTCGATCGCCGCCGTCCCGGTCGCCGGCGGCCACACGCTGATCGCGGCCGTGGACACCCAGGGCGGCGTCCACATGTGGGACCCGGCCGTCGACGACCCCTGGGACCCGGGCTCGGCCGTGCAGTTGAAGGATCGCGCGCTCAGCGATGCCGGACACCGGGTGGCGGCCGTCGCGGCGGTGCCCACACCCGACCGAACCCTGTTGGCCACCGCCGACGATCGGGGCGTGGTCATGGTGTGGGACCCGGCCACCGGAACGCCGGTCGGCGAGGGCCTGCCTCCCGCGACGGGCACCGCCGGCCCTCCGGTCATGACGGCCACCGCCCTGCGGGACGGGCGCACGGTCCTGGTCACCGGCAGCGAGCGTGGGCGCGGCCTGCGGGTGTGGGATCCGGCGACCGGCGCGGTGCGGGAGATATCCCTGGATGTGGCCGTCACCTGCTTGGCCGCCACAGGTTCCGACGTGGTCGTCGGACACGACCGCGGAGTTCTCGGTCTCCCGCTCACGAGGCGGTGAACCGACCCGTTCCGGCCCAGCGGCCGCCATGCGCAAAATGCTGACTGCCCGTCAGGGAATGTCGCCAACCCGTCCAGGATCTACGCCAGTTGGATTCCGCGGCCCTCGGCCTCGCCGCATCCGCAGCTGGCGCGGCGCACGACAGTGACCGGGAGCATGAGCGATACCGGTTCCCTGTCGGACGCTCCGTTGAGCCGCTGCACGAGCAGCTCGGCCGCCTGCTCCCCCAGCCGCAGCATGGGCTGCCGCACCGTGGTCAGCGCCGGCCGCACGAGCCGGCCGAGCGGGATCCCGTCGAAGCCCGTCACCACCACGTCCTCGGGAACGCGCAGCCCCCGCCGTTGCAACGCGTGCAGCGCGCCGACTGCCATCTGGTCGTTGGCGAGGACGAGGGCCTCGGGCAGCGGGCCGTCCCGGTCGGCCAGGACGTCCACCGCCCGGGCCCCGTCTGCCTGCGTCATCATCGGCATCCGCAGGGCCGGTGCGCCGTCCGTCTCCACGCCCGCCGCGGCGCAGGCCGCCAGGAAGCCCCGGAAGCGGGCCTCCACGTCCGGCGACTCCTCGGCGGAACCGATGTACGCCAGGCGCCGCAGCCCGTGGTCCTCGATGAGGTGCCGGGTCAGTTCGCGCTGTCCGTCGGCGTTGGCGACCTCTAGGTGGTCCAGGTGGTCGAGATGGTCGCCGCCCTCACGGGGTCCGGCGAGCATCACCACGGGCTGCCGTCTGGAGATCACCTCCAGCTCCTCGGTCGGTACGGTGCGCGCCATGACGGCGAACCCGTCGACGCGTCCCGCCACCTTGGCCACCAGGCTCTCCGGGCCGCCCTTCAAGGAGGCGGCGATCAACAGCGCGTATCCGTGCCGACGGGCGGTGCGCTCCATACCGCGGATGATCTGGTCGGAGTAGAGCATCGCCGCGTCGTCGTCCTCGGCGTCGGTGTCCTCCGCGTCCGGATCGGAGTAGTCGGGGAAGCACAGACCCAGGACACCGGTGGAACGGCTGGCGAGCCCTCGCGCGTTGCCGCTGGGTACGTAACCGAGCTCCCGGGCGGCCGCGAGGACCCGCTCCCGGGTCTGGGCCCGCACCGAGTCGGGGTTGCGGTAGACGCGGGACACCGTGGCGATCGAGACGCCTGACCGGTTGGCCACGTCGTACACGGTGGGGACGCTGCTCATGGGACGGAACCCTCATGTGGTCGGTGCGCGTAACGACGTAGGCGCGTGATGTACGCACGTCATGCACGCACGTGATGTAAGCGCATTCACCCTAGAGGTTGGCCAGGTCAGGAGCAAGGCGCCGAGTCGGGGGCGGCGGACCGCCGTTCGTGAGTACGCGTACTCATGCCCCCGAACACCCGGCCGCGTGACGATACAGATCGTCCGCACACAGGGCATCACCGGCAGATCAGAGAGTCAGCAGCACGTGCTCAGCGCCTTCGCCCGTACCGTCGTCCCCCTCCTCGGCCGTCTGACGGTGACCACCACCGGAACGGCCCGCATCATCGCGCCCGGCAGCATCGTCGCGCCCAACCACACCGCTCTTGCCGATCCCGGACTCGTCCTGGCCGCTCTGCACCGGCTGGGCGTCGAGCCGGTCGTCCTCGCCACCGCGGGACTGTGGAAGGTCCCCGTACTCGGCCGCCGCCTCACCCGCGAGGGCCACATACCGGTCCACCGGGGCAGCCGTAGCGCGGCGGCGGCACTGGACCTGGCGGCCGAGGCCCTCGCCGCGGGCCGGGTCGTGGTGATCTACCCCGAGGGCGGACTCCCCCGCCGCCGGGACTCCGCCGACCACGGACCCGGGGCCTTCCGCACCGGTCTGGCCCGCCTCGCGCTCACCACCGGCGCGCCCGTCGTCCCGCTCGGACACGCGGGAGCCCGCCGGATCGTCTCCGGCGGGCGGGTGAAGCAGATCGCCGGTGTCGTCACCGCGCCGCTGCGCCGCCCGGACCTCCATGTCCACCTCGGCGAACCCGTCCACCTCACCGGCGACATCGACGAGGCAACAGCACACGCCCGCACGGCCGTTGAGGCCGCCTGGCGGCAGGCGGTCGGTCACCTGCCGTCCTCCCGCGAGGCATCACTCCCGCGAACGTGAGGCGGACGGGTCGGGCCGAGCCGCTCGTCGTGTCGCGGGCAGTCGGTCGGTACGTCGAGGAAGTCGCCGCGCACGCCCCACACCACGTCTCATGCAGCCGCTCCAACTCGGCGCCGGAGCAACCGAACCAGCCCGGAAGCCGCGAAACGCCATGCTCGGCTCCAGCACCGACTCCCCCGGCCCGGCCGGCGCACAGCTGCCCGTGACCCGGTACCGCGAACTCGGTTGGATGAAGCGGGAGTTGGCGGGCATCTGGCGCTGTGGACGGCCCATGGACCGCCTTTGGGCCGTCAGGCACCCTCCACAGCTTCCCCGGCCCCGCACACCACCTCTTACCAGGCAAAAGAGCCTGATCAGAGTCTCCTCAGTAAAAACCTTGTACCGTACTACGCGTATAGTTTCGCTGTGAGCAACTACAGTCCAGATACTGAAACGACAGGTTCGCAGTCCGGCGGAGTGCAGTCCGTGGACCGTGCCATCAGCGTGCTGGAGATCCTGGCCCAGCGTGGCGAGGCCGGTGTCAGTGAGGTGGCCGGCGAGATCGAGGTTCACAAGTCGACCGCGTTCCGGCTGCTCGGCGCCCTGGAGGCGCGCGGACTGGTGGAGCAGGCGGGCGAACGCGGCAAGTACCGGCTCGGGTTCGGGATCGTGCGGCTGGCCGGCGCGGTCACCGGACGCATCGACATCACCCAGCAGGGCCGCCCGGTCTGCGAGCGCCTCGCTGAGGAGATCGGCGAGACCGTCAACATCGCCGTCATGCAGGAGCAGTACGCGATCAACCTGTACGAGGTGCGCGGCCCCGGCGCCGTCACCGCGCACAACTGGGTCGGCGAACTCACCCCGTTGCACGCCACCTCCAGCGGCAAGGCCCTGCTGGCCCACCTGCCCGCCAAGGAGCGCGCCACGCTGCTGGCGGAGGCCGGCCTGAAGAAGGTGACCCCGCACACCATCACCTCGAAGTCGAAGCTGGAGAAGAACCTCGCCGAGGCCCGGGAGCGCGGATACACCTGGACGCTGGAGGAGTTGGAGGTCGGGCTGCACGCCATGGCCGCGCCGGTGCGCGACCGGGACGGCGAGGTCATCGCGGCGGTGAGCGCCTCGGGACCGGCGTACCGGTTCACCGAGGAGCGTCTGCACGAACTCGCCCCGGTCCTGGTCAAGGGCGCCGAGGAGATCAGCCACCGTATGGGTTACCTGGGCTGACCCCTCCCCTTGGCTCACCCCTGGCTGATCCCCAGGCGCTCGTTGACCCAGTCGTGGAACGTTCCAATGTGGTGCTCGCTCGGTACCAGCACCCCGCCCTTGGCGTACATCCGGGAGCTCATCCCGGGCTGCGTGCGCTCGCACGCCTCGAAGTCCTGGCGGTTGACCCGGTCGAAGAGTTCCACGGACCGGCTCACGTCCTTGCCGCTCTCGACGACGTGCGGGAGGTAGAGCCAGTCGCACTCGACGATCGTGCGGTCGACGGCCACCGGGTACATCCGGTGGAAGATCACATGGTCGGGGACGAGGTTGATGAAGACCTGCGGCTTGATGGTGATCGCGTAGTAGCGGCGGTCCTGGTCCTCGCTCACCCCGGGGATGCGGTCGAGTCCCTCCGAGCCGTCGACGGTGAAGCCCTGGACCTCCTCGCCGAACTCGGCGCCGTGGCCGACGTAGTACTGGGCGGCGTAGCCGTCGGCGAACTCCGGTAGCACCTCGGTGAGTTCGGGGTGGATCGTGGCGCAGTGGTAGCACTCCATGAAGTTCTCGATGATGAGCTTCCAGTTGGCCTTGACGTCGTAGACGATGCGTCTGCCCACCGAGAGGTGGTCGATGTCGTAGTGCTCCAGCAGCTCGACGTCGCCGAGCCGGGTGACGACCTCGCTGATGACGTCCTCGTCGAACGACGGCGGGTTCTCCGCCAGGTTGACCCACACATAGCCGAGCCATTCGCGGACGGCGACGCTCACCAGGCCGAACTCGGTGCGGCCGACGTCGGGCATCTTGGTGAGGTTGGGCGCCGCGACGAGTTTGCCGTTCAGGTCGTACGTCCAGGCGTGGTACGGGCATTGGAAGGCCCGTTTCACCTCGCCGGTCTCCTCCGTGCACAGCTTGGCGCCGCGGTGCCGGCAGACGTTGAAGTAGGCGCGTATCGAGTTGTCGCGGGCGCGGGTGATCAGGATGCTCTCGCGGCCCACGTCGACGGTCCGGAAGGCGCCGGGCTTGGCCAGCTCGGAGGAGCGCACGGCGCAGAACCACATCGTCTCGAAGATGCGTTCCTGTTCCTGGGCGAAGAGGTCCGGGTCCGTGTAGGAGGAGCCGGGCAGGGTGGCGATCAGGCTGTCCGGCAGGCTGGTCGAGGTCACAGTGCGCTCCTCCGAGAACGTCGTGGGTCGGTCATTCACGCGCCGGGCAGAGCGACTC
>Ga0307510_10009950_pt1 | contig 11302 bp, 1 predicted proteins | sample 12_EM_MG_FD_207224 | JGI IMG/M metagenome (GOLD analysis project Ga0307510, IMG submission 207224) | Populus trichocarpa ectomycorrhiza microbial communities from riparian zone in the Pacific Northwest, United States - 12_EM | ecosystem: Host-associated > Plants > Roots > Unclassified | place... | reverse complement strand
ACGATCCATTGCTCAAATACTCAAAAACCAAAAGCCTAGAGGATTTCTCTGCGCAAAATCCAATCAACCTCACCAAGTTAAAATGGTGCAGACTTCCAATTGCCTCGGCTTCTGCTAAAAAAGCACTTATTCCTTGGCCTCGTTTCTCCAACCTCTTCACAGCAATTTGTGTTCCATCTCCCAATTTTCCTTTGAATACAGACCCGAAGCCTCCTCTTCCGAGTCTCTCGTTGAAATTATCAGTTGCAACGTACAGTTCTTGGTATGAGAACCTGACAGGCATTCCTGGAACATGCTTTATATGATGATCTTCCACATCCTGCAGATATTGTTCAGACTTCCCACACCATCTTGCCCTCAAAATAAAAATCACTACAAAAGAAATGATAAGAAGAACACTACCTATAACTCCTGCTATAATTGGTACCAAACTTCTTGGAGTTTTAGGCCTTATTTCTGGAGAAGGCCTTGGTGTTATCTCTTGTGGCGAAGGTCTTGGTGGTTTTTTAACTTGCGGGGAAAGGCTTGGTGCTATTATCACAGTTGGTGATGGCGGCGGTTCGGCAGGGCCTGAATATACAGTTGTGTTTCCTGTGATGGACATGTAAGCATGTCAAAGAACAGATGTATGAATTGTGGATGAATTGTGTAAGCCATAATTTCTTTCAACGTGTAGTACAATATAGACTGTGTCTTTGTGGTAAACTAACTTCTATTTGTGCAGGCTTTCTTAACTTCTCATCAAACAAATTACACCACTCCTAAATGTTAAAATGATTAAAAACAAAATATCAAACTCAAAAAACTACAAGATTAAAAAATGGTAAATTTACCTGCACAGAAGACAATTTGGTAATCGGATGATGCACAACTGAAGGTACCAGTCTCATCGTCAAGAGGATAGGTGTAAGTGCTTGGACACTTCTTCTTAAAATTCTGAGAATAAGAAGTAGGCTTGCAAGTCGAAGTTGTTTCATATACACCAGGACAACAATATTGCTGTGAACCAAAGGCCTCACACGCGCTGCGGCACCCCGCAATCTTCCCATCGGAACTATTAACCGTAAGTTCTGAAGGACAAACGCCGTTCAAATCCACCACACATCCTGCATTTTTGCAGTTCTTATTAGAAGGCAGAACAAGCAAAGGCAGGTTGTAGCCATCAAGAAGACTAACATTAAAAAAATATCGTCCATCTTTGTTAATCTTGAACTCTGCCATTGTCGCAGGACTCGAGCCAGCTGGTACTGTTGCACATTCTATTTTGCCAGAGCCGCAGTCGCCTGTGATGCAGGAGAATCTTCCTGTATCATCTTCAGTGCAATGTGTGCGACCCCATAAACGACCAGCCCAATCATCCGAGGTTGTTATGTCCTTCCAGTCATTCTCTCCAAGGGAAAAACCAGTTGGGATCGTTGAGGTGACATAGAAGAGAGGTCTTGGATCATATGTTGAGTTTATTATTACTGGCCATATAGTGTAGTCACAATTGTTTAATATTCTTAAAGTTGCTGAAAGAACACCTGCGAGCAATAACATAAGATAACAGCTTAATTAATTGTGTTCAAGAATTAGAGATGGGAACAGAAAAATTGTGATAGATTTCTGTACCATACCTGATACGAATAAATGAGCAACCAAGAAAGGAGATAAATGCATAAGCAACTTCAGTAGTGACATTGAAGCAGAATTAGTTTAAGAACAATAAAAAGTTTGGATTCCAATTAACAGGGTTTCTTTTTCTTTCTTTTTTTCTTTGGGCTAAGCTTTATTTGAAGGTTTCATGAAGAACAGGATATGTCTATTACGCGTAGGGGACTGACTTTGTGATTTGTGAGAAGAAAAGTTCGCGTTGAAAGTTCTTCCAAAGTCATCCAACTACTTTTTGAAAATAAGGCTAAAGAGACCCCACATTTTTAACTGGATACCCTGAAATAATGAAAATAATTTTGAAATTTTTAGTTTTTTCAAAGGATATTTTAGAAATAAAAAATAATAAATATTGTCCATAAAAATATTTTTTTTTTTTACCTTCAAAATTATCTTGATAATAAATATATTTTTATTTTTATTGTCTTTATCTTTAGCATATTGGGATTACAACCATGTAGTTAGAGGCAAGAGAAAGCCATAAAAAAATAATAATAGAAAGGATTGGTTGACAACATTTTAGCCATGAAAAGGATTAATATTAGTATCAAGAGGCTACTTTGAACAGTGGAGTTTCATGAAGATGATTTGAAATTTTTATTTTTTTTAAAAAATATAAATCAAAACTTTAGAAGGTTCTTTGATTCGATTTATTTTTTTTTAATATAATTTGTTTGTGTTTTGGGATATATATATTATGAATGTTTATGTATATATTTTCAGGAGAAAACGATTTAAAAAATTGGGTTTTTTTTTATTCAAAAGAACCCAAAAACTGACTTTGCAGCTATTGAGGTGGCTGGGAAGTAGAACTATGCATCAAAGATATTTACCAAATTCTAGCTTATCTTAATTTCTGGAGTCCATGCCAATCTCTCGCCCTTAATCATTTGCGAAACTTTTGGCATTCGCAGGAATTTCTTGACTCATAAATCAGCCTTGAACACGTCTTCCACCAATCAGTCATGTAAATGCCCCCACCGATCCCCATCGCCACTCTTAATTCATATTTTAATAATTTGCCTTTTCTCAATAAATAAAAAAAAAAAAAACTTGATAGATTTTTAATTGCATGGTAAAAGCAGTGCTCTTCGTCTCAGAATTTCTTTCCATCTTTCAAACGATTCTAATCCAAAACTTTTAAATTAGATATATGATATCTTAATTAATGAATTACATTTGTGTAAAACTTATAGTTATAAAACTTAAATTGAGAATTTACTCAATTTAAAACTTGTGTTTTGAGTTTAGTAGGATGTTCCACTTGTTAATGAATCAACTCAAATTATAATTTTAAAAAAACTAAAATAATATAATTTCAAGGATTTTTTTTTAAAAAAAATAATATTGTTTTAAATTTTTTTCTTAAAAAACAAAACATCTCTTTGATTAAAAAAAAATAAGTTTAAAATAAAATCTAACTATGATCAGATTTTAAATTAGCAAATCACCAAGCTGGCCATGAAACTTAGTCTAATAAAGTTTTATAATTATATTTAAAAACATTCCCTTATCATGTAAAAATAGGATCTCTCGTGATGCAATACAAATTCTAAGGTGTTGGAATTCAAACAAGAAATAAGGGATGGATTGGTACTCTGGTCATGGACATGTGCCCATGAATCACATCTTTCATGTTCTTTAAAACTTGTTTATTTTTATGTTTTAAAAAAAATTAAATTTTTATTATTTTTTTTCAAATTAGTAGTTTTTTTATGTTTTTAAATTATTTTAATGTGCTAATATCAAAAATAATTTTTTAAAAATAAAAAAAATATTATTTTAAAGTATTTTCAAATAAAAAAAATTTTAAAACAAAATACTACCAGATTTTCAAACACTGCAATTCTAGCCATTCTTGCCCTTACCAAGTAAAAAAAAACAGAGACAAAACCTATGTTAATCATGTGAGGTAGCTCAACTGGTCAGACCTTAATTTTGCTTTCTAATGGTCACGAGTTCGAGTTCCCTCGAGATCACTGGAGGTTTACATGTAGTTAACTTGAAGACCCATAGAATTAGTCAATATACATGTAAACTGAACTTTTATATTAATTATAAAAAAAAAAAACATAGACAAAACCACCACCTGTACAGCCATTACTCAGCCACCTGAATTCCCCCGGCAAGATTTCATCAAAATCAGAGATCTCATTTCTCTGACAGAAGTCCTTGCCCTCCCATCGAGAAATTCTATGGAAAGTGATGACCACGAGCATATTTCCTTCTTATTTTATTTTATTTCTTAGATTGGAATATTTCATTTTTTTTTAGTTTAACGTGGGTATCCAGGCCAGCTTGCGCATACCTCGACTAATTCCACGGGCCCTGAAGTTAACGACCATGTAAGCCTCCAGTGACCATCATATGAGCAACCACAGGGCTCGAACCTGAGACCACAGAGAAAGCAAACCTCTTAGTCCCAAACTCTTATCACTAGACCACCACCTAGATGGTTAGGTACTGTACGTACTAAGAACCCTAACCTAAAGTTTATTAAGGTAATAAATACAATGAGGATTTTATTCTTTAATCCCTTTACAAGCCTAGATTTGATTATTATGATTTATTTAGCACGTTCTTGTGTACCTCTGTTCATTTAAATTAATCGATATTCTTTTCTTGTGAATGAATAGTCCTCATGAGATTATTATTTTTATTATTATAGTAATTAAATCAACTTCATTTCAAAGTAACAATTAAATTATTTAAAGGGTTTTTTTTATAAATAAAAAATGTCAGAATATTTCTTGGTTAAACCTCTTACAGAGATTTCATGTAAGCTTTATACTCTGGAACCTGTCCTTTCATGTTTCTCTTTTGTCTTGCAATAATATGAAAACGATAATTCTTGTAGGCCAATTCCAAAGACTATCTACCCAATATTAATTTATTTTTTTAACCTCTACTTTATGTTTTGCTTTTTTATTTCAACTATTTACTCAACACTAAAACTTTTGTTATTAAATCTCACCCAACCCAGCATTCAACCTAATAATTTACTGGTTTTTTTAAAAAAAAATTTCACTTTCAGCGTTCAATATTTATTTTATTATAATTAATTTTTTTATTTTTTCGATATAAATTCCATAATTTTATCACGATCTCACATCCCAAATTATAAATTTCATAGGTTAATCATTGTTAACCCATTTCGATTCAATGTGTAACCTTTTCAGTATTAAAAAAAAATATATCATCTAATATATCACCATTTAAATATTTTAAAAGAGTTTCGATAATTATCCATGAAAGTTTTTATTTTCTAATGTCTTGAAAATAAATAGGTTGAAAATAGGACAAGAAAAAAGCTAGTTCAACCTACATAAAGTCGGAAAGAAACTTTTACTCTTATTCTTTTTATTAATCTTTTTCTCTCCGTTACCAAACATCATTTTGAATGTCTTAATTAAGTTTACTAGAAAAAATTTAATAACACTAAAATAATAGTTTTCTTAGCTCAATTAAGATAATTTTATAATGGACAAGTAGTACAAATTATGAAACAAGCTTGATGAATTTTCTTTAAGACCAAAAGGAGATTTACAATGCCATTATCTGGGGTTAGAAAGAACAGATGCTGGCAGCTTTGCCGAAGAGATGTGGTGATTAGCAATGGGAGAAGCTATTAGTGAATGTGAAAATTAACTCATACACCAAGTTTGTATCTACCTCCATTACACCATCCAATATCTTCACAATCGTTGACATGAGAGGCCTTCTTTCTGGGTCATCCTGCAAACACCGAGCACCAATCTTTATCATTCTAAGTATTTCCTCCTTATCACTCTGCATGCATTCATCTACATATTTTCCACAATGTCTATTAGTCTATCTTCTTCAGCTTTATTCTGCAGCATTCTAATTAAATGGAAGTCAGATTCTTGCAGCGAGTGATCTACGTTTTTTCGTGCACAAACTATTTCCAGGAGAACAATTCCAAAGCAGTATATGTCAATTTTTTCCGTTATACGTCCTGGTGGTAGCTTACACAAATTCTGGAGCAATATATCCAGGGGTTCCTCTCATTGAAACTTGTACTTGTCCCGTTCCGTCATCGATGACCTTAGATAACCCAAAATCAGAGATTTTGGCATTGAAATTTGGACCCAACAGAATGTTCTGTGGCTTTATATCGAAATGAATTATGGTCTATCGACATTCTTCATGCAGATAAGCAAGCCCTTTTGCAATGTCAAGTATAATCTTCTTTCGTGTCTGCCAATCAATAAAAAAAAAACTGAGGTTGCTTGGTTGTCGGATTGTGTGTGCACAAATAACCATTGAATATGTTTACTTTGCTGTAGGAACAGAAAGAAAACAAACAGGATGTTTCTGTTATTGCTATCAGAAAATCTTGATGCTAGCACTTGAACCTTACTTATACATTATCAAAAAGCTCTTCACATGTGGCTTGTTGAAATGGATACGCTACAGGATTTACATTAAACGCAACTAGAACATGTTTAATATTATAATAAATATTTTCTGTTTAAAAATATATTAAAATATTTTTTTTATTTTTAAAATTTAATTTTAACATTAGCATATCAAAATAATCTAAAAATAAAAAAAATTAAAGTAAAAAAAATAATTTTATTTAAAATCGCTTTAAAAATATAAAAACAAAGGTTTATAAAGTGCTAAATAGCAAATTCCGATTCAGCAAGATACTCATTTATTTTTGGTAGTGCAAAGGAGGAATTCTATATATTTCATCTTCTAATTAACTCCTTCCAATGTTATGAAGAAAAAAAAAACATGCTTCCAATGTTATTAACTAAATTCAATACCACGTTACTATTATCGGAAGAATTCTTCAATGCTTTGTTGGCTATTAAATGTCAAAGCTATTAGGTTTATTCTAATTCAATAATTTTGTTATATACTACTTCGTGTTCAAAGAACCATGTTAATAGTTCAATTGTATAACTAATGTGTTAAAAAAATCCCATTGTACCTTGGGCCATCAAAAATGCAAATGGGCCTTGAGCTTAATAAATGGAGGGAAAAGTGCTTCTTAGGGCTTTAGCCGTTTCTATTTCAAACAAGTGACATAAAACATGAAACTATAAGATAAAATGAGATTTGAGTCCTGAATCTCCCAAACACAAATATCAAATAAACTTAAGAAATAGCAAAATGGTCCTTTTTATGCTTGGTCCAACCTGCACATGATAGGCTTTATATAAAAAATATAAGATAATCTCTAAGATTATCAAAGCACCAAAAACACACCCTAAACTTCTACTTATTACAATTAAAGTACCCAAACAAGTCACCTCTAGGGTGGGCAAAACATCCAAATATTTGCACCGAGGCTTATGACCCAGCGGTCTTGGTAGGGTTTCCTTGCCTCTGCATCCTGGGTTCAAGTCTCAGTGTGCACGTCTGTCACCCCCGTGGTGCCTTACCAGTCTGCTGGGCTTGCAGAGTATTCAGTGGGTCCGAGGATTAGTCGTGGTGCGCGTAAGCTGACCCGGACACCCCGGGTTATAAAAAAAATCCAAATATTTTTTTTAAGTACCCAGTGCCATTCTACACCTTCATGAACGGTAAACTCACACCAAATGAAAGAAAAAATGATGTTAATAAAAAGAATTTAAACAAGTTTAAGGACAAAACTGTAACAAGCAAATAAATGTGCGGATTTCACTTAATAACATCTAAAATGCAAGGCATGGATAACATGGAGACTCAAATAAATCATGACATAGAAAATAAATTGAAAATTAAGATAGTCCCAAAATTGCCCATACCAAGCAAATCGTCAACAAACTAAGATATTAAATTCGAATAAACTCATGAACTGATATACAACTCATTTTAAGATTTAAGTTCAAAGTTGGATAAGTTAATTTAGGTTAAACTGTTTCAATTCAATCATTGTTGTTTCGAGAATTATTTTTTTAAGTTAGAATGATATCATTTAAAAAAAAATTAAATTGAATTTTGATTAGATTGACTAGGACACATAAGCTAAGTATGAGATAGTTTAATTTGAAATTCAGTTTATACCGGGAGCTGAATCAACAAATCACTATATTCAACTATCAAGGGTTCATTTGTCTAGTAAAGTTGAGTTTTAAAAAAAAAGTGTCATTTCAACACGTTAATCTACTTTAATTAAAATAAATGACTATATAGTGTTTGCTATCATGCTGGGATGGTTTTGGCCCATGATTTGCGATATCAACCGAAAGTAATTGACTTGACTTCCACATTTTTATTTTCTATTTTTCAATACTCCTGGCAAGGTACACACTCGCAGGACCTGTTGAGAAGACCTTATAGTCAAGGCAGCACCCACTTGCAACTCAAGAAACCTCCTCTGTGTAATTCTATCGAGATAAAATTTAGAATGGTATAACAAATGCAGATGTAATACTTAAGTTGTCATCTATAGTGTCTGAGTGTATTTGGTAATAAGATGTATTTTGCTTTTATAAAAGAGTTTTTAATTTAAAAATATATTAAAAATAAATTTTTATTAGTATATTAAAAGCATATAAAAAATATTAATTTAAAATTTTTAAAAATGAAAAATAGTTTAAAAAACATAACAGCATTAAATTCAAATATTTTGAACAAGGAGATAGTTGCCTCCTAATTTTCTAGTCCTATAGTCTATATATATACCAGCCTTTTTTAGTTAATTTTTACATGAGTGCATGTGTTTGTGCATTACTTAATTTATATATCCTTTCGTTTTCCTCTTCGAGAAAAGAATAAATTAGTGCAAGAAGAAAGGTAATTGAGGAACCAGGGAGAGGACTAACTCTGCATTTAACAAGTAACGAACGATATTTTCAACGTTTTGAATTATAATGTTTTAAAAAGCTTAAAATCCTGTTTATTTTTTTATTTTAAAAATATTTTTTTCTTTGCTTCAAATTAATTATTTTTTGATGTTTTTAGATCGTTTTGATGTCTTTATGTCAAAAATAATTTTTTTAAATAAAAAAATATTATTTTAATGCATTTTCGAGTGAAGAAAAGCAACCACTACTACACTCTCAAACACACCCCCTAATCATGAAAAAAAAACAAAAAAAAACCTTTTTTTAACATGGAAAAGGATTGAAATTTTCATAGTTTGTGACGGGTATTCGACACTTTCTTGGAAACATGTCAATAATATTTTAAAATTAAATATGCTTAGGAATAAAGTTTTTTTTTAATGTTTAAATAAAAAGTAATCGAACATTCATGTTAATATTTCCTTTTCCGGAATTCAAGAAGTGGGATTTAGGAATCTTCCAATTATAAAATAAGTAACTTTTAATAAAGGATTACAATAAATAAGAGGATGAATTTTACATTCTTAAGAATAATAGTATTTGTTCTTAGTTATGTATGATAAATGCTCTGTAAAATAAGAGTATGAACAAAAAATAGAAAAGATGTGAATCCTTTACCTGAGTAGTTCAGAAGGTATATATATATAGCCTCTGAACTTTGTCATGTTGCTTGAATAGAGGGGTTGAAATATTATTTTTTTCCTTATATTATTAATGAGAAATAGATGTCTCTTACACAACATTAATTAATGATAAATATCCCTTACACAAAATTAATGTTGATGAAAATATGGTAGGTCCTGTGGAGACTTTTATGCACCTAGAGATATAGAGAGATGATCATTCTTGACTTTTAATATTTTATATTAAAAGACATAAGAATCAACAAATAAATCCATGTGACCCAAAATGGAGCCTAAAAAGATTATCAACTCAATATGTATTGGGTTTGGAATCATTCCAAATTCAAGGGTGATGGGTCTAACACTTTGTCAGACTCATATGCACTTAGACTCAGCGCGTAGCTGAACCCAAGGTAGTTGGGTTTGACATGTTGTAAGACTCAAATACATTTGGGCTCAACAAATAATTCGGCCCAAGGCAGTTGGGTCTGGCATCATGCCTGACTTACATGTACCTGGGTTCAGCGCGTAGCTAAACTCAAGAATGTTTGAACTTGACACCTTGTCAAACTCACACACATTTGGACTTAGTGGTAACTGAACCCAAGAATGTTGGATTTAGCATTTGGTCAAACCTACATTTACTTGAGCTTAATACATAGTTGAACTTAAGGATATTGGATCTGACATCTTGTCAGGACCACATGTATTTGAGCTCAGCACATAATTGAACTCAAGGAGGTTTGGTATAGTACCTCATCAGGCTCACGTGTACTTGGGCTCAGTGCATAACTGAACCAAAAAATATTAGGTTTAAAAATAAGTCAAACCCATGTCATTGTCATCTAGGATTGACATCCTACCAAGTCTACATATGTTAGGTTATTATCCTGTCTTAAGATTGTCATCTGGGATTGGCATCCTACCAAGTCTAGATACGTTAGGTTATTATTTTGTCTTTAGCCCCCCTCGGGTATTTGTTTTTTGCGTTTTAGAAGCGTTTTTGAAAAAAATTAAATTTATTTTATTTTTTCTTTGCTTCAAATTAATATTTTTTTGTGTTTTCCAATCATTTTGATGCGCTGATGTCAAAAATAATTTTTTAAAAATAAAAAAATATTATTTTGATACTTTTTCAAGTAAAAAGTATTTTGAAAAACAATAGCAATCATAGTTCCAAATATACTTTAAGCTTTTAAACAACCATATTAAAGATATATTAATTCATTAGGACTATAAGTTTTAACCAAAAGTTTCTTTTCATTTTTTGTGTTAAAAAATGAGAGGGGGAATACGCAACTATGCATAGCTTAATTTTTTGTGCTAAAAAAGACCAGTATTACAGTACACAGAAACCTTGAATTTTTCAATCTCAGTAGAAAAATCATGAAAACTAAAAAATTCTGCATTAAAGATTAACAAAATCATTTCAGAGAGAGATTGTGGTGTTAATGATGGAGATTTGTTGTAGGCAAGTCTGAGATAGTTCTGAACAGTTAGTTATTAATAATTGAATCATGCAAGAATTCTAGTAGAAGTGGGATGGAGTTAAGCCCAATGAAAGACATGTTTCACGCCAAATAAATAGCCTGAAAGAAAAATTCATAACTTTCTATCTGATTTTTTAATTACATTCAAATTTGGTTAGAAAATTCTATAAACTCAATTCTATATAGAGTTCGGTCTTAAAAAAAAGCCCATTTTTTTTTCCTAAAAAATGATAGGCAGGTGAAACCCATCTCAGATTTTCTACAGGATACTTTGCATCCACAGACGTCTGAAAAACTCTCATAGTGCCTGGTCAAGAACCAACGACTTTGAATAATCAAACGTTGAAAATTCTGAAGACTATACTCCAGTACACCGGCAAACTACTTGAGACATGTCAATACCTTGCTAGACAAGTGCTAAAAAAGCTGTGGTTAGCTTAGGATAGCATGGAAAAGTAGCAGAAGTGATAAGAAGCATGATAGATTTTATTTCTGCCAGAAGAGAGAGTTTTACAACTACATCATCTAGGATTGGAAAGAACAGAAGCTGGAGGAGGTGCTGAAGAAATATGTTTGTTACCAGCTGGAGAAGATATCATTGCATGCGAAAAACGATAATTGATGTTTGAATCTACCTCCATAACACCTTCCAGCACTTTTAAAACTGTTGACATGAGAGGTCTTCTTTCTGGGTCATCTTGCAAACACCAAGCAGCAACCTTTATCATCCTCGTTATTT
>Ga0307510_10009948_pt1 | contig 11304 bp, 6 predicted proteins | sample 12_EM_MG_FD_207224 | JGI IMG/M metagenome (GOLD analysis project Ga0307510, IMG submission 207224) | Populus trichocarpa ectomycorrhiza microbial communities from riparian zone in the Pacific Northwest, United States - 12_EM | ecosystem: Host-associated > Plants > Roots > Unclassified | place... | reverse complement strand
TTATTTTAAAGTTAATTTGAACTACTTTTTATTTTTCTTTTATTTTTCTATTTTTTGTTTATATGGAGGTCTGAAAAAGAGGAACAACAACAATAATAAGTTAAATTCCACTGAAACAAAATTATTTGTTGGTATGATTCATCCTTTTCATGTTAATTCTTTTTGACCTAAAAATATTTTTTCAATGTTATTTATATAATAAAAAATCAATAAGAATAAATATAAAAAACAATTTGATGATTTGAAAAGAAAAAAAAATAAGTCTTATTCATATTTTTTACCATAATATTTTTTTTTAGACAATAACTTATCATAATTATAAAAACAAGTTTTAATTAAGAAACTAATATTATGGTAAACTTAACACAAATTTATTTAAAAACATATATAAGAACTATACGCGCAAGCATGTTGTCACAATGAACTTTTTCGAAGTTTTGCCAAACCTGACTTGGCTAAGTGGGTCAACGGAGATGACTCGGCTTAGGCTTTAAATCAAACCGGGTGGGAGTTGATCCAGTGTAACTTAATTGACCTAGCTGGTCAAAACACCAGAACCCAATTTTCTTACAATGTTGTTTGAGCCCTTATATATATATATATAGACAATGATATTTTGGATTAACCCGAGCCAACTGGTTTCACCCACGAATAGAGTTATAAACCCGATTGAGTTTAATAACTTTATTTTTAATTTTTTTTATTTAATCATACAATAATAAAAATCAACATGTGCATGCAACAACCATATAAAAATTTTTTTCTAAAAAAAAAGCTTTACGAAGGGCTGTATAAAAATAATGCTTACTAATGTTATAAAAAGAATGTTGTGATTTTACTTGAAAATAAAATAAAAATTGAACGGTATTTAATAAAATAATATCTCAAATAAATTTTTAATTAATTAATTTAAATAAATTATAAAATATAATTGAAGAGAAAAAAAAGATAAAGCCCAAAAAAAGGCCAAGCATATGGGCTGGGTAGGCTAGCACACATGACTTCTTTTTTTCATAAAAAAAACAAAGAGCAAATGACGCACCATCTATTGTGGAACACAACACATCTCCTGCTTGTTTAGATTCCGACAATCACAATAGTGACTAAAAAATCAAATAGGGGTTTTTTGGATTAAAAAAACTGTTTTTCAATCTATTTTCACCTAAAAACAACTTTAAAACCCCAATAAACTAATTTCTCAACTCATAACACCCCTAAATTAGTTTGCAAATACAAAATTAAATTGAAAGACTCCAACCCTGATCTATGTTTTTAAGCAAAATAAAAGCTTAAGTACACCTCAAAGGTACTCATCTCGTTAAGAGGAACACATTGACGCTAAATTTGGCCTTTTTGTTAAAGAAATCTTGTCAACCATTCATTTTCTCTCTCCTCGCCATTTTCTAGCGACCCTCTCTCATTAACTCAAGGATCGAGATGTGAACAAAATAAAATTTTGTAATAAAATGTAAAAACTTCAAACTAAATGGAGCAAAAAGCAAAACAAAAAAATCCTATTGGCCAAATTATTTGAAAAGGTGCTTATTGAGCAATTTAGCTTGTATATTTGCCTCGTTGTCAATTTTGATCCCTTTAGTTTTAAATTTTTTGCAAGCAACAAAAACAAATATGTGTGTGTGTATTTTAAAATCAAGTATCGATCTAATGTGGGGATTTTTTTGACACCATGATAACCATAAAGAAAACAAATTAAAATAAATTATCAAGTCTTATTCTTAGTCAATGCAATATGAAAGAATAAAATCGAGAAAAAAAATAATATAAAGGGATGAAATTAAAAAAAAAATGATGATCGAAGTAAAAAAATAATATAAAAGGCTAAAATACTCAACTACATATGCATAGTGTTTCTCCCTTCATATGCTACATGGCATTATATTAAAAACACCACACCCTTTAGGTCAATGTTTTTTAAAATTAACTAGACAATTTAAAACTTTTGATCTCTGCAAGCACATACACCATATATGGAAGTGAAATCGTAGCATTAGCATATACATTTATTCTTGTGAACGGAGCATGTTAACATAGAGATTGTGTCCTCTGGTTAGAGATATAATGCATTGGTTAGAATCAGAATTTTTTTTTTGCTAAATCATATTTAATTATTTAAATTCATTACTCCACTTGCTTTAAATTTGATCATGACTTTCTTTGTTCAATTGATACTCATTGCATACACTAAAAAGTTTACAACTCTTTAAATAAGCTAAAAAAACCAACCTAGACTAACTAGAAAACATGAAAATAAAAAGAAAAGCAATAAAAGTCCTAAACAAACTAAGAAAAATAAAATTATCAATCTCAATATTTTATTTTCTAAACTAAATAAAAAAAAGTGAAAACATCATAAAAAAAATATTCTTATAAACTAAATAGAAAATAATAATAACTATGAAAAATAATATCTCCATAAAAATCCTCTTGTATCAGTCTTGCACTTATTCCAATCTCGTGACTATCTAATAAAAAAATTCACACCCATTACGTGTTTAGCTTTTCCATTAGAAACATCATATCTGTCAATAATATGCTCAGCCTCCCTAACAATGAAATCAATTTTAGATTTAAAATAAGATTTGAAAATCTGTTTCACAACTTTTATTTGAAGTACAATATAACATCAACTTTGACACTATCAATTTCAAAATTATCCTCAAGCATATGCTAGGCATATCCTTTACAATGTCTTCATCAAAAATCACATTTGGATTCACTTTTAGTTTGGTTCTCTTCTAATGGACATCACAAACCAAGAATTTCACATCCAAATCTTCTCTTTCAACATTATCTTCATCATCCTCGTTGAATTTCGATGGTTGATTTCAATCCATAAAGGAATTAGAATCATCAAAAATTTTAGTTTCAACATCATATTCATATCGATCAAGAAGCTACTTTCTTTGCTCATGCCTTTGAAATGGGCTCTCAAAATTTACTATTGATCTATGATAACTCTTCTCACGATCCTTTGGGCTCTTCACCATTGCCAACTAATGGGTTAATTTTTCAATTTATCTTTACATGTCTTCTATCACTAGTTCTGAACTTGTCTTTTTAATTTCACAATCTTTCTCTACATGTTTTCTCTCAATAGTTCTTGAACCTTTATTTCTCGAGGGGTAAGCTTCTCATCCTCTCTTACAAAATCATTAATTTTTCTGTTACCTTTTCCAGCCATGTCTTTCAGCACATAGTAAGCAAATAACCACTGGGATCATTGGACTCTAATACCAATTGACGTAGATGGAAACAACACGTTAGAAGACAACAAGCTAGAAAAATAAAATTAAAGCCAAATAGGTTGTCACACTTAACTTTAATTCATATTTTTATTATTGATTAAATAACTTTGATATAGTCTGCCTCTTTAAAAGATTTACAACTCCTTAAATAAGCCCAAAAATCAACCTAAACTAACTACGAAACTTGAAAATAAAAGAAACGCAATAAAAGTCCTATACAAACTAAGAAAAATAAATTTATTAGTCTCAATATTTGATTTCTTGAATTAAATAGGAGAAAAACTAAAAAATCATAAAGGAAAATATTTTTCTAAACTAAATAGAAAATAGTAATAACTAAAAAAGTAATCTATCCCTAAAAATCTCTATGCATCAACATCCTAGTAAATTGCATTATTCTTAACAACGCAACTCATTTTTTTTAAAATATATTGGTTGTGCTGTTAGGAACAATGCAACCTATAGATTGCATTGTTCCTAACGATTCAATCCATGTGAGTTGCATTACTCAGAACAACACAACTTATAAAATTAAAAAGCCCCTTAAGTCTTTTCCCCCATTTCACATTTATCGTTTCTACTTTATCTCTTCCTCCCCCTTACCCACCTGAGCTTTGCATCATTTTGTAGCTATTTCCCCTTCCAAACTAAGCTTCATCTCATCATCTCTTCCTTCCTTTGCATTTTTTGCTTCTTTTTCTTCATCCAAAACCGCCGCCCCCTCTTTCTTCTTCACACTTCATCGTTGTCAGTATGCCACAACTTTCCCTTCAACAAATCAAGGTAAGCACTATATCTCTCTTAATTTTATAAGTTTGGTTGTTATTTTGTGATTATGCTAGGGTTTAAGTGATTATTTTTTGGATTAATTTTGTTGTGTTAGGGATTAGTTGAGTTTAAATTAATTAGATAATTGATGCAATTGATGCTATAAATTACATCAATTATGTATAAATCAGATCTATTACGTTATATGTTGAATTTTTTTTTTTTTGAGTAATTTGGATAGTTGAGAATTTTATCAAATTGAAGACATTAGATATGAAGTGATGCAATTGATACTATAAATAACATCAATTAAGGTTTTATGTTGAATTTTGAGATTAATTGTTATAATTAAGAATTTATTTTTCAATTGAAGTAGTTATGTATGATTTGATGTAATTAGATATGCATTGATGCTATAAACTTAATCAAATAGGTATAAATTAGATCAATTACGGTTTTACATTTAATCTTGGGACTAATTAAGTGGTTGGCAATTTTTTTCGATTGAAGCAATTAGGTATGAATTCATGTTATTAGATATCAATTGATACTATAAATTTAATTAATTAGGAATAAATCACATCAATTAGGGTTTTACATTGAATTTTAGGACTAATTGAGTAATTGAGAATTTTGTTCAATTAAAGCAATTAGGTATAAATTGATGTATTTGATGCTATAAATTATATTAATTAGGTATAAATGTTGAATCTCAAGAGTAATTGAGATAATTAGGAATTTTATCCAATTGAAATAATTAGGTATGAATTGAAGCAATTTATGCTATAAATCTTAATTGAACTAGTGAGAACTTGTAACAATTGATAGAAATAGGTTTTGTTGTTTTACATAATATCTTCTAATATGGCATTTTTATGTCATTATGGTGGTATTATTATTAATGATATAAAAAATAGTATCACTTACAATGAAGGAAGCAATATGATTCTGAGTGCTAGTTTAGAAATGTCATTAGTCAAACTTATACAAGTAATATGTGAAGAAATTGAGTGAAATTATAATGATATTGAAGTTGATTTTACTTGAAGGATGCTTACCAAGGAATGTCCAGTTCATTATGTTGTCATGTTGATTTCTTGTTATCTAAATTTGAAGTATATGCTTGGGTTATTTGTCCAATATGGATCGAGATACATTGAGCTATACTTAAATAGTCAACCTAAATAAGAACACTCCTTTTCTACCATGAAGTATACTCGAGTCCCAAAATATACTAAAACGAGTAAACAAACATCACAGTCGGTTGGTCCATCTAGGATATTTAATGATGTAATTAACTTAACATTGATACCTAAAATTATGGAAAGAAATGATCCAGGTATTTATGATCGTTCATAAATTAATAATAATTTTAAACCTAGTGATGAAGAAGATGAGGTTAATATTAATTTGGGTTTAATTGAGACACAAGATAAAGATGGGTTATTGAGACCTCTTGTTGTTGAATTTGAGGATATAACCGAGATCTTAGTTATAGGACTTTGGGTGTAAGTATTGATTTGAAGCTTAGGCAAACTTTTAGAACAATCTTTAATTTAATTGATGTAATTAAATGGTAACACATTACAAATTTATTAGAATATAAAGTTTTGCATTCAACCATAACTTATATAGAATTATATTATGTGAATGCACTAAAATGTAAATGGTATTTATATGGAGGGTACCATAAAAATTCCAATTTATTTGAGATTTCAAAGTTGAATTACCTCACATATATGCCAATATATCTATTAGCAAGACAACAATCAGAATTTATTGTAAGAGTGATTTCCATAGTTATAACGCCTAATATAAGTGTAAACATTGCTAGCATTAAATTTTCAATAAGTACACAATATGGGTTTATTATCTCATATTATAAGGCTAGTTATGCAAAAGAGAAGTTTCTGGAATGACTTTTTAGTATGTGAAGGGTCCTTTGAAATTCCTCCTAGATTATTATTCACTCTCTAAGATTCAAATCCTTGTATAGTTGTGCAATGAGATCATACTATATATTTCGATGATGTAGCAATATTATTTGGAAGAGTTTTCTAGGTATTTGGAGATGCAATTGAAGGTTGGAGGTATTGTAGGCCACTGATAAGTGTTGACAACATCCACCTATATAGGAATTTTATTAGAAAGTTATTGATTATGGTTGGTTTTAATGTGAATGATAAGATATTACCTCTGGCTTTTGCTTTGGTTGAAGAAGAAATTAATTTTAACAAGAGATGGTTCTTAGATTGCATTCAGTGACCCATTATTGTATATGTATATTATCATATAGACATATAAGAATTAAGAATGTCATGGAAGAGATATGACCCAAACTAGTTGGATTTTATTAGTATTTTTTGCATCACTTCGCTAACAACTTCAACACTAGTTTCAAATATTCGATTTTGAAAAAAGTTTTGGAAATGATGTGTTGTGAAACATCAAAGCAAAAAATTATTTCATAATATGATCAAAACTTTTAAAAGAGCCTTTGAATCAAAGAATGGCTAGAGCATGAACCGGAAAAAACTAAGCATTTTTATATGATAGGGGTCACCGTTATGGTAATATGACAACTAATATGTCAGAAATTTTTAATAACATCTTAAAAGGTAGATGTGTGTTTCTTATTTTTGCTCTAGTCCAGCTGATATTTTATAGGTCAAAAAAATATTTTGTTTATTGAAAAGCCCAAACACAATATTTCATTTCATGTAGTATATTGTTGTCCTAGTATTTACTTTTGTGAAATCATAAATATTTGAAAAAATTGAGATACCATACAATAATTATTTTCAATATTAAAATAGAATATTTTAAAGTCAACACCTCTTTACACACACCTGGTGTTTAGAGAGAGATTCAACAAATGGCTAACATACGAGAAAAAATTGCATGTATGATAAATGATTAGTTTTCCATTGACTATGTTAATACCTCCTTACATGTTGTATAGGACATCGGGTTGATAATGCCCAATTTGTTGAACTCTTTTACAATATTGAGATGTACCAAAATGCATATACTCTTCAATTCCATCACATGCCTGATGAATCACTATAGAATGAATATCACTATAGAATGAATATATTAGTCCTTGAATAAAACCATAACCTTTGAGATGGAGAACTAATTAGGGTCAAAAGAGATCCACATAGTTACATAGCAATATGGATTCAAAAGAGACTTATACCTTATATAGATGTAGCATATATGATGAGAGAGGGAACAACATAAAATTTACCAAATTGGACAACATATGTGAACATTGTTATTGGTGTACATTAATTTTTTTATTATTATTATTTGACATTAATGTTATTTCTTATTGTATTATATTTTATTGTTTGAATATTAACAAATAATTGGGAAAAATTCACATCTTATAAGACCACTTCAAAATGATGTCACATATTAAAGATGGTGCTTTGAGTTCACAAGGAGTCCACACATTTGGTGGATTCCATGGTTGACATGTTGAGTAAAGCAGTTTTATAACTAGACCTATGATAGGTTGGTTTTACGATTACTAGATGATCATATATCGAAGGACATATGGGTGGAACATGTAAGTATACATTTTATTGTATTTGACCATGTTAATATTCAATTGTGTTCCATATATTATAATCACACTAATATTTATGTTATTTGATTAATTTTTAGGTCGATGATATGATCTATTATCGACACTATAGATTGATGGATCTTAATCCATGTATGGCACTATATGTCGTGCGGATAGGTTTCTATTACATTACTTTTCTTTAATATATTAAGCTAGATCATGGCTTGATTGGTGTATTTATCTAGAGATGATGACATGAGATGACATACACTCTAAGATATTATTGTTCTTTTTAGCCTACCCATTGATGGATGACATGTAACTGGTAGGGGGTCAATAGACAAGGAGGAGCTATGCTTGTGATTATTGAAAAATGTACCATTGTCGATATATTAAAGTGGTATGTCATCAAGGTGAAATGACTTAAGAATGCTTTTTTTGACCTACCGCCTAATAACACGAGTGAGATGTTGCATCGATATGCTAGAGCATAAATCACGCACAAGTTTTGTAGCATTATATTCATAGGTTGTCTGGCAATTAGTGCTAATGAAATATATACCACTACCGAAGGAGTTTGATGATATTCTATAATATAGTTTGGGATACACAGTTCTTGCCAATCTATACTACCAACTATGTTATTAATGCATTATAGGCTTCAAACAAGTTTGTAGTTATTTGATGCTTTTACAATTATAATAATTATAACAAAGTGTTTTGATTTATATGACAACAAGATATTTGAGTGGTTTACTAATAGTTTACATGTAATAGATATGGTCCTATGAGCATCTGTATATTGGGCATCCTTATGTGATGGGCACGCAGATAATAGATGAAAATTTTGGGCTACCACTCCCGTTAAAAACGAGGTAAAAGATATTCTTAAATAGTTTTTTATTAGCACATAAATTATATTTGTAGGAAACTTGTATTAACTTAGTGGGTTGTAATGTCAGATGGTGTGGGACTATGATCTTTAAAGATAATCCAACCCATGTCTTGTTGTTTTACTGCAATGAATTAGATAGACAATAACCTTATCATGTATAAGTTAAAAACTATTTCAAATTCTTTTTTTGTTATATTATCTTTTATTTCAAATTATTTATAACAAAGTACCTTGTTTTGATGTTTTAACAAGTTGAATGGACACTTTACTCTAAGGATGAGCTCCTAGCTGCTCCTCAAATTTACAAAATAGGTAGGGATATATGACTCCCTTTATTTTTTTAAGGTGGTAAAGTCGCATTGCCAAATCATATCATGCGACAATTTAGGTTACAAGAACATATTCCATTTGATATTGACTCCAATGATGAGTTGTAAGCAATAAGTCATAGTAAAACCGATGATAAATGGATGATAACACATCAATGTTATATCTTAAAAAGAGAATTCATAAAAGTTAAAAATCTTTCCGAAGGTGAAGCCCTTTATTTTAGTTGATGTGCATATGAAGTGGCATATGGATATAACATGTTGATTCATCACACCACAATGAGATTGTATTTCTAGAAGTAAACATATAGAGTACAAACCCTATAAACCATGGCATGATAAATTAGTATGTATTTGTTAGTTTTTTCTTTAACTTATGATAAATCATGAGTTTTATATATTATGAATTGATATATGTCATTGTTAATGTAATAGGTGAAGATTATGTTATACCACGGTTAACAAGATATTGTTGTGATTAATAAGGCCACTAATGATGCATGACACACCTTTACCACCAATTTGTTCAACACTTGCAACTTTAAACTTGATGCAATTGGAGAGGCTTCATGTCTAAATGATATCGTGGCCAAGGACAAGGTACCTTGGTATAAACAATTTGAAGTAAAAAATAATATAACAAATAAGGAATATGAAAAGTGAAATCTAATATGTAAAACATAGACAACCATATTGAATAATTTGTTACATCTTTTATCGTTGCACAAAAGACAACAATTCTTTTAGCTTATACTAGCTACTTAATCTATGCTCCATCACGGGTTGTATTTTTTTTTCAAAAATAATATGCAGATTTTTTCGATGTATTTTCTAATATAAAAAATTCTAAGAGTAAGTTGAAAGGCTTTAATTAAATAAATCGAGAACTATCTATATAAAAAAATGAACAAAAAAAAGTCATTAATGATAACTAATAACGAAACTAGAAAAATCAAGAGACAAATATAGATCAAGATATTTGATCTCACAATATGAGACATTTATCTAGTTCTGTTTATTAAACTTTTTTATTAATTTTTTTTATTAAATCAAACGATAATAGAAATAGACATGTATATCAAATTAATTGAATAAAATAAAATGAAAAGGAATTATGCAAGGCTGTATGTGTTATAAATATTATCTAAAAATATTTTTTTTTCTATTTTTAAAATAAAGTTTATCTATATAAAACATAAAAAATTATAGATTAATCAGAACAATATCTTCAAAAATTAAACAAATGCTTTTGAAAAAATATATTAGAAAAAAGCTAAATAAGTAAAATAAAAATCCTAGAGGTGGGATATTAATTGAAACATAAATCAAATAATTATTAAAAAAAAAGACTTATTAGAAGAAGGTATCAATTAAAATAAAAACTAAAATTAAAATAAAAAATAAGAAAAAGACAACGATAGTCCAAGTTCCCCAAGAATGTTTCAAGAAATAAGAAAAACAAATGAATCATGTTTAATAAGTTGGTTTTATTTTAATTAGACAATAAAAAATAGGCAATGATAATAAACATAAGTTTTTTAAAAAAATCAAAAGAATGAGGACCAAATTAGAAAAAACTAATACACGATAAACTTGGATTGAATGATGAAATTGAAAAACAATAAAACTTTTAGAAAAGTATCCAGGAAAAAAAATAGACATTAAAAGAATAAGAATCAAATTGAAAAATATAATATCTGAAAAATTGGAATTGAAAGAAAAAATTAAAAATAAATACAACTTTTATAAAAAAGATCAAGAACAAAAATTAAAAATCAAAAGAATAAGGAATGAAATTGAAATACCAAATACAAATAAGGTTAAACTATAATTTTTTTGGGAGAGAAAAAAAGGCTCACTAGCGACTAACTGTCTCGTCGCCATCAACATACGTCGTACCAGGAGATAAAGAACACGAAGACGTTTTCAATGCTACGGTGGAAATGCAGTTTTGATCATTTGGAGGTGCTGCATATGTTGACCAAATAACATAGGCGCCTCTAACGTGTCAACACACGTTAATAACTCTTTTTTTAATTTAATAATAATTAATCATCCTAAGAATACCAAATTACCATAAATGATTTTGCAAATTAACAAAAAAACCTGTATAAAAAAGACCAAAAGGCCGTTGGACTAATGACTTATTTGTTTTCTTAATTCCAAGGGTAAATATATTTTTTTATTGTATTTAAAAAAATATAAAGACAAAAACACCCTCAGTCAACGACTTTTATTATTTCACTTTGAAGGTAATTTAGTTATTTTATTATTTTGAAAATTTTCAAAAGATACATATAACCCTGGATAATTTTTTAATGATTAGAAAAAGACCGAATTACTCCCAACTCCAAGGCATCTTGTTTTTTGTGTCTGAGTATGCAATGATTTCACTTCTTTCTGAAATTACACTTTACATGCCACTATTTATAATATTAATAACACTTCGAGCAAAAGAAAAAAATTAATAGA
>Ga0307510_10009947_pt1 | contig 11304 bp, 16 predicted proteins | sample 12_EM_MG_FD_207224 | JGI IMG/M metagenome (GOLD analysis project Ga0307510, IMG submission 207224) | Populus trichocarpa ectomycorrhiza microbial communities from riparian zone in the Pacific Northwest, United States - 12_EM | ecosystem: Host-associated > Plants > Roots > Unclassified | place... | reverse complement strand
TTTCTCATTTGGAGATCTTATCCTGATTGAATGGGGCAGGGTGCCATACTTGGCTTTGCGGGAGATCTCGCAGAACCGGCCCAAGCAGCCTTTGCCACTTTCCTTGCGCAGCAACATGATCACAAGGCAGCTGTAAGGTGTGCCACGCCGCTGCGTGCGGAAGGCGCTCGCATACGGGGGTATTGACCAATGCCCGCCCACCATTCCACCTCAACCCAGATTAAGCCCCCGTGAAGGCTGCCGGATCTTCTCGCCTGCCCCGCACCCCTGTTGATCCCCACCCACAGGCGAAGGCCCAGACTCGCCGCATGGTTGGTGCTCCTACTCTCAACGCATCCAATGCGCCCAACGTGGCGGCAACAACGACAACGATGGCATCAGCTGCGCCAAGGCGAGGCATCGTCGTATCGAAATCCTCGTCCGAATACGGGCCGGCGAATATTGGGGAAGATGGTGATGACTTATGGGCATTGGAGGAGATCAGTGAGGGTATCGTAGATGCCCCAGGTAATGGCACGTCGGGCAAGCATCCTCCCACAGAGGATGAGATCGAGCTACGTGAAGCTGCCCTCGAGGCTCAGCGCCAGCGCGAGCTAAGTTATTCATGAAGCAGCCAAAGCTCTCTCATTCAAATTTAGGTCGTAAGTCGGGTCTCCTTTCTCAACTACTCAACCCGGACCCGAACGTGTTTCCTTCAGGGCATCCATATCGCAAGACGTGACTCGATCTGGGATATCTTCGGCACTGACCTTGGGCAAGTCGGTCGCAGCTCTGCCCCTGGCCGCTCAAGTCACTGCCCAAGCTCCCATGGTGACCGCCACGTCCTCTGCTCATCGCGGCTACCGTCCCAAGGGGGAGCTGGAGGATGAGGGTGACAGTCCTGATGGCCCGGATGATACCATCCAGCCCTCGCACAGCTTGACCCAGCAACGGTTGGCCGTGCTTATCAGCTCTTTCCGCCGGCGGGCGTCCGAAAATCAGCGTTAGACTCATGTAGTTGCTAAATTGAGTGGGCTTGCCTCATGCCAAGCGCAAAGCGTACCGCACGCCGTCTGGGCCCAAGTCTGGGCCGGCCAAAATGGCGGCGCGTGTCGCCCTAGAGCTGTGCAAATCGCGTGATGGTGGTGGCGCACATATATTTCCGCAACTTTTCCCCTTTGTCTATTCTAACAGCTACTTTTTAGGTATACGAAAGTGCATCACAAAAAAACACACCTTCCTACTTAGCATGAATTATTGGTCTGATAAGCACATAACAAGCTGTTATTAAGGGTTACATACGATACGTTTTGCTATTTTCCTGGTTGCGCCCAGCACCTTGCCCTGCACCCACGGGCTCACCTCGCCCTAAGCGAACTGGAGCAATCAAGACCTAATCTCACTTTCCTCTTCTATCACATGTAACATCTCCGCTCCCCTAGGAGCTATCTCGCAATACCACCAATGGAGTCCCATTAGAGTAGATTTATGGCTCGAACCCCATCCGGCGCGCTGAAACGAACCGACAAGCCCAGAGTACTGTTCCACAGGCAGAGCATGAACGCACTCATGCGGGTGAGCACACCGCCTTGGGACAGGATTGCCGGACCCTTTGCGCCTCGCCTGGTTGTCTTGCGGGCTCTCATCGTGTCATTGTCTATTCTCTGTTGTCACAACTTTGAAACGCGCTCCGTCCGATCGCCTTGGGATATAAAGTCCATCTGAGCGCCCACTGGTGCCTCATCAAACACTCCCTCCATTGAATTTCTATCAACCTTCGCCTCTTCCACATTTACGATACACTAGTGATGTTCTCTAAACTCTTCGCCCTCTCCACCTTGCTCGGCCTTCTGTCCGCTCTGCCCGCAAACGCGGCCCAGATCGAAGTCGTCGCCGGTGGTCCAGATGGACTCATCCAGTACAACCCTTCCTTCGTGGTACGTGGCCCATACGATTTCCCATCGTGAGCTTCTGGACGAGCCTTCATCACTAGACGGCCAACCCCGGCGATGTCATTTCGTTCGTCTTCAAGCAGAAGAACCACACCGTGACACAGTCCACGCTTGAGACCCCTTGTTCTCCCCTAACTGGTGGATTCGACTCTGGCTTGTGAGTCTCTCATTCGCTGTTGCATTCAGCTCGAGTTTTGATTGGTTCTTTCAGTAAGTTCGTGGCAGAAAACAAGGAGCCGTTCCCGCGGGTACAGTACACTGTGAAAGACACGAACCCAGTGTGGTTCTACTGTCGTCAGACAGGGCATTGCCAGAAGGGCATGGTTTTCGCTATCAACCCTGGACAAAGCGGCAAGCTTGTTGAATTCCAGGAGAATGCCAGGAAAACTCCCTTGCCTCCACGTGCTGTGTGTCGCGGTCGTGAGGAGTCGTAAACTTCGACTGGGAGTTTTTCTCTTCTGCTCACGATCATGACGGACGTTTCGTTCCGGTCTTTGTGTTGGGACTTATACGACTTTACAATAACTTTCTCGACATTCGCTTTTACGACCTGATAACGCGTATTTGTGGACTCCATATCGTGTTTTAGAATAACTTAACAGTTACACGTGCTTGGCACGGGTACAGCAACAGGACCTTTTGAGCTGTTTGCTTCGCGATCTTGTGGCATCGCATCGCTCTATTTTCTAGATTGGTCGGCCAGCAGATACAGAACCTATCGCGTTCTTGTTCCACTTACAAATCTCTGGTCAATAACGTCATAGGTGGACACCTGCTGACATTTTGCAACTCCCTCATCAAGGCTTATAAGGGCGACCGCTCCATGTAGCCGTTCGCTTGCGCCACTCATCTTCTGAGCCAGCCATGCAATTGCATGCAAGTCTACGGGCTTCTCCCCGTCCTATGTAGTGTACAGCATTGAGAAGATCTCACCTTCAACATTCCTTGAATCGTACTAACACCAATATCAGGATACATTTCATCAGAATATATGTGGTCAAAAACAAGACGAGCTTGGTGAATGGTCGGTCTATGTTGTAGGTGTGAGACCATCCAAATTGGCATGCAGCATGTGCATGGAATCCATATAGGGTGGAGTGGACATCATATGGCAGTTTTATTAACAAGCAAGTCGATCGTATTCATAGTGGTGTGAGAGGAAACGAGTGTGTGGGCAATGGTGAAGACAATCGCGACATGGGAGGAGTGTTGTTCCAAGTTTCGCGGTTAGGCCAAGCCCGTGTATTCGCTGCTGAGCCTCGCCGCGCGCTACACCTCGTGACTGTCCTCAAACGAGGCTTACCAACCACGATGGATCAGAGTCACTGGCCGGCCTACGTTCTTGCGGGCATCGATGAATGAGACGAATTCGTTGTCAGGATCGCCATCTGGAGAAAAGATGAGTACATCCAGCTCTGGCAATAGCTCTGTAGGTGATTCCTCATCGTGTACTTGTAGAGCATCAGACAGCTCCGTGACTAGGGGCTGAGGCACACGAAGGATCTTTACAGTATTAAAAGACCTTAAAAGGTCGTGCCACTGTGTGCGGTTGGCATGGATAAACACCCTCCACCATTCGATGGACCGTGTACACCGAAAGAAAAGACGTTCCGTAGAAGAGAATAGCTCCCTCAACGTATTGAAAATTTGCGCTGCAGAGGCTATCTGCGTGTTGAGTTCATCACAGGTAACTCGGATGCCCAAGGTATACGTCTTCGCTTTTTTATTGCGATACGCCGTCACGTCAACGTGCTCCTCGTGGAAACCGACATAGGCCTTGCTAAACCTGAGATTTCCTGTTGAGCTGATGGCGTGCAGGAGGTATGGGACCGAAGACGGGAGCCCGTCGTCGAAGATGACATCGAGCTTCACAAGGAGAGGAGCGGTGATGCAAGGAAGAAGCCTCTCCATGCAAGCGCTGGTACCTTTGAAGCCAAGCCATTGGAGTTTTGGGAGTGTAACGTGTATCACTGTCGGTACATGAGAATGTCGTTCTTCGGTGTCGTCACCAGTAAGAGGAGTGTGAAATATGAGTTTGAGTTTCCTCAGTTGGGACATGAGGGAAAGCCGTTGGAGGAACTTGTGGAAGTGGGAGTGAATGGATGGGTGTACCGTGACGGAATCAAGGGCAAGTGTGACAAGGCCGGTGGCAGTCGCAAATATTGGAGATCCAATCGGAAAGTTAAAATGTTGGATCAATGCCAAGTGGCATAGACGTGGCCCTTGGAATGTCTCGGGAAGGATTAAGGTCGTGTTGTGCCCCTCGGGAAGTGCAACATACGGGAATTCCAGTATTGGGAATTCTTTGCCCATAGCTGCGATGAACTTCCGCAAGCTTTGAAGGGGTACGTGAAGGCGGATGCGACGTACGCGATGGCAGTGTTGGAGCGCGAGCAGTACGCCGTGTTCGTCCTTCGTACCCATCGTGACATCTCCCTCCATGTGATCGACAACGAGTGGTAGAGGAGGTGAATGCGCAAGCACTTCCGCTATAGGTGTGCCATACGTGCAGAGATGACAAAGACGCAGATACTGTGCTGACCCAAGTAAGAGACATCGCCATCTTCGGCAAACCTGCGCGAGCTTGTACCACCAGCGTTCGCGGCTCCATCTCCCCCCACGCACGAGAGGTCCTTGGTCAACTTCACCTTCGTCAAACAAGTCTAGTCGATAAAGATAGAATATGTTGAGGAGCGAATCATCGTCGAGGACGTGGATATTCGGACTGTTAGAGTCATCTTCGAGGACGTGGAAATCCGGACTGTTAGAGTCACAGAACTTAACTCACAAGCTGATGAACATAGTAGGAGCAAGGAATGTACCTGCCGCGCTTGACCAGCCCAAATATTTTGACGAATGGACAAAAAATGACGGTCGAAAAGCTACGAGGCATAGCAGGGATTTGTGTATTGACGTGAGTGTAGTTGAAGACCGGATGTTGGCTGGCCTCATGCGGTGGTCTCATGCATATGACTCATTGGGATTGGCGTAGCGGAGGCGCCGGAGTCCGGACTATTCCGAGTCCTCGTTCATGCTGTACAGAGTATGCCAATGGTGTAAGTCGTCCACAGGCGCCATCCCCTGCTACCATGCTGTAAGTTGGATGGTTCACGGTGCATGCGTGTTTTGTGGAGTACGTACTAAGTTATCAACGTATCAACGTTATATATCAACAGTCAAGTGAGTCCCGGCGAACCGGGATTCCGGGACGTCTCATGGCGGCCGGAGGATCGCGGGGCGCGTCCACCCGCCTCGGTGTATCATTTCCGTGACGCCCGCCCGGTGATCGCCACGCAAATTGGCACATGGCTTTCTATGCTGGTCAAATACCCCAAACCGTGACACTTATCATTCAACTCTACTCATGCTTGCACTCGTTCCGGCCGCCTGCTCCGACTCCAACATGAAGAGAACTTGGACGTGCCATACGAAGTGATGGCCCACTAAGACAAGTGTCGAGGGAAAAGGAGTGATCCCACAGGAAAGAGAGCAGAACACGAAGAGTAGGATTGGGGATGTACGACGCGACGTTGGGAGTGAATAAGAGCGATGTCGACGGGGTCGAAGTGAGACGGGAGGATGTATGGACAAATAACAAGGCGAAGCTAGTGAAGGGGCTAAGCGCTAAGGACGGGGGGACGACCATCTAAGCGACGTCGTGCGAACCAGAGAGTGAATGGAAGCGGAGTCTGGTTGGTTTCATGTTGTGGTGACGGCGAGGTTATTTAGAGAATGAAGGAATGTCGGAACGGTCGGAAGTGGTCGGATCGGGGCCGTTGGTGGGTGCACGTTAGCCAACATGGCCCACACCTCTGACTTCGATCTATCACCGCGGCAGCAGAACATCATTCGTCATTACGCGTTACCTGCTGCAGGGCTCCCATTACATACCCAGTGTGCCTCTTTACCGTGAGTTTTTTTTCGCCGTCCTTGCAGTCATGTTGACTCGGAGAGCAGGCATTCGTCACAGTTGGCGTGCCCTCTTTCTTTCTCTTGTCCTCTCAGCAGTCGTGAAAATCTTCGCCAATCCTGTCACTGGCTCCAAAGCTCGAGGCAATGTTGTTGCGCTATCATCATTGGAAGAAAGCTCTAAAGCCACATGCATGAGAATAGAGAAGGTTCTCTCGTCGGCATCCCAAGTGTTTTATCCAGGTACACCCGTCTCAAGCGCATAGTAATCACACTAACGCCTCGAAAACAAGGTTCACCAGAGTTCCGTGCCGACATTTTTCACTGGGCCAACTCAAGCTCTCAAGTATCTGCTTGCTCGGTGGAGCCTGGAACCGCCCATGATGTTGGCATTATTGTAAGTGCTCGTATGTCATCTCATTGACACCATCTATATCTAGAACTATAGCTGCGGGAGGTGGCTTCAACACGAACACCATTTGCGATCAAAGACGGTGGCCACACCCTTAATCACGGATTCTCGTCCACCTCTGGTGTGCACATCTCGATGACTAGATTCAAGGACATTGTAATCCACCACGACGCCGGGACTGTCGAGATTGGCGCGGGCCTTACCTGGGAGGAGGTCTACGCGTACCTGGTCCCCAGGGGTGTTAATGTCGTTGGCGGTCGCTCTAGTCCTGTCGGTCTCTCGGGTTACATGCTTGGTGGAGGTGATCATCTCTTATTTTTTCGACATGGCATGGGCTGAAAGAACTGGCAGGGTATTCTTGGAAGACTAACCAGTTTGGACTTGGCGTGGATACAATGGTCGAATACGAGTTGGTACTGCCGAATGGGCAAGTTACCGTGGTGACAGAGAAGGAAGAAGATTTGTGGTTTGCACTCAAGGTACGTCCGAGTAGTGGTAAACAAGTGCAGGCTTGAGAACTCCATTACGCAGGGAGGGTTCAACAATTATGTAAGTTTATCGGGCAATGCATTGCTGTTCATGCATGGGGAGACATAACCGTACCAAACCAGGGGATCGTCACCAAGTTCACCTTGAAGACCCATGAACAAACTGATATTTGGGTACGTCCGCCTACTCTCTCTCTCCTCGGAAAATGGGGTCTTCATGAGAGATGTTACAGGGCGCAACGCTCACATTTACGGGGAATGAGATCAAGGAGGCTATGACAGCGTTCGTCAAGTTTGCGAGTCGGGAACACGACCACAAGGCAGCGCAACAGGGGCAGTTTATTTATACCAACGGCTCGGTGAGTTCTTCGTTTCGGAGTGACCGCATCCCGAATTTACTGTTGGCCTAATAGTTAGCGTTCACCATGTCGCTCTTCTACGACGGGCCAGTTCTTCCTGCAGGTCTATACGATGAGCTTCTGAATACCCCAAATGGCACTGTGTCCCTATTCAACGGATCTTTCACGGACTTCATCGAGGGCTTCTTCCTTCCCACATTCGAAAGGTGATGAGGCTCTCTGAAATTAAATGTTTTTCGCGCCATCGTTTAACCTTTTTTATTTTCCTCCCTGTCTTATAGAGGTTATTTCGACGGCGTCCCAACGTTGCGCTATACGCAGCCAGTTCTGGAGGCGTTCGCCAACGAAACCAAGGTGAGCGGCCAACTTGGAAGCATTGGTGAAACATCGATGGTGAAACATTTCTCTGTTTCCCGCGTAGTTCTGGGGCGAAAGACTGAGCGAGCACGACGAGAGCATATTGGTCGTTTATACGTGTGAGCCATTCGAGCCCGATATCTTCACGCACGGAGGACCGTCCGCGTACCCACCAGACCGCTCTCGCACAATCCTCCCGGCGAACATCTATTACGGGTACTCCAACAAATCGGTGGACGAGTACATGGCACACTCGATGCGGACGTCGACGGCGTCGTTGATCGCGGCCGGGATAAAAGATGGCCAGGACTTGGAGAATGCAGCGCCCTATCCCAATTATGCGCTCTTTGGGACACCGCTGGAGAAGATGTACGGTGGACACTTGGCAAGGCTGCGCAAGATCAGAGAGGAGTATGATCCGGAGGACATTATGCGCCTCGCTGGTGGTTGGAAGATCTAAGGTGGTTGGTTGCAACGAGCAGAGGATGGGAATTGGAACGGGCATCACTATTCGCCGTATGGGACAGTATTCGTTTGACGTAGTAGTGAAGGTTCCCTGAGCAACTGCATCTTGTCTTCGTGATCGTCACTGCAGTGTGGGTCTGTCGAAGAGGCACAAATAGATCCTCCCAGCAGGGCCATCTTGCATCGAGCCGTCATTCCCAAGCAGCGCCCCTCCCAAATGAGGAACAGGTCACTGACATAACCTAATGGAAAGAATGCCCGCATTTCCAATATAGTTTTTGTCTGCCAGCTAATGTACAAATGGTTTGCTGTCTGCGGCGCTTCGGCGTCGAGGTGAGACGGGAAGAATGTATGGACAAATAACAAGGCGAAGCTGGTGAAGGGGCTAAGGATCACGACTATCTAAGCGACGTCGTGCGAACTTGAAGCGGCAAGAATGGGAGAGTGAGGGAAAAGGCGTAAGGAACGTGGGAATCGGTTTCGCAAATCTGTCGGAAGGGTCGGAGCGGTCGGATCGGGGTCGTTAGTGGGTCGTTCCGCACGTGTGAGGTCACCTCTGATTCTAGTTAAATGCACCGTGTTACTGGTCCCGATAGCCTTATTCAAATTATCGTAATAGCTGGGCTGGTTAGCCAACATGGCCCACACCTCTGACTTTAATCTATCACCGCGGCAGTAGAACATCATTCGTCATTACGCCCAGCTGTCCGGTACTTGCTGCAGGGCTCCCATTAAATACCCAGTTTGCCTTTTTCTAGTGCCCTCTTTACCGTGAGTTTTTTTTCGCCGTCCTTGCAGTCATGTTGAGAGCAGGCATTCGTTGGCGTGCCCTCTTTCTTCCTCTTGTCCTCTCCGCAGTCGTAAAAACCTTCGCCAATCCTGTCACTGGCTCCAAAGCTCGAGGCAGCAACGTTGTTACGCGATCATCATTGGAAGAAAGCTCCAAAGCCACGTGTATGAGAATAGAGAAGGTTCTCTCGTCGGCATCCCAAGTGTTTTATCCAGGTACACCCGTCTCAAGCGCATAGTAATCACACTAACGCCTCGAAAACAAGGTTCACCAGAGTTCCGTGCCGACATTTTTCACTGGGCCAACTCAAGCTCTCAAGTATCTGCTTGCTCGGTGGAGCCTGGAACCGCCCATGATGTTGGCATTATTGTAAGTGCTCGTATGTCATCTCATTGACACCATCTATATCTAGAACTATAGCTGCGGGAGGTGGCTTCAACACGAACACCATTTGCGATCAAAGACGGTGGCCACACCCTTAATCACGGATTCTCGTCCACCTCTGGTGTGCACATCTCGATGACCAGATTTAAGGACATTGTAATCCACCAAGACGCCGGGACTGTGGAGATTGGCGCAGGCCTTACCTGGAAGGAGGTCTACGCATACCTGGTCCCCAGGGGTGTTAATGTCGTTGGCGGTCGCTCTAGCACTGTCGGTCCCTCGGGTTACATGCTTGGTGGAGGTGATCATCTCTTATTTTTTCGACATGGCATGGGCTGAAAGAACTGGTAGGGTATTCTTGGAAGACTAACCAGTTTGGACTTGGCGTGGATACAATGGTCGAATACGAGTTGGTACTGCCGAATGGGCAAGTTACCGTGGTGACGGAGAAGGAAGAAGATTTGTGGTTTGCACTCAAGGTACGTCCGAGTAGTGGTAAACAAGTGCAGGCTTGAGAACTCCATTATGCAGGGAGGGTTCAACAATTATGTAAGTTTATCGGGCAATGCTTTTGCTGTTCATGCATGGGGAGACATAACCGTACCAAACCAGGGGATCGTCACCAAGTTCACCTTGAAGACCCATGAACAAACTGATGTTTGGGTACGTCTACCTACTCTCTCTCCCCTCGGAAAATGGGGTCTTCATGGGAGATGTTACAGGGCGCAACGCTCACATTTGCGGGGAATGAGATCGAGGAGGCTATGACAGCGTTCGTCAGGTTTTCCAGTCGGGAACACGACCACAAGGCAGCGCAACTGGCACAGTTTATCTATACCAACGGCTCGGTGAGTTCTTCGTTTCGGAGTGACCGCATCACGAATTTACCGTTGGCCTAATAGTTAGCATTCACCATGTCGCTCTTCTACGACGGGCCAGTTCTTCCTGCAGGTCTATACGATGAGTTGCTGAATATCCCAAACGGCACTGTGTCCCTATTCAACGGATCCTTCACGGACTTCGTCGGGAGCCTCTTCCTTCCCACATTCGAAAGGTGATGCACTCTGAAATTAAATGCTTTTCGCATCACCGTTTAACCTTTTTATTCTCCTCCCTGTCTTATAGAGGTTATTTCGATAGCGTCCAAACGTTGCGCTATACACAGCCAGTTCTGGAGGCGTTCGCCAACGAAACCAAGGTGAGCGGCCAACTTGGAAGCATTGGTGAAACATCGATGGTGAACCATTTCTCTGTTTCCCGCGTAGTTCTGGGGCGAAAGACTCAGCGAGCACGATGAGAGCATATTGGCCGTTTATACGTGTGAGCCATATGAGCCCGACATTTTCACGCACGGAGGACCGTCCGCATACCCACCAGACCGCTCTCGCACAACCCTCCCGGCGAACATCTATTACGGGTACTCCGACCAATCGGTGGACAAGTACATGGCACACTCGATGCGGACGTCGACGGCGTCGTTGATCGCGGCCGGGATGAAAGATGGCCAGGACTTGGGGAATGCAGCGCCCTATCCCAATTATGCGCTCTTTGGGACACCACTTGAGAAGATGTACGGTGGACACTTGGCAAGGCTGCGCAAGATCAGAGAGGAGTATGATCCGGAGGACATTATGCGCCTCGCTGGTGGTTGGAAGATCTAAGGTGGTTGGTTGCAACGAGCAGAGGATGGGGATTGGAATGGACAACTCTATCCGCCGTATGGCACAGTTCTTGTTTGACGTAGTAGTGAGGGTTCCCTGAGCGACTGCATTTTGTCTTCGTGATCGTCACTGCGGTGTGGGACAGGGCGCTTCTCTGTCAAAGAGGCACGAATGGATCCGCCCTGCAGGGCGATCTGGGACTCGCATCGAAATGAAACGTGCATCGAGTCGCAGCGCCCCTCCCAAATGAGGAACTGGTCATGAAAGGTCTACGCAAGGGGAAGAAAGAGTGGGAACAACTTTAAAAGCAACCAGGGTGAATGATACTGGTTCGGTCGTACACTTACGGTATGGCGAAATGCCCGCACTCCCAAGGTAGTTGTTTTCTGTCAGCTGGTGTGCTGTCTGCGGCGCTTGGGGGGCTCGGACTTAATATCGGCGACAGGGCCTTAGTAGGTCTCCTGGCGGTGCGTATCGTCCACTGAATGGTTAGAGGTGGGTCTCCAGGAACACGACGCCGTACTTTGAGGTACGTGCCGGGGCGGTGT
>Ga0307510_10009944_pt1 | contig 11306 bp, 12 predicted proteins | sample 12_EM_MG_FD_207224 | JGI IMG/M metagenome (GOLD analysis project Ga0307510, IMG submission 207224) | Populus trichocarpa ectomycorrhiza microbial communities from riparian zone in the Pacific Northwest, United States - 12_EM | ecosystem: Host-associated > Plants > Roots > Unclassified | place... | reverse complement strand
AGCCGATGCCGTGGTTCAGGCGCTGCACGCCGTACTCGGCGTAGATGCCCTTGATCGCCATCATCGCCATCAGCACCTGGATCTCGGAGATCTGCGCCGGGTCGCGCGTGAACAGCGGCTCGATCACATTGGGCGTGGGCGCGGGCACCACATAGTCGACCCAGCCGGCGGGGATGTCGACGCGCGGCAGCACGTCGACGATCTCGTTCACCTGCGCGATCACGAGGCCGCCGCTGAACGCGGTGGCTTCGACGATGGCGGGCGTGTCCTCGGTGTTGGGGCCGGTGTAGAGGTTGCCCTGCGCATCGGCCGCGTGTGCGGCGATCAGCGAGACCTGCGGCGTCAGGTCGACGAAGTAGCGCGCGAAGAGTTCGAGGTAGGTGTGGATCGCGCCGATCTGCACGCCACCCTGCGCCACGAGTTGCGCCAGGCGCGCACCCTGCGGGCCGGAGAAGGAGAAGTCGAGCTTGGAGGCGATGCCGTTCTCGAACACGTCGAGGTGCTCGGGCAGCGCGAGCACCGACTGCACCATGTGCAGGTCGTGCACGCGCTGCACGTCGAGCTGCACCAGCGTGCGCGCGAGGAAGTCGGCCTGCTTCTGGTTGTTGCCTTCGAGGCAGACGCGGTCGAAGGGTTCGAGCGCGGCGTTCAGCAGCGCGACCGCTTGAGCAGCGTCGACGCGTTTGCCGGTGAGCGCCGGGCCGAGCGCCTCGGTCACCCGCGCGAGCCGCTGTTCACGCCGCGCAGCGCGCGTGTTCCACAGTCTCGGCTGAGTCATGTGCACCCCTCGTCAGGCGCGTACGCCTGCCGATCCCCCGAGGGGATGCGGGCCGGCTTGGGGCGGCCCAGCGCTCGGCCCGTGCGCGCATTCATGGCTTCGCGGCGACCGCCCCCATCACCGCGTCCGGCAGCGCGGTGGCGATGCCGGGGAACACGCAGATCAGCACCACCGCGAACAGCATCAGCAGCACGAAGGGCAGCACGCCCCAGATGATGTCGGACAGCGGGATGTCGGGCGCGATGTTCTTGATCACGAAGATGTTCAGCCCCACCGGCGGGTGGATCAGCCCGGTCTCCATCAGCACGCCGAACCAGATCAGGTCGAAGCCGGCGGCCTTCAGCGGCGGCAGGATGATGGGCGCGGTCATCAGGATGATGCTGACCGGCGGCAGGAAGAAGCCGAGGATGATCACCATCACCAGGATCGCCGCGAGCAGCAGCCATTTGGAGAGCTGCATGTCGACGATCCACTGCGCGGTCGACTGGCTGATGTGCAGGTAGCTCATCACGTACGAGAACAGCAGCGACATGCCGATGATCATCATCAGCATCGTCGACTCCTTCAGCGTCGCCGTGAGGATGGGCGCCACGTCCTTCGGGCGCCACACGCCGTAGATGCCGGCGATCAGCGCGAGCGCGAGCAAGGCGCCCAGGCCGGCGGTCTCGCTCGGTGTCGCGAAGCCGCCGTACAGCGCGACCATCACGCCCACGAGCAAGAGCACGAAGGGCACGACGCGCGGCAGCATCTCGAACTTCTGGCGGCTCGTGAAGGTCTCGTTCGCGAGCAGCGCCGAGGCCGTGCCCGAGCGCTTGTACTCGGCCTCGGCGAGCCGGTACTCCTTGCGGTAGTGCACCGCCGCGTAGGCCGCGAACAGCGCGACCAGCAGCAGCCCCGGCACGATGCCGGCGAGGAACAGGCGGCCCAACGATTGCTCGGCCGCGACCGCGTACAGGATCATCGTCACCGACGGCGGCAGCAGGATGCCCAGCGTGCCGCCGGCCGCGATGATGCCCGCCGCGAAGCCCGGCGAATAGCCGCGCCGGCGCATCTCCGGAATGCCCGCGCTGCCGATCGCCGAACAGGTCGCCGGGCTGGAGCCGGCCATCGCCGCGAACAGCGCGCACGCGAACACGTTGGCAATGCCGAGGCCACCCGGAATGCGGCCCATCCACACGTGCATCGCGGCATACAGGTCCTGGCCCGCACGCGACTTGCCGATCGCCGCGCCCTTCAGGATGAACAGCGGAATCGACAGCAGCGTGATGCTGGCCATCTCCTCGTAGACGTTCTGCGTCACGGTGTTCAGCGACGAGGCCGGCATGAAGATCGCCATGAACAGCACCGCGACGCTGCCGAGCGCGAACGAGATCGGCGCACCGCTGAACATGAAGAGCAGCGTGACCACACCAAACAGCATTCCAAGGGTCAACATGCTCATGTCAAGGCCCTGCCCTTCGTCAGCGCATTCAGCCGCGCACTCAGCTGCACGAGGATCTGCAGCGTCAGCAGCGACATCCCCGCGGCCATCAGCGCGTACGGAATCCACAGCGGCGGCGCCCAGGACGAGGACGTGGTCTGACCTTCGGCCCAGGCCTCGTGGAACAGCGCCCACGACTTCCACGAGAAGAACGCGCAGAAGGCGGCGCTGAGCAGGTCGACCAGCATCAGCCGCAGCCGGTTCAGCGCGTTCGGCAGCAGCCCCGCGACTGCCTCGATGCCGACATGGCCGCGCAGCGCCTGCACGAACGCGCCGCACAGGAAGGTGGCGCCGACGAGGCAGAACACCGCGGCCTCGTCCTGCCAGTCGGTCGAGGCCTTCATCACATAGCGCGAGACCACGCTGTACGTGAGCACGACGGATGCGATCAGCAGCGCGAACATGCCGAGCACGACCATCGCGTGGTTGACCCACTGCAGCGCGCGCGCCAGCGGCATCAGCAGCGCCGGCGTGTGGGGGTCGATGCCAGGCACCGACGCGGTTTCGATGCCGTGGCTCATGCGCGTCAGACCAGCTTCTGCGCGGCCTTCAGCAGCGCGGCGCAGGATTCGTTCTTCTCGCCGAAGTCCTTCCACGCGGTGTCGCGCGCAATGACCTGCCACTTCTTCAGCGTGGCCTCGTCCATGTCGTAGACCTTGGCGCCGGCCTTGGCGTAGATGTCGGCGGCGATCTTGTCGTCGGCCTTGGCGGCGTCGCGCGCGAAGACCTCGAGTTCGGCGCCCACCGCCATCACCACGTCCTGCTGCGGCTTGGTCAGCTTGCCGAAGACCTCCTTGGAGATCATCAGCGGCTCCAGCATGAACCAGTAGGTCTTGTCGCGGCCGGTGGTGAGGTGCTTGGCGATCTCCTCGAGCTTGAACGAGATGAAGCTGGTGCTGGAGGTCATCGCGGCGTCCATCGCGCCGGTCTGCATCGCCGCGTAGATCTCGTTCGAGGGCAGCGTGATCACCGAGGCGCCGGCCTGTTTGAGCATCATGTCCATCTCGCGGCTGCCGCCGCGCACCTTCATGCCCTTGGCGTCGTCGGGCGCGAGCAGCGGCTTGGTGCGGCTGGCCACGCCGCCGGCCTGCCAGACCCAGCTGACGATGATGATGCCCTTGTCGTCCAGCACCTTGGCCAGCAGCTTGCCGACCTCGGCGTTCTTCCACGCCGCGCCCTGCTCGTAGCTCGGCACCAGCGCGGGCATCAGGCCGATGTTGGTCTCGGCCACTTCGCCGCCGGCATACGACAGCGGCACCAGGCTCATGTCGAGCGCGCCCTTGCGCATCGACGAGAACTGCGCGTTGGTCTTCATCAGCGACGAGCCCGGATACACCGACGCCTTCAACGCGCCGTTGGTGCGCTTCTCGACCTCCACGCCGAACTTGCGGCACAGCCGGTCGCGGAAGTCGCCTTCGGTCAGCGTGCCGCCGGGGAACTGGTGCGAGATCTTCAGGCCACCAGCCTGCTGCGCGAAGGCCGGCCACGCGGCGGCGGCGGTGGCCCCGAGGGCGAGGTTCTGGAGGAATTGGCGGCGGTCGAACGGCATGGCGGTGTCTCCTGGGATCGAAGGGAAGTCGCGAGCGTAGCGGCTCCGCGCGGCCGCTTCATTAAATGCAATGTAGGACGTTCTTGTATAACTGACAACAACTCTTGCACTAGGGAATTCACCTAAGCGCAGCGATTCCGGGTTCTTGGTGATACACAAGTGACTACACTGGGCCCATGAACCGTCTCTCTGAAGGCCTGCGCGAAGCCATCGAAGAGGAAGTCGCCACCGGCAAGCTCGCCCCCGGCACGCACCTCGACGAGATCGAGCTCGCGCGGCGTTTCGGCGTGTCGCGCACGCCGATCCGCGAGGCCCTGAGTCTGCTCGCGGGCGAGGGGCTCGTCGAGATCCGGCCGCGCCGCGGCGCGGTGGTCGCGCAGATCACGCCGCAGCGGCTGGTCGAGATGTTCGAGGTGATGGCCGAGCTCGAAGCCATGTGCGCGCGGCTCGCGGCGCGCCGCATGAACAGCGCCGAGATCGACACGCTGGAGCAGGCGCACGAAGGCTGCCGCAGCGCCGCAGAGCAGCGCGACTCGGACGCCTACTTCTACGCCAACGAACACTTCCACCACGCGATCTACGTGGCCAGCCACAACACTTTTTTGAGCGACCAGGCACATGCGCTGCAGCGCAAGCTGCGGCCCTATCGGCGCCTGCAGCTGCGCGTGCGCAACCGGCTCGGCAAGTCGTTCGAGGAGCACCAGGCGGTGCTCGATGCGCTGCGCGACGGCGACGGCGAACGCGCCGTCGAGGCGATTCGCAGCCATGTGATGGTGCAGGGCGAGCGCTTCAACGACCTGCTGGCCGGTCTCTCGCAGCTCGAGGCGCAGGTGCAGCGCGCCGAAGCCGCGCCGCTCGCATCCACAGCTGCCGCCTGAGCGGGCTGGCGGCGCGGAGCGTCAGTCAGGCCGCCGCTGCCGCGGGGAACAGCGCCGCGCGCCAGCCGCGGCGCTCGAACGGTGCCCACCGGTCCTCGGGCTGCGCGAGCCGATCGGCGATCGCGAACAGCACCAGCGGGTGCACCGCCATGCCGATGTGGCTGCTGACGACCTCGATGTTCTCGGTGTGCGGCAAGGCCGAGCCCTCGATGCTGCTCTGCCACGCGACCACGCCATCGCTGCGGCTGTAGATCGACGTGGTCGGCACTTGCGGCGCCTGCGTCACCTGCTGCCAGCGCTTCGGGTCGTGCGCGCTGTGGCCGCTGGTGAATTCGTAGACGCGCCACGCGTTGCTCGAACGCGGGTGGCCGGTCACCGGGCTGCCGAGCGTGATCACGCTGCGCACCGCATCCGGCCGCTGCGCCGCGAGCAGCCGCGCATACGCGCCGCCCAGGCTCTGGCCGATCAGGCTGATCTTGCGGCCGCTCTGCGCGTGCAGTGTGTCGATGGTCGCGAGCATCGCGTCCTCGACGCCTTCGCGCGGGCCGTAGTTGCGGCCCAGCCCCCAGCCGTGCACGTCGTAGCCGCGCTGTCTCAGGAAGTCGCGCAGCAGCTTGGTCGATGCATCGCTGGCCACCAGACCCGGCAACACCAGCACCGGATGGCCGTCGCCGCGCGGCGCGAGCCGCAGCCAGGGCAGCGCGGCCACGCCGGCTGCGAGCTCCCAGCCTGCGCGCAGCTCCAGCAATTGCAGCAATGCCGACGGTGCCGGAACGGGTGCGCGTGGGGTGGTCGGGTTCATGGGCTTGTCTCCTTGTCTTTTGATTTGGGGGCTAACGCAGGTATTTCGAGCGCAGGTAGTTCAGGTAGTCGCGCGCCTCGCCGATCACGTAGGGCGACAGAAAGGTCAGCGTGTAGTACGCCGCCAGCGCCGGCTCCGCATGCGCGCTGGCCGCGCTGCGCTTGGGCGTGAGGCGCTTGAACGTGAACCAGCAGGTGGTCGCGAACACGATCTGCAACGCGAGCATCTCGATCTCCTCGGCGCCCGCAGCGATCACGCCGGCACGCTGCAGGCCGGTGCACAGGCTGCGCGCGGCGAGCAGGTGGCGCGCGGTGAGCGCCTGTGCGCGCACTTCCAATTCCGGGTATTCGTTGAGCAGGTAGTCGGCGTCGCGGTAGACGAAGCGGTAGGCGTTGATGGCCTCGAAGGTGAGGTGCAGCGACAGCCAGACATCGTCGATCGCATCGACTTCCGCAGCGGCTTCCATGCAGGCCGACACGCGCTCCTCGAAATGCCGGAACAGCGTGCCGACGATCAGCTGCTTGGCCTTGAAGTGGTAGTGCAGATTGCCCGGGCTGATGCCGAGCTCGGCCGCGATGCGGTGCGTCGAGACCTTGGCCAGCCCTTCGTCGTTGAACAGCGCGAGGCTCGCGTCCAGAATGCGATCGCGGGTTCGCGTGGCGACTGCCGTCATGCAATGCGGCGCGTCAGCGGCGGCGCCCGGCGGCCGCTTTCAGGCTGCGCATTTCTTCCTTCAGCGCGGCGATCTCGTCGACGAGCGCGCGCAGCACCTCCGCCGGCGGCACGCCCATGCGTTCGAGCGCATGCGCGACGCGCTGGTCGAACACCGCCTCGAACTTGCGCAGCCCGAGCGCCTCGGCCGCGACCTTCGCGCCTGGCACGTCGCGCCCCACGAGATTCGACAGGCCTTGCGCCGGCTCGAAGCCGAGGATGGCCTCGAAGACGCGGCTCTGGCGCTCGGCGACATCGTTGCGCGCCTTGTCCAGCGCCTGCAGACCGGCGCGGATGAGGTTGGGCTTCTCGGGCGCCGCGGCCTTGCGCGCGGTAGCGGCCTTCTTCGCGGCAGGTTTTGCTTTCGTGACCATCGTCGCTTCCTTCGTGATCATGATGCCCGACAGGCGACGCATCGCGCATGAGCAAAGGCCCTCGGTTTGGCGAGGGCCTTCGGAGGTCAGCGCGGTGAAGCGCTTACGCGCGCGCCTTGGTGCGGCGCACCGCCTTGCGCACGACGCGCTTGGCCTTGGCCACCACCGGCGCGACCTTCGCATCGGTGCCGGCCACGCGCGCCGACAGGCGCTTCGTGAGGTCGACGGTGCGTGTCGCGAGGTTCAGCGAAGCTTGCGCGACCGGCAGGATCGCGACCTGGCCAACCTTGCTGAGCGCTTGCGTGTCGAGCGATTTCTCGACGCGGCCGGCCGCAGCCGCCACGCGCTGGATGCCGCCATTGACGCCGCCGGCGACGATGTCGATCGCCTTCTCGGCGCGGCTCGAACCGAAGTCGATGCCGTCTTCGACGAGGCCGGTCAGCTCGACCTGGACCTTGAACAGCGTGGCCTTCACGTTGTCGGTCACGAGCGGCAGCATGCCGCTGTTCAGCAGCGACACATAGCGCGAGTTGGTGCCGATGACGACGCGCTGCGCGCCGTGGCGGTAGGCGCCGACGACGAGCTTGCCGAACTGCGAGTACTGGCCGACGACGTTGTAGGCGACCGAGACGAGGGACGTGTTGGACATTGGGAGACTCTCCGTGAGCAGTGTGGTGGGATGAACGCATCATCCACACCTGGCCTAGGCTTTCACAGCTAGAAGCGTGCGAAACCTAGTACGAACAGCCTAGGCGCGAACCTCACGGCCGCACCGCCGGCGCCTCAAGGCGCATGCCCGCCGCGCGCTGCGCGAGGTAGAGCTCGAGCTCGACGAATTCCGGCGCGCCATACGCGAAGGGCTCGGCGCGCACGCCGTTCATGCAGCTGCGCAGACGACGCTGCAGCGACGCCATCGCCTGCCACTCGAGCCGGTATTGCGGGTAGCCCGTCGGGTGCGCCTGCGGGATCGTGCTGCCGCCCAGGCGCTGACCGGCATGGTCGTCATGGCATTGCGCGCACGAGAAATCGAGCTGGCCCATGCGGCGCCGAAACAGCTGTTCGCCACGCTCGCGAAACGGCTGCAGGCGCGCGTCGGCCGGCGGCGCGATCGGCATGCCGCGCGACTGGAATGCGACGAAACTTTCGATGCCCAGCAGCGCCTCGCTCTCGACCGCGAGCGGCTTCGTGTGCAACGTGATGCGCTGCGCCAGCGTGACCGGACGCTGCAGCTTGTCGTCGAACGCCGGGTAGCGCGCCGCGACGCCGCGCATGCTCACGGCGGCGTCGCGATGGCAGCTCGCGCAGTCGCGCTGCCAGGTCGCCGCGCCGTCCTGCAGCCACAGCATCGCCGGGTTGGCGGCGTCGTCGCGCTGCATCGCCTGGATCTGCGACGACATGTCGTCGAAGCCGGAGCGGCGCGTGTCGGCGGCCACCGCTGGCATCGTCGGCGCCAACAGCACGAGCAGCAACGCCAGCGCCGCGCGCTTCAGATGACGCGTCATGTGACCGTCAGCGACACGGTCTCGGTCTGCGTGAAGCCGTTGTCGCCGGTCCAGCTGAAACGCAGCGTGCCGCTCGCGGTGGCCACGGTCGAGAACGCGATGAACGGGTTCGCCGCAACCGCGGGGAAGAGTTCGGCGCTGAACACGAGCACGTCGTCATAGTGGCAAGTGAAGCGGCGGATCAGATTGCGCGGCAGCACCGCGCCGTCCTCGCCGGGCCGGTAGCCGGTCTCCATCGGGTGCGCGATCAGCGTGCGGATCTCGACCACGTCGCCGCGCTTAGCGGTGGCCGGCATCGTGACGAGTGCGCGCGTCATCGCACCGCCTCCTTGACCACGCGACCGCTCATGGCTCGACGCACGCCGCCAGCGTGACCAGCACATCGACCGTCTGCGACCAGCACGAGCCGTCGTTCATCTTCGCCACCGCGACCAGGTTCTGCGAGGTCGCGAGCCGGATGCGCGTGGCCACGGTGGCGCGGCCGGCGCGCGGGCCGAGGTAGAAGTTCGCGACGTCGCGCTGCGGGTTGCTCTCGTTGAAGATCGCGATCGCCTTGACGTGGTCGGCCTCGCTCATGGCGCTCTGCACGCGCACCGTGATCGGCACGGTGTTGCCGTTCTCGACCAGCGGCGCGATGTCGATCTCGACGCGCCCGTTGCGCACCGGCACGCCACCCGCGAAGGCCGCGATCGCGGCCGCGAGTTCTTCGGCGGTGGCGTTCGCGGGGCGCCACTGCACCACGCCGGCCAGGCCGATCGCGGCACCGAGGAGTTCGCGGCGCTTCATTTCAAGGTCCGCAGGAATGCGACCACGTCCTCGACCTGCTGCGCGCTCAGCACGGCCTTGTCCTTCCATGCCGCGCCGACGCGCTGCAGCCCGTCGCTGCACCGGTACGCCGGCATCAGCGACTGCGGATTGATGCGCCGGCTGTCGACCATGCGCAGACGCAGCTGGCCTTCGGACAGGCGCGCGCCGGCACCGCTCAGATCGGGCGCCATGTTGCCCTGGAAATGCTCCTCGGGAAACGGCCCGGTGTGGCACAGCAGGCACAGGCCGAGCTGCCGGTTCACGATGACCGCGCGGCCGCGCGCGGCGTCGCCGGGCACATCGGTCAGTGGCGTGTCGATCGCATCATTGGCCGCGTGCGCGACCACGCATGCACTCAGCAAGGTGGCCGCCACGGTCATGCGCATCACGCCTTCTTCAGGCTGTGGTTCTTCAACGGCAGCTCGCGGATGCGCTTGCCGGTGGCGTTGAAGATCGCGTTCAGCACTGCCGGCGCGGCGACCGCGATCGTCGGTTCGCCCACGCCGCCCCAGAAGCCGCCGGAAGGCATCAGGATGGCCTCGACCTTGGGCATGTCTTCCATGTGCATCACCGGAAAGTCGCTGAAGTTGGTCTGCTCTATGCGCCCGTCCTTCACGGTGCAGCCGCCATACAGCGCGGCCGAGAGGCCGTAGGCGAACGAGCCTTCGACCTGCGCCGCGATCTGCTGCGGGTTCACCGCGTAGCCCGGGTCGGTGGCCGCGACGATGCGGTGCACCTTGAGCACGCCGTCGTCGCTCACCGATATCTCGGCACACGCCGCCACATAGCTGCCGAAACCCATGATCTGCGCCAGACCGCGGTAGACCTTCTGCCCGCCGACATCGGGCGCCGGCCGGCCCCAGCCCGCGCGCTCCGCGACCGCGTTCAACACCGCCAGGTGCTTGGGCGAATCGGCCAGCAACTGGCACCGCAGCGCGAGCGCATCCTGCCCGGTGGCGTGCGCGATCTCGTCGATGAAGCTCTCGACATAGATCGCGTTGTGGTTCAGGTTCACGCCGCGCCAGAAGCCCGGCGGCACATGCGGGTTGCGCATCGCGTGGTCGATCAGCAGGTTGGGCACCTTGTAGCCGAACGCGCCTTCGGCACCGCCGGCATTCAAGCCCTGGAACACGACCGGATCGCGTCCGTTCTGCAGGTTCTGCGGGAACAGCCCGGCCAGGATGGACTGCCCCGAGATGCGCATGTGCAGCGCGGTGACCTTGCCCTGCGCGTCCAGCCCGGCCGTCATCTTGCACTGCGTGATCGGGTGGTACTTGCCGTGCTGCATGTCCTCTTCGCGCGACCAGATCATCTTGATCGGCGTGCCCGGCATCTGCTTGGCGATGTTCACCGCCTGCGCCAGCCAGTCGTGCGCGCCGCGCCGGCCGAAGCCGCCGCCCAGGTGCAGCTTGTAGACCTCGCATTTCGATGGCGGCAGGCCACTGGCTTCGGCGGCGACCGCGAGCGCGGCCTCGCCGTTCTGCGTCGGGCACCAGACCTCGCAGCGCTCGGGCGTCCACTTCGCGGTGGCGTTCATCACCTCCATCGGCGCGTGGTTCTGGTACGGATACGAATACACCGCCTCGACCTTGCGCGGCGCATCGGCGATCGCCTTCTTCGCATCACCGGCCTCGTTGCCGACGATGGCTTGCGGCGCGTCCAGACCTTCCTTCAGGATCGCCGCGATCGATGCGCTCGACACCGCCGCGTTCGGGCCTTCATCCCACTCGATGGGCATCGCGTCGAGCGCGCTCTTCGCGCGCCACCAGGTGTCGGCCACCACCGCGACCGCGCTGTCGCCGACACGCACGACCTTCTTCACGCCGGGGCGTCCCGCGATCTTGGACTCGTCGAAGCTCTTGAGCTTGCCGCCGAACACCGGGCAGTCCTTGATCGCCGCGTTCAGCATGCCAGGCAGCTTCAGGTCCATGCCGTAAATCTGCGAACCGTTGAGCTTGCCCGAGGTGTCGAGCCGCTTCACCGGCTGGCCGGCGACCTTCCATGTCTTCGGGTCCTTCAGCGCCGTGTCGGCCGGCGGCGTGAGCTTGGACGCCGCCCCCGCGACCTTGCCGTAGCTGATCTTGCGGCCCGACGGCGTGTGCGTGATGACGCTGCTCGCCGCGGTGCATTCGGCCGGGCTCACCTTCCAGCCATCGGCCGCGGCCTGCACGAGCATCGTGCGCGCGATCGCGCCGCCCTTGCGCACATAGTCGTTCGACTCGCGGATGCCGCGGCTGCCGCCGGTCGAGAAGTTGCCCCAGGCGCGGTTGCGCGCGAGGTTCTGGCCCGGCGTGGGGTACTCGGTCGTGACCTTGGTCCAGTCGCATTCGAGCTCTTCGGCGACGAGCTGCGCGAGGCCGGTCAGCGTGCCCTGGCCCATCTCGGACCGCGCGATGCGGATCACGACGGTGTCGTCCGGCTTGAT
>Ga0307510_10009943_pt1 | contig 11306 bp, 6 predicted proteins | sample 12_EM_MG_FD_207224 | JGI IMG/M metagenome (GOLD analysis project Ga0307510, IMG submission 207224) | Populus trichocarpa ectomycorrhiza microbial communities from riparian zone in the Pacific Northwest, United States - 12_EM | ecosystem: Host-associated > Plants > Roots > Unclassified | place... | reverse complement strand
TTGGACCTAGTTTTTATAGCAATAGTTTTTTCAAAAAAAATTATTAACAATAATAACAACAACAACAATAATAATTGTTATTTTATTTTTTTCTCTGCAGGGTCTGCAGACCCAGCCGCACGGGTCTGCAACCCCCGAGGGGGTCTGGAGACCCCAGGCGCAGGTCAGAAGAGACCCAAGCGTGCGAGCCCGCACCCGGCATGCGGTTTTGCAAACCCAAGCAAGCGGGTCTGTAGCTCTAGGCGCGCGGACCTGCAGACCCGCTCGCCTGGATCGGCAGCCAGGCGTGGGTCTGGTCCTAGCGCTTAGGACATGGCAGCCCCAGCACCAGGTGTCTACGCTTTTGGGCCTGCAGCCCACCATGCCTCACCAAAATTTGCACTGACCGTTTTCTCCCAAATCATCATTTCAATGCCAAATGCATACGAATGTAAAGACAACCCCATCCTCCTTCTATAGTTTTTACAATTCTATGTAGCAAGAACAGCTTTGTCATTACACTGCTTTAATTCACAATGCTTTGTATCTAGGTAAACAGTAATAAGGACACTGAGCTCTTTTAATATATTGTATAATGTTAATATCTTTAGCATTATTTTTTGCCTGTGTCAATTCGTTGTTTTTTTTTTTCATTTGAAGAAACAAAGACAACATAAAAACAAATAGGGATTTTTATTAAGGTTTTAAATATCTATCAAATTTAAAGTGTATTTTGCTTAGAAATGTATCAGAGTATCTTTCAAAATAATGCATTAAAATAATATTATTTTTTTTAGTTTTTAAAAATTATTTTTGATATTAATTAATATATCAAAACGATATGAAAACACTAAAAAATGTTAATTTAAAATAAAAAATAAAAAAATTATTATTTTTAAATTATTTTTAAAATGGAAAAACAAACATGCTCTTTTGTAAATATCTCATATGAGTGCACTGTACATATCCGTACGTCTTCTTAGAAGCATGGGAATTAAAAATATGCAGAATTTTTAATTTAATGTAATTATATAGATAAGGACGAAATAAGTTATGAAGAAAAGGTAAAAGCAAGTTGAACTTGAATAAAGCGGCCTTCGGTGAAACATCTTTTAAAAGCTCTCTTTTAATTGAATGAGGATAAGCAGCCACCTTATTTTCCTGTTAAGAACGCCATCTGATCAAGTTGAGCTTGGAAAAATAGAGTCTATCAAATAATCAACTCATGGTGGGTCAGTCTATGAGCACATTGAGCATGGAGCCTTACCTAACGGTGGCGGCTTGCCTAGAGGTGGCGGCCATTGTTGATTTTTATATATTATCGAAGATGACTTTCTACTGGCATACTTTAATCCAAATTACTTTTAAATATTTCCCACTAGCTACTAATCCATAATTCTTCTCTTGCAGGATGATGTTGATGAACTTTAAACATTAAGTGGGAAATCCCTATATATACCTACATAAATGCTCTTTCCTATTCATCAACATTAGCCCCAAGTGCTTACTCCTCTTCCTCCAGGAGAATCAGCATGAAGATGAGTAAGATTGCCCTAGCAATTATCTCTCTAGTAAGTCTAGCCACAGTGCACCACGCACATGCCCAGGACTCCCCGCAAGACTTCCTCAATGCTCACAATGCTGCCCGTGCATCGGTGGGCGTAGGGCCCATGAGATGGGACGATAAAGTGGCTGCTTTTGCACGAAGCTACATCAATGGACTAAGGGACGGTTGCAGAATGGTGCACTCCGGGGGTCCTTATGGTGAAAACCTTGCATGGGGCAGCCCTGACCTTGCCGGCACGGGTGCTGTGAAAATGTGGGTGGATGAGAGGGCAAACTATGACTACAACTCGAATTCCTGTGTTGGTGGGCAGTGCTTGCATTACACTCAGGTAGTTTGGCGCAACTCGGTTCGTCTAGGATGTGCTAAGGTGAGGTGCAATAATGGCGCCGGCACACTCATCAGTTGCAACTATGACCCCCCAGGCAACTATAACGATCAACGTCCTTTTGAATTTATATCTAGCTCTTAGTAAAATCTCCAAGCTACCATGAGTACTGTTGATGTGATATGAATAAGCCTGTCATTGACAGATTGTAATAAAATATTAGAGTTTTTTTTTTTTTTAATTCTGTTGGGATGGCAATCTTTCACCTAATCGCTAAATTCAGCAAAGACTGGATAAAGTAGGATCTTTCAAAAACATTTCTTTTCACGCACAAAGAAATCAAGGAGATCACCATGATGCCACCTAAAACAAACAAGCAATCAGCCATTCACATAAAGACACCAATTTTGGACGCAGAGTGACTTATATAAATCCGAGAAATTCCAATTCCTATAACTTTCCATCCCATTATTCACTTCCACATATCCTTAACCATCATATTCATAAGTAAGAAACTTATATATACATATAAAACAAGTTTAATTGAGAACAGAAATTGGGTATCCCTTTGTGAGTCTCTTTTACATACAAGAAAAGGTGTGGATTCTGTGTGTGTGTGTGTGTGAGAGAGAGAGAGAGAGAGAGTGAGTGAATACCATTGGATGAGGTTGCGGAGGAATATTTCTGAGCGCTCAAAATGCAAAGGTTCTTTGCTTGAACTGCCCATCCCTCCTATCTTTCTCAGTTAACTGTGCTGCCGGCGGAGTTCAGTAAAAGCAGGGAGACCATCTCGCTGAGTTCTCTGCCAAGAGCCCAGAAGGACCAAAGAGTCTTTCTATTTACAACGATTAAAAATTATAACATCCCATTGCCTTAAGAAATTGAAAATCAAGGCCTAAGTATAGGGTTTTACAATATTTTCTTCATTCCATAAAAGGGCAGACCAAGTTGAGCGTATCATAGCATTATTGTAATGACATTTTGTTATTTTAAAGCGCAATCAAGTTGCTTGCGCTATGCACAGCTTTGAAGATGATTTTTCCTCTGTTTCTGAGTTGTGAAATTAAGATAATGTTTTGTCTCGAATGACTTTTCCTGCCTAGCAGCAGCAGTACTAAAATATCTTTTTCACAGAATATTTCGCTGTCTTCATGATTGATATACATTTCAACCATTTCTTTTTCTTTCCTTTTCTCTTTTTTATTCTCATTGTAATTTACGAGAAGAAAGAAGAAAGAGGAGACAAAACAAACAAATAAATAAATAAAGAGACACCAGAGGATTGGATTCATCTTATAAAAATTAATAATGTTATAATTGATTTTTTAAGGTGTTTTTTTGGGTTTCTTTATTTATTTATTTTTTTTCATCTCTCCTCTTTTCTTGTTAAAATTTATATAGTTGAATTCATAATTCTTTTAAAATGTTGCATTTCAAATAGAGACAAGCTTGGATATCATGTTCTCTAATTGCGACATATATAAATTATGTCATTTCACTAATTTTTTTCGAGCTTTATTATTTTACTATTTTTAAAAAAATAATAATAAATAAAAATATTTCTAATAATCCAGATTGCAAATTCAACACGTATGCTTGGTCTAAGCCCTGTTTGTTTGTTGGAAAGTAGCTTTTTTTATAAAAAAAAATAATTCTAGAAAGTGAAATATTTTTTTATATTTAGCAATGTTATAGAAAATGAGTTGAAAAATATTTTTTCATATTTGAATATGCAATGAAAAATAAGCTAAAAATAACTTATAATGTTTTAATTTTTTTCAAGTTTGTTAAAATTGGGACAAAATCCAACATATGAAAAGGTTAAATGAAGATTAAATTGAAAAACTAAATTTTAAAGGTTTTGGCATTTTAACCCCGTTTAAATCAAATCATTTTTTATTTTCTTTCTAAGAAGTTATCTCAGTTTCATGACCTGGCTCACGGGTCCTTTAATATTAGATTTAATTTTTATTGGGTTATCTCTATTTCATGATCCGGATTACGAGTTTATCGAGTTAACCCAATTGACGTAGTTTTTTTTCTCTTTTTAATTATTTTTTTTCAATTTCATCATTTGATATTGTGTTTGATTGAGAATCAGGCTTCATGATTTGTTTCAATTGGCTTTTTATTTGGTTATCCTGATCTTCTTACCCAAGTTTGACAGGTTAGCTCAGGTCGTTTTTTTAGATCTCTTTTTAATTATTATTTTTTTTAATTTAATTCTTTAACATTGGGTTGATTGAAAATTAGTTAGGTTTAATAATTTGTTTTGATTTGTTTTATATTGGGTTATCATAATCTCATAATTCGGATCGCAAATTTAACATGTTAACCCAAGTTGACCAAAGTTAATCCAATATGTTATTATCTTAATATTAGAAAAAGATGTTATCTTGAAATATTTTTAGTCAAATTATGTTTTTACGAATTGAATAAGTTACTTTTATACCTATATCAATCTTTACACTGTAAAAATAAAATCATTAAAAAAAACATTAAAAATATTTAAACTTTTTTTTTATATTCAGAAAAAATTTAACCTGAATTGCAACGTTACGTGGGTCAAATATCTAGTTTTGTATATTTCTTGCATGTTCGCTGATAATCACAGGTCCGCTTGTCTATTTCTTGCATGTTCGCTGATAATCACTGGTCCGCTTGTCTATTTCTTGCATGTTCGCTGATAATCACTGGTCCGCTTGGCATGATTTGGCTACAGCCAGATTACATCAGAGATATGAAATGATAGAACGACGCAGGACTGTGCATCAAAGAAGTGGCTTAAACTATTCAAAGGAGAAAAATCATTTCTATTTATCTGGGAACAAAATTACAAAAGCGATTTATTTCTCCTGTCCAAGGTCAGGCCTCGATCCTACAAACTAACTAAAATCTACCAATTCTTGATAATCCACAACTATATATCATCAGTTCAGTATCTTTTCTATCTCAATGAAAGACTCCGTCTCCTCTGGACTTGGAGACATGAATTTCTTTTTCCCCAAGCAGAGAGGAAATGAGTTACTGTGATGCATGAAATTACCTTTTACACAAACATAACATAATAGCTACTGGAATTGCTGGAACTCTGTTTCGCATGTAATAGCAAGTCTGAATCTCATATATTTCACAAATCAATGACCATGGATGGATGCTAGTAATACAGCAAGAGAAAAAAAGAGAGCCTCGAATAGCATATCGAACCAGCAATGCATGGAGAAAAACAAGTAAAATCCAGCAAAGGAGAATACAAGACAAGTCCAATTCAATAGAAGCAATTTACTGGAAACATGCATTTATAAAACAAAACCAATTAATCTTAAGAAAATTTAACCTGAAGGAAGTGTCGGGAGGATAGTGAACAGACTAGAGAGCACATGTAAAACACAAGCTGCTCATGAGGCCATATAAAAAAACGAGTCATAATCAAATCCAACCTGAAGAATCTTGTGAGTCTCTGACAAACACTATCTAAGCATTGGTCATATGGTCATGAAGAATTGATCATCCGTCACCATCACCATCTCTCACTGTCCCACTAAAACTGATATGTCCATTGCTTTCTAACCCTTTCTTCACTTCCACAGTTCGTCCATGCCAAAAAGATCAGAATTTTGTGCATCAGTATCAAACTCAAGTACCGGCTTGTCTCCTTGAGTGGCCCTCTCAAAAGTCCCAGCGAAGACTTTGTCAGGCCTGAACCGATCAGTTTTCGGGATATTAATTAACTGCTCGTCTTGGACCAATGGGCGCGCTCTCTGAGCAAGTGCACGCAATTCCTGGTCTCTCCTTTCCTTCTCCTTTACCATAATCTCATTATGCAATTTTGTCTCATAGCAACATAAAGTACCTCGGCTAAGTTATTGAAATTAGGACTAATTCTTGCAAACCATTACCATAAGCTGTCAGACGTTTGGCTTACCCCTGGAATTCTTCCATTTAGAGATGGAAGGTGGGATTTTCCAGTCCTGTATATTATTCACCTTGACAGGCCGAGAAGGGGACTGGATTACAGGCACAGGTTTCATACCTGACGCCTTCGGCCCTCTTATGTTTGAACTTGGCAGGTCAAATGGAACTATTGGCATCTCTACCATTCTCATGAATCTTTCTTTTGCACCTGATGATGGTTTGCGCTTGATATAACGTGGTTCACAGTTAAGCGACAGTGGTATAGTTCTTAGCTTAACATTCACAATCTTTGCAAATGTAGCCTTTATCTTTTGCAAATCACCATCATCAAACAGACCAGACTCCATGTACAGTCCTAAAAGACAATAAGGATGATAGGACTTCAGTCCAGTCCTATACGCAGCAATTAAGGATGCAGGATCTTTTATGGGTACGTACGCAACGCATAAAAGACAATATTGCAAAAGAAAATTTGGGTTGATCAAATTAATCAAAACAGTGATAGATATTTGCAAGGGTTGCTCGAGTATTTGTAGAGGAGATTCGAACGAGTCCATGTACAACTCAGAATCCCTAACCAACTAAATCCCTAGCTGATTCAGTCCTGATAGGACTTCAGCCCAGTCCTATACGCAGCAATTAAGGATGCAGAATCTTTTATGGGTACGCAACGCTGCATTAACCTGGGCTTCTCCTTTGTAGTCTTAGGGCTTTGCCGCTAAGTTCATTTTTATATTTTAAAAGTATTTTTAAAATACTTTTAAGTTTCTTTTGGGGTGAGGCGGTGAGACAATATAGCAGGTTTAGTTACTGTTTATTTTTATATTTTAAAAGTATTTTAAAAAAAATTTAATTTTTTTTATTTACTTTAAATTTATATTTTTTGTGTTTTTAGATCATTTTGATGTGTTGATGTGAAAAATAATTTTTAAAAAATAAAAAAATATTATTTTAATGAGTGAAAAGAACTTTGAAAAATAATTTCAATCTCACTCACTACCGGAAATATTTGAAAAGGATAAGCAAAATTGTGGATTTTCTCATTTATTTTTTCCTGCCTTTCCAAATTCCAACAGTCCAATGGCTAATCACTTGATGCTAAACAGATGGATGTGAACTTGAAATAAATATTCAAAAAACAATTCTGGATAAACAGTTGTAGTTTATCTTAATGAACAACATGTAATCCAATCCACCCATCTTGCACCTTAGAGATATGTGCGTGTATATATTATTCAATTAATATGAAAATATTTTATTATTTTTATCATCATATATGTTCCCCTAAGTGATTTATAATTTTTTATATATATAATTAGAGTTTTTTTTTTAGAAAATAGATATTTTTTAGTTGATTTTATATTTTTCAATTTTTTTATTCAATATTGTTATGCTTTTAAATTTTTCTATTAAAAGAAAATAATTTTCCTAGTTTATTTTTTCTATTCAATATTACTAGGATTTTTTTATTTTTTTCTATATAATTGATTGAAATAGCCTTTTGGCAAGCGGGAACTTTGATGAATAAAAATGGAATATTTTGGGTGTTTCTCCATAATTATGATTTTCTTGATCTTTAAAGGTTTTGACTTGTAATAATTTCTATTGTTCTTCGCTCATATCTGCGCCAATTAGTATCAAAACTTAATGATTCTTGGTGATTTTAGTTGGAGGACATAAAGGACGTGTATTAGAGCTCATTGATTCCTAATGGTTAGTTGTTGTGTGTTGTTAAATAAACATGGTTGGATAGATCACAAAACAGGACATGGTTATGTAGAAAGAGGATGAAAGAGGTTTCTTCTTGTCAAAAAGATCTTCTGAAACAACACACAACAACTAACCATTAGAAATTATGATGGACAGGCCTGTATAAAAGTGTTGTATTAGATATCTATGATGGGGTGGTTTGCACAAAAGTGTTGTGTTAGGGACCCTTGATAAGGTAACTTGTAAAAAGATGTTAGGGACTTGCGATAAAGTAGACCACATGTAAAAAGATGTTTGTGGTGGATGACAGTTTATGAATGAGATTTGAATTTGATGGTGAGTTTCTTCCAACCTAAAAAGACTCATGCATGATTTTTTTAGGAAAAAAGATGTTTTTTTTTATTTTATATTTAAAAGGAATAGCTTTCCTAGTTTATTTTTCCTATTCAGTGTTACTAAGGGTTTCTAGTTTTTTTCTATATAAATGGTTGGAATAGCCTTTTGGCAAATTGAGGCTTGGATGAATAAAAATAGAATATTTTGGGTGTCTTTCCATAGTTATGATGTTCTTGGTCTTTGAAGGTTGTGATTTATAACAAACATCATTATCCTTCGCTCATGTCTACATGAGTTGGTATCAGAGCCTGAAGGTTCCTAGTAGTTTTGGTTAGAGATTATAGAGAATGTGTATCAGAGCTCACTAATTTCTAATAGTTAATTCTTTGTAGTTGTTGAATCAATATGGTTGTAATATGTCACAAAACATGATATGTTTGTGTAGAAAAGGGATGAAGAGGTTTTCTCTTCGTAAAAAGACATCTTAGAACCATAATTATTAAACTCGACCCGATGGCTGGACCAGTCCAGGTAAGGCAAAAGATCGGGATGAGCAAAAACCCAACAAAACCCGGTTGACCCGTAATCCCGGGCGACCCAGAAAAACCCGGTTGAGTAGGTGATTAATTCTTTTCAAAGTTCACTATATAAATACTAGAAGAATATTTTATTTTTTCAATGTGTGATTTGAAACCCTTTAGTATATATACTCTATGTTCACAAGAAAAAAGTTGTGTTTTTTCAATGTGTGATAAAAAAAATTTTTGGTTTAAATACTTCAACTAAAGGATAACATAGTATCTTTTTAATATGGGATAAAAAACCTTTTGAAATAATATTTTAAACTTCATTATTTATAACACATATAACATATATTCACATAAATTATTTCTTAATTTTTTCATATGAAATATTAAATTTTAAATATTTTTTTAATTTTTCCAGGTTGATTCAGGTTGACCCGGGTCAACCCGTGTAACTCGGGGCCCGGCTCCTTGGCCGGTTCAACCCCCGGATCGGGTCTGATAACTATGCTTAGAACTAGTGTGTTATTTGTTTTTATTAGTGGTTGTTATTTAAAATCTTGATGGTGAGATCCACAATGAAACAACCCACACAAAAGTGATGTATTAAAAATCCATGATGAGGTGACCTTGTACAAAGGTGTTTTGTTAGGGACATATAAGGAGGTGGTCTACACGAAGGTGCTAGAGAATCATGATGGAGTGGGCCACATATAAAAGGATGTTTGTGATGGATATAGTTTCTGACTGAGGTTTAAACTCGATGACAATTTTCTTCTAACTTAGAAAGACTAAAGCAAGAACTTTTTTAGAAAAATAAATATTTTTCTTAGTTAATTTTATATTTATCTTTCAATATTATTATGTTTTTTTTTAAAAAAATTCTTATTTAAAGGAAATAATTTTTCTATATTATTTTCTCTATTCAATATTATTATAGTTTTCTAGTTTTTTTATATAAAGGATTGAGATAGCCTTTTGGCAAGCAAAGACTTTGATGATTAAAAATTGAATATTTTAGGTGTCTCTTCGTAAATATAATGTACTTGCTCTTTGAAGGCTTTGATTTGTTACAAACGTCGTTATCCTTCGCTCCCGTCTGTGTCATCTGATATCATAGTCTAACAATACCTGGTGGTTTTTGTTGGAGGACTTAGAGGGTGTATAATAGAGCTCATCGATTCCTGGTGGTTAATTGTTATGTGTTATTGAATAAACATGATTGTAAGAGGTCACAAACAAAATGTGCTTGTATAAAAGGAGATGAAGAGGTTCCCTCTTGGAAAAAAAAACATCTAGGAATTAATGTGTTATTGATTTTTATATTAGTTGTTATTATTGAAAATTTTGGTGGTGGAATCTATGATGGAGCAACACGTACAAAAGAATCATATTAGGGATCCATGATAGGGCAACCCACATAAATATATTGTGTTATGGACTCATGATGAGATAATCTACACAAAGATGTTAGTGATCCACGATGGAGTGAACTATACAGAAAAAAATGTTCATAATGGATAATAATTTCTAACTAAGATTTAATTTCGAGAATGAGTTTTTTTTTTAACTTGAGAAGACTAATGCATTAATTTGATATTTTTCTATTAAATATTGTTATTTTTTTATTTGAACAATTACTCCTTTAAAAATAGGATTTGGGCACTCCATCCTCTCCTTATATGGTTAAAAAAAAAATTGTCCCTCTATCAAAACCAAAGGTCATCGATTGATAAAACTAACCCTATAAAAGTTGTGATAAAGAAAAAGACGGACCTACTCCATTTAAAATCAAGCTCTTGATTCAACTTTCTTTTATAATATCCTGAATTAAACTAATCCAACATAATTTTCTTTGAAAAAAAAACACAATTCAACATAAATCATACAAGATTCTCAACAAAATAAAGATAATGTAAAAAACGAGTTGCAATATAATTGCCATGTAATTTACTAGACAGAGTTTTTTTACCCTCCCTTGATTCGACCACCCTCCCCTTTGTCGCAGCAAGTGGAGCCGTCAGCGGAGTTTCCTAACCATAAAACATGAATCATGATTCTCGTTACTTTTTTATGCCTTAAATTGTAAAGTATGTTTTGGTCCTATAGTCTTATTAATATTCCGCTTCGAATCCTATTTTCTTAATTTTTTCAAAATCACCTCTCAAGTTTCCAAAACATCTAATAACGGCCTCCTGTTAAAGTTTTTTTCCCCCCTAAATAGAAAGGTCACAAAGACAACCCTGTAATAGGTGGTCCAGTGATAAGAGCTTGGAAATAAAGGGTTTGCTTCTCATATGGTCTCAAGTTCGAGTCTTATGGTTGCTAATATGATGGTCATTGGAGGCTTACATGGTCGTTAACTTCAGAACCCGTAGGATTAGTCGAGGTACGCGCAAGTTAACTCGGACACCTACATTAATAAAAAAACAAAAAGGTCACAAAGACACTGAACAAAATAACAAAAAAATTAACTAATATACAATTTCAAGCAACTGTTTCAATAATACAATAACAATATTTTATCTTTTTTTTTTCCTCTCATTTTGTTCTCATTCTTTCCTCATAAACTTCAAACACTTAGACCAGGAGAAAACACTAATAAATTTTGGTAGGTTTTGTTATAAAAAAAAAATAAAACCCAAAATTTTAATATAATAAATTACAATAAACCTGATATGTTAATTGTAATATATATATATATATAGTACAATAAAAAATACAGCTATATTAATTTTCATCAGTGGTAAAACAAAGATAGACCATTTTGAGAGGAAAAAAAAAGAGGTTGGAATAGAAAAGAAAGAAAGAACATCTCAATTAGAACAGTGTTTAAACTATATGGACCAAATGCAGTTGTCCCTAACTCTAATCACCTATTTATCAGATCCCATCTGTACTTTACCAGTACCGAAGGCTCGAAAAAAGTATATAACAAGTTGGAATATAA
>Ga0307510_10009942_pt1 | contig 11307 bp, 9 predicted proteins | sample 12_EM_MG_FD_207224 | JGI IMG/M metagenome (GOLD analysis project Ga0307510, IMG submission 207224) | Populus trichocarpa ectomycorrhiza microbial communities from riparian zone in the Pacific Northwest, United States - 12_EM | ecosystem: Host-associated > Plants > Roots > Unclassified | place... | reverse complement strand
ATAGCCCGTGTCCGGTGTATCGAAGACGATCTCCTGACGCTTGACCTTGACGTTGCGGAAGTGCGTCGTGCCGGTGGCCGTGAGCCGCTGCCCAAGCCCGTCCCAGTCGTCGACCAGCTCGATGCCCTCGCGCTTGATCGGGACGATTGTTGCGCCGCTGGTGCCATCAGGATCGGCGGCGCGAACCAGGACGTAATCCGAATACAACGTGCCGGTGCTGTAATATTTGGTGCCGTTCAGCAGGTAATCGCCGTGCCCATCGGGTGTGAACGTCGTCCCCGGCGTGACATTGCCGACGCGCGGGCTTTCAAGCTCGGTCGTCGCAAGCCCGATGATGGCACCCTCGGCGACCGCCTTCTGCCATTGCCGGCTCTGCTCGTCCTTGGGGGTGCGCACCAGCCGCTCGACCACGCTGAAATGGTTGCGCAGGATATGCGCGACATTGGCGTCGGCCTCGCCGAGGCGGATGACGAAGGCGAAGAGATCGCGGATCGTGCTGCCGGCGCCGCCGGCGGCAACGGGGAGCCGCAGTGCGCCGAGACGGGCGCGGCGAATGAGATCGATGATGTCGAAAGGCAGGACACGTTCGCGTTCGCGGTCGCTTGCGCCCTCGGCGATCTGGTTGAGCAAAGCCTCCAGTTCCGGCGAACCGGCCTTGAGCGGCTCGGATGTCGTCAGGGAGGGCGCGGATACGGTCTTGTTCATTGTCTCGGCCTGTTAGTAGCGTTCTCAGAGCTGGGCGAGATGATCGGTCACCTTGACCGGCTCGGGCAGAACCTTGCGGGCGACGAGCCAGTCGGCCGCCTTTTGCAGCTCGCCGATGAATTGCTCGTCGTTGACGGCGAAGTAGCGATACCGGCGTTTCAGCGCGATGAATTGATCGCGGACCTCGTCGCTGTACTTGCCCGCCTTCTGCGCGATGTATTCGGCGTCCTTGCCGTTCTCCGAGATCCATTTGCCTTCGGCGCGGAACGCGTCGTTCACGGCGCGCACCAGGGCGGGATTGTCGGTCGCGAATTTACGGGTGGTCAGATAGGACGTGTAGTCGATCTGGAATTCGAGATCGCGGCCTTCCAGGAAAATGTCATGCGCCTTGTACTCGCGCCGGGCAATATCGACGCCGGGGCTCCACATCGACCAGGCGTCGACCTTGCCGGAGGCAAGTGCCGGCGCGGCGTCCGGCGGATTGAGATAGACGAACTTCACCGTGGAGCGGTCGACCTTGTGCTTCTCGAGCGCGGCGACCAGCAGGAACTCGCCGAGGCCTGAGCGGTTGACCGCGACCGATTTGCCGACGAGGTCCTCGATCTTGTCGATGCCGGAGCCGTCCTTGGCGATGATCGCCGTGGTGCGCGGCTCGTAGACCACGAATTGCGTGAACACCAGGGGAGAGCCGGCGATGATGGCGGCCAGGGCCGGCGTGGTGCTGCCGCCGAAACTGAAGTCGGCGCTGCCGCCGGTGACAGCCTGCAAGGTCGGCGCATGGTTCGGGAAGGGGCCTAGCCACTCGACCTTGATGCCATCCTTGGCCAGCACCTTCTCGAACTCGCCGCGTTCCTTGGCGATCAAATTGAGGCCGCTGAGGCCCCAGGTCAGGCGAACCGTGTCGGTGGTCCGGCCGGGCCCAGCCTGGGCGAACTCACTGATGTTCATGCCGGCGAGCGCGCCAACGCCGAAGGCTGCGGAGCCGAGGAAGCTGCGCCGGGATGGTTTGGCGATCGGGGAGTCAGACATAAGAGCCTTCCGGTAACCTAGCTGGGGGAATGGGACATCACGCCAAGCTCGCCAAGGAGCTCTGCGCGCGAGATGGGTGTCGAGCCGTCGCGCGCGGCACGGTGCTCGAAGGCAATGGCGCCATTCCGCATCACGAGGATGCGATCGGCGAGGGCGATCGCCTCATCGACATCGTGGGTGACCAGCAGCACACCCGGCTGATGATTGGCGACCAGTTCGCGGACGAGTTCATGCATGCGGATGCGGGTCAGCGCATCGAGTGCGGCAAACGGCTCGTCGAGGAGCAGAAGCTCGGGTTGCTGAACCAGAGCCCGGGCGAGTGCGACACGTTGAGCCTGTCCGCCTGAGAGGTTGCGCGGCCAGTCATCGAGACGGTCGCCCAGGCCGACCTCGGTGAGAGCCTCGGCGGCGCGTTCGCGCGCGTTCGGAATCTGGAGGCCAAGAGAGACGTTGCGCCAGAGGCTATCCCACGGCAGGAGCCGGTGTTCCTGGAACACCACGGCCGGGCGCCGCGGCGCCACGATGCGTCCGCCCTGAATGGAATCGAGACCCGCGAGCGCCCGAAGCAATGTGGTCTTGCCGCAGCCGCTCTCGCCCAGCAGGGCAACGAACTCGCCGCGCTCGATGCGCAGGTTGAGCTTCTCGATGACCACGCGGCTGCCGTAGCTGCGCATGAGGTTGCTGACGACGACAGCCGGTCCTGATTCAAATGAGGTGGGCGACAGCGGAGCGACATGTACGTTCATCGTGCTGCCCCGTAGTTCGGATGCCAGGCGAGCAGGCGCCGTTCGAGGAAGCGTGCGATGCCGTCAGCCGCGACGCCGATGAGCGCATAAATCACGATCGTCAGCACGATCACATCGGTGCGCAGGAATTCACGCGCGTCCATGGCGAGAAAACCGATGCCGGACTGCGCGCCGATGGTTTCGGCCACGACCAGCGCGAGCCACGCCGTGGCCAGCGCATAACGGACCCCAGTCAGGATCGACGGCAGCGCGCCGGGCAGGATGATCCGGCGGATCAACTGAATGGCGCCCAGTCCCTGGACGCGGCCGAGCTCGATCAGCTTGGGGTCGACTTGGCGTATGCCAAGCACCGTGTTGATATAGATCGGAAAGGTGACGCCGAGCGCGACAAGGAAAATCTTTTCCGCCTCGCCGACACCGAGCCAGACGATGACTAAGGGCAGCGCCGCGAGAAAAGGGATGGCCCGGATCATCTGCACGCTACGGTCGATCGCGGCTTCCGCAATCCGCGAGAAGCCGACGAGAATGCCGAGGCCGGCGCCGACGGCTGCACCGATCGTAAAGCCCGCGGCCGCTCGCAGCAAACTCACGCCGAGATCGTTCAGCAAGGTTCCGGTGGTCGCAAGCTTGAACGCGGTTCGCATCACCTTGCTCGGCGCGGGCAGTACCTGGGGTGAGAGCCACCCGGCTTGCGCAAGCCATTCCCAGACGATGACCAGCAGCACGGGCGCAAGCCAGGACAGGAGCTGAAGGCCGCGAGCGCCAAGCCTGTTTGCCGATGCGCGCGATGTGTCGCCGCCCTGCGACGGCACGCCACCATCCGCACCGATCACGGTGCGGTCGATTTGGCTCAGTTCGATATTGCTCAAGACGTGAGACCTCGTTCAGTGCAAAATGTCCCACGAAATCGCGCCGACAGAAATAGAGTGCTATTTCAATTGTCGTTCGCTCCGGAGTGATCTGCTGTCGTCACGGCACCGGTACGCGACAAAGAAAATCTTTTGATGCGGGTGCGCTTGATCTCGCGTCAGTCATTGACGAGAACGCGTGATAATTGCTGGCGGGAATTCGCTGGTATGCGTTGAGAGAGTTACAGGAGAGCACGATGACGGTTGCACCTCTTCGCTTCGGCATATGGGCGCTGGTGCATGGGCCGCGTGCGGCGCATCAGGATCCGGAGGAGCCCTATGACGCCTCCTGGGAGCGCAATCGGGATCTCATCCTCGCGGCCGAGGAGCTCGGCTATGATTCGACGCTGATCGCGCAGCACACCATCAATCCGCATCAGGAGGATCTCGATCAGCTCGAAGCGTGGAGCGCCGCCGCTGCGATTGCGGCGCTGACGAAGCGCATCGAGATCATCGCTGCAATCAAGCCCTATCTCTATCATCCCGTGGTGCTGGCCAAGCTGGCGCTCGGGATCGAAAACATCAGCCGGGGCCGGTTTGCGATCAATCTGGTCAATGCCTGGAATCGACCGGAGCTGGAGAAGGCGGGGATCGGCTTTCCCGAGCACGATGCACGCTACGCCTATGGCCGGGAGTGGATATCGGTCGTCTCGCGTCTCATGGAAGGCGAGCGCCTCACCTATATGGGCGAGCATTTCAATGTCACGGACTATGCGTTGCGCCCGGCGGGCTTGTATCGTCCGCGTCCGCTCATCTATGTCGGTGGCGAGTCCGAACCTGCCCGCGGTCTGGTTGCCGCGCATGGCGACGTCTGGTTCATCAACGGCCAGCCGTTGGAGGATGTGGCCGGCCTGATCGCCGACGTCGCGGCACGTCCGCGCGGCGCGGCGCGGCCATTGCGTTTCGGCCTGTCCGCCTTCGTCGTCGCGCGCGAAACCCGGGAGCAGGCGCAGGCCGCCCACGAGCGACTGCTGAGCCTTGCCGCAAAGGATGCGCCGATGAAGGCAATCCAGAAGCAGAATACCGATCCCAAGGTCGTGATGATGCAGACCATGCAGAAGACGCCGCGCGTCGGCAGCAATGGTGGCACGGCGGCGGGATTGGTCGGCAGCTATGACGAGGTTGCGGCGCGCATCGAGGCCTTCCATACCGCAGGCGTCGAGCTCTTCATGCTGCAATTCCAGCCGTTCGAGGCCGAGATGCGGCGATTTGCGCTCGAGGTGATCCCTCGCGTAAGGGCGAGGCAAGCGACCGGGCCTGCCGAGAGGCTGGCCCAGTCGTTGGGATAGATGGCTAGGCCGACGCGACTTCTGGCGGCTGCTTGGCGAAGCGACTGGCGGGCCGCGGCAGACCAAAATGATCGCGGAGCGTCGATCCCATGTATTCGGTCCGAAACAATCCGCGCTTCTGGAGGATTGGCACCACCGTATCGACAAAAGTTTCCAGTCCGGATGGCAGCACATCCGGCATGAGGTTGAAGCCGTCAGCGGCACCAGCCTTGAACCAGGCCTCGATGTCGTCGGCGATCTGCTCCGGCGTGCCGACGATGATGCGATGGCCAACACCGCCGCCGAGCGCGCGGATCAGCTGTCGGACGGTGAGGTTGCCGCGCCGGGCAAGATTTACGGTGCCCTGGAACATCGTGTGATTGGCGTTTACCGGCAGGGGCAGGGGATCCGGCAGAGGTTTGTCGAGTTCAAGCAGTGCCGGGTCGATCTGGAGCGTGCCGGCAAGACGCGCCAGGCTGTATTCGATCGGCACCAGCTCCCAGAGCTCGTCCTGCCGCCGCTGTGCCTCGGCCTCGGTGCTGCCGATGACGGTCGCAAGCCCCGGCAGAATGACGATGGAATCGCCCGAACGACGATAAGTCACGGCGCGCGCACGCAGGTCGCGCGCATAGGCGACGCCTTCCTCGATGCTCTGCGCCAGCGTGAACACAGCTTCCGCATGGGCGGCCGCGAAGTCGCGGCCGTCGTTGGAGCCGCCCGCCTGCACCGTGACCGGACGGCCCTGCGGCGAGCGCGGGACGTTCAGTGGTCCCGCCACCGAATAATGCGGGCCACGGTGGGCGATCGGGTGCACCTTCGACGTATCGACAAATCTTGCGCTCGCCTTGTCGCCGACAAAGGCGTCGTCCTCCCAGCTGTCGAACAGCGCGTGGACGACTTCCGTGAATTCCTTGGCGCGGTCGTAGCGGGCCTTGTGCTCCGTCACCGACGAGAGACCAAAGTTGCGACCTGAGGCGGCATCCGCCGTCGTCACAGCATTCCATCCCGAGCGCCCGCCGCTGGCGTGATCGAGCGTCACGAAGCGGCGCGCGATGTTGTAGGGCTCGTTGTAGGTGGTGGAGACCGTACCGATCAGGCCGATGTGCCTGGTCGCGGCGGCGACCGTCGCCAGTACGATTGTCGGCTCCATCGATGTGAACGATCGGTAGTCGATGCGATCGTTGACCGCCGGCGAATCCGCCAGAAAGATCGCATCGAGCTTGCCGCGTTCCGCAATCTGAGCCACCCGCACATAATGACCGAGATCGAAGAAGGCACGCGGATCGCTATCCGGCAGTCGCCAGGCTGACGGATACACGCCGGAGTGAAGCAGGTTGACGTTCAGGTGCAGTTGGCGTGGCGGCATGGGGAATTCCAACATCTTGTCGAGCGGCGTGGCGATCAGCAGCCGGGGATCAAGACCCCTTCGGCGACCAGATCTTGATTGCCGTGGTGTCGAGCTTGGTCGGGATCAGGCCTTCGGCGTGGAACGCATCGGCGATGCGCTGCTGCTCCGACAGGCCCGGGCCAGCGACCGCACCGACCTGGTAGGAGCGGTGGTTGTTGGCCTCCTCGACCGTCGCCGCGTCGATCCCCCAGAGCCCGGCGAGCAATGTGGCCGCGTCCTTCGGCCGTGCTTTCACCCATTTGCCGGTGTCGGAGAGTTTCGCGAAGATCACATTGAGGACCTCGCCATGCTTGTCTGCATACGCGGCCGCGGCGAGATAATAGCGCTTGTAGCTCGCCAGGCCATTGCTGCCGTCGGACAGGATCCTGCCCTTCGTCTGGTGGAGCGCGCTGGTCAGGAATGGATCCCAGGCGACCCAGGCATCGACGTTGTTGCTGACGAAGGCGGCGCGACGGTCCGCCGGCGTCAGATAGGCCGGCGTGATGTCTTTGAAGCTCAATCCGGACTTCGCCAGCGCCGCGAGCAGCAGATAGTGGCTGCCGGCGCCCTTGGTCACGGCGATCTTCTTGCCCTTGAGATCGGCGATGGATTTGAGTGGGGACGACTGCGGGACCACGATCGCCTGTGCGGCCGGCGAGGCGGCTTCCTCGGCGACATAGGCAAGCTTGGCGCCGGCGGCCTGGGCGAAGATCGGTACGGTGTCGGCCACGTCGGCGCCGAAATCGATGCTGCCGATATTGATGGCTTCCAGCAGCGGCAGGCCACTGGTGAATTCGTGCCAGGAGACGGTGATGCCGAGTGGCGCCAGCGCCTTCTCCAGCTCGCCGTTGGTCTTCAGGATCGCCGTCAGCGTCGAGGATTTCTGATAGCCGATGCGCAGTTCCTCGGACATGGCGAGGTTGGCCGATGACGCGACGACGAAGAGGCCGATTGCAGCCGTGGCGAGGGCCCGCAGGCGCGATGGTAGATGATGCATTTCGAGTATCCTGTTCAACGAGGCTGCCTTGCCGTCTCGACCGCCGTGTGGGGAGACTGGATATCCGCAATGTGCCGACGAACGCGGTCGCCTGGCAATTTCGGAATGCGACGTAGAAGGGAATGAACATTCTCCCGCGCGCTACGAATTGAGAATGGAGTTTTTTTGCGCGGCAGGATCGCTCGTGTGCTGCGGATCGCAGCTAGTGCTTGGCCGCAGCACCTCGTAGGCGACCGCAGCGCACACTAGGTTTGCACCTGCCCCCAGCGCTGGACCGTGATCCGCGTCAGGCTTCGGAAGATCACGCCTTCCACGACAAGACCGATCACGATCACCGTGAGCAATCCGGCGAAGACGCTGGCGGTCTCCAATTGCGCGCGGTTGGTGTAGATGAACCAGCCGATCCCGCCCGAGCGCGCGCTGACGCCGAAGACCAGCTCGGCCGCGATCAATGTGCGCCAGGCGAAGGCCCAGCCGATCCTCAGGCCCGACAGGATCTGGGGAAAGGCCGCGGGGACCAATATTTCCACCACGAAGCGGCCGCCCGACAGACCGAGATTGCGACCGGCCATTCTCAGAGTGGGCGGCACGGCGAGAAAGCCGCCGTGACAGGCCAGTGCCACCGGCCACAGAACCGAATGGACGATGACAAAGACGAGGCTCGGCGTTCCCACGCCGAACCACAGCAGCGCGATGGGAAGCAGCGCAATCGCCGGAAGCGGATTGAACATCGACGTGAAGAGGCCGAGCGCCTCATTACCCCAGCGCGTCAGGGCAGCGAGGGTCGTCAGCATGGCGGCGATGGCAACACCGATCGCGTAGCCGGTGATGAGAACCCGCAGCGAGGTCAATGTGCGATTGGGTAACTCGCCCGACAGGATCGCCGACCAGAGCGCCGACAGCGTCGCGCCTACGGTCGGCAACAGAAGCGCGTTGTCGAGCCATCGCGCGTAGAGTTCCCAGATGAGAGCGAAGCCAGCCAGGATGACGATGCGCCGCCAGGGCGTATCCTCCAACGCGCGCCGCAGCGCTGATGCCTGGACCAGTTTTGGAGCTGCGATGTCAGACATGATCGATTTCCGGATCGGCAAAGACGGTCTGCTGGATCTGCCGCTCCAACTCGGCGAAACCCGCGGTGCCACGACTGCGTGCCTCGATCGGGACGTCGAACTTCGCGGCGAGCCGCCCCGGATGCGGGGTCAGGGCCAGGATGCGGGTTCCGACGCGGATCGCCTCGTCGATGCCATGTGTGACGAACAGGGTGGTGTTGCCGGTCTCCTCGCACAGCTTCAGCAGTTCGTCCTGCATCTGGCGCCGCGTCAGTGCGTCCAGCGCCGCGAAAGGTTCATCCATCAGCAGCAGCGCCGGCTCCAGCGCGAAGGCTCGTGCGATCGCCACGCGCTGCTTCATTCCGCCCGACAATGTGTGGGGAAAGGCATCGACGAAGTTCTTCAAGCCGACACGCTCGAGCCAGCGGCGCGCGACGCCGTCTGCGTCCCGGCGCGGGAGCGATTTGCCACGCTCCAGCGCATAACGGACGTTGCCGAGCACAGTGCGCCACGGCAGCAGCTGGTCGAACTCCTGAAACACCGTCATGCGGTCGGGGCCGGGCGCCCCGATGCGCCGGCCGTTCATGCGGATCTCGCCGGCGCTTGGCTTGAGAAAGCCACCGACGGCACGCAGCAGCGTGGACTTGCCGCAGCCCGACGGGCCCAGCAGAACCACCCGTTCGCCGGCCGAAAGCGTGAAGCTGACATCCTCCACCGCCGTGAGGATGCCGTCGCGCGTCGGATAGCTGATGCTGACGTGATCGAGCCCGAGCAGCGTCGGCGACGCGGTGTCGCCGACGAGACCGGCCAGTCGCGGAGCGACATTCATGTCAGCTTCCCGGCTTTTCTCCGAGGCCCGACCAGAACATATCCCGCCACGATGCCGGTGCCTGCTTGATCAGGCCGACCTTCGCTTCGAAGTCGGCGAATTTCTGGGCGCCTTCCGGCGCCGTCGTGAAGTTGACGTCCTTGTCACGAATGATGCTCTCGACGAAGTCCGGCGCGAGTTTCGAGCCCTCCGCCTTGATATAGAGCGCGGCAGCTTCCTTCGGATTCGCCTTGATCCACTCATTGGCCCGGTCCAGGCCGCGGACGAAAGCCTGGATCGTCTTCGGATTGTCGTTGACGAACTTCGCCGTGGAATAGACCACGTTGAAGGTATGCGGACCGCCAAGCACGTCGTAGCTGTTGAGGACCTGGTGCACCTTGCCGCTTGCCAGCTGCTGTTGCGAGAATGGCGGCGAGGTGAAATGTGCTGTGATTTCCGAGTGTCCCGACAGAATCTGGGCCGTCGCGTCCGGATGCGGCATGCTGACGGTGAGCTCGTCGAGCTTGTCGTATTTGCCAAAGGCCTTGTCCGCGGCCATCTGGAGCACGATCGGCTGGAAGCCGACCTTGACCGAGGGGAGCGCGATCCGGTCCTTCTCGGTGAAATCCGCCAGCGTCTTGATGTCAGGGTTGTTGCTGGTCAGGATATTGGCCATCGAGCCCAATGCTGCGATGCCGATGATCTTGGCGGTGGTCCGCGTCTTGTCCCAGGTCAGGATCATCGGTGTGATGCCGGCCGTCGCGAAATCGAGGCCGCCCGAAATCAGGGCTTCGTTCATGGCCGCTGCGCCGGACAGCCGGAGCCATTCGATCTTGGGCGGCGCGATCCCGAGCGCGTTGGCCTCCTCCTCTATCAGTCCCTTCTCGCTGGCGACGATCAACGGAAGATAGGCGATGCCGAATTGCTGGGCGATGCGAAGCTGTGCTGTCTCCGCATGGGCGCCATTCGCGCTGCCTACCGTCATGGTCAGCGCGAGCGCCGCTGCCTGTAAAAGCTTCGATCTATTCATTGTGGTCTCTTGAATTCCTGTTTGTCCGAGCGGTCCGCCGCGAGCTTTTGCGGGCACACTTCAGGAAATCAGACGGATGGTCCAGTGAACTGATGTCGCTGCACCATTTTCGAAACAATCGCGCTTAGCCGACCGCGTTTGGCAGAAAGTTTGTTCTTCGATCGCGGTCCGACAAGGAAGCTTGTTTCTGGGCCTGTGGAGGTTTCGGTCCCTTTTCGCATGACGCATCCCGAGAAGCTCCGTTTCATTCGCCATCCCGGCTGTGGAAGTCTGTTCTACGACGAAACGGGCGTCTTCCCGACATCGATGGCGACAGTACGACTCGTTCGCTATGACCTGCCAAAAGAGTTTTGCTTTTCATTGACGCCGATATCGCGCGGCCCAAACATGTCGGAACAAGCGGCGCCTTCCTGCAACCGGCATTGCTCCAATGTCGATGCGGGCGTTCGTGTGTTGGTCAGAGGCAGAGATCGTGGCGTCGTCCTTACTCGAAGAGCTCTCGATAACGACCGACGTGCTGATCGTTGGCGGCGGGATGGCGGGCGTCTGGGCTGCGACCTCCGCCGCGCAGGCCGGGGCGAAAGTCGTTCTGGTCGACAAGGGCTATTGCGGGACCAGTGGCGTCACGGCCGCGGCTGGGCCGGGCCACTGGTGGGTCCCGCCGGATCCTCCCGCGGCGCGCGACGCGGCCGTTGCCAATCGCGTTGCGAGCGGCCTTGGTCTTGGCGAAGCTGAATGGATGTATCGCATCCTCGACCAGACCTGGCGCTCGCTGCCGACGCTCGCGCGCCACTACAAATTCGGGGCCGATGACGAGGGACAGGTGAACTACCGCGCCGTGCGTGGGCCCGAATACATGCGCGCCCTGCGGCAGCAGGTGCTGAGCCACGGCGTCACCATCCTCGATCATTCGCCCGTCCTTGAACTTCTGGCGCGATCCGACGGATCGATCGGTGGTGCCCGTGGTCAGCGCCGGCAGGATGGCGGCCGCGCGTATCAGGTTGAGGCGGGGGCGGTGGTCCTCGCGGCCGGAGGGACCAGCTTCCTGTCTCATCTGCTGGGATCGCGAACCAACACGGGAGACGGTTATCTCCTTGCGGCCGAGGCCGGTGCCGAGATGTCCGGCATGGAGTTCACCGCGGCCTACACCATTGCGCCGGCGCATTCGACGATGACGCGGAGCATGGCCTATGCGTTCGCGACCTATTACGACGCCGGCGGCCACGAGCTCGATCTTCCCTTCGGTCCCGACCAGACCGTCCGCCTTGCGCGTGCGCTCCAGCGCGGCCCGGTCTATTGCTCGCTGCACCGTCTGCCTGATGACATCAAGGCGCGGCTGCATACGATCTCACCGAACGTGCCACTGGTGTTCGAGCGCTG
>Ga0307510_10009941_pt1 | contig 11307 bp, 6 predicted proteins | sample 12_EM_MG_FD_207224 | JGI IMG/M metagenome (GOLD analysis project Ga0307510, IMG submission 207224) | Populus trichocarpa ectomycorrhiza microbial communities from riparian zone in the Pacific Northwest, United States - 12_EM | ecosystem: Host-associated > Plants > Roots > Unclassified | place... | reverse complement strand
CGTGGTAAAGTCAGGTCAAACGTCCATGCGCGAAGAATTCACATCGCTCGCTTTTCTGGCCGTAACCGTGGCCGGCGTCGCCTTACTAGGGTCAGGTCTGCTCGCACTGGTCTTGGTGGGATAGAGGCGTACGGCCTGTCTGGCTGCACGCTCGCGCTGCATAGCTGCCCCCTGCGTGCGAAGCCGCGCTTTACCCCCTCCAGAATTCCTGATCCTCTCTCCCCAACCAGCCGGATCAACCGGCCTTGCCAGGGAGAGAGACGCCATGAAGCTCGGCACCGCCATTGCGGAAATCATGCGGCGCGAGGGGATCGAGGTCCTCTGCGGTTATCCCGTCAACCACCTGATCGAACATGCGGCCAAGGCTGATATCCGTCCCGTGATGGTGCGGCAGGAGCGCGTCGGCGTTCACATGGCGGATGCGATCTCGCGGGTGACGTCGGGGCGCACGATCGGCGCGTTCTGCATGCAGCATGGGCCCGGCGCGGAGAATGCGATGGGCGGCGTCGCGCAGTGCTTTGGCGAATCCGTGCCCGTGCTGGTGCTGCCGATGGGCTATCAGCGCCGGCTTGCGCATATCGAGCCGAACTTCAATTCCAGCGAGGCGATGAAGCCGTTCTCGAAATCGTCCGAGCCGATCATTCTGGCCAGCGAAGTCACCAACATCTTCCGCCGCGCCTTCACGAAACTGAAGAACGGCCGCGGCGGGCCGGTGATTGTCGAAATCCCAGCCGACATGTGGAACGAGGAGGTGCCGGAGCCGCTGAACTACACGCCGGTGCTGCGCACGCGCTACGGCGCCGACCCTGTTCATGTGAAGGAGGCGGCGGCCCTGCTCGTCAATGCCAGGCGGCCGGTGATCTATGCCGGTCAGGGTGTGCATTACGCGCAGGCCTGGCCGCAGCTGAAGCGGCTGGCCGAGCGGCTCGCCATTCCCGTCACCACCAGCCTCGGCGGCAAATCATCGTTTCCGGAGACACATCCGCTCTCGCTCGGCTCCGGTGGCCTCGCGGTGCCGCGCGCCGTCCCGAAATTCCTCGCTGAAGCCGATGTCATCTTCGGCATCGGCTGCTCCTTCACCGAGACCAGTTTCGGCATCGCAATGCCGAAGGGAAAAACCATCATCCATTCCACGCTCGACCCGAACCATCTCAACAAGGATGTGGAGGCGAAGATCGGCCTCGTCGGCGATGCCGGTCTCGTGCTCGATGCGCTGCTGGAGGAGATCGGCAAGACCGTCACCAGGGATCGCGACGCCTCGGCGGTTGCGGCCGAGATCGCGGCCTCGCACAAGGAGTGGCTGGCGAAATGGATGCCGAAGCTGACCAGCAATGACGCGCCGCTCAGCCCCTATCGCGTGCTGTGGGACTTGCAGCACACCGTCGACATCAGGAATACCATCATCACCCATGATGCCGGCAGCCCGCGCGACCAGCTCTCGCCGTTCTGGAAGGCAGTGGAACCGCTCTCCTATCTCGGCTGGGGCAAGACGACGCAGCTCGGTTATGGCCTCGGCCTTGCGATGGGCGCCAAGCTCGCCAAGCCGGACAAGCTCTGCATCAATGTCTGGGGCGATGCGGCGATTGGCTTCACCGGCATGGATTTCGAGACCGCAGTGCGCGAGCGCATCCCGATCATGTCGATCCTGCTCAACAATTTCTCGATGGCGATCGAGTTGAAGGTGATGCCGATCTCGACCGAAAAGTATCGCTCGACCGACATCTCCGGCGACTATGCCGCGATGGCGCGCGCCTTCGGCGGCTATGGCGAGCGGGTGACCAGCCCGGAGGACATCATCCCCGCGATCAGGCGCGGCATCCAGAAGACGCAGGAAGGCATCCCTGTGCTGCTGGAATTCATCACCAGCAAGGAAACCGAGGTGTCGCGGCCGGGCACCTGAGCGGCGCCGTTTTCGACGGCTGGCTTGCTGCCGCGAGCCGCTGGCCCCGGCCGCAAAAGGTGTGATAATCCGGCCTGGTGCCGCGCCTGTCGCGGCATCCAGCCGGATTGCGAATGACCGACCTTTCCCACGATGGCGCCGACGGGCTCGCGGCCGAGAATGCGCGGCTGCGCAGCGCGCTCGCGATGGCGCACGATCGAGAGAACGCGAGCGCGGAGATCCTGCGCACCATCGCGGCGTCTCCTTCCGATGCGCGGCCGGTTTTCGCGGCGATCGCGTCCAGCTCGAAACACCTGCTGGGCGGCTTCTCCGCCACCGTGCTTCAGTTCATCGGCGAGGAGCTCCACCTCGTGGCGTTCACACCGACCAGCCCGGAAGCGGACGAAGGACTGAAGGCCTCGTTTCCACGCAAGATCGCGGACTTCCCGACCTTCGCGCTGGTGCGCGGCGGCGAGACGATCCAGTTCCCCGACAGCGAGGCCGCCGACGTCCCCGAGCTGAACCGGAATCTCGCGCGGCTGCGTGGCTTCCGCAGCGTGCTATTCATGCCGCTGATGAACCGGGGAGCGCCGGTCGGCATGATCAGCGTCACGCGGGCCGAGCCCGGCGCGTTCGCAGCCGATCTCGTGCAGTTGCTCCAGACTTTTGCCGACCAGGCCGTGATCGCGATCGAGAATGCGCGCCTGTTCAACGAGACGCGCGAGGCGCTGGAGCGCCAGACCGCCACCGCCGACATCCTGAAGGTGATGGCCGCCACGCCCTCCGACGTGCAACCGGTGTTCGATGCCATCGCTGCCAATGCCAACCGGCTGATCGGGGGCTTCTCCACCGCGGTGCTCCGCTACATCGACGGCGCCGCTCATCTTGTGGCCTTCACGCCGGGAGATCCCGCCGGCGACCGTGTGCTCCAGGCCTCGTTCCCAGTGCCGTTCGCGCAGTTCCCGGCCTATCAGCTCGTCGCCCATGGTGAATCGGCGCAGCTGCCCGATACCGAGCTCGAGCCGGCGGCACGCGACATCGCGCGCGCCCGCGGCTTTCGCAGCATGCTGTTCACGCCGCTGATGAGCGAGGGCGAGGCCAAAGGCGTCATCATCGCTACGCGGCGGACGACCGGCGCATTCGCCGGGCATCATGTGCGGCTGTTGCAGACTTTCGCCGACCAGGCGGTGATCGCGGTCAAGAATGTCAGCCTGTTCAACACGACCAAAGAAGCACTGGAGCGGCAGACCGCGACCGCCGACATTCTCAAGGTGATCGCGGCCTCGCCGGCGGACGTCACGCCGGTGTTCCAGGCCATCTCCGACAGTGCCAAGGCGCTGGTCGGCGGACATTCCTCCACCGTCACCCGCGTCATCAACGGCATGCTGCATCTGGCCGCCTTCACCACCGACAACAAGGCGGGCAACGAGGAACTGCTCAGCTCCTTTCCGGCGCCGCTTGCGGCATCCGGCATTCACAGCCGGGTCGCAGCGACCGGTGAGTATGCCTTCCGCAGCGACATGCAGAACGAGCCTGACCTGACGGAGGCCATGCGGGAGCTGGCGCGCACGCGCGGCTATCGCAGCATCCTCGTGATCCCGATGCTGCGCGACGGCGTTGCGATCGGCACGATCGGCGTGACGCGGCCGGAGGCCGGTCATTTCCCGGACAAGGCGATCAGCCTGCTCAAGACCTTTGCCGACCAGGCCGTGATCGCGATCGAGAACACCCGCCTGTTCAACGAGGTGCAGGAGCGCACGCGAGAGCTGGCCAAATCGCTCGACGATTTGCGTGCAGCGCAAGACCGGCTGGTCCAGACCGAAAAGCTCGCCTCGCTCGGCCAGCTCACCGCCGGCATCGCGCACGAGATCAAGAACCCGCTCAACTTCGTCAACAATTTTGCTTCGCTCTCCGCCGAGCTGACGGGCGAGCTGAACGAGGTGCTCGCGCCGGTCCCGCTCGCTGACGATGTCCGCAGCGAAGTCGACGAGTTGACCGGACTGCTGAAGGACAATTTGGCGAAGGTCGTGCAGCACGGCAGGCGTGCCGATTCCATCGTCAAGAACATGCTGCTGCATTCGCGCGAAGGCGGCGGCGAGCATCGGCTGGCCGACATCAACACGCTGGTCGAGGAAAGCCTCGACCTCGCCTATCACGGCGCGCGCGCCGAGACGCCGCGGTTCGACGTGACGCTGAAGCGCGAGCTCGATCCGGCGGCAGGCTCCGCCGAAGTGTTTCCGCAGGAGATCACGCGGGTGCTGCTGAATTTGATCTCGAACGGTTTTTACGCGGTGACCAGGCGCAAGGCGGACAACGGCGCCGGCGGCTACGAGCCGGTGGTAACAGCCACGACACGCGACCGCGGCGACAGCATCGAGATCCGCATCCGCGACAACGGCATCGGCATTCCGGATGAGGTGAAGGCAAAAATGTTCAATCCGTTCTTCACCACCAAGCCGGCCGGCGAAGGTACCGGCCTCGGGCTGTCGATGAGCCACGACATCGTGGTGAAGCAGCACGGCGGCACCATCGACGTTGCGACCAGGCCGGGCGCGTTCACGGAATTCACGATCCTGCTGCCGCGCAAGAGCAGCTTTGCGGAGAGCAACAAGGGATAGCATCACCGGGAGGATGCCTTGAAGGGTCTCACGTGGTTCATTCGGCGGCAATTGCTGTCGCTGTCCGGTGTCGGCCTGATGCTGGGCGCGCTGTTCTTCGCGGCCGCGCTGACGCCGACGCTGATCCCGCGGAGCTATCTCACGCAAGGTGCGCTTGCCGGCGGCTGCTTTGCGATCGGCTATTTCGCCGGCGTGCTGTGGCGGCGGCTGTGGCACTATCTGGAGCTGCCCGAGCCTTCGGCGCGCGCAAGATCGATTGCGAATGCGCTTGTCGCAGCCGGCTGCCTGCTCGTCGTCATTGTCGCTCTCGGGCGCACTGCCGAATGGCAGAACTCGATCCGCACTGTGATGAAGATGGCGCCGGTCGAGACCGCGCATCCGCTCAAGGTCTGCGGCATCGCCCTGATCACGTTCGTGGTGCTGCTGGTGCTGGGGCGGCTGTTCGCGCTTGTCGCCCGCTTCCTCGCCGCGCGCACACGACGCGTCATTCCGCGGAAGGTCGCCAATGTGATCGGCGTGCTCGTCGCGGGTCTGCTGTTCTGGTCGATCGCCAGCAATGTCCTCGTCAACGCCGCATTTCGTGCGCTCGATTCGTCCTTCCGCGAACTCGACGCCCTGCACGAGCCCGAGCGGCCGCAGCCGACTGATCCCGATCGAACAGGAGGCGCGGCGTCGCTGGTGACGTGGAAGGAGCTCGGGCGTACGGGGCGCAGATTCATTGCCTCGGGCCCGACCGCGGCCGAGATCAGCGGCATCACCGGAAGAACCGCGCATGATCCCGTGCGCGTCTATGTCGGCCTCGGCAGCAGCGACACGGCGCAGGCGCGGGCAAAACTTGCGCTCGATGAGCTCAAGCGCCAGCACGGCTTTGACCGCAAGGTCCTGATCGTCATCACGCCGACCGGCACCGGCTGGATTGATCCGTCGGCGATGGACACGGTGGAATATCTCCACCATGGCGACGTCGCGAGCGTCGCGATGCAATATTCCTATCTCAACAGCCCGCTGTCGCTGCTGTTTCAGCCGGAATACGGAGCAGAAGCATCGCGTGCGCTGTTCGCGGAAATCTACCGCTACTGGACGACGCTGCCGAAGGACAAGCGGCCAAAACTGTATCTGCATGGGCTCAGCCTCGGCGCCATGAACTCGGAGAAATCGGCAGAACTGTTCGAGACGATCGGCGATCCCATCGCCGGCGCGCTGTGGAGCGGGGCGCCGTTCGAGAGCCGCATCTGGCGCTCGATCACCGATAACCGCAATCCGGGCTCACCGGCCTGGCTGCCGGAATTTCGCGACGGCCGCTTCGTGCGCTTCATGAACCAGAACGGGCCGACGGTGCCGCCCGATACGCCCTGGGGGCCGATGCGCGTGGTCTATCTGCAATATGCCAGTGATGCGATCACGTTCTTCGCCTATCGCGATGCCTATCAGGCCCCGGCCTGGATGGCGGCGCCGCGCGGGCCGGACGTATCACCGGAGCTCCGATGGTATCCCATCGTGACAATGCTGCAGCTCGCCCTCGACATGGCGGTCGCGACCCATACGCCGATGGGCTTTGGCCATGTCTACGCGCCCGAGCATTACGTCGATGGCTGGGTCGCGGTGACAGATGTCCGCGATTGGTCCGCCGAAGCACTTGCGCGGCTCAAGGAGCAGCTCGCGGCGAAAGCGCGGAAGACGGGCGTTGGCAATGCCGACGAGGATCCCGATCGCGGCGGCTAACCCCTACTCCGCCATCTCGACGGGCTGCGTCGTGGAGGGTCCGGCGAGCGGCCGCTCCTCCATCATGATCAGGCAGAGCGAGGCGGTGGTCATCAGCGCGGTGGCGGCGCCGAAGACGTAACGGAACGCGTGCCGCATGTCTTCGACCGGGATCGCCGGGATGCTGCCTGCGGCGTGATGCTCGCCGGCGAGCGGAATGTCGGCGCCGAGCGCGATCAGCAGGATCGCGGCAAAAGCGGCGACCGTGAACGAGGACATCAGCGAGCGGAAGAAGTTCATCGCGCCGGTGATGGTGCCGACCTGAGGCCGCGCCACCGAATTCTGCAACGAAACCACGCACACCGGGAAGGTCGTGCCGAGGCCGAGCGCAAACGCCGCCATCAGCGTCAGCAGGCCCCAGAGCGGCAGGGTGGTAACCGTGAGGCCGAGCGCGCAAATCGCAGCCCAGGACGTACCGACGATGGCGACGCGCTTGTAATGCTTGGCACGGGCCATGGTGCGGCCGGCGACGGCCGCGCCGACGGTCGAGACCGCCGCGAGCGGGATCAGTGCAAGGCCCGCCTCGCTGGCGCTGAGGTGGTAGACCGACTCGTAATAAAGCGGGAGCTGCACGGTGAGGCCCGTGATCGCACCGAGCCCGCAGCCGCCGGCCGTCAGCGCGAACGGCGCAACCTTTCCCGTCAGCAGCTTCAGCGGCAGGAACGGCTCGTCAGCGCGGCGCGCGTGCCAGACGAAGGTGACCGCGAGCGCAACGGCGCCGCCCACCATCGCAATCACGGTCGGCGAGAGCCACGGAAAACGCGTGCCGCCCCAGGTCAGCACCAGCATGAACACGACGGCGGAGGCCATCAGCAACACGCCGCCGAGCCAGTCGACCTTGCGCTTGCGGTGGAACACCGGAATCTTCTTCATCTTCGGCAGCAGCATCGCGATCGCTGCAGCGGCGAGCGGCAGATTGATCCAGAAGATCATCGACCAGTGCAGATGCTCGGCGAACACGCCGCCGATGACCGGGCCCAAGATGCCGCCGACCATCCACACACTGGAGAAATAAGCCTGGTACTGCCCGCGCTCGCGCGGCGAGACGACGTCGGAGATCACGGTCTGCACGACCGGCATGATGCCGCCGCCGCCAAGGCCCTGGAGCCCGCGCGCGAGAATCAGCATCGGCATGTTCGGTGCGATCGCGCACAGCACGGAGCCTGCGACGAACAGGCTGAGCGAGATGATGATCATGACGCGGCGGCCGTAGATGTCGCTCAGCGTGCCGAACACCGGCGCCACCGCGGTCGAGGCGAGCAGATAGGCGGTGATGACCCAGGAGAGATTGGAGACGTCGTTGAACTGGCGGCCGATGGTCGGCAGCGCGGTCGCGACGATGGTCTGGTCCAGCGCTGCCAGGAACATCGTCAGCATCAGGCTGATCACGATGGTCCGGACCTCGTCCTGCGACAGCGGTGCCGGCGGCGCGAGCGAAGGAGCGTCATCGACGCTCAAGACCTCGCTCGGAAGGCGCGACAGCTCTTCGGCGATATCGTCGGGCAACGCCTGGATGTCGGCAGAACTGCTCTGCCGGTCGAACTTGTTCATCTCGATCGGAAGCCGTGAAGCGGCGCAATGCCGCGAAGGATTCGTTCTATGCAGCCAATGTAGAGAGGAAAGTTCTTCTCAGGCAGGCACCGCGGCGCATGGGTGCATCCCGCCGCCGGGTCATCCCGCAGACATGATAGAGCGTGCGGCGGATCAGTCCTTCGGACGTCGCTTCAGGCGTGCCCGTTTCGGCAGCAGCGCAGGCCATTGCACGATGTGATCCTCGAGCTCCTCGTCCGGGATCTCCTCCTCGCTGCCCTCGACCCGGCCGCGCACGGAGACGCCGGCTTCATGAACGGTGTTGGGATCGCCCGAGACCAGCGGATGCCACCAATAGAGGTCGCGCCCTTCCGCGACCAGCTTGTAGCCGCAGCTCGGCGGCAGCCAGTTCAGGGTGCGGACATTGGCCGGGGTCAGGCGGACACAGTCAGGAACCTTGTCGGAACGATTCGGGTAGTCCTTGCAGGCGCAGGTCCCGGCATCGAGCAGCTTGCAGCCGACATGGGTGAAATAGATCTCGCCGGTATCCTCCTCCTCGAGCTTGTTCAGGCAGCAGCGGCCGCAGCCGTCGCACAGGCTCTCCCATTCGGGCCCCGACATCTCTTCCAACGTCTTGGTTTTCCAGAAGAATCCTTCCTGGCCTGAAGGTCGTTTGGGAGCTGTGGTCATGCGCCTCAACAGGATTCGAAAGAGCTACGGCTGACGTCATCTAGGGCGAGCGGCCATGCGGCCGCAAGCAACGCCCGCGTGAGGCCCGTAATGAACCGGGGTCAATTAGGCCTGTTGTTCAAAATCGCGAGCCAGACCATTGGTTTATAGGCCCTGCTCGGCTAGAAGGAACAGCAAGTCCCCTCGGACGCGAACCGGGCGCCTTGGGTTTGCCGCAACACTCCCGCAAGACGTCTCGATGCCGCCCCGGCCGGGTGCTTGAACGCTGTCGAAGCGAGCCTCAAGGGTTCTAGGTGGTCCAGAACACACCATCCAACTGGAAGAGCCGCATCCGGAATTTCTTTCTGGACCTCGACGCGCGCATCGACTCCTCGCTGTTCTCCTCCGCCAAGGGCATTCGCGAGCTCTACGAGCGCTACTCGACCTTCATGGACCGCTTCTATGTCGGGCGGTGGAAGCGCTGGGTGTTCATCGAGCCGCTGTCGGAAGCCGCGACGCTGGGCCTTGGCGGCCTGGTCGTGATGCTCACCCTCGCCATCCCCGCCTTCCGCGAGACCGCGGACGAGGACTGGCTGAAGAAATCCGACCTCGCGGTGACGTTCCTCGACCGCTACGGCAATCCGATCGGCAGCCGCGGCATCAAGCATAACGACTCGATCCCGCTGGAAGATTTTCCGGACGTGCTGATCAAGGCGACGCTCGCCACCGAGGACCGCCGCTTCTACGAGCATTTCGGCATCGACATCGCCGGCACCGCGCGCGCGCTCGTCACCAACGCCCAGGCCGGCGGCGTCCGCCAGGGCGGCTCCTCGATCACCCAGCAGCTCGCGAAAAACCTGTTCCTGAGCAACGAGCGCACCATCGAGCGCAAGGTCAACGAGGCCTTCCTCGCGATCTGGTTGGAATGGCGCCTGACCAAGAACGAGATTCTCAAGCTCTATCTCGACCGCGCCTATATGGGCGGCGGCACCTTCGGCGTCGACGGCGCTGCGCATTTCTACTTCAACAAATCCGCGCGCGACGTGACGCTGGCGGAAGCTGCGATGCTCGCCGGCCTGTTCAAGGCGCCGACGAAATACGCACCGCACATCAACCTGCCCGCTGCGCGTGCCCGCGCCAACGTCGTGCTCGACAATCTGGTCGACGCCGGCTTCATGACCGAGGGCCAGGTGTTCGGCGCCCGCCGCAATCCCGCCTTCGCAGTCGACCGCCGCTACGAGGCCTCGCCGAACTATTATCTCGACTACGCCTTCGACGAGATGCGCAAGCTGGTCGACACCTTCCCGAAATCCTACACCGAGCGCGTCTTCGTCGTGCGCCTCGCGATCGACACCAACGTGCAGAAGGCAGCCGAAGACGCGATCGAGAACCAGTTGCGCCAGTTCGGCCGCGACTATCACGCGACCCAGGCCGCGACCGTCGTCTCCGATCTCGACGGCGGCGTCCGCGCCATGGTCGGCGGCCGCGACTACGGCGCCAGCCAGTTCAACCGCGCCACCGACGCCTATCGCCAGCCCGGCTCCTCGTTCAAGCCTTACGTCTACACCACGGCGCTGCTGAACGGGTTCACGCCGAACTCGATCGTCGTGGACGGCCCGGTCTGCATCGGCAATTGGTGTCCGCAGAACTATGGCCATTCCTATTCCGGCGCGGTGACGCTGACCCAGGCGATCACGCGCTCGATCAACGTCGTGCCGGTCAAGCTGTCGATCGCCATCGGCCAGAAGAACGAGCCCAAAGCGCAGAACCCGGCCAAGATCGGCCGTGCCAAGATCGTCGAGGTCGCGCGCCGCTTCGGCCTCAAGGCGCCGCTGCCCGACACGCCGTCGATGCCGATCGGCTCGGACGAAGTCACCGTGCTCGAGCACGCCGTCGCCTACGCGACCTTCCCCAACCGCGGCAAGTCGGTGACGCCTCACTCCGTGCTGGAGGTGCGCACCGGCGCCGGCGATCTGGTCTGGCGCTGGGACCGCGACGGTCCGAAGCCGAAGCAGGCGATCCCGGCGTCCGTTGCCTCCGACATGGCCGGCATGATGAGCCACGTCGTCAGCGAAGGCACCGCGCGCCGCGCTGCGCTGGACGGCATTCCGACCGCCGGCAAGACCGGCACGACGAACGCGTATCGCGACGCCTGGTTCGTCGGCTACACCGGCAATTTCACCTGCGCGGTCTGGTACGGCAATGACGACTATTCGCCGACCAACCGCATGACCGGTGGCTCGCTGCCGGCGCAGACCTGGCACGACATCATGGTCACGGCGCATCAGGGCGTCGAGGTCCGGGAGATTCCCGGCATCGGCATGGGCCAGAAGCTGCCGCCCGAGCGGGTCGCCAACGCACAGGCCAATGCTGCGCCGAAGGTGCTGGAGACCAAGCCCGGTCCGCCGCCCGTGCTGACCAAGCGCGGCGCCGACATCCTGGTGCGCGTCGAGAAGCTGCTCGACGACGCCGCCAGGACCGCGAACAAATCGACCGCCGACGACAGCAAGCAGGCCAAGCCGGCATCATCGACGAGCGCGCTCGCCTTCCCGCAGAACTATGCGGAAGAGAATGCGAACGCATCCGCCCCGCGCAAGAACTGACAAGATCCCGTGCGTCTGATCCTGGTCACATTGACGGCCCTTCTGCTCGCGAGCGTGGTCGGCGTCGGCGCGACCTGGATGACGACGACGCGCGGCACCGAGATCGGCGCGCTCACCATCGGCCCCTGGACCGCGCGCCCGCGCACCGGCACCGCCGACGTCGATCCCTATTCGCGCGCCACCATCGTGCGCAACGGCGAGCTGCCGATCGGCACCGGCGATGGCGTCGCCTTCACCGCGACCGCCG
>Ga0307510_10009940_pt1 | contig 11308 bp, 9 predicted proteins | sample 12_EM_MG_FD_207224 | JGI IMG/M metagenome (GOLD analysis project Ga0307510, IMG submission 207224) | Populus trichocarpa ectomycorrhiza microbial communities from riparian zone in the Pacific Northwest, United States - 12_EM | ecosystem: Host-associated > Plants > Roots > Unclassified | place... | reverse complement strand
ATGGTATCACTACTAGTTGTGCAGATAATAAAATATAGATTTGGTGTTCCAGTGGTTGCCATGCTGAGCCGCATCTACGTGATGAGCCGTTGCACGGTAAATTACGTTAGAGTAGCTCCGGTACTTGCAGGTTGACATTAAGTCACCGGGGTGAGGATCTTGGAGATCAATTTCTATCTCAGTTATGTCGTGCCTATTGGCTACTCAGTTGGCTCGCAGCACGCAGTAAGGGCAGAATTCTCTTTCAGCCTCAATACCAATATCCACGGGGGTCAAAACCACGCGGCCGAGAGTTGCAACTGATGTGCCCCTACCAATTTCCACATACTGGTAGCTAGTTCATGACCGCCAAAACTCTGACTACATTAATAGTCTAGGCTTTTGTGAAGTTGGAGGATATTATGGTACAATGTATCTCCACTAATGGGGGAAACAAGTTTCAAGCATGAATCATTCGTACTTTGGATGGCTTGCTTATCTTCTGTCCTCATCTTCATTTAACCTTACACCTCATTTAGTCTTGTTCTCTCTCTACCCTGGTAGCTTGGACATTTCCCTTCCCTATCATACAATTCCGATTCCCTTGGCTCCAATATTTTCGGATACTTTCAAATGGGCCAAGCAGAGCTATGCTAATGTAAAGAGATGAGGATAAGTAAAACTTAAATCTCACGTCCTAATCCTTCCATAGGTCACCATACCAATCTCTGTATTCCCTCCATGACCCTATTTTGTGCGCTCCCATAATAACAAGGAAAACATGTTGAAATCTCCTGTTGAACAACCTCCGTTATCCGAACCTTCTAACTTACATAACTCCCAAGTGATTGTTTCCATCCCACAATAATGACAGTCACATCCGTCTAACAGATTTACCCCCACTACCTTTATCCGTTCGCCATCGCACAATAAGCATTACACAACCCCAATTTATCTCTTATTCTGCTCAGTAGTTCTCGCCCTTGATATATTTTCAATACCCGCAAGATTGCCTTGATATTTAAGGAAACTAGTAGAAACTACAATACATCTATTAGCCGATAATATAGGGTAGTTTTCTCAGCAGAATTTCCCCTGGTCACATTTCCGATAAATTTTCGGGAATCGTTTCTAGATTGTCTACCTCAAGACTCACCCTCGCTGGGGCGTACAGATAAATTTACCATTCGCTTAGTAAAACGCTTTCCGATCTCAGGCCGGCTATGGCGCTTTCCGGTCACGAATATTCTAGCGCACAAAGACTTGCTGAGAATTTGGTCCCGCGAGTCAAGGAGGCTAAATCGTTGGACCGCAGTACCTTCGTCAATAGCATCAATGGACATAAATGTGCGCCATGAGGAGGTTATGACCTGTAGCATCCTCACCACCTTGGCGAGTTGTGGTCCGCATCCACCAAGGACCGTTTTCTGGTCTTGAAGGGCTCGCAAAAATGGTCCTCTCCATTCCAAAAATCGATGTTTCGGCAATAAGCCTAACCTACTCTCCGCACACTCCTCCTTCCCGGCTGTAAAGTAAAAGGAAAGGCGCTTAATGATGATGCCTTGTCCTCTTGTCTGATTGCATAGCTTGTCTACTACAATTGAGCTGTCGCTGCTGCTTGCTAGCACGAGTGCGAACACCCCCCCCCCCCGCCAGTCCGTCTGGCTTACCTAATAAATGTCTTACTAACCCCCGGATCCCCATAGCAAAATAGAATAGTTCCATTGTTTCATCTTCCCCACCAAATTCGCCTCATATTCTTAATCCCTCAGCCTCAGCTTGCCCAATCCGTTCCCGCGCCTTGTTAGTGCGGCGCTGCTGAATTCCCCAATGCCATGGCTTCGGCTCCAGCGGCGATAGCCAGGCTTGGGGACGAGACCATCAATAACATTATATCTACTCAACACATTAAAAGAGTTCGTATGATCAGAGAAGCTGGTATTATCACTTGTGGTATATCAAGACATCCCCCGGTCTTTGCTGCCCAAACCACCGGAGAACAGTTGTTAGGTAAGGTGGATTGGTGATAATGTTATCCCGGGAGGCTGAAGAAAGGTGCGGTCTTGGCGGTGAAAGCAAGGTCTTTGATCTGAATGCAACGCTGCAGGCAAAACCATTTACTTCCCTGAATAATGTCCAATCAAACCCCCGGAGATGCGAGACTTGTACTACTACTGCCTCTATTCTACAATTATTATTTTTGAATATTAAAACCAGCTTGATTTCTGTGTTGTCGTTCCATCCCTGAGGGTTTCAGACACCCACTTTTGCCCAGCCAAGTCATCGTACCAGGGGGTGAGTAAGTGGGGGGTTTGAACGGCCAGAATTTGGTGAGCGGAACCAGAGAAACCCTTTTTTTTGGCAGTGGAAAAAAGTATGACGCAAAAAAAGTTAGACCAGGAACCCCACAAAGTTCTGCTCCCTCATTAGCGAAGTGACCCAGGAGCCAATGAAAACAGTTTCGCAGCATTTACCCTTAACCCCCGAGTCATACCGGTTCCGCGCGAAAACCCCCAAGCATGATACCGCCTCGGGAGTAGAAGAAGCGTAGCTATATCTAAAATATACCGTGGTTCGGTACCCAAGGTGGCCAGCACTGCAAAGCAATTTCTCCCTGGAAGCAACCAACACTATCGGCAAAGATAAGATAGCAGGCGTCAAGTTAAGATATACTATACCCATACTAATCTTCCCAGCAGTGAAGATTCTATTGCATGCCCAAACACAATCAAGACCGGGTCCCGGCCAAGGAAGGCGCCGGGCAGCCGAGCCCACTGACAACCACTTACGATAAGGGCCTTTTCCAACGGATTTACCCCACCTCGAGTATATTAGCCACAAGAATGATATTAGTTTCACAGCCTTCGGGTGGCTTGGTCAGACACTTTTTCCGTGCAATATAAGTGGCTGGATGTGTGTTGCTGCTGTAACTTCAAGAGACCTCGGCTTCCTTAACCCTACCCCGCTTTTCTCTCGCCTATCCTCCAGGAACATCCTCCAACCTTTCTCAGAAATTATTCCTCTACAAGAGAGCAAAAAATAACGCCCCCAAGATGTCTCGAATTACCCTTAATGATAGTACCAACTGCCTCAATACTACGAACTCTAATAATGTGTCGAACTACTATGCAGTCTCCGATGATCGACCTCAACTCCTAACCTGGCTGTCGTCGCTGGAGCCCAGCTTACGGCATTGCGACATTCGAGAGCACCGTATAAGCGGTATCGGGGAGTGGCTCACACAAACCGAGGAATTCAAAAGATGGTGCGGATTTTGTGAAGAAGGTGAAGGTGGTAAAGCGGTTCTGCTTTGTTATGGAGGTCCAGGAGTCGGTAAGACATTTATCAGGTAACAAGCGTTATTCACCAAGGAGCGAAGAAGGCGGGTTCGTGCTAACAATCCGTGATGGCAGTTCGCTGATAGTGGACCGGCTGTGCGATCATGCTGGAGGACAAAACACGGCCGTTTCATGTTTTTACTTCGACTTCGCGGCGCGAAAAGAACAGTCTGCGACCAAAATTTTGGGCTCCTTGGTGAAACAAATGGTTAGCGGAATGGAAAAAATTCCCGAAGAAATATCGAGGGCCTTTCAAGAACAGAAAAGGACCGTTGGTGGGCGCAAACCTCAACTGGTCGATCTTGTGGGAATGCTGCAGGCCATCGCGTCCTCACGGCCAACATTCATGTGTATTGACGCCCTCGACGAATGCGCCGGAGTGGAACGACTCAAGCTGCTTGATTCGCTGAAAGAGGTCCTCGAGCAATCACCGGGAATCCGAATATTTGTAACTGGAAGACCCCATATTCGTGCTGAGATTGAAAGCCGTCTTGCTGGAAAAGTGATTGGTGTTCCTGTGAGTCCTACCAGAGGCGACATCAAGATGTACCTTAAGGTTAGACTAGGCCTCGACGAGACACCGGATGCCATGGATGAGAGTCTCAAGGCAGAAATTCTGGAGAAGGTTCCCGAAGATATGTCAGATATGTCTGTAGGACCAAGAATGCTCCAGATCGCACTCTAGATTGACAGCTAATAAATATTTTTAGGTTTCTATTGGTTCACCTAAATACCGAAGCGATCCTGCAAGAACCAACAATATCTCGGAGACGAAAAATACTCGGGAAAATGAGGGGTGGATTGGGATTGGGGGATGCCTACAGTGCGACGATTCGACGGATTAAGGCGCAGGGCGGGAATAAATCGAGCCTGGGAATGGAGGCTTTGATGTGGATCAGTCATGCGGAACGGCCGTTGATGGCGGATGAGCTCTGCCAGGCCCTCGCCGTCGAGCTAGGCTCCACAGATTTCGATGAGGACAACGTCCCTTCGATGTCGACATTGGTGGGCTGCTGCCAGGGGCTGATTCGTGTGGACAAGGACGCATCAACTGTGCGACTGATCCACTTTACTCTACAAGAGTATCTCTCCACTTCCTCGGATATTTTCAGTAAACCCCACTCGAAAATGACCGAGATCTGCTTAACCTATCTAAATTCCGAGCAGGTAAAGGCCATTCCAGCAGATGGTTCTCACAACCTCCGAAACACGCCCTTTTTAAAATATTGCTCACTATACTGGGGAGTCCATGCGAACTGGGAACTCTCGGGCAACGCAAAATCACTTGCGCTGCAGCTGCTCCAGCAATGCGAAGGCCACATATCCACCCAATTGCTTCTGCGAAAAACATGCTTTTGGCATGATGAGTGTGTGGGTATACGTTCTCCGTTCACTGGGCTACACTACGCATCACTTCTCGGAGTTATCGAGGTTGTGGCCGCTCTGATAGACATGGGGTGTTATGATACCGACGCAGGAGATTTGAAGGGGTACACACCACTTGCATTGGCGGCTTGGGAAGGCCATGAGGAAGTGGTGAAAATTCTTCTTGACTGTGGAGATGCCAACCCAAACAAGCCAAATGATGTCGGCGAGACACCCCTCTCCATTGCCGCCTCGTGGGGGTACGAGGCAGTGGTCAAAATACTACTCGGGCGGCAAGAGGTCAACCCTGACACGACAGATGGGCTCGGCCGGGCACCGCTTGGGCATGCTGCTGACTCTGGGCATGCGGGCATCGTGAGCATACTGCTCGGACGGGAAGAGGTCAACCCCCACCGGCTAGATAGGACTGGCAGAACACCGCTCGCTCTAGCGGCTCGGAGTGGACATAAGGAAGTAGTAAAAATACTCATGGGGTATGAAGGGGCCGACCTCGACAAGCCAGATACATGGGACACAGCACTACTCTGGCAGGCGGCTGTGAGTGGAGATGAGGGAGCGGCAAAAATACTACTCGAGCGTGAAGAGGTCGACCCCGACAAGCCTGATGATGACGGCGTGACACTGCTCTCCTATGCCGCATACAATGGGCATGAGGGTGTGGTTAAAATGCTCCTCAGGTGTAATGAGGTCAACCCCGACAAGCCAGATGGGCGGGGCCGGACACCGCTCTCGTATGCTGTAGTGTATGGGCATGAGGAAGTCGTGAAAATACTACTCGAGCGCGAAGAGGTAAACCCCGATGAGCCAGATGATCGCGGCCGAACACCGCTCTCGTATGCTGCTTGGTGTGGAAAGGTGGAAGTAGTCAAATTGCTACTCGAACGAGAGGATGTCACGCCCGACAAGCCAGGCCACCAGGGAAATACACCCCTCTCATACGCTTCTCAGCATGGATGGGTGGGAGTGGTCAAATTGCTACTCGAAAGAGAAGATGTCACGCCCGACAAACCAGATAACAGTGGCAAAACACCGCTCATGCACGCAGCTGGCGAAGGCTATCAGGATGTGGTAGCACTGCTACAGCGTCACGGCGAAACGGTAACCTCCAGAGTGGCCTGAGGTCTATGAGATCCCACCTCGTGGAAATTACCCCCATTCCTCCCCTTTCGGAGAATATTCTTCATGGAAACTGCCAGTAGTTATTCTCCTTCGCAGGCAGTGGCAATCTCATAAGGTGATGATGCACATATATAACTTTATCATCACCCAAGTGTGAAACCTCCCGTCTAACTCAGTCGTGTGGCAATTTATGGATTTATGTTCTCAAAGCACAGTCGAGTCTAGTTGGTAGGGTAAAAAGTTCTATTATGACAGGAAGGTTCGGTTCATAGCTTTCGGTTTTTATATTATCGTCTTTGTTTCCCTCCAACTGGAAAGTCTTCACCGTGCTTTCTTTAGATTCTCATACGGTTTTTTCTCTTTTTTCTCTTCTCTCTGCCCACCCTTTAGCCTAAGTACAGTAGGAAATAAAGTATATATGGATTTTTTTGATTTCCTTTCAGGCCGAGGAACGGCGGTATAATATAATAAGAGTTCTTGAGGCAATTCCCAACAATAACGGCCGTACCTAAATTTATCACGATGCCTAGTTACCATAAATAGATCGGCGGGAAAGGGCAACCGGGCTTGCCACCCTGGCGACCCAGCCCGGCCCAATCTGCCCGGGCCCAGTTGCGAGGCTTGGTGAGTCCTACAATCCTCTAGCTTTGGGCCGACCCATAATCAGCATTGATCTAGCCTAAGCATGTGCCAGATGGGAGTACTCATGAGATATCACTCGGCTGAGACGACTACAGTTAGGGGACAAAATTGAAGCTATAGGCCTGGTCTGGCCTTTAAAGGCAATAGGGCCTCACTTGCCCGCACTACTCCGGCATTAATTCTAATTTGCACTAAAGTTTATCCTAACATGACGCCTTACAATTTCGGAGCCATGGCTAAGATGCGAGTCAAGGTCACAAGATGAAGGCCGCAGTGAAAGCTTACTCAGCCGAGGTTAAGCGGAAACCGAAGACACCCCCCCCCAACTCCCCCACCCTGAAAAACCCCATATGCTACGCGAGAACAAACTACTAGGTGGTTTGTTCTGATTCTTTTACTGCTAAAATAATATTTCATATTTGATCCTTCACTTTTTTCCACCATCGCAATACCACTATCTGCCTTTTGCTAAATACTCGCCGGATCCACAGACTGTCTCAGTATTCTGCAATAACCAAAACTTGTGTCTAGTGACTGTATCATACAATACGGAACTAGAAAGAAAAGAAAAGTGAGAAAAAAAACTTCTGTATTTCCCGTCCAATTCGCCTGCATAATATGGAACCATTGGGGGCGCTGGGCCTGCGGGCCTTCTCCCCCGTGTGAGCCGATCCCTACTACTTGACCTAGCCCCTCGGTGATGCTTCTGTCGTTTGTACCGGCAGTCTTTTTAGTCTCTGAATACCGACCAAGATTCAGGGTATGTTCTCCCGGCGGCTTCTCGACCGGAATGTTTCATGCTACCAGATCGATCGCGAGATAAATAGAGGTGATAGGGGACGCGAAGGGCATTTCTTCTAGGCCCGCCTCCCCCGCCCTGCGTACTGACGTCTATAATGGTGCTCCGCATTGCGAATTTAGCTAAGGCCACTGCCGGGCCAGCCCAATTTTTCGAAATTTTACGGTACACAGCACCACTCCCACATTCCACTGGGCGCATTCGCCAAATATGATCGCGCCGGTAGATTGGCGTTGGGCAACAGGAGTGGGTGGTTATCCAGTCGGCGGCTGGGAGGGAGGTGTGGGGGTACTTGTAGAATAACGTCATTCCCGGGGATGTGGCTCATCACCGGGACCCGGCTCACCCATAGCAACCATGAGAAAATCAAATCTACTTTTAATTATCTCAACAAATAAATGAGATACTACCCTGAGAATCAAGCTACAGGTACTTTGAAATATAGAGAATCTGAAAATACAGTTTTTATTTCTTGGTGATAAATTGTTATTCCAGTATTGTGGTTTAAAGATTGCCTATTTCATAAATAAATTGCAGTTTTTCATAAGCTTAAAGAAATTGAAAAGCCTGGCAGAATTACATAATAAAATGGATGAAAGGATAGTATAAGTCTTAGATATTCAGAATAACCAGATTTTAATTTTCTTTATAATTATTTTGGAAAGCAATGGCAGTTAAAAAAGAGGGATAAAATATGTCCAAATTACATACAAATTGGATCAATTTTACCATATAATATCTACATAAGTAGTTGGCCTATGAACTCATTATCCTGAAATAACCTTCATGATGACCTTTGAAGTTAGTATATGAATATTGAAGTCAGATAAATATATCCTTCTATATTTCATACATGTTTTTAAAGATAATTGCTATATAACTCATACTTGGTATGTTAATCATCCACTTGTTGAAATCAAATCATTAAGCTAACTTCATGTCAATTACAAATGAGATCACGTTTAGTAGACTAGAGTAGACAGTCTGGAGTGTAGTTTAAAGTGTATATTAATTATAATGCATGGTAGAAAGTGAATTATTGATTTGTAACTAAAGGCAATTAATATAGAATCTAATCAACAGCCATTATGGAACCTGGCCCCACAGAGTGCACCTGGACTCCCAAGAACATTTATGCCAATTTAATAACTGCTTCTTAGTTTGAATAAGTTATTATCACAACATAAAGATACAATACACATTTATTGCAACTTTTGATAGTTTGATAATAATCAGTGTACAAAGTATGTAAAACTTTTTTATTTACGTTCAAAATTTATATACTACCTTAGGATATGATAGTAAAAGGAATTCCAAAATAGTAAGTTCATAGGCCAACTACCTATGTAGATATTATATGGTAAAATTGATCCAATTTGTATGTAATTTGGACATATTTTCTCCCTCTTTTTTAACTGCCATTGCTTTCCAAAATCATTATGAAGAAAATTAAAATCTGGTTATTCTGAATATCTAAGACTTATACTATCCTTTCATTCATTTTATTATGTAATTCTGCCAGGCTTTTCAATTTTTTTAAGCTTATGAAAAACTGCAATTTATTTATGAAATAGGCAATCTTTAAACCACAATATTGGAATAACAATTTATCACCAAGAAATAGGAACTGGATTTTCAGATTCTCTATATTTCAAAGTACCTGTAGCTTGATTCTCAGGGTAGTATCTCATTGATTTGTTGAGATAATTAGAAGTAGATTTGATTTTCTCATGGTTGCTATGGGTGAGCCGGATCCCGGTGATGAGCCACATCCCCGGGAATGACGTTACTCGGGCGCTCTTTCAGCCTCAATATTTGGTTTGTGTTACGGGTATCGTACTGTTCTTCATGTGTGTTTAGCGGCTACACGTATCGGCGAGCATCTTCTCGGCTATTTTACATGCTGCTCGGCATGCTCTCATACTTCTATTATTGTTCGGGCAGCTTCCAGGAACGCAGTTGTTTATGTCTTCGGAGATCCGTTTTAGTTTTAGGTGTGTGTTTGGGCTTTTCGGGAAAGCTTTTCGAATGCAGGAATGCCCGTGAGTTTTGCAGTGAAACGGGTGGGAAAGCTGTGACAAAGTGGGAGCGCTGTAAGGCCAGCGTGGAAGAGCTGGAAAGCGCGGAGGCTGTGGGCCATGAGAGTTTAGTTTCCTTGGTTAGCTCGGGAGGGTAAACAAGGGAAAGGGGAGATCACACCTTACATGGACGAGTAGGGGCATGAGTAGTGGCTCATTGTGCGATAGGATGTCTTTGTGGTTGATATGTACTCCCGTCTGTCGTTAGTTAATTGTTGAGAAAAAGTTGTTGAATGAAGTGAACTTCCCCGGTCTAGAGTGCCCGATCGTTTTTGGTTCGAGAACTCCTGGTGTTTCATAGCCGCCGTTTCGTTTCGTTATTAAGGTAACGTATTCCATGGCATAGCGAGCCATCTGTAAGTTTAGGCAATGTGATTGGCTGAACCTCAATCCGGATCTAAATAGTGGCTGGTATTTGGGGGGATGGCTCGCCATGCCGGGCGCTCGCTATGGTGTGGAATACGGTACCCTTAATCTATATATAAACTCTTGGTGATGACTCAGCATCACCAAAGCTTCAGTCTCCCCGTAGTGGCGGTGGGAGCCAGAAGCCGCAACACCCTCGACCAAAGAGAGAACGGAAGTAACTATCGCTTGTGATCGGTTTTTGTCCTAATTGCCCTTACCTCCTCCTCTGGCAGGCGGCCGGAGTCCCAACTAATATACCTATTTTTTACTTTTTTTAGTCGCTTGCTAGCTTTCTTTCCTCTTGTGGCACACTCCCCCCCTAGTAAATATCATAGTTACAATAGCTGAGGGCGGCCGACTAATGTTCCAAGGGGTGAGGGGGGTTTACCTGAATATCAACATCGGAATCGGAAACCCCTCTTCCGCTTGGATAAGTGGATTTCCCTAACGATTTGGAGGTTTTTAGAGCGTCTGTATTGCTTAGAGGGGTAAATTGTTTTGTGCGACCAAGATGGAGAGAAGCGACCCCACCAAGATTGCGGCTCTGCCAGACAATCCTCGTCACTTATCCCTCCCTCAACCACGGGTTTTAGCGCCGCATTTGATACACCTAATCTATCAAAAAGGGTCAACATACAGCATTCCATAAATAAGAGAACAACGTCCCGCAATTACCTATCTATCACCGTAGATGCATGCAAGCAGCCGATAACTGATATGATAAATTGCGGAATGAACTAAGTTAGGTTCCCGGTTAGCAAACGTGTGTGATTAAGAGAGTTTTTTTGTGTTCAAGAATGAGTTTGGCGCGGGGTGGTATTTCGCGAGCTCAAGCTCGAACGAGGCTGGGGCTCGGCCGCCCGGGACGGGGGGCATCCGGTGAACGACCAGCGCTTTCAGGCCAGCTCGCTTGTTGGTAAACACTACTTTCGGTAGGGGTTTCGCTAGTGACGGATTTGCCATTCCTCAGGGTGTATGGGTATGATGCGCGATCGCGAATACGATGACCTATTATACTTTAGTCCTCTCCTATCGTACGTGCACTGTGTCTGGCGGTGTCACACCGGCCGGGAAACAAGATCCCCAAGGTGCCTTTATAGAACATATAATATAAGTGTGAGAAAAAGTCCCCTTGTAATTGAACACTCTAGGTACAAATTTTCTGTAGTGCCTCAAGTTAAGTTAGTTGTGGTCTTAGTCGCGCAGTTTTTCATATGCTCATGAGAGCTTATGGTGGACTAAGCGATCAAAGGCGCAAGGTTTTTTTTAAGTGGGCTTAAGCGACCCCCGGCGGCCCGGGAAGAATATCGGTATGAGATAGGTGTCTTGAGGTGGGATATTAGGTAGGGATCATGGGAGGATTGCTTGTGTCCCCTTTGTTCGGAACATCGGAAGAGCTCCTCTGATATTGAACAGGGAAGCCTAATATATTTCATGGGTAGGGGACAATTAGCCGGGGTCGACAGGGATATTTTGTCTTATACAGCCTCCGGTCGAAAAAATCGGGAAATGTGGAAATTAAAAGTCAGAAACACGGTTGCTCGATTGGCTCGAGCACA
>Ga0307510_10009938_pt1 | contig 11309 bp, 10 predicted proteins | sample 12_EM_MG_FD_207224 | JGI IMG/M metagenome (GOLD analysis project Ga0307510, IMG submission 207224) | Populus trichocarpa ectomycorrhiza microbial communities from riparian zone in the Pacific Northwest, United States - 12_EM | ecosystem: Host-associated > Plants > Roots > Unclassified | place... | reverse complement strand
ATATGTGGATGGACTTCATAAATTCCTCTCAAAGTAAATTATAGGCGTTAAAGCAGCTGGACCACTTCACTGTGTTAGAAAACATAGACTATGGGGTTGTTTTTGAAAGTAGATCCTAGGTGCAAATGGTGTTATCCTATGGGCACTTAACCATGTGCTGATATTTTATTGGAGGCATTGCTGATATTGATGGTTGGGGAAACAATTGCAACATTGATATCTAGTGAAATTAAATGTTTCTTTTTTCAGTTTCCCACTTATAATGAAAGGAGATTAGTATTAGCAAAATATTTACGCATCAGCAAAAAAAGAAAAAGAAAAAAAGAAAAAAATACCAAGATGTTTGGGAAACAACAATGGAAACATGTTCTGGGATCTGTATTTTCTGACTACATCTATGATATGTCTTGCCTTATGGTAAAATGCATGTTAGGGGAGATTACTTATTATATGGCCTCTTGGCTCTTATTGAACTAGAAGCTTTTTGTATTGCAAACAGACTGCTATTTTTTTCTCCAAAAACATTTTAGCCTGCTAGCTTTATAAACAGTATAATGTGGTTCTCTACTTCCTAAATATTGCTTGATTTTTTCTTCTGCAGTGAGGATGAAATTGAAGACATTCAAAAGGTATTACCTCTTATTCAGGTTTATCCATTTATTATATGTGATGATTTTGTTCCTCATGTATCTAATTTTTTTGCTAGGAAATTTCTGTTTTGCGACAATGTCGTTCTCCATACATCACAGAGTACTATGGATCCTATCTTCACCAGACGAAACTATGGATAATTATGGAGTACATGGCTGGTGGATCTGTTGCTGACCTAGTAGGTTACTTCACTTGTTTTGTTTCTTTGTTTCATGAAATTAGTAATTTTGTTTGCGAAAGATTCCTAATAATGGTTATTTGCAATGTTGATGCAGTAATTGTCAATTATTGTTTATTTATAATTGAACCAGATAATTTTCTAGATAATGATTATTCTCTGAAAAGCTAATACATATTTTTATTTCTGCAGCTGCAGTCAGGTCCTCCACTGGATGAAATGTCAATTGCTTGTATTTTACGGGACTTGCTGCATGCTATTGAATATTTACATAATGAAGGAAAAATTCACAGAGATATTAAAGGTTTTGCAAATTTTTTTATTTTTTTTAATCTGCTTTTAATTTCTGTCCTTCCTGTTATTAATTTTTTTTTTACCTCAATGCTTGCTTGAATTGCTTGTCCACTGACATCCTGCCCACTAAATTTTGGCAGCTGCAAACATATTGTTGAGCGAGAATGGTGATGTTAAGGTATTTCCTTTTGTCTTGAATAGGCTTATAAGGCCCCCTTGATTATCTGTAGAGTGGCGAATTAGAAGATATGTAAATGTAGTAGGTTTACCATTTTTTTATTTGAGAAAGTGGTGGAGTTATGTGCTCACTTTTAGTATTCCAAGTTACTATGGTGACCTTGTGACAGGTTGCAGATTTTGGCGTTTCTGCACAGTTAACAGGAACAGTATCGAGGAGAAAGGTACTACAACTTATTCAGCTAAGCTTTGTTCTACAACCAGTAAAGAGTGTATCACATAGTGGAATATGCCTTGTGGATTTTTTGTTTATCATTTATTGTTAGGTCTACTGTTTTAGGACCTATTCCTTGCTAAACTTGTATTATGACGTTTGCTTTTTTTTTTTGTTAAACTATTATGAAGGAGTAGCAGATAATTGCTACAGCAAAATAGCATATCAGCAGAAACTATTGTGGGAACTCATAGAAAATGATATTAGATCTTAATTCAATTGTTAAATTAAAACAATTGAAATCTTTGTTCAATTCATTGAAAACTAAAAATAAAGAAAATAATTGAATGAATTCTCTAATTGAATTTTTTTTAAAAAAATTTATTGCCTTTTGTAGTGGCCTTTTATTTTGGATGAAGGGAGTAACTATTTAGTAGATGGAGACAGCACCATTATTTCCTGTTTGAATGAGTGGTGTGGTTCCCCTTCTAATTATTATTCCTAGTTGGCTTATCTGCACTGGTCATTTTTGGGCCACAGGCCCCCCTGTTTACCGTCCTTTTGTTTTCCAAGTTTTGTAATTCAAGTTGGTAGCATTTGTTGGATTACTGGAATTCATCTTCATTAGATATTTTGTCATTTAACCATTTCTTTCTTCCGATTTGCAATTCAAGTTGGTAGCTTTCTTTGGATGACCAGAACTCATCATCTTCTGATAATTATCATTTAAACATTTCTTGCTTTGTTCTGGCATTCAATTTTGAGTGAAAAATCTGTTCAGCAATATGCTAATTTGGTTAACAAATACAGACTTTTGTAGGAACACCATTCTGGATGGCTCCAGAGGTGATTCAGAATTCAGAAGGATATAATGTGAAGGTATCTTTGAAACAGTTCTTAGCTTTTCTTTTGGGTTTTCTGATTTGTTTTGCTAGAGCTGTACTTCACTCCTCTCTCCCTCCCTCCATATCAACGTTTGAGTGTGGTCATGCTAAAGCCCTTGCTTGATGCAGGCAGATATTTGGTCTCTAGGGATAACTGCTATTGAGATGGCAAAAGGGGAACCTCCACTTGCTGATCTTCATCCTATGAGGGTTCTCTTTATCATACCTCGAGAAAATCCACCACAGGTTCTCTCTGCATTCTTTAATGTCAAACTGATTAGTGGCTTTACAATCGTAGAATGATGAAATATGTATTTAACATATGGAAGTACCATTCAACATTTGTTTCTTGTGCAGCTGGATGAACACTTTTCTCGTCCTATGAAAGAGTTCGTCTCGTTCTGTTTAAAGAAAGTTCCTGCCGAGGCTAGTATTTATTTCCTCTGTATTATTTATTTCCTGTTTCCTTGTGAGTATTGGAGATATGATGGGTTTCCTATGAATTGGGTGTTCTTGAGTAATTGCAAGTGGACGAATCAATTTAGGGCTTGGTTAAACTCAAGTCCAACTTTTCAATGAAATTTCATGACATGCTTGTTGCTTCCCTTATCATGATACTACCATGCATGCATGCTTGCACTCCCGAACACACACATTGAGAGAGGGTGCAACATGTTCTCTTTGAACTGTCAAAGATTGATCTTTAGGAACAAATAAGAAAATGAGGAGCCATTTATTTCTTCCCTGTTTGTGTGTTTCTTTGCCAGAGGTGCCCCATTTATAAATTAGAAAAAGCTTTATCAGTGTAGCATGTCAGATGGTATAAACAAATGTAGTAACAATATGATAATGATAAATAAACATATCCCTGCACCCTTGCAGAACCTCTGATACTAGTCCCCATATCCATTGTCTTGGAAATATGAAAAGTTGGAGTTTGGATTTGAACTTGATTTGGATTATTATTCTGAGTTCATCTACTGGATTATTATTCTTGGTTTTCATGGCTGTTGCTGCTGTATGGCAGCTCCTTTTCGTTTTGGTGGTTACACTATACCAGTGCAACGGTTCTCATATTTCTTTTTCATGTCTGATGATTGGGAGAAGGATTTTGACCATGTTAAATGTTGAAGTGGATCCTGTTTTTAAGCTCTTTACACAACCAAAGCCTTTTAGGGGTAGAATTTCATCTGTCAATCAATAAGTTAGGTGAATGATGCAGGATATGAACTATTTCAAAAGCGAATGGGACAGTATGATTTTTATTTAGCTTTAATCAATACAATTTTCTCAAATTAACATTCAACCTGCAGTAGACGGGTTTCATAGGTGTTGAGTATCCTGGGTGCCAGGAACTAGTTTGACTGAAATGGTTACAAGAATGCTTATGACCAATTCAATTAATACCTACCACAGATTCTTGTACTGAAACTGTGTTGTCTGGTAAGTTTAGCTTATATGCCATATGGGATATTTGGGTGGAAAATTATGGGGTTGTGCAGCCCTACCATTTAGAATTTAGCAAAAGTTTGGTGGTGCATGATTTGTTTTTGGATAAATCATAGTTCGACCTGTCTTATGACAAGATTTTCTTAGACTCATATTTTACCTGGATTTGTTTGCGGATCTGCACATAAGAATCCTTCTTCCATGATGTCACATCTTCGAAAGGAATGTGAACTGACAAGAAAGTAGAACTTTTTACCAAGCACTTTCTACTTTTTTGTGTGAAACCTTGCATTCTGACACATTGGTGAAGCGTGTAAGAGCACTGATGGTTGCTTTTTGTTTGGTTTCCTTGCACTCAAATTCCTTGAGACTTGCAAGGATTGGTTACTTGCTTTGAGCGGCAGCCCAGCCCAATGAGATGGGTTTTGCTTTCCTAAATTTATTAGCTTAAAAATTTTACTCAATACACTAACAATACATCAATTTTTCAAAGCAATCTGATGCAATGTTGTGATTAAGATTCTTGTCTTTCAATTTTTATCTGAAGGACATTTTAAGCTGATACATCACTTGATGTAATATGAAGTTTAGGGGCTGTTTGAAAACAGAGCAATACACCAATTTTCTAGAAAAACCAGAGTTAGAAAACTGAAACTTCCTTTTCAATATAATATTTTTTCATTTAATTTTTTTTCAGTTTTCCAAATTTGTATTGAGTTTGAAAAGATTTTAGAGGTCCTCCATAGTTTTCCTTTATAATTTTTTCCACTTTTTTTCAAATGATGAAAAAACATGAACAATGCAATTTTTTTCTTTTATATATAAGCACTTTTTTGCCATATAAAATATTAAAATTATTTTTTTTTCATATTTTCACATTTAGTTAGTGCCATAAATTTATTTTTTATTAAAAATCTAATTTAAAGTTTGCTTTGGGTTAACAATATAACTTTTTTATGATAATTTTTAATTTGAATGAAAGCAAATTAATATTTTATAATTAGATTATCATGAATATAAAATATTATGATGACTATTATAAATTATGGTTTTGATTTTTTATGAAAAATAGTTGTAATCTTAATGTATTTCTTATTTTTTTTAGTGGAAAAATTCCTTTTTGTTCTCAGCAAATGATCGTGTTTTTCAATTTTTCATTGGAAAAGAAAAACTGGAAAATAAAAAGAAAACTGGAAATGGAAAAAGAAAATAATTTTCTATTAGTGAACGAACCCTTATTTTCTCTTGCTGTTTTCTTTAATTTATCAATGTTTCTGAATGTTCTGATACTTGTTAGTTGAAATGGGTGCTGTGTATTTAATATCCATGTTGTTGGCTTAACCATTTTTTGATTTTTACTTTTTAATTTTCCATGTATTAAATTTCAGAGGCCAACTGCTAAGGAACTTCTAAGGCATCGGTTTATTAGAAATGCTAGAAAGAGCCCAAGGCTTTTGGAAAGAATAAGGTGCGATATTTTGCTTTTGTCCATTGCCTTAGGATGCTGCATTCCCACAAAAACAAATATGGTTGCTGAAGCTTTTTTCTTTTTACCTTCCTTTTCTCCTCTCTCTATTTTGTTTTATTTCCTTATGTCAGTATCAAGGATATAAGGTATCATAAGGTAGCTTGAAATGTGCTTAATTTTGTCTCGGGCATTATTTCCTGTAACAGTTCCTGGCGTGTATTTTTGTTAAACAAAATGCGAAACTGGATGCATCTTTGTTACATAAGCAAGCACAATATTTACATTCTTGTTGTCATCTTGATAGAGAGCGTCCAATGTACCAGATAAAGGATGCAGAAACCCCCAGAAATGGTCCAATAGGAATAGGGGAAGGTTTTGATACTGTGAAGGTTGTAAGAGACTTGAGGGCTGATGGAACTGTTCGAGCCAGGTGAATTTCATTTCTTTATTGTTTGTTGTCTGCAATATGTGTTATCTTATTCCAATGGACTGGTTTAATTTGCAGCGGTCAGGGAAAGCCCTTCAAAAATGCTGGATGGGACTTCAGCATTGGTGGATCACAGACTACAGGAACCATTAGAAGTGCTGCAAGACCACCTCAGGTTAGAGAAAAGAAAACAGATATTTCATACAATAAGGATACCCAAAGAAGAGCTTCAGAGAGTGGTAATCATTTGTTGTCTGCATCTGGAAATGCACTTCAGGAATCACTGGAATTATCCTATGGTAAAGATGCTAGGGATCCATATCATGATGATCATCAGGATAATTCCTATGATGATGTAAGTGCTCTCTTTTGAATTATGCATTATATCAAGAATGAAAACTTCACCTGTGTTGTGGGCTAAGAATAGAGACCAAGACAGTTTTCTAAAATACAAAAAAAAAAAAGTGATGAAATCAGCTGTACTAAATATTTAGATGTTAGCGGCTGCCATCAACATGCTTGGTAAAAGTTACATGCCTAATTACAAGCAATGGCATTCTCCTGGAATGTTTCCAACAGCGACTCACGCTAGAATTTTATAGAAGCAAACGCCTATATGCTATCCAGTTTTTTTCGAACCTGCTGCTCACTGGTTAGAAATTCAATAATGTGCTTAATTGATCGGAAATTATAGCAGAAACTGAATAAGCTGGAACTCTCTAGACCAAACTCTTAATATTGGCTGAAGTACTCAATTTCCAGGATGATTTGTCCGTGAGTGGATCAGGAACTGTTGTCATACGGACTCCTAAAGGATATCAGTCATCTGCCTTGTTTCGAGATCAAAACAATGCGGTATGACTTCTGTATTAAGTTGTGCAATACGTATTGCTTTCCCTGTGCAACCCATTTATTTTATCAGATTTTTATGTTGTGTAGTCTAGCAGCACATCGACTTCTTTTGAAGATGCTTCTACCAGTGGAACAGTTGTTTTCCGTGGCCAACATGATGAATCTGATTCTCCTCGGACTCATAAATCCAGATTAGGAATGCAAGAGAGAACTTCAAGTTCCTCACTGGAGGACAGTGCTCTAAATCTTGCCGAGGTTACTTCTGTGTATATTGTTAATGCTAATTTCATTAGGCAGCTTGTAAATATGACCATTAATCATCAGATCCTTTTGAATAAGTCTTGAATTGTTATTTAGTGCTTCTCAACTGTACTCATTCCTGAAGCAATGTTAGAACTTGTGTTCCATCTTGCTTGTATTTTTTATTGTTTTATTTTCTCATCTAAAGTTGGATTGTCTGCCCCAACCAATCCTGAAGATTTGGTCTCTGGATCTTCCTAAAGCTTTTGCTCAAATCATGTTTTTACCTTTTTTGTCAGATTCCTGACCTTTCCTCCTTTTGACAGTTTCATGTTTATAAGGAGATTCTGATCTGGAACCTTTCAGTGTGCTTATGTTGAGAAGATTCTTTGATTGTTGTGTGTATGCAGGCAAGGGCCGCGCTTCAAGGAGGGTTGAGGAAAGTAAATGCTAGAGAAAGGTTTGTACCAAGCAATAATAATAGATATGGGCTGGAGAACAGAAGAAGAGAGCAATTGACAAACAGCTCTGATTCTTCCAGGTACATTATACTTAATCATGTGGATAATCATTTTGCCTGCAAAAAAAAGAAAAAAAAAGTTTTTTACAAATTTCATAAGGGCAACACTTCTACCTCAGAAGTTCTCGTGAATACTTCGATGCACCAAAAGCTTTTCCAAGATCACAGCAAGCCAGCAATGTTGAAGAAAGTGCAAGAATAGCATCAGCATCTTTGTCAGTTTTGCTTATCCCATCCTTAAAAGAGGTGAGTAGCCAAATGATGCTGTGTATCAATTTTCAAATTTGCATGACAGAGGTATTGTAGTGTTGTTATTTCATAAATTATAATCTAATTTACAAGGTGACAAGTCAGTTATGAAGTTCCTTTCTGTCAAAATGAATTTTGGCAATAGAGCAGGTGGATGTAGTATTTCTCATCAATTCACATCTCTTTAGCTTCTGACAAACCATTGCAAAGATTGGTACTAGCTATGCAGCAAATTTGGCCCATCAGATCATTTATTATATCCGCCTAGGGTTATATGAAACATGGAATATTTTGGTTTGCTTTTCTTCAACTAATTTTGTATGACAAAATTGATCAGGTTGCTTTACAAGTTAGTTCATAAGCTTATCAAGAAATAAAAGAAGTCAGTTCATAAAATGATTTTGTGCTACTAAATCTTTAGATCGCTGTAGTCAACTGCATTTAATAATGAAATATTTACCTTGTTATTTCCCATGTTTACTAGACTTGTGCTATCGTTTCTTTTCTTTTCTTTTTCTCTTGTTCATTTATGTGCCTTTTAGAAATTGTGGAAATATGTTGTGTTTTTCTTTTCTTTTTGTCGCATTGGAGTGCTAGTGCACACAATTTCTTGTATTTTCTAGTGATTAAAAATTGTGAGCGTGTTAGGTCCCTGCCAACAGTTTAGGCATCTTTGATTTAAGTTCTATGCCACATGTTCTTTTTAAGTTTGTGTCAATTTCATCTTCCTCTGTTTCATTTCTAATAGCTTGATATGTATGATATAGGCTGTTGCTGATGATTCAGAAAGAGCACTTTTTCATGCAGTCACAAATTCGCTTGTAAATATGGAGCGGGTAAAGCCTGGATCTTGTGATATCTTTGTCAGAAGTTTGCTTCAGCAGTTGGCAAGGTTCAAAATTCTCACTTAAACTGTCTAAGAAAATTATGTTAATGTGATAGTATTTGCCAACATAGTGGCAATTGTTAGTTCAAATTACTAAAGTAAAAGCGGTTTCTGCAGTTCGAAAGAATCTTCACTGAGAGATCTGCAGGAGCTTGCAGCTCACCTATTAAGCAAGGGCAAGACAACCCCTGAAGAAACACAAAATGGAAATACAGATGTTGATAGCAGGAAAAAGCAACCGACCAAGGAATTTAATTCAAATGCCAATTTAAGTCCTCTTGCGAGATTTCTGCTCTCAAGGTTGGTTTAAGTGATTTTTGTACCATTATTGAATTTTTTACTATTTGAAAATAGGGAAATCGTGCATCTGAGTCGAGCATCTTTGGCTATTAAAGACAGTTATTAAACCCAGCCCGGGAATTGACCCGACCAAGGGGCCGGGTTCCGGGTTTCATGAGTCAACCCGGAAAAATTAAAAAAAATATTTGAAGTTTTAATATTTCATATGAAAAAATTAAGAAAAAATCTATGTAAATATAAGATATACATGTTGTAAATAATGAAGTTTAAAAGAATATTTTAAAAAGTTTTTTATCCCACATTGAAAAAATAACTTTTTTCTTGGGAACATAGATTATATATATTAATGGGTTTCAAATTCCACATTGAAAAAACACAACTTTTTTCTTGTGAACATACAGTATATATATGAAAAGGCTTCAAATCTCACATTGAAAATATATTATGTTATCCTTTTAAGATGAATTATTTAAACCAAAAAGTTTTTTATCCCACATTAAAAAGACAACTTTTTTCTTGTGTGAACATAGTATATATACGAAAGGGTTTCAAATCCCACATTGAAAAAATAATTTTTTTTCTTGGGAACATAGAATATATATACTAAAGGGTTTCAAATTTCATGTTGAAAAAATAAAATATTTTTCTAATATTTATATAGTGAACTTTAAAAAGTGTTAATAACCAATTGAAAAAATATGAAAAAAGAGGGGTATAGGAGATAAACCACATTTGAAAGAGAAAAAAAAACACTAGGTTTCGTCCGGGTTCGTCTAGGTCATGGGTCAACCCGCCGAGTCGACCGGGTTTTGCCAGGTTGTTGCCCCGGCTGGTCTTTTATTAAACCCGGACCGGTCCAGCCACCGGGTCCCGGGTCGGCCGGTCGGGCCGGGCAGGGTTTAATAACCAGGATTAAAGATTTTGATCTTTATATGTATTTGTAAATAGTAAATAATGATTTTTCTGATTCTTTTTATTTGTTCTTTTACTGTTTATATTGTAGTGCTTTTTATGGATATGCTATTAAAGATTTTGATCCTTTTTTCTCATGCAGATGGCAAGGCCAAGTTTCACGAGATGTCAATCCAACTTGAAAACTTAAAAAGGAAGAGCTTGGAGGGAGGCTGAGTACATCTTCTATCTTTTTGTAGTGTGTTACCTGTTTATGCATTCTTTCAGATTTGATGTACATATCATTGTAAGAAACTGTGCATCTATAATATTTCTATTATGATCATTTGCCCTTTTCATGGTCTATTAATCGTAGCAGCAGAATTGGTGTATAATTAGGGGTGTGAGTTTTGTTTTTGCTATATTAATTCATCAGTGTAATTTTAGGAATCTTAGTTGTATTTATCATCATATTCTAGTCTAAATTTTGTCCCAAATGTTTGAATCAAAGTTTTAGTGTCTCTTTCCAATTCCATTTAGCTTGCTTCGGGTGGCCAGAGATTGCAGACCTTGCCTTTTCTTGAAATCAATATTTGCAGATTCATCTCTCCGTGAATCTGTTCAAAGGGAATGATCCTGGATTGTTCAAATGCTCAAAGGATACAAGAAAACAACCAATACACATCAACAGGTAGTATTGTTAAATTCTGGAAACAACTTATGTGTAACAGGATTGATTTTGTCGAATCTTGGATTGCCTTAGCCGTATCATATAATGTTCATCAACACATTTCCTCTGACCTTAGAAGAAGCAGTCGATGTTTATAGTGAGAATGATGTGAATTTTTTTTTTCCTCTAGTATCTTCTGGCTCTGAAATACAAATTTTGCTCATATTCCGAGAGTTACAATCATGGAATCCCTCGTGATCAGATGCCTGTATTTCTGAATGCAGAAGCAATGACAAATGAATTTATTATTATGTGCATATGCTTCACATTTCCTTGAGAATAGATATCTGGTTCAGGTAAACAACTTGAGCTCATTCAGAAGAATCATATACTTGTATTGATTAAGATGGGAATTGGCTTAGGCTTTGTTCTTTGAGAGGGTTTAACTTTAGGTATCGACAAATTCAAGACCTGGTCGTTGTGTATCGTGGAATAAAATTCAGATTGACAAAAAAAAAAGGCCATTCATTTTGTGAAAGCATTTAATTCCCAATGCGCGAACTTAACAGCTTGCCCTTGGCTCTTTGAGTGAAGGGTTCGTCCAGAGTTGGTGTAGCCTGAAGCCAATAAGAGCTAGCCTCTACTGCATGAGTTGCTGGAACCACATCTGCCTCTTCATAGCAACCGCTCAAATCTAGCAGCCGGGGAATCTCTCGATGAAATCATCACCCTCTGTAGCAGCTGTGGTCTAAAAATTCACAAAAATAAATAAATTAGAATTTTTTTTTATTTAGTTTATAATCATGCCAACATATAATAACATCATGATAATCATGCATTCATTATAAAAGGCTATAATGTATACTAAATAAATATATAAAAAAATATTTAATATGAGATTTTGTTGTTGTCAAAGAGTTATCATAGTCTTTAAAGCTTTATTACTCTTCACTTTATGC
>Ga0307510_10009937_pt1 | contig 11309 bp, 9 predicted proteins | sample 12_EM_MG_FD_207224 | JGI IMG/M metagenome (GOLD analysis project Ga0307510, IMG submission 207224) | Populus trichocarpa ectomycorrhiza microbial communities from riparian zone in the Pacific Northwest, United States - 12_EM | ecosystem: Host-associated > Plants > Roots > Unclassified | place... | reverse complement strand
CCCGCCCTTGAAGGTATTATGGGAACAAAGTCAGGTATTCCTCTCAAACCTATCGCCACTCACTCGTGTCTCCTTCGGCGCTCCTCGACGGGTATCCCCACTCCCTCTTTCCTTTTTGTCTCTCGTGCGCCTTTCTGACCGCAGAGGATAGGAGGGCCACCTGCAACTGCCCTCCTCATGTGCAGTAAAACATGGGGTCTTCTCAGCCTCTAACTGGCCTGTCATTCCCACCGGCTAGCCAGCTTGTCTTTAGTTAACGCCAGATTCACCTGTCTAATGCGCCCTCCAATGCCGAGCCATGACACGTGTGCTGCGGCCCAGCAAAAAGGAGTGCATACATATCCCACAGGCGCAGAGTTTGTGTCGACGGCGCCTATTAACTGCGTTTCGATATATACGATCCCGATTGGAAACAGGGGCGCCGATTTTTTCCACTTTGCCAATTCTCTCTCGCCCCCATAGATACCGCCCTATTACCCTAGCGAGAGGGCACTGTGGGGGCAAGCTAGCTGCGCACATATGAATGTGGGTGCTCACGGTGTTTACGCTAGGAATTCGCTGTAATTGCAATTGCGACGGAAGGGGCCTGTGAGTTACAAAAGAAGGCGACGTGCAGTACAAACCCCAGTGCTCGTACCGCATTCAGATAGCGATACACGAGGGCACGCTGATCATTGGGATTGCCATCGTCCCCCAACCCCGTACGGCATAGTCTGCGGGGCAATACAAAATGTCCCAATCCGATGCCACATTATTAAAACGGAGATCCGGCGAAGTACTAATAAGGTATGGGCTGGTTAGTTACCAGAGTAGGTCGGCACTTCATTAGACTCTGGGGTGAGTTTTAATTCGGTAACCGCGGGATCACAGATTTGAGCTCGCTTGCTAACACTCGTATAGTACGTACCGTAGCCTACTTTTTCCCTACAGATTAAACGTCCTAGCACGCAAGACAGTGGCGGAAAGCCTAAATACCGAATCTGTCAAGGGATCTCTAAACGGGTCTCTTATCCTTCTCCGTTACCGGTACTAGTCCACCGGTGTTACACACCGCCACTTTTGCTAATAACCACTTAAAGGTGGTTGGGCTGGTTCCCTCTCTCGTCCTCGTCCAATAGTCCAGCCTGCTTCGCGACCCGAGTCTCGAATTTCGGTCCCACCGATTGTGCGAAAAATCTGATAAGATTGGGTTTACGCGTCGGAAGGGGCTAGAGCGATGTTCCTCCCCGAGCTGCTCAGATCATAGTTTCCAACGCATCGGCATTGGGTCCTCGCACGGACCTGGATCCACTCCAGCTCCCCCCCAATTCGGGGCGGCCATTCGGCAGATCCGTTTTACGGGCTTTCTGCTAGCGGTGTTGCTGTTTTCCACACTCTTTTCTTTTTCTTTCTTGTTCCCGGAGTTGCTTCAACATTTCGAGTTCCTATGCTTGGCAAATATTTCTCTCCCTCATCACCTTTACGCGATAAGAACCTTTCATACAATTCGCGCTCTGTCCTACTTAATCTGTGCTCTTGCATTCTAGCGCTTCCTTCTAAACTGTTTGTGCGCGGTCTAGGGATGGATATATATATTTTGGTGGGTTGTGCGTTAAATGTGTTAAATAAGCCCCCTTGAAGACTCCCTTGGTCCAACCCCGAATACCTACAAGACTTGTTTTTCACCATCGACAACTCGCTTCCCAGGTTTTATATATCTAGTTCCAAAGAGATAACTTTCAACTACGGTCAAAGTTCTACAAGTGCTGGAGCTCACATGTCTTCGTCTCCCTGGCCCAATGTACCACCTTCCATTGAGACGGGACTCTCAACGGACAATTCGAGTCAAGAAGGGCTGCAGAACTACCTTATGGAAGCCGATGTAAGCTGCTCCTTTCTCCATTTCTCTCCCATTAGCATCATTCATACTTCTATAGCCCCCCTGAAACCCCCCCCCTCCTTCACGCATGGCCCCGCAAGACGACACTGCGCGTCCGGCTAAGAGCGATAAAAAAATGCCTGGAATCATCCTCGAAGCCACTGCTGTAACTGGCTGATAGTGCATAGCTGGGATGGGGTCCTCCGGGAAAAACTTCCTTATACCAGCTCTCCAAGATATGGTAATATTGAATTTAAACATACTAATATGTTCAGAGTGCTTCAGATTTCTCAAGTGATCAAGGGATTGGTGATGATTTGTAAGGATCTTCTATCTTCTTCAGGAGCACTACCTCATAACGAACGAAATAGATCGACCTATACCGCTAGTCTCGCCTCTAGCGTCTCAAATTATCAATACGAAAACGGTCGCAGATATAATGGATATCGCCAGGGGAGTAAGTTTCCCTTCTAAATCCGAACAGTTTTCAATCGTGTTAACCCTACAGACTATGTATTCCCAAATGATCAGGCACGTCGCATTCTCCGCCAATTCGTCCCGTATGCTAATGGGTATGCAGCAAGAAATTGAGCGGCTCCACTTACAACATCATATGATGTCTGTTCTGTTTGGCGGAAGATTGCACTGGGCCCCCATTGATCCCCATCCACAGAAAATTCTAGATATTGGCACCGGTACCGGATCTTGGGCAGTAGATATTGCCGATATGTATCCATCAGCCCATGTAGGTGCCCCAAAACGCTCCCCCGAAGATGGGAATAAATATATTCAGGACGGAAAAATCGGACAACTGACAATATTGACCCCACCAGGTCATCGGGACAGACTTAAGCCCTATCCAAAGCAGCTGGGTTCCACCGAACCTAGTCTATGAGATTGATGACGCAGAAAGTGAATGGACATACAAGCCAGATTCTTTCGACCTTATTCATACCCGCTACCTGATAGGGGCATTCAAGGACTGGCCAAAATTAATAAGAAGATCGTTCACGTTTCTCTCCCTCTCTTCCTTGCTCTTCGTCTCTCTCCATGACCTAACGTTCCATCAGCGCTACAAAGCCCGGAGGGTGGCTTGAATGCCAAGAAGTTGACAGCCAGTCCCGCTCTGACGACGCAACCCTCTCTCCAGACTCAGCTCTTGCAAGGTGGTGCCGACTTTTCAACCAAGCAGCAGAAATTTATGGACGGAGCGTTGTAGCAGCAGCAGAATTGGCGGATTGGATGGAGGATGCAGGATACGTGAACGTTACCAACCGATGTTTCAAACTCCCGAACAATCCTTGGCCTAAAGTCGTTCCTTCCTCCCTTCATATCCTTTTCCCCCAAATCAATTCTCAGCCCTTGATCTCCATTCCCCTCCCCCCTCCCCCTCACGAAGGAGCGAACTAACAAAAAAAAGGAGGAACAGGACCGGAAGATGAAAGAAGTAGGAACGCACCAAATGATGAACCTCCTGGACGGTGTACATGCCCTCACGGTGGCGCTGTTCACACGGGCACTTGGCTGGACACTACCTGAGGTGGAGGCCTTCCTGGTGGATGTTCGGAAGGATATCAAAAATAGGAATATTCATTCTTACCATAATTTGTGAGCTTCCTCCCTCCCTCCCTTTCCAACTATCTGCCTTCGCCTATGTCCCCTTATTGTGCGCTAACGCGGCGGGCGGATAGTTATGTTGCTTACGGACAGAAACCGCTATAGTGCATGGGGTATCACTCGACCCGAGGGCCGAAGAGCAGATCAGAATTAAGTAAACTACCGTAGCTACGGGTGGCGGGGGGGGGTATTGGGGTTAATTACATATTATCGAACCCTTTTCTCATTTTCATTCTGCTTCATGAATATACCAGCACCCATCACATCAAACACTTTGTGAACCTAGCGGAGCGTGAGCCAGTATCACGCCAAGTTAGACTAAACCTTAACAATCCCGTGTTCCGCACAGTAAACCGTTCCCCACCACCACCACCACTACTACTACTACCATACCACCACCATAGCTATAAATTACTAACCCCACACTGTGACACAGCGTCATACCTTTTTCTCTCCTGCCTGCACCAATCCACTAGCATATAATACCACCGTTGGCCCACGGTCACTTAATTCCCAGCAGCGACACTATCAATCCCCCGTGCCCCAGTAAAACACCCTTACATGCAGCCCACCCAAGCATGTACCCGACGAACCGGTCACCATAGCCGAAAAACACCCCACCCTCGTGACCAAATTTTCACCGCCCCCGGATGCTGGGGTGAGCAGAGGATTGATTGATTGAGGGTGTGGGCGGGTGGAGAGGTTATAGTGCTTCAACGGCAAATGGGAATGTAGTACGAGCGCGGAAGGAGGTAAAGCAGTTCCGCACATGGGGTGGTGCAGGGTCTTTCCAAAGCGTGACACCGCTTTTTTTTTGCGTCTGAATAAGGTAATGGAGTTGTTGTCTACTGTTTCTCTGCCGCATCGGTATATATCCCCCGCATCTGCGCTATATTGGAGTGTCTTTTTGGGGTCCAAGCTTGCTCTTCCTCCATTTTTCCACATCTCCGAACTTTTCCAGTGGTTGTTTGTTTGTTTGTTGTTAGCTTGGGTGGTGGGTGGATCCTAGTAGCAGGGTAATCTAACATATTTTGAGGTTGGAAAGATGGAGGTCCGAGGAGAAGGTTGGCAGAATAAGACTTGGATCGGTAGTATTGACTACCCGTGATTTAGGTCCTGAGTTTTTACGTGGTCCGGCAAGAAGTTATGGAGCAGTTATTCAAGGTTGACCAGTCATATATATCCCTGTCTGTCCCGGTTATTGGATTCCTACCCTTTCATCGGGAACGAGACCCTAAATAGAGGTCTTCCACGATGCTATGGAACAGTTATTTAAGGTTAACCAGCCGGATATATGCCTATCTGTTCCGGCTAATAGGCTCATACCCCATATATCACTAGCGCTCTAGAGCTAGAGCGTGAAGACAGAGGGTATTTGCTTATATTCTCCTAGCCGGATTATTCCACATGCGCCATAAAACCCCATTAAATCCACTCCCAGCGGTCAGTCCCCTCACCCCCGCAATCCAAGGTAAAGCACCTCGAGAAGGAACAGTGTCTTTTAGACAGGATATAGCGTATTTAAGTTGAGCCCGCCGGGTCTTATTACCCGGTATCCGGGGCCTTGTTAACCCGCTCTGTTAAGCCTATCCCGGTTTAGTTTAGAGATCTCCGCTGCGCAACCCGATAGAGTTTTTACTGAATGTATTATATCTCCTAGGAGCCCAGCCGACCGAAGGAGGTAGTGAGAGGAGATCTAATTGCCCGAGCGATTCCGGAGGAGTTCGGAATGCCCATGGCAAGTATCAGCACAATCATTCCTCCTCCCTAATGTTCCGTACGTTGCTTTTGGATAAGGGTGGGGGTTCTAGGCTATACGAGCAGGAGATTCCAGACTGATACCGCATCTCTCTCCAAATTTGACTATCGCAAAGACCTAAAAGCAAGTCTTAAAGAGGTGCGGGGAACAATATCTTGGATATATACAGGGATTGAGGGGTATATAAATGGGAACGGAATAGTGGGGTCTGGAGGACACCGGAAAAATCTCCCGAAATCCACCATCTCCGTCAGCCCAAGATGGGTTTAGCTTGACAAGTGGGGGGGCAGAATTGCGAACACCTGTTAATGAGGTCTAGCACGCCCAGTGGGTTGGCTTTATACCGTGTCGGGAAAACGCTAATCCTTCTCGGGAGACCTTGTCTCGGAGTCCACAGGGCTGACGGAGACGGTGGATTTCAAGATATTTTACGGCACAGGGATAATGTAAAGTATCGGGCCAGCTAGAGCGTTCTATACTTTTACAAGTATGATATTGTAACCGGCCAGCTAAATGGGTTAACGGACATGCATCAAATATTCCGTCAACGCCGGGCCATGCATGTCTCGGAGACGAAGAATTTCAACCTCCGGGCTTTAGACCTCATCCATCAGGCCATTTATTGAGAAGATGGCACCTTGGTGGACAGACAAGGCCTTTTTTACCGGGGGTGTCATAAGGTTAATTTATCCATGAATCCAGTACTGTGCTCCCATGGTCGTTTGCTCGATGCGCTACGGTAAACACTCTTAGCCTTAGGCACTATATATTCCAGCTAACCGCCGTCACAATCCATCACTCACTTGAGAACACCAGAGATATGTTAGTTCGATTATTTATTATCCTAGGGTTGGAGGTCACCTATTTGAGGTGAGAGATCGAGGACAAAGCAAAGGCGGAGGAGCATAGAGATATGGGAAGGTAGTAGATGGGCGGTAAAGAGTGTTGTCTTCCATGTCCTCCCGCTAGAAGCGTCGCTTTTACTCCCCCTTCCCGTCAAGCCACCGGACCAATTCGTAAAGGCAGGAAAATACCAGTAAGCGCCCTAAAGTATGGTCTGGAAAACGCAAATAACAAAGGAGACTTAAAGCATTCTATTCGGAATAAATAAACAGTAGCAACGTTATCAAAGTTATCAATTATCATAGCCACACTAGTAAAAACCATTTACAATACCAGATTAGACCCTCTAGTAAAAAGAAACCCTCCAATCTGACAAGAAAATTCGCCATACTCTCGATAGCCAAAGAAGAAACCCCTTTTAACCCCCCCTTACCGTTTTCCACAAATAAGTCCGCCCCTAGGTGGAATAACTCTGGGCCATCACCTAGCACCCAAGCAACCTGGTCGGGCTTTGCCACACGCACCAGAAACCGCCGTACGTACACCCACAGAAAATCTGCCTATATGTAGCGATATGAGCTCAATTGCATCCAGCTGCACATGCTCCCGTCGCACCGAAGCAACACCCCCGAGAAGACATGGCACCCGCACACCAGGACCCAAGGCATTTCCTATCTCTCTCGCTTAGTTAGACTCTCTTCCACACCGCCGCGGTATGCCCATGTATGACTACATGGTGCTTGAGTGAGGTTCTAGACAAATCCGTTTCGTCACCATCAGCTTCTACGCCAACGAGGGCGAAAAAGGGATATTTTCAAAGAGATAACCTCCCAATCCAGCCCTATCGAAACCGCTTCCCACTCAGAGGCACAGACGTGTGGACGCAGAAGACGAAACCGAATTTATCCCCCACAATTCCATCACGTAATTTTGAGCGGAAGTGATCCAAAAATTGCAAAAGAGTTGATATAGTGGTAGTATTGGAGTGCACTGAGCCTAGCAACCGCATACCCCCCCCCCACTCAACCTCACACTTTGACCGGTAGACTGAGTGTTCCAGCAGACCCGTAGTTTCATGCCAGCGACGTCGGGGAACTGCTAGAGTTGTAGAGGACCAACGCCGCCAGAAGGGAGATGAGGAGCCAAGCTGCGATGGAAATGTTTGCCATGGTTGATGCTGTGTGGTGTACCGAGGGGTCCAAGGGGGGAACTCTTTTCTTTTTTCTTTTTTCCCTTTTTCCCCCCTCCTGGGTTCCCCTGGTTTTTCCTTCGGCAACTAACCGCCAAGCACCAGGGTGCGGAAGAGGTAGGAGTTGACTCCACAGCCAATTGCAAATTTACTTCACAATTATAATAGAATGCTTCTGGAGGTCCCAGTTGTGTTTTTAAAGCAAGTTCCGTATTCATTCGGACACTCCACTATCTCCGTTAGGCCTCTAACCCCCGTAGTTAGAGACAAAGCACCTCGAGAGGGAACAGCGTTTACCTGAAACGGTATAGCTCGAGCGGGCTGAACTTGTCAGATCTCATTAACCGCCACTGGTAATTTCGCTAACCCACCTAGCTAAGCCTATTACAGCTTAGCCCCGTTTCTTATCGATAGTGAATTGTCCGAGGAGATACGGTTTTGGGCGCCCAGCACGGTCCAGAGAACCTCTCCATCCAAGCAATCACCAAGAAAAAAATGGGTCCGTGTTCTCACGAATCTTTGAAACCCCGACCCTAAAAGGGAGAAAAAAATAAATAGGAATCCGACCAGTCCAGCTTCTCCAGGCCATACCTCTAAGGGAATAGTGTCGCCATCTCGGGCAACTTAAAATTCTCGCTTGAGCAACCGGATTGGGACTCCAGAAGCACTCCGATGCCCAATGTTAGAAAGGTTATGGACAAAATTACCAACGTGTTCAATACAACCCTGAACGAAGGTTAGACCCAATATGCTACTAGGGTCCGGTGCGAAGTTTATAGAGCAGTTATTCATGGCTAACCACACAAATATATCCCTGTCAGTTCGGGTTAATAGGTTCCTACCCTTGTACTCGTCCCAGATAAGAAGCACGATACCCGAAAACAGGGATTTAATGAACCGATGGCAAATTATCCGTATGTTTGAACGCCATACAAAATACGCCCTCTTATTTCCTGGTGCCTCTTGCCCGAGACGAGCATACTGCACCAATGGACCATCATGCGCAGTCACTCGCATTTCAATTGATCGCCCCCGTTAGCTTTTTTTTTCCACAGCATCATGGACACGCTGAACTGACCCAAGGCTGGCCCGGGCTACAAAGTTGAGGGCAGGGCCGACGGCCAACAAGCGCGAAAAAAAACAGCCAGGGATGGCGAGGAGGGACAACCGGAGGTGGCGCAAACCAAATTTCCAGTCAACCGCAGTAGCCTAACTTGCTTTTGGGACAACTCCCTTGTGGACAGCTGTCCAAGGCTACCCCCAGGACACAGCAAGACTATTTTTATGTCCCCCCTCGATGATCCGGAAGAGGGCGAAAAACCCCGGCAGTTGGTGCGATTGCCTGTCGCGGGGAAAAGCAGCGTGGCCTGACCCTCTCCAGCGCATTCGATACGTATGCTGTTGATCGTTAACGAAACCAGCAACTAAAGGGTATAAATGGAAAAAGCGAGGAGTTTACACTTATTGCTCGGGGCGAAACCAAACCTCTCTCCCCAAGGACAGCGCGCCTTTTCCAATAGCGGGGTATGAAAGGGAAAAAAAGAGCCATTTTAATGGGTTTTTTTATTTTCATGCATATCAAAGATTTCAAACCAGGCTACCCCATTATCACGGCAGCATGAGATGTCGGTATCGGGTCTACCAGGACCGGGCAAGTGATCAGCTGCTGGGGCAGTACTCGAGTACTTGAGCTAGGCTCATGCTTCTTGCTCGAATCCCCGAGCGTGATATGCATCAAGGTGCATGCTCCCTCTTTTCGTCCCATGTGGCATACGGCTGGCCGTTTGTGCCCTCTGATGAGTGCATTTCCGTGCCAGGACTCGGATTCCCTTTAGTTGGGGGGAACTATTACGAACACGATACAATCACCTCGTAGGAAGAAAAAACTTGTGCGACACGAGTAGCGAGCAAAACGCTTTGAAGAGCCTCGACACTTGGGCTCAGCCGGTCCCCTCGTGATATTGCTCGAACCATTAACAAGGAACCGATATCATTATTTTCTCTCTGCCTCTCTCTCTCTCTCTCCACCTTGCTTTCCCTCTCGGCACGCGCTATGCGAGCTGAATAATAATCCGTGTTCTCAAAAGGAGATCCAGTCCAAAGCGGTGCGGGGCCAGAGCACCGCCCGTCATGTTTTCGGTGGTACGAGAAACCGAAAAAAGAATCCCAGAATCCCAGCAAATTTCGGCTGGGATGCTACCGGTATTGGGACACTTCCCCATAATGTCAAAGCTGCCACTTATGCTATTATGGTATGCTGTTTATTATATGCGCTATTGCAGATATGGAGTCCTCGGATATTGTCATCATAAGCAGAAAATGAATTTGGAAAAAAGAAAGGAGGAGGGGAAAGAGAGAAGGGAAAAAAAAAAAGAATAGTCAGAGACGGGGGTTGAACTCTCCCCTCCCCATCCGGCAGGTTTCGAACATGAGACAAAGGGACCTACAGCCGACCACAAAAAAGCCAAGGCCAAATCCTAAAATCATCAAACAGCAAACACACACACGCATCACTCACCCACCGACCTCTGAAAGGGGAGAAGGGAAAAAAGATAAAACAAAGTAAGCAGGGGCTAGGGGAGCGGAAATATGGGAGCAAATCAAGATCTTGTCTGCGACATGGACAATTGTCTCATCAATACAAAACTCGATTCATCGTCTTTTTCTTTATATATATATATATCCTCAAATACGCAAGGGGCCGTCATGGTCACTGTGCGTCACTCGAGAGGCGGCCCCTATGGCAATGTCGGGAGAGGAGAAAAAGAAAAGAAACTGCGGCTGAACACGGAATATGGCGTTCAATGCTATGAGCTTTATCAACGTGGTCGCGTGGGAGAGAGAGTACAAGTACCCTACCGGACGGTTGAGTCAGGGCAGCGGGAGAAGGGGCGGTGGAGATAGGTGCTCGAGTGCCATCTTAAAACAGAAGCGGCGCGAGCCAATCACCAAGGATGATTCGTTGACGATTCATTGAGTCGAGCATGAGTGAAGACGCGCCGCTCCCTCGGAGGTGCCGTGCGGGGGGGCAGGTTTTCAGGTTATGATCGCCGGCATTTCCCATGATAGCGGTTTCAATAGTATCCATCTATTACGAGTGATCCACCGTGAGTATGGGGAGATGGCGCCAGGGGGGTGAGGGGTGGGGTGGGGGTGAGTGGAGAAATGGGGGAAAGAAATGGAGAAAAAGGGGAAATATTTCTCGATAAATGCTACACCACAGAGTGGGAAGTAAGGGAGGGGGAGGAAGGGAGGAAAGGGAAAGGGAAGTGGCTTACGATCCGTCCGAGGACGAAGTACAGTACAATTTCCCCGGTAGAAACTATCCGGGGAAGCGGATCAGGCGAGAATTTCGATTTGATTTTAAAATAAAAAAAATAAAAAAATAAAAAAATAAATACCCAGATGTCTACTCCAAAGGAAGAAAGGCCAATGACCTTTGGGGGAAAGCCCTTTTCCATCCTTTCTTTCGGTTCGTCAAGCCTGACGGGAAAATGGAGTGGGGAAAAAAGAAAAGAAGGGGGAAAAAAGTAAACTTTTGAGCGAGAGACTTCAGATCAGGCATTCCCCTTCTTTCTTTCCTCCCTCTAGGCATCCGTTCATTAACCCATTCATCGGCCAAGTAATAGTGGAAGGGGAGGCAGGAGGTCGGGAAATTCGATTCAACGTACCGGTAGCTACCTGAGGTAGAGTACCGTACCGTATCTTCTCCCTCTGAGTTGTCCTGCCACGGTGGCCCATGCGATGTAACACAAGCGTTGGGGAAGAAGGAAAGAAAGGAAGAAAAGAAAAGAAAAGATGCGTGTGAATTAGGTGGACAGAAAGGGCGCAAAGAACAGGGGTTCTTCCAGGGAAGTTTGCAATACATTGCATGGCGTTTCTTAAACTGACATTTCTTGGATGTTTTACCAGAAAAATAAAATAAGATGAAGTGGTAAGCTCGGAGGTGGGAAAATGTCATATCTATTTTGACAACTCTCTTTTTTTGTTTTGTTTTGTTTTGGTTTGTTCAGACAAGCAAGGTTCGAACACGGCCGAGGTGG
>Ga0307510_10009936_pt1 | contig 11310 bp, 5 predicted proteins | sample 12_EM_MG_FD_207224 | JGI IMG/M metagenome (GOLD analysis project Ga0307510, IMG submission 207224) | Populus trichocarpa ectomycorrhiza microbial communities from riparian zone in the Pacific Northwest, United States - 12_EM | ecosystem: Host-associated > Plants > Roots > Unclassified | place... | reverse complement strand
TTTATGTGCCTCTATCCGCCCTCAATGGGGCCGTTAACCAGGATAAGGTTATCGTCCGCATAGTGGAATGGGAAAAGAATAAAAAGCCCCAGGGGATTGTGGTTCAGGTCATGGACAAGACAAATGTCAATGACCAGGCCATGAAGGAGATCCTGCTGGAGAATGGCTTCCCCATCTTCTTCCCGGAAAATGTCCTGGAAGAATCCCAGCGTCTGCCGGAGGTAATAGCCGCATCGGAGATCGCCGCCCGCAGAGACATCCGCAATATCCTTACGTTCACCATTGACCCGGTGGATGCAAAGGACTTTGACGATGCTATCTCCATTCGTCACCTGGACAGCGGCTTGCTGGAGATAGGAGTTCATATTGCCGATGTAAGCTATTATGTAGAGCCGGAGACGGCTCTTGATAAGGAGGCATATGACCGTGCCACATCCGTATATCTCCCGGACAGGGTCAACCCCATGTTGCCGGAGAGGATCTCCAATGAATTGTGTTCGCTGCGTCCGCATGAGGACAAGCTGACCTTCTCTGCCATCTTCCAGATGACTCCGAAAGGAGAGATAAAGAAGACCTGGCTGGGTAGAACGGTCATCCATTCCGATCACCGTTTCACCTACGAAGAAGTCCAGGAGATCATCGAACAAAAAACAGGTCTCCACCAGCCCGAGATCGAGACGCTGAATGAATTGGCGCAGGGGTTCCGGAAACAACGGTTTAAAAGAGGCGCCATCAATTTCTCCTCAACCGAGGTACGGTTCAAGCTCGATGACAAAGGCAAACCCATCGGCATCACGGTGAAGGAAAGTAAGGAGTCGCATCAGCTGGTAGAAGAATTTATGTTGCTGGCGAATCGTGCTGTCGCAGAATTCGTGGGGAAGATCAAGTTCGAAAAAAAGCCCGTTCCCTTTCCTTATCGTGTGCACGATACCCCGGACAAGGAAAAGCTGGCCCCCTTTATAGAGTTTGCCAAAAAATACGGTCATACCTTTGACGTCGAGTCGCCACAAGCCATCGCCCGGTCATTCAACCAGATGCTGGTCGATGTAAAGGGTAAGCCGGAGCAGCATGTATTGGAGCAGCTGGGTATCCGCACAATGGCCAAGGCCATCTATACGACGGATAATATCGGGCACTATGGGCTGGGGTTTGAACACTACTGTCATTTTACAAGTCCCATTCGCCGGTATCCGGATGTGATGGTTCACAGAATATTACAGGAATGCCTGGATGAAAAGATCGAGATTGACAAAAAGCTCGAAGCCAAGTGCAAACATACCAGCGAACGCGAGCGGGCGGCAATGGATAGCGAAAGGGCCGCGAACAAATACAAACAGGTAGAATACATGCAGGATTTCCTGGGTGAGGAATTTGAAGGCGTGATCAGTGGCGTGGCTTCGTTTGGCTTCTGGGTAGAGACCATCGAGCATAAGTGCGAGGGACTGGTCAGTATCAACAGTCTCCTGGAATACGATGATTTCCGGCATATCGAAAGTGATTATGCATTGATAGGACGCCGCAGCGGCCGTCGGTTCCGGATGGGGGACAAGGTGACGATAAAGATCGTTGCAGCCAACCTTACGAAACGACAGTTGGATTATGAGTGGGTAATTACGACAGGGTCTGATGCCCCGTCCGCTTTTGCAGAGCCCGGTGAATTAGCAGCGGCAATGGCTGCACCGGATAGCCGGACATCCGGAAAACCAATGCGCAAGAAGGCGACTTCGGGTGGAAGGGCGGACGGAAAAGGAAGAGCACAAAGTAAAACACCGGGAAAGGCACCCCGGAAGAAAAAGAAATAAGATCCGACTATGTTTAGTTTCGAAGAACTGTCCGTAGCATTTGCTGACCGGTTTAAGAGCCGGCATTTTCCGACACAGCCAGCCAGCTTATATGATCCTGCCGTTTATTTTCTGGGGCTGGGCGGGAAAAGGGTCCGCCCGATCCTTTGCCTGATGGGCAATGAGCTTTTTAGTCCTATAGAAGCCGATGCCTGGGAGCTGGCTACAGCAATCGAGCTTTTCCACAACTTTACGCTGATCCACGACGACATCATGGACCGGGCGCCTTTACGTCGCGGCATGCAGACAGTGCATGAGAAATATAATACGTCTACGGCTATCCTTTCCGGTGATGTGATGATGGTCGTGGGATATGAGTATATCAGCCGTATCCAGTCTCCGCATATTCGCAAGATCCTCCAGCTGTATAACCAGACTGCTATAAAAGTCTGTGAGGGACAACAGCTGGATATGGACTTTGAATCAAGGGAGCAGGTGACGATGGAGGAATACCTGCATATGATCGAGCTCAAAACTTCTGTATTGCTGGCTGCAAGCCTGCAGATCGGCTCTATCCTTGGTGGGGCCGGTCTCGGCAATCAGCAGACGATCTACAATCTCGGGAAGAACCTTGGTCTGGCATTTCAGATCCAGGACGATTATCTCGACTGTTACGGCGATGCGACAAAATTCGGCAAACAGGTGGGGGGAGATATCGTAACAGGGAAGAAGACCTTTTTGCTGATCAAGACCCTGGAAGTGGCCACCGCTGCGCAGCTGCGGGAGATAAAGGAACTGGAGCAGGCTCCGGCAGACGACAAGATCAAGGGGATGTTGCGGATATTTCACGCCTGCGGCGTGGATGCCTGGGTACGGGAACTAAAAGAACAATACAGGCTCGCGGCTTACCAGAGCCTGGAAGATATAGCCGTCCTTTCGAAACGGAAGGAACCGTTGAAACAGCTGGTGGATTATTTGTTGCAGCGGGAGTACTAGAAGGATGACCTGTACCGGTTCATGGTGCGCCAATACTTATCCTTATAGATATCATAGGTTATCTCCAGATCCCCCGAATACTTCTGAAGCAGCCCGTGTACGGTTTTGGAAGCATGACGAAATTCCTTACAGGCAAAATAGATCGATCTCTTGCTGTTGTAGGTATCTCTTCCAAGGTTGAGGTACCCATCAGAATCGGCAAGCAATTGGACCAGCTCGTCTTCAAACCGGTTCAAAGCCGCGGAGATACCCTTATCGGGCATCCCATTGTTGATAGGCTTGTAAGACAGCTCAATGACCATCATCCAGGGATGGGAGGCCTTGGCATCCCAGTCCAATAATTCCTGGTTGACCAATGCTATCGACGGCAATCCTTTTTCGTCCTTTGCTTCCAGGATGGAATAGCTGTCGTTCTGAGTATTATGCCGGGCGCCATTGTATTTTTCAACGAATTCCTTTTCCTTCCAGGTAAGGAAGTCCTGTAACTTTTCAAGTGGGATCAATTCTTCCTGTACCTCTTCCGGTGCGGCTATCTGGATATTGTCTATCAGGGTGGCGGTATTCAATTCCCCGAGCGCATTGTCCAGGAAGATAAAGGTTCCGTTGGTGATGATATCTTTGTTCTCTTCGCCGAGATCGCTGTGAATCATGGTCAATTCTATTTCATCCGGATATTCCCCATTGTCGCGGCTGATAAAGCTCATTTTTTTGTCGTTAAAGGTATATCCGTCCATCTCGATGGAAATGGCCAGTCCGGTTGGAGGTTTTAGCGCGGTGAACTTCCATCCGGTAATCACCGGCGCTGCGGCTATCAGCTCTTCCGCAAAAACAAATGTCTTTATATCGCCCTGTGCTGTAATGATCAGTTCCGCGGTGGCGTTATCAGTCATGCCGGCCGAACAGGCGAACCAGGCATTCAGCTGTTCCAGTTTTGGCATAAGGTGATCCAGGAAAACTTCGTTGATGGGTTTTTCACCGTTGACTGCGGCATGAAAGGACCTTTCATGTGACTGGAACCATTTCCAGAAGCTTTCGGTGTCTGTGACTACCTCTTTCCTTCCAAAGAGACGTTTGAAAAAATTCATAGAGCCAAAAGCTACAGCTTAAATGGATTTTAACCAAATTTCCCTAATTTACCCCTTTAATTACTTTTCATAACCCAATCATAACAGCATTAAACCATATTGTTGATGTCGAACTCACTATTCCGTAAAAAATCGTTAAACAGGATCATGAAGGATGTGGCGGAAGGCGCGTCCGATGGACATGGGGGAGTGAAACTCAACAAGGTATTGAACGTCCGCGACCTGACCTTTATGGGCATTGCGGCGGTTGTCGGGGCGGGTATCTTTTCTACGATCGGGACGGCGGCATCCGATGGCGGGCCGGGGATCTCTTTGTTATTTATCCTTACAGCGGTAACCTGTGGTTTTTCCGCTCTTTGCTATGCGGAGTTCGCCAGCCGGATACCCATTGCCGGCAGCGCCTATACCTATGCTTATGTTGCATTTGGGGAGGTCATCGCCTGGATCATCGGGTGGGCCCTGATCCTGGAATATGCCATCGGGAACATCGTCGTGGCTATCGCCTGGAGCGGGTATTTCAACCGGTTGTTGCTTGGCTTTGGCATCCATCTGCCGGGCTGGCTGATCATCGATCCGGGTACGGCCAGGGACGCCTTTTTGTCGGCGCAGGCTTTGCTGAGCAAGGGCGGCGCACTGGATGACACGGCCAGGGCGGCTATCGATGCCTGGAATTCAGCGCCTGTCATCGGGGGATCACATATTTTCGTCAACCTGCCGGCTTTTATCATCGTTTGTATCATTTCCTATATCACCTATATCGGCATAACGGAAAGTAAAAAGACCACCAATGCGATGGTCATCTTCAAGATCACCATCGTCATACTGGTTATCATTGTAGGCGGCTTCTTTGTACAAACGTCCAATTGGAGTCCCTTCCTGCCGAATGGTTTTACCGGGGTTTTAAAGGGTGTGTCGGCCGTATTTTATGCCTACATCGGCTTTGATGCCATCTCGACCACGGCGGAAGAATGTACCAATGCGCAGCGGGACCTGCCAAAAGGCATGATCTACTCCCTGATCATCTGTACGGTATTGTATATCCTGGTCGCGCTGGTATTGACGGGCATGGTTCCCTATTACAAGTTAAATGTTACCGATCCGCTGGCCTTTGTTTTCGATCGGGTGCATCAGAAATGGATTGGGTATATCATTTCGGCCAGCGCCGTCGTGGCTACTACCAGCGTACTGCTGGTATTCCAGCTGGGACAGCCGCGGATCTGGATGAGCATGAGCCGGGACAAGCTGTTGCCAAAGGCTTTTGCAAAGATCCATCCCAAATACAAGACACCCTGGTTCTCAACGATCATTACCGGTATTATCGTGGCAGTCCCTACACTGTTCATGGGCAGCGGGCTGATGACACAGCTGACCAGCATTGGGACACTGTTTGCTTTTGTCCTGGTATCGGGCGGGGTATTGTTGTTGCCGCGGGTGGCCAGCAACGGTAGCAGAAGATTTCACCTGCCATATGTCGACGGTCGTTATCCGATAATTATCTTATATGCCGCCTTTTTGTGGGTATTCCGCGAGCGGCTGGAGACCACCCTGGTGCATTTATCCACCTCCGGACTGCAGGAGATCCTCTTCGTGGTATTTACGCTGCTGACAACGGGACTATCTCTCGCTACGGTGATCAAAAAATATTCCCTGATCCCGGTGTTGGGAGTGCTGTTCTGTGCCTATCTGCTGATCGAGATCCCCGCTATTGCCTGGATCTGGTTCTTTGTCTGGATGGGTATCGGCCTGCTGATCTATTTCATGTATGGTTACCGCAGAAGCGCATTGAGGTCGGAATAGCGGACAAATACCTTAAATTTGCAGCTATGAAGTTCGAGGTAGGCGACAAGGTCGTCATTCAGCATTCCAACGATGAAGGAGAAGTGGTCGAGATCATCAATGACCAGATGGTATTGGTTGAGGTCAAGGGGGTAAAATTCCCGGCTTATACCGATCAGCTGGACTTTCCGTATTTCAAACGCTTTACCGAAAAAAAGCTGTTCCCAGAAAAGAAGCCCAAAAAATATATCGACCAGCTGCCCCCCGAGAAACCGGTCCCGGGCAGGAAAAAAGAGCGGATAGCGCAGTTGGCGGATGGTGTCTGGCTCACCTTCTTACCTGTTTTTGACAATGATGAATTTGGGGATGATGTGGTGGAGAGTCTGAAGATCTACCTGGTGAACAACTCGTCATTAGGCTATCATTTTTCCTATCATCTGAATTATTCGGGCGACAACTCGGGTGACTTCGACCTGGATAATCAGCTGCCATCCTTACAGGATTTCTATCTGCATGATATTCCTTTTGCAAATCTCAATGATAACCCGGCATTTGAATGTGAGTTTACGCTGCTGACGCCGGATAAGACAAGAGCCGAGCATTATGAGACCTCGCTGAAGTTACGCGCAAAACAGGTGTTCGGCCGGATCGAGGAGATCAAAAAGAAAGGGGAAGCGACCTTTTCTTTCAAGCTTTTTGATGACTATCCTTTTAGACCCTATGAAGAGGAAAAACAGGTAGACGCGCGCAGCATTCTTGCCGGTTCCGGCTTCCGTGTTTACGAAGCCTCGAGGGCGAGGCAGCACCTGGAGCCTGCGCGCAGCGAGCTCGACCTGCATGCGGATAAGATCACGGACAAACCGGGCTCGCTGGATAATTTTGAGATCCTGACGCTGCAGCTGCAGACCTTTGAAAAATACTTTGATCTGGCTGTTGCGCATCATCTGCCTTCGATGATCGTTATTCATGGAGTGGGTACGGGGAAACTGCGGGATGAGATCCATGAGGCCCTGCGGGTCAAACGGAATGTAAAGTCCTTTGTCAATCGCTACGATCCGCGTTATGGCTATGGGGCGACCGAGATCTTCTTCCAATATGGAAAATAACCAAAGGAAATGATCCAACGCATCAGGAGTATTAGGGACCTGCGGTGATATTTATTGTAGTTAAGAGATTGACCATATATTTATTGGCCGGATCAGTCCACCATTCTACGCCGGCATTAGCCAGTTTGATCGCGTATGCCGGATTATATTTGAGATCGTTTCCCGGGTCTGGCAGCCATAATCCTATACGATAAGTGCCGGTGGCATAGCTATTATCGATCGGTATATTCTGTACCAGATCGAAAACGCCATCGTTTTGTGTATAGGTGGGGTACCAGGCTTGCGCGTTGACACCCGTGGGTATTTCTCTGACGTTGTTGTTCGCATCTATCAAAACGAGATACGCCTGGCGAGAGTTGACCAATTTGGAAAAACCGAAGTTCTTGATCTTGAGATCGATCTGGGCAGTTGAGCCAATCGCAGCCGATGGCGGTATCTGGGCTGATCTTAACTGGAACCGGTAGCCCAGGTGATCCCGGATATATTGAAAAGCGATACGACCGGTCTCGTTGCCATTGTTATCTAAAAAATAGTCGTCGGTCACCAGGGTATTATCTGCTCTGAACTGGCTCGGGTAAATGAGCTGATTTCTCCAGGCATTGATGTTGATATCCCAATTACCGATAATATTAAAGCTTGTGTAGCCATGAGCCCGCATTCTGCGGGCAGCATACCACCCTGCATTATTACCCAGTGCGACTGTTGAAAAATCACTGGTTGGAGGGACTTCCCCATCGACGGTCGTGTTGGGACCTTCTGTTTGAACCTGGAAAAAGTCAGGGTCGGGATATTTATAATCCCATTCGGGATTGGAACCCTGATCCAGTACAAACCAGTCATCATGGAACCCGATCCGATTGGCCTGATCAGGTGGTAATGCGGACCAGCTGTCGTTGAGATAATGTGCTCCGTTGTCATATGTGATAAGCCCGGAAAAAGCGGGCAAAGTAGCGTTCTTGTAAGCTGTCTCTCTCACCTGTATTTTTCTTGAGGCGGGAACGGCCGTTAATAGCTGGCGTAAGAACAGGGCCCGTTCGTTTGGGAAGTTATCGAGTCCCGAATCATGCCACTCGCCCCAAAGGCCCAGGAATCCGGCCTGGACGGCGTAAATCACCGATTCATTCTGCTGCATTAAAGGGGTCAGTAACCCCAGGCAATAATCGATATTCCCCAGATTTTCGATGCCGCTTTGGTTGTTGACACGCAAGGCGAATCGCAGCAATACTTTAAAATGATTCAGCTTACAAAAGTCGAAGATCCTTTGCATGTTGGCCATGGCCGTACTACTGATAGGGGTATTTATATACTCCGGCAGATAGAAATAGAGCTGCACCAGCCTAACTTTATTGCTGCCATAGGCCGTCTCGTCACCCTGCAACGCAGCGGTGAAGTCGCCGGAATAGTCCGCCCCGCTGAATGCATCGGTAAGATTACTTGCGCGTAAGGCAAAGTAGAACCGGAATCCTCTTTCCGGGTTATCGATAGCATCTGTACCATTGAGGTCGCCGGGGCGGATTCCGCGGAAAGTGATCGTTCTTGGGGGAGGAGGTGGTGGCGGAGCAGGGTCACCGCAATAGCCGCTTGCATATGCTTTACACGCCGGATCGTGGCAGTCGTAAGGACAGCGTCCTTTGGGTGGAACGCCAAGACTTGTTTTTTGCAGCTGAAGTTCATCCAACGGTTTCGAACATTGAGGAAGGCCAAAAATTAAAAAGAACAATAACAGGCCAAGACCTGCAGAGGATAGGTTGCTTTTCATAAATAAGGTTAAAATTGACAGAGGGAAAGTAGAATAATTTTCTAACAGCAGCAATAAGAAAGTAAAAATTTTATTTGTGTTATCTTTGTCTTTACTACCAACCGGGTCATCGCTCTTCGTTTACGAGGGGAGGAAAGTCCGGACAGCATAGGGCAATGTACCGGTTAAGAGCCGGGAAGCGTCATTGACGTTGACAGAGAGTGCCACAGAAAATAACTGCCCCGTCCTTTTTGCTTTGCGCAAGTGCGGCCAAAAGGTGGGGTGAGGTTGAAAACGTGGGGTAAGAGCCCACGGTGTCGGTAAGTAATTACCGGGGCGGGTAAACCTTACATGCTGAAATGCCACGTATACCGGCGATTGAGGGCGGCCCGCCCGATGCCGGAGGGTAGGCAGCTAGATCGCTGCAGCAATGCAGAGGCCAGATAAATGATGACCACCCGCGACGCGGCTAATACCTGCCGCGGGAACAGGATCCGGCTTACAGGTTGGTAGTTTTTTTATATCTTACGAGGACAATCATCCTCACTCCATGTTCCGGAACTACTATAAAATTGCGATTCGTCACATCGCCCGCAGTCGCCTTTATGCGATCATCAATGTTATTGGCCTCTCCATCGGCATCACCGTATCGCTGCTGATAGCGGCTTACTGCTGGAGCGAATGGCGGGTCAATCGGCAGCTGGACAACGCCGACCGCCAGTATATCCTCACCAGTGACTGGAAAGACCCCAATATGGGTTTCCCTGTAGCTACCCTGGGCCCGCTCGCCCGATCGTTAAAGGAGAATTATCCGGGTCTCGTAGCCAATTACTATCGTTTTGACGGCATTACCTCCACGATCTCATATGGGGATAAACACTTTCGGGAGGCGCTCGAGGTGGGTGACAGCACGCTGCTGACGATGTTTGGTTTTTCCCTGTTATACGGAGACGCCCGCACGGCCCTGGATCAGCCTTTTTCCATTGTCATTACTGCAGGCAGGGCCATTAAATATTTTGGCAGGACGGATGTGGTAGGGCAAAACCTCACGATCGAGAACTTCAGCGGCAGCAAACAGGATTTCCGGATTACCGCTGTATTACAGGACCCACCACGAAATTCGGTGACCAGGCTGATGGATGCTTTTGAGTACTACTTTTTTGTCCCGACGTCCAACCTGGCTTTTTTTGGTCGGAACATGGACTGGACAAATAGTTTTATCGCCAGTTATATTGAGCTTCAAAAAGGAGCAAAACCGGAAGACCTGTCAGCTGCCATCGACCACCTGATAAAAGTAAATGCCAATCCTGCCGTATATGCAAATCTGAAGGTAAAGCTCAATCCGCTGACGGATTTTTATCTGACCGGTGGAGTATCGAAAATGTTGTATACGCTTGTCTTTATCGCCGTGTTCATACTGCTGATGGCCATCGTCAATTTTGTGAACCTGTCCGTCGGCCAATCCGGCTCCAGGATGCGGGAGATCGGCATTCGTAAGGTGATGGGCAGTCTGCGTCGCCAGCTGATAGCGCAATTTCTGACAGAGTCGATAGTTCTATCGGTAATAGCCACCCTTTTTGCATTGATCCTTTATGCTGTCTTTGCTCCGTTGGTATCGGGTATCCTGGGTAAGGAAATCCCTTCGCTCCTGAGGCTGCCGGCTGTCGGCTGGCTGATCATTGGTCTGTTTGCTTTGTTCACCGGGTGGCTGGCGGGTTTATACCCTGCCTATCTCTTATCGTCTCTCGGGAGCATAGACGTGCTGAAAGGAAGGAGTACCTCCGGCCCGGGCGCCGGCGGCTTGCGTAAAGTATTGGTAGGATTCCAGTTTGCTACGGCAGCCGTGGTACTGATCGGTGCGATCATTGTCTCAGAGCAGATCAACCTTTTCTTCAGCGACCGGCTGGGGTATGACAAGGACTATGTTGTTGCGGCGCAGCTTCCGCGGGACTGGACGCCGGCTGGAGTAAGACGGATGACAACGCTGCGGGAGGAGTTTACAAGGGTGCAGGGAGTAAAAGAAGTGACGCTCTCCTATGAGATACCCAATGGCATGAATAGTGGGAATACCGGGGTCTTTCCGGAAGGCGGAGATTCGACCCGCGCTATCACACCCGAGCTGCTGATCACTGACGAACACTATGCCCGCACCTACGGGATCCCGATGGCTGGTGGCGTCTTTTTTCATGGGACAGGAGAGAGTGCGGCGCAGGACTCGACGCGGGTTGTGATCAATGAGACTGCGGTAAAGGGGCTGGGCTGGAAGACTCCGCAGGATGCGATCGGGAAACGGATCCATCTGTTCAATGATAATACGTTATATACCGTTAAAGGTGTCGTAAAAGACTTCCATTTTACTGGAATGGGACAGGCCATCTCGGCGGAAGTATTTTTGCCCGTGAGCAGGTTTATCAGCTACCGGTATTTTTCGTTTAAACTAAAGCCGGGTAATATCGGCAGGACGATGACAGCGCTGCAACAGCAATGGGCGAATCTTCTTCCGGGGGCAGCGTTCGAATATAAGTTCATGGATGAATACCTGCAAGCTATCTATACCGACGAGCTGCGTCTGAGAAAAGCGACTTCGTCGGCTACGGTACTGGCCCTGGTGATCGTATTGCTTGGTGTGGCGGGTTTGGTTTCGCTGTCGATTCAGCGAAGGATGAAAGAAATAGCGATTCGGAAGGTCATCGGCGCTTCCGTGCCGGGGATCATCCGGCTTTTCCTGCGGGAATATCTGCCGTTATTGGGAATCGCAGGGCTGGTGGCGGTGCCGTTGACCTGGGTGCTTATGCAGCGCTGGCTCGAAGGATATGCTACGCGTATCA
>Ga0307510_10009934_pt1 | contig 11312 bp, 14 predicted proteins | sample 12_EM_MG_FD_207224 | JGI IMG/M metagenome (GOLD analysis project Ga0307510, IMG submission 207224) | Populus trichocarpa ectomycorrhiza microbial communities from riparian zone in the Pacific Northwest, United States - 12_EM | ecosystem: Host-associated > Plants > Roots > Unclassified | place... | reverse complement strand
CGGTCTAAATACTTTTTGGACAAAATTGTCCCCTAGAAGTAGTTGTCGGGTTCCGAGAATCATATTAACACCGCATGCATGCTATCATAATAGTATTATGATAAATAAACCAGAAGGTGCGGTTGTGGAAAGGTGTTCTAAGATGGCTAATTTTATGAATTCTGATGGACCGGGGTTAGTGCCTAGCTGGCAGGCATAATATTATTGAGAAAGGTAGTGAGGTTAAGCACGGCCTCCAGGTCACATACTCCCTATAAGGACCTTAGGGTAGTTATCTTCCTATCATCTACTGATTGGCTTCGATTGCTATTTCCAGATTTCCGCTTTTCCTCTTGCAATTCGACTGATCCCGTTCCTTTTCTAACCCGCTTCTCGGTTATTTTCCGTCTCCGGGGGCGCCTCTTCTAGCCAAACTCTCCAAAGAATCCCCATCCACTCTCATCTGTTGCCATTCTTTACCCATATTAGTTGCCCCGATTCCTTCGTAAAACTTTATGGACGGTTCGTTCCCTTTCCCATCATTGTCAATTTTCACATCATCCTGTCTTGCTCTCAGTAGGCAACGCACATTTGAGAACGCTCCACTCTAATCTCGCGCCACCAATATCGAGCACCTCTTTTGCTAGGGTAGCTAATAGCGTTGTGCCATACCCCTTTCCGCGAAATTGAGGCCTCACGAAGAGATCTTCCAGGTAGATTCCGGGCTTAGCCCTCCATGTGCTATAATTATTGAAGTACCTATCTCAATCCTCTGCGTCAGCGGCATGCTATCTGGCGTTCACAATGGTTAATAATGGCATAATACTCACAGCGCCATTCCGGCTGGCTTGTCGTCCTCATACAACAACAGGGTTTTTGCATAGCGCTTTGAGCCCTCCTTGAACCCTAATGTGTCATGCAAGCTCTCCTGGGTAGCGAGTACCTTATCTGACTCTTTCTCATGAAGCGCCAATTCCTTAATTATCTCCAGAATTACTTGTACGTCTGCATGGATAATAGTGAGCTCAATATTTGGCAAGAAGGTGCCAATTTGCCTACCTGAAGCCACGGCAGCACGCACAGTTACTTTGCTGGTCATAATGGGTGAATCAATTGTGAAAAACGGAAAGTTGGGGGATCGTTATTTGACGTTTTTTGGAGGTTCCGTGGTGCCAGAGGGGTTTGAGGGGTAGGGGCTGCGCTCACTCAGTGAATTGACAGGGTTTAGGGTGTTGCAAGCATGGTTGCACCGCCTTATAAGGGAACCTCGCTATTACGAATGGACTCTCTGGGAATTTGCACCCCTGCTTATGGAAAAAGGGGCCTCCCTACAAGGAATTTCTTCTAAAGCCTCGCTATAACGAACGAAAAACCCTGAACCCTTGGCGTTCCTTATCTTGTCATACGGTACCGTAGTGTGGCGACGATGGACTACCCTCTGGGTATCGCGACCCTGAAACCAATCACCATGCTCTTTTGAGCCTCAACGCGTTGTTGTTGTGAGTCACGTCTCCCGATGTTGACCCTCATATACTTTTGGCCACCCAGCTCCAATCCACAGCAACACACAGTTCATTCCCACTCTTGAGTTCGCCTTTGTGCTCGGAATGTCTGATATTGATGACATTGACCTTCCAGATATCCCAAGGGCTCCTGTAGATCCTTCTGGCGATGGGTTCGGATCCAACACGATTCTCACCGACGCCGAACTTGATCGATCGTACCCGAATCGACCGAGAAATAAGAACCCGACGTTACCCTTTGCGGATCTCTATCTCTCCCTCTTTGAGCCACTGCTTGCGAATAAGAAGAAGAAGACCGGAGTAGGCATCCGTGGGACTAGAGCATTAAAACCTCATGAGATTCGAAGAAATATCATCGATCGTTTCATCTCTCGGTGGCGCAGCGAAGTTGGCAATGACATATATCCTGTTCTCAGGCTAATACTCTGTGAAAAGGATCGGGATAGAAGTGTGTATGTTATACCTTTGCGGGCAAAAGCATCATTCTTTTAATGCTGATTCGTAAATTAGTTATCATCTTAAAGAAAAAACTATCGGTAGACTGTTAGTCAAGGTCATGAAAATCAATAAAGATAGTGATGATGGTTATGCGCTAGTTAACTGGAAACATCCTGGCACATCCCGGAGCGCTGGGGATTTTGCGCTCCGCTGCTATGGTAGCACTCCATCCACTCCTTTCTTTCCTATTTGAAGCCGTTCTTCCATCATATCCTCCTTCGCCATATTTGCGTTTTCGATGTGCCATGCTGACCCATTAATCTAAAATTCAGAGATTATCAAGAAGCGGCCAATGCGTACAACTCCTGGAAACCTAACCATTTCCAAAGTAAACTCTATGCTAGATAGTCTCTCGCTAGCGAGTAAAGAGTACCTTTACCTTCCCAGTATTAGTGCCTATTATTGCACTTCCTCTGATCAGATTTGAGTATTCAGGGGAGAGCAGCTTCCAATAGTGACCGAGTTTTACAACAACATGAACGCCAGTGAACTAATGTGGTTGATTAGAATAATAATGAGACGTATGATCGTCCCTTTCCTGATGCGACCATTGAAATATTTACTAATTGTCCCATTGAGTATAGAGATGAAAGTTGGTGCTACCGAAAAAACCTTCTTTGAGTGGGTCTAGTTTTCCTGTTGCTGTAATTTGGACTTCACGATCCGCTTTTTCACCGCGAAAACCGACTAGACAGCCCGTCGAGGTAATCAACTTAGCTAATTCTTGTACTTAGTGCCTGGCACCCTGATGCCGCTGCTCTCTTCAATATATCGTCGTCACTCAAGCGTGTCTGCTGGGAACTCTCGGATCTCGAGTTCCGCATGGACTCTGATGTGCACTTCTCCCATACTCCCTCACTTATTCCTGCGAATCTAGCTTACCTTCTGACATAGGGCAAATCGGTATCACTAATGTCATGTTTTCAACCTCAACTGGCTCAATTTCAGAAACGCTCCCTAGATGACGCCGTCAAGGCTATGCATCTTACTCCCGAGGACCCCGTTTTCTGGATTGAGGAAAAACTAGATGGCGAGCGGATGCAGATGCACTACGAGGACGGCAACTTTATGTTCTGGAGTCGCAAAGCCAAAGACTACACTAGGCTTTATGGCTCCTGTTTTGATGACGGGAGCCTAACAAGACACCTCCGTGGCGCCTTCGACACTGGCGTTAAGAGGTACATCCGTAATTATCTTATTTGCTATCTGGTATTAAATCTGACCAAGCATATAGTATCATCCTCGACGGTGAGATGATCACCTGGGACCCAAGATTGGACTGTGTAGTCGCTTTTGGAACGCTTAAAACCGCAGCTCTTGAAGGGATCCGAAACCCCTATGGTGATGGTCCTCGCCCTTTATGTAACTATAACACCTACCTCGCTTAAGATCGTTTTCTATTCACTTACCATCCTTACAGTCAGGGTATTCGATATTCTTCACCTAAATGGTGAGTGCCTGATCAATTACACATTGCAGGATAGGCGCATAGCACTCGAACGAAGCGTCAAAAATGTAGTCCGCAGAATGGAGGTCCACGGATACGAGGTAGCGCGAGAAGCTGTTGAGATTGAAAGAGCCCTTAGAAAGGTCATTTCTGAGGCTAGCGAAGGTCTAGTAATAAAGGTTTGCTTCTCTCCTCGGTGTTGACCGAGTGCGAGTCCATGATCCTCACTGATAGGCTGAAAGAACCCAAGGAGTGTGTACTGCCTTAACGACCGAAACGATGACTGGATGAAGGTCAAACCAGAATACATGACAGAGTTTGGTGAATCACTCGACTTAATTGTCTTAGGTGGTTATTGGGGTAGCGGCACACGGGGTGGGATCTTGTCGAGTTACCTCTGTGGACTGCGTGTGGATGGGAACCATCTTGAGCCTGGGGGGAATCCAATGAAATTCCGTTCCTTCTGTAAAGTCGGTGGTGGATTCACTGCGAACGACTACTCTAAGCTCGCTCATATGACAGACTCACAGTGGGTCCCTTGGGATCCCAAAAAACCGCCGAATGAATACATTGAGATCGTGGCGGGTGGGCGCGGCGTGGATCAACCTGACGTCTGGATCAGACCTGACAAGTCTATAGTCCTGGAGGTCAAGGCGGCTAGCGTTATCCCAACAGATGAGTTTCGGGTAGGTAAATCATTGCGGTTTCCGCGATTCAGGCGCATACGTGAGGACAAAGACTGGCAAAGTGCGCTTAGCATTTCAGAGCTCGTTGCGCTCAAAGAGGAGGTTGAGAAAGAAAAGGCAGAAGAAGAGAAAAGAATAGAGGTTGAGAAACGAAAACAGAGAACCGGAAAGCGAATCAAGCGCGAATATGCTGTTCTTGGAGCAAGTGATAAACCTGCGGACTTCATTTCATCAGCGGTTCAGGGTGGTCCACAACTCTTCGGAAGGCACTCGTTTTGTACACCTACCAGAAATTCTCCTCTCTGCCTTGATTGCTGATTCGACTACAGATGTCGTGTCTGACGCCGCGACGCCAAAAAAAATGGGTAAGGCTGAGATAGAACGACTCATCAAGTCTCACGGTGGGAAGATATATCAAACTAAGGATGCAGTTTCTGATACTCATATCATTGGGGATAGAAGTAAGGCTTCCCTTCCAGCTCCCATACATTACCGGGGATTTCATCTGAAATTCATTAGATAACGTCAAAATATCTGCTCTCAAAAAGGAGGGAACTCACGATGTCATTCGTCCTACGTGGATTTTCGACTGCATTCGGCAACACGAGCTGGACCTACAGCGTGGTCGGAAAGGCTGCTACATCATTCCTATCGAAGCTAGGTATACGCTACGGGCCCATTTAATCGCTGTTCTCGACATCCTCGCTAATCGCTTTCCCACCTCTAGGCACGTATTACACGCTACCGCCAAGGTAGAGAGACGAGTAGCGGCCACTATAGACCAATTTGGGGATAGCTATGCCCGAGATCTTACCATGGAAGAACTGAGTAAAGTAAGTGTCTCCTTATTACTTTCGAATTTCGCGATCGTTAACGCTGTCAGCAGCTCCTTCAAGATATGTCTGGAACCATTGATAGGACTTTCGCAGCGGCCTTTGTCGAGGGCCTCAGTGAGCCTGACCAACGAGAGCTGGACGAGCTCCCTGGCTGGATGTTCAAGACCTTTGTTATCTACGTCGACACGCCAGATCAAGGGGAATCTAATGAAAGGTACTCCCCCGTGGACACAAGATTCTTGGCTGTTACTGACTAAATGTTTCCAGCTTCAAGCCATCAGCATGTCTGGCCCTGTTTGCTGGCGCCTGTATAGCCCACGACCTCCATGACACCGAAATAACGCATATCGTAGCCTCTAACTGTCAACAACGACTCCGTGAACTCAGGGAAGCTATCAAATGGTATATACCCAGGACACTCTTTTTTCACACTCCCACTCATTGTCATTCATAGGCGTCCACGCATGCCCCGAATCGTAACGGAGGACTGGCTCAAGTCTAGCCTAGAGGCTAGAACGGTTTTGGACGAGGAGCGGTTCTTACCAGTTCTGAGTGATGATGGATGAATGATCTGCCCTGCCTGGAGTTTTAGCCTATTTCCTCCATCCGATGTATGCACTAGGTCATGAATCCACAGATTATTCAATCATTAGTACCTGGTCGGGATTAGTATTTTATCCAATGGACAGAGTAGAGATCTTGATTCTAGTTTTCACCTGCTTTTACAATCATCCTCACTACATCTCACTCGGGGAAGAAGGCTATGAAAGTAACCACAAAACTATTATAATTTATGAAGGGAGGGGCATATGCCTGCGGGATCCCGGCTAGAAAGTATAGCATGCATCTCTCCAAGAAAGGATCACAACTAGACTACGACGGTACAAAATTCCCCTCCTCAACCATAGAATGATAGACTGTTTCTGACTACCCAGCGACAGAATTCCCACGCCAACAGGACACCACTCGTACACAGCACTCTACTAGGTGTGATCACGGGAACCTACTGTAGATTTCATGAGTTCTCTTTTCCTTCCCCCCACCGTTCCAGCCGACTACTAGCAGCAGGGGCGTGGAATAGTAGTTGTTCCTGGGCGGCCATGGCTGCTGCCCTATTTCAGTTATGGAAAGAAAGAAGTGAAGGGATTCTCTCCCAGACATGAGTTGGGGTAAATAAAAATAAAAGATCCAACAGAGCTAAAGCAGAGAGAAGAGATTTCCGGTGCCAGGCCAGGTTCTCTATTGCTCTCAGTTTTTATATATCATACTACTGGCATGTAGCACTCTCCCTCTTAGCAAAAAGCAAGATATACTTTGCTTGCTATTACCCATCCGGGGATTGAAATTATTACCTATTCGGGAGCTTCACAATAATGCAACAACCCCCGTTGAGCATGCTACTATTGTACTCACATTCCCATCATGGCTCGACTAGAGGGGCTGAAGCTACTTTGTAAACTCTTCTCTGCCCCTGAGGTATTTAATTCTTCTTCTCGCGTGGTTTACCTTGCGGGCCTCCTAATTCTAACGACTAGTTATCCGGGCTTCCCTACGATACCTAAGAGGAGTCAATCCCCATCATAAGTGTTGGTCGTGGAGTTTAAAATGAGGTATAACAGAATAGGGAGTGATGGCTGAAGGGAAGATTGACTATTCCAAGACTCACCATTAATACCAAGTATTCTTCAAAAAAAGGGGGGGGGGGATTTTATTAGACACTTCGAGCAGACAGCTGTTCTGAGTTGTTCGAATTCGGGTTCGAAAAATGATAGGCATAATTAACTGCAAGGATACCTGGGCAAATGCCCAGATGACACTAGCCGTAAATTGAGTGAGCTTAGAAGTTTGACACCCGATCTGCTATGCTATTATAATTTCTTGATCACATCCATCTTGGCACTGAGCTAACTTATATGTATGTATGTATGTATGGAATAGCGGTATCTGTCAATTTTGAAAATGTTTCTAAAGGTGGCTATCCTTTTTTGAATCCGAATTCAAACTGAAAAAAGGGGACCTGCCAAAAGTGTCTAATATACCGTAGGAACTCGAATAAACGATCCTTGTGCTAGGACGTTGGAGTCGCCCCTCTTGGTAAAGGTCTGGTGTTTCTTTCTTTTTTTTTCTTTTTATCTTGAGGGGCAGATTTTTGGTTCGAACTATCTGGCACAAGGGTCTCTTATTCGAGTTCTTACGGTACCCCTATTCATGAGTAAATATCGCTATAATCTGGACCAAGAACACAGGGTTCATTGCCCTGTCACCACCAAGGCGGGGGCATGCTGATGTATAAGTTATACCAGAACCAGCAGTGGGAAGAGAGAGAAAACCACAGAATTCGTCACCAGAAATCCCCCCGAACCTGTGTTCATACTCTTACGAAACCCTTACCATCTCCCATCCCGCCCCTCTTTAAACTCCTAAGCGATCCCATGCCAAAAGAGTCAAATGCACTACTACAGTTCCGCAGCTGTTGGACACCAAAGAGCCCATAGTTTCCCCAGTTAGTTCTTCACTTAACGACGAGAGTGCCCCCCCGAGTTACTCAGAATCATTCCAAGCACATAGACATTAAACACCGCTTCATTTCTATTGCCACAATAACTAGGTTCCAACTTTTCTTATATGATACCTCATCAACTATACCAGCTGTCTCACCAAGAAACCACCCCCAATTAACCACCGCAGTGATCTACCCAGACTGACAAGTAATATCCAAAAGAAAGCTGACTTCCCAGCAAGCCAGAGCCCTAATTCAGTTCGAGGCATTCCTACTCATTCTCCCCCTCCTCCCCATCTTATCATCCATTACCCCTTCCTTCCCTACTACCCCCCAAATTCATTCCCTCACCTAATTCTTCTCACTCCCAGAGAGGTTTCTAACACAGTAAGCATATATGTGCCTAGATTTGTCCCCCTCTATTAGTTGCTACCCCCAAACCAGCCCCTCCCTCCCTACCCGAATTCTTCTTAGTCAGAGTATTTTAATAGTTCAAACCCAGTAACACATCATGACTTGTATCAGCTCCCTGTGGCCTTACTGGAGAAACACCTCACACTAACTAACCCCCAGTAAAAATATGACAGCCAGTCTCTCACACTCAACGCCAAACCAATCCATTCTCCACTTTTTTTCTATCCCTTCTGATGCTACACCGCCAGGCATTTACCAAGCGAGTGATAATCCATGAACCACCTTCCGGGTCCGGTCCGGTAATATACCGCTCACTAGTTCTCACCGAGCACAGTATTAGGTTGGCGCGCTCTCTCTCTCTCTCTCTCTAGGCATTCGCCAATCTTATCATACCACACACCACTTGATCCCTGTGCGCCTGCCCATCAGCCCATGACAAGCTCTTGTCGGACGGATTAGGCTGATAGCGAACATCCGCTGGCAAGATCCAACAAACCCAGCGGCCGGACCTCACACTAACTCGAGGAATACGCAAAATTCCTTCCAAGAGCTTTCTATCTCCGAGTCCGGACATTAAGGCTATGAAACTGGAGGCCTGGGGAAGGTGTCTATCTTCGCTATCTTGGAGCGGGGGGCCAACTCTGGGCATGAAAAGGGAATGATGTATGATATCGTAGATTCCCCTGAAATCTGTCTCTGCCAAAGCTATATAGAGTCGTTGAATCCCAGGCAGTCTTTCGGAACCTGCTCGTGTTTATTGGTAGATACTTCCATGCACATCGGCAAGTAGTGCATGCCGAGGCAAGGGGGCATGTGAGGCCGTAGTAACATGTCCACTCGGGTCGTACAGGACAATCGCCTGGCTGCGGGGGCTCACATGCAGTTTGCGCGAGGAACCCTCTTAGGCACATCTTATCCAGAAGGCAAGGACAAGTATTCGAGTACAGGTACTAGGCAGGATGTTTTCGTACAAGGTGAGGATAGCAGGGATGTCTAAGGCGTAGAGTTTGATGCATATGAAAATATAGCAACTTTCTACCACAATGTCTTGCTCGCTGTTTTTGCTTCTATTTCCACTAAAGGACTTGCTTGGCAACCCTTGTACAAAAACATCTTGCCTGGAGCCTATTCGTACAGTACTCGTCTTGCGTTAACACAGCCTCAAATAAATGGCACACATTACCCCTCGAGCACAGGTATCTGTACCCATGACTGCACTACACTGCTTGACTCCTCTCCCCTCCACACATCACCCCCATGACCCTCTGCACCACCCATAGCTTATACGATAATCCGAAAAACAGGCACCCAGCAGACATGTAACATCCTCTGCACCCAAATCCATCCAGCCTAGGCATCCGAATTTGCAAAAAAAAAAAAAAAGACCTAAACGCCCAACCACCCCCCATAGGTGGTAATACAGCAACCTAAAGGTAAAACAACCTAACAGTTGCGTAACAAAAGAGTATTACAAACAATACACCAAGTTTGTGGGTCCTAATAAACGCCATCTCCCTACTCTCGCCAAGAGTGAGTATTCCCGTACCCTTTGGGGAAGGAGTCATCGCTGCGCAAAGGCGATCAAGCTCGAGAATAAGGACTTCGTTGTTTTTGAAGATTGCTTGTGATTCTTCGATTATTTCTTTCCGAACTTTTCAGCAAGACCGTTCAGCGAGCAACAGCGGGGGAGGATGACTGACCGGTTTTCTCCTCCTCAGTCAAGGTTGACTGAATATCTACAAGAGCATCCTTGAACCCAGATCTTAACAAATCCTCCTCCCCCCTAGGAACCTCAAAACTAAACAGGTTCGTCCCGGCAGCCTCACACTCCTCCTCAGGCATATTTCTCCGCCGCGGGAAAAACCCCCGAGCCCGAGAAATCTGGTACTTGAGTATTTTACCACCAGCGAACAAAGCCATATAATAATTGTGCGCATAGGCAATCACCAAATGCGGCTTCTGGGAGAGGACTTGCTTGATGTGCGTAAGATATTTCGCGCGGGAGGACATGGGCTCGACCAGGGGATAGGTTTCCCCGCCATAAAAGTATTCAAGGTCCTTGGCCAACTGGGGTGTCCGCAAAAGAGGCAGGGAGTAGAGCCTCTGCAACACGTTCTTGATTCTCGGATCTGTGGCAGCCTCCGGCGAGATGGCAGCCATCCAAGCGTCTTCAAAGGCTTTGTAGACTTGGAGGAATGAGAATATGCCTTCACGGTAAAGCCTATAGTCTACACAGCATCAGTAAACGCACTGCTTCTGGTGAAGTGCTCTCCAGGCCTAAAAGAAGGGGGAGAAATGCCGGACCTCTGAGACCCAAAGAAAGTCTACTCATGATCATAACGTTAATCTTGTCATGCCCTTCACTACAAACACAATAGCCCCCAGTTAGTAACCCCATCATAAGATCCGGGTACATTTCTAGAACAAAGGCAGACAAACAAACCGTGTAGCGGCGTTGATCTGCTGAGACAGGCTCAAGGGTCCCCGAATTTCCTTCTCAGCCCGAGCGTGGGGATGTTGGTAGTGGGCCATCATAGCGAGTTAGTGAACACCGTGAGGAAAATTTGGTTGGTTTTGTTGCAATGTAGATCTATCTACCTTGGGGGAATGAAGTACTGTAGGTTAAGGCCTGGAGGAGGGTGGTGGTCGCGGGGTTAAAGAGTGGGGCACGACAGGTATTTCTAATTGCCGCAGATAAGAGAAGGACGGGGTGAGTGAGTGAGTGACTGAGTGAGTGCGCAGTAAGAGGAAGGGGGGAGGGAGAGGAGAAGGGAAGGTGCCAAGGGTAGACAAGTATGGTTTGGAGAAAGAAAGAAGGAGGCACGAGACAGAGAGACCCACTGCCCATGCCCATACCACCACCGCCGCCGCCTCCCCAGCCAAAGGGCATCCGTGAAAGGCCATAAAAATGAGACAATCAGACCTTCCATCCACTCTCTTCCCCGAATTTCACTGTCCCAGTACTGTAACATAGCTTGCCGTAATACCATCGTGCTGTTCTCGAGTACTCTACAAGTAAGGTATCATTGTTTGGCCCAGCCCGTTGGTTCAAGGCTTTGTCCCATTACACCGGTACCGTATGATAGCATATCATAGCTGCAGTGCCCTCATCTCACAGCACGTGGCCGGAGTGCGATACGGTAACCCTATCTTGAGCCATCTGGTGAGCAAGTGAGAAGTGATATCTTTTAACAATGTCATGATATCATACTTTCCTTCGCTTATTATTATAACTCTACCCTGTCGTTTGTCTTTTGTAATCTATTATATCATGTCACACAACAGTATTGGCACGTGATCACAGTGCTACCCTTACCACTATCATACTATTATCATTCTCCCACCACCACCAACACCACCCCATCGTCATCACCACCAACTTCCCATCACCTTTGCCTTCACAACCGCCAATGCCTGGGATAGCAATGG
>Ga0307510_10009933_pt1 | contig 11313 bp, 15 predicted proteins | sample 12_EM_MG_FD_207224 | JGI IMG/M metagenome (GOLD analysis project Ga0307510, IMG submission 207224) | Populus trichocarpa ectomycorrhiza microbial communities from riparian zone in the Pacific Northwest, United States - 12_EM | ecosystem: Host-associated > Plants > Roots > Unclassified | place... | reverse complement strand
AATACTTTACCCACAGACACTTAGAACAGCGCGCGCAGCGCTAGCACGCATAGTAGAGGCACTTTTTGCTTACTAATACAGTAGAACTTGCAGTCCCCCCTCGCGCGCGTCCGCTGGCAAAATCGCTCGCTGTGCTGTTACCGCGCTAAAAACGCTGATTTGCAACACTACCTACAGTATATAAATGAACAACTAAGTTCTAGGGTACAGAGCTAAATTAGTACGCAACTAAACTCCTGTCAAAGCTAAGGAATGCATGTTAGTTGGGGTGTCAACCTGCAAGGTATATATGATCAATCTGCTCACATGCTCAATTCACTATATTCCAATCATAAACACCATCATCAACGTCGTTATTATTCTTCATCACTTTGGCAAAGAGTTCACGCAAGAAGTCATAATCCGGTGTTTCCTCGAAACCAAGTTTCCGGACATAATTGAGGTAAATTCCGAACTCCTCTGCGCGTCATAAGACACGTCAGAAGTAGCCAAACAAGGACATAAGGTTGCTTCAATTTACCAGGATAGCCTTCGCAAAGTTCTTTTATGGGGGTTGTCTGTTTCTTCTCACAGATCTTGTCTTCCCTCCGCTCGTTCGCTGCCACTTTGAGACCTTGCCAAGGCAAGCTTCCGCGAAGGAAGTACATCAAAACGTGACCGAGTGACTCGAGATCATCACGTCTAGATTGTTCTGTGAATCGAATCAGGGTGGTCGAATCGTGCTCAAACGGGCCGATCCTTGTACCTCTTCCAAAGTGAGCGTTGATGCTCATATATCGCGCCGTTCCAGTCAGACCCTTGCGTTCGCGGTAAGGTATGTGCTGCTTCGTCTTGGGGTCGCGGTATGGCTTGGCCATTCCGAAATCCACGATGTGGATCACTGGTAACAAAGTTAACAACCGAGCTTGGAGTGAGAAGGGAGGGAGACACGTACGATTCGCAGCCTCTGTCCCTGGACGACCAACGAGGAAGTTGCCAGGCATGATATCACGATTCATCAAATATTTTTTGTGTATCGTTTGAACACGCGTGATCTATGATCAAAAGGCCCATCAGAAGGCGCGGCACAAATCGCGCGTATGAACAAACGCACCATTTGCCGCGCAGCCATGCACACCGTCTTGACCGTGAATCTGCGCCCGCACATATTGAACAAGTCCTCGAGGCTGGACCCCAGCAGGTCAATGACCAGAATGTTGTGCAAATCCTCTTGTCCGAAATAGTATGTCTGAGGGATACCAGCTGGTATTTGGGTACAAAGGATCGGTCATGAGGTTAACGCCACATTGTGCCACGCGGCGAAAGCGACAAAAGCGAGAATACCGCAACCAGCCAATATGCGATACGACCGATACTCGTTGCGAAGTTGAGGCGCATCTGTCTTTCTGGCCTCCTGTAGAGTTGCCGAATTGTCAGAACGGGGTGAATGGCTGTGCAGCAGCAACGAAGGAACGTCGCCCACAAACTTGATGGCCACGCTTTGAGAGTTGAGCAGGTTGACGCCTAGGATAAGGTGCCACGTCAGGTAGGATTCTGGGAGTTGACATAGGGGGGGGAGGCGGACCCTCGAAGACGACACCGAAGGAGCCTTCGCCGATTTTCTTGCCCATCCGGTAGTGGTTGCCGACGATGGATTGAGTCGAACTGGGGCTGCCACGAGTGTGTGCGGACATCTTCAGGAAGACGGAGAGGGAAGGGGAAGGAAGGGAAAGGAGAAAAGGGAAGAGGGCGGGGACCTGCTGCAACAAACTCTTCTTGTCTCCACCTCTCGGCGTTATCCGCGCTCAAAGACCATGCTGTTAGAACCTAAACGTGATCCCTCAGTCACTGTAACAAGTGAGAACTGATATTATGTACCTAAACGTGATCTAAGTACAGTTAGTTGTGTACATATGGAGAATTGTTGGTTTGCTTACCCCTCAGTCACTGTAACAGTAACAAGTGAGAACTGAGGGGAAGAGGAGAGGGGAACGCGTGTATGGAATACGAAAGGGTTCCGAGTCACGTGTACACGAAGTATCGTGATCAACTCGTGATCGCGTGATCGCGTGATATCGATCATCTCGGGAATTTGTTGGCCTGGGGGCCAGCTGCAGGTGATGCGCGGGGGCTCTAATCGTGACAACGTAGCAAGGCAGATCAGAGGGAAATCCTTGAGAATGTATTCGCAACAGTCGTGGCTGGGAGTGACAGTGGGTGATGGCAAGGGCTGCATCAGCGCCTGCAAGAGTTCCCGGCGTGCCACGCGTCTGAGTGGTGCCAAGGACTGCGAGAGGATGTCGCGCCCTGTCGCGCCCTGCCCACAAGGAACATACGCACGGAGTGCTCGATTTTCTACAATTCCGCATTGATAGCCAGCTCCTTTGGCACAACGAGCAGTGCCGGTGTGGCAAATCGTGCCCACGCACGCTGCGTCGTCAACATGCGAGTCATTCCACGTTATTGCGCTTGCGCAGCTTTTCTTACGTAACCGCTTCAGGAAGATGCGGTTTCGTTTTCTTCGTTGTGGCAAATCTAGATCTGGTGGTCGCCAAGGACCTGGCACGTTCAACGGTCCGCGAAGCCTGGCAAAATAGAGGCTTTGACTGAAAGGTGAACTAACAGCTGCAGCGCTGGTGCGTCGAATTCATACTTGAAATGACGAAGCAATGGTGGACGGCCGCTGAGAGCGGCCTGGATGATAGCTTCGATATGATTCCTACCCCACTGCTCGCTTGGCAGGTCTTTGACTTGGACAAACTCGCTGGGCACTTTTAAGTGCCATTATGCTGCTACAATGTTTAGCGAAGGTCGAGGCACTCTTCTGGATGTCTCCACATTCAGGCTGATTTTCCGAGTCTTGACAGGCACCTAATATATAATACGCACCTGCCACAAATTCTGTCTTCTCGTGGCCTACACTGTCGGTGTATATAACGGTACAATGCAAGGTGAGCAAGGACTGCACCGCCCTCTCATTTCTTACTATATTGTCCCTCCAAACTCCATTACCCCTCCCACCTCAGACGGCTCCGTGATCTCGAGTCTCAGACTGGTATTCGCGGTCCAAGCACCATGACCCCTTCCCGTAGCACACTCATAATCAAGTTTGATCCCGAGTTCTCTTGCCACTGCCTCCTCTCCACCGAGTCTCCAACGCCCATCCACATCTTCGCTCTCCTCACACAGCCTCTCTCTGGCACATGCCACACGTTAAACACCCTCGCCGCCAAGACACGTCATGCGGGTGGCACCAAGGAGTCCAACACCAGCGCCAACACCAGCGTCAATGACAATACACAGAGTCGTGTCTTCGCGGCGGATGTCACCGTTATCGCGGCCGAGGCCACCGACAGCGCCGATGGGGGCGCAGCGAGCCTCGCTGCCGCCGCTGCTATGCCACAGCAAGCGTGCCTCAAGTATGCCATGGGCGTGGAGGAGGTCGCCGCGCTGCGTTGCGAGGGGATACTCTACAGCCGCGATCTTGCTGCGCTCGCGGATGTCGCCGTGCCGAAGACATACGGGTTTTTCACAGGCGGGACGGAGGCTGTGCCCATCGCTTGTCTCGTCATGGATCTCTGCGTGAGCACCGAGATGCTCCGGAGCGCCAACGAGTTTTGGTGCGTGTTGCCTCCCACCACGTTGGCACTGGCGCGCAATTCTGATTGCGTTCGTTTTGTGGATGTGTGGGGGGTGCATTGCGTAGTCGTTTGGCAATGTTGGCCCTATGCAAGGTCCACGCGGCCGGCGTGCTGCACAACACGCCAATCCATCTGCGTCATTTCGTCATGAAGGGAAAGAAGGTCTTCCTCGTGGACTTCGCCCTCGCGATGGTACACCAGTGCGAGAATGCCCATCCGGTCCTGTGGGAAGCCCTCAGACCCGCTGCGGTCACAGAAGACTGCCAATCTGAATGTGGCGAGTTGATCGTGGCCGAGCGGAACATCTTTTCGCAGACCGGCGAGCAGCTGCCCTTGAAATTCAACGCTTCGCCCGGTTGGACGGCCGTGGCTCTTTGAAAAATCCGTAGTGCGCACATACACTGCATATTCATCTCCTTTATATACCTCGACATGTAGACCTATCCTATAAGCCATTTAACTGACGTTTAATCCTGCGTAAGGTTCCTGCCAGTGGGGCTGTGTGACGTGGGATATTAAAGGCTGGGGTCTCTGGGGGGGGGATGTGTATCATTGTATCATTCTGCTGTATGCGCTGTGGGGCCTGGAGCGGAGCTCCGGGTCATAGCCGGTCAACTGAACGACGCGCGCTGCTGGGCCTGGGCGACGCATTTCAATCACTGAGAGCGCACTGGCAACGGGATCAACACGATCGACATTAACTACAGTGACGCTCACCGCTGTCAGTGCCCAGCGCGCCACTTCACAGGATAGCTGCCACTAGACCCTTCGAACACAGATCGGATATAGGGAAGGGCGGAGAGCATGGTCTTGCATGTGGTCTTGGCAGTTGGCAGTTGGCGATCACATTGATTAAAGTACTTAACACAGCGTTTGAGCGCAGCCACGGAGTTCTTTTGTTCCATTCGTGAATTTGAAAATCAGGGCCATGACGAGGGGACGAGGACCGAGAAATGGGCATCGCGGGCAGCGAAGCAGGGGATCGAGATCATTCAAGCTTACATAACAACCCCTATGAATCACGTGATTACACATGCAGTGCAGTTGGACTGATCCGGGACCTCCGTGTGCATTCTCGGCATCCAGCCACAGCACAGGGTATGGGGACATGTAACAACTCGTCCACCGAGCCCTCCCTCAGCTGAATTCCGTCCCCAGCGGACTCGTCAGCATTCGTCTTCAATATCTACCCTCACCGTCAACAATCGGGCCCGAATCGGCCACCACTCACTCGTCAGCTTCTCTGTCCGAGTCAGTCCCGCACTTGCATTTAGGACCTGCCGGTGCATCACTCGTTGCGTTCGCGCCCATTGACATTGAAATGGTGCAATTAAGCGGTGAGAGGTGGCAGTGTCCGCTCGCTCACCTGCTCCGGGACAGTAATTCTCCTAGATCACTTATAATCTAGCCAACCCGGCATCCATTCGATCCTTTCAGCAAACCCACATCACACCCCTCCCCTCACGACAATGACGATCTCACTTTCACCTTTATATAACACACTCACCGTGCAATATAGTGAGACGGTCGAGTACGAACTCTTCCCCTGGTTCGACGAGACGTTCTCCGCCCGAGCCCGTCTCAACTATCCCCTGAACGGGGTCTGCAAACCAATACACAGACTTTTCCCCAGATATTCTCCCGCGGACAACCCATCTGCCAGAGTTTTCTCTGCGACGCTGGATTTTGAGGAACCAGACGATGACATCCCCACGGACGTGTGTCTCAAACTCGCCCGCGGTGTAGACGAGGTTGTGCGTCTGAGTCACGAGGCTTCCATCTACCGAAAGCAGCTTGTGAAGCTCTGGGGAATCGTCGTCCCCAGGATGTATGGCTTCTTTCTTGGGCATTACGAGGATACACCCGTGGCCTGCCTTTTACTGGAATTTTGTCCTGGTCCCAGTGCACCACTACACGATTCGGAGACGTTCATGTGCGCCCATTCTTCTCGATCCATTCCCCCTTTCCATTTCGTGCTGACTTATGAGCGAATTTTTGTCAGTCGCACCGCCGTGCAGAACGTACGCAAAGTGCACATGCTTGGCATAACGCAAAATATGCCCCTCGACTTGCGCCATTTCGTCATGAAAGACGATAGGCTACTGCTCGTCGACTTCTCGCGCGCGGTGGTACATCGGTGTAATAATGTGACGCTTGTATACAGCATGCAGCGTTTCTGGCTCAATCCTGGCCGGGAGGATGTGCAAGAGGTCTACAAACACGACTGTGGACAGTTGATGACGATCGCTAAGCGGAAAATGCGTGCCGCATCTGTACCACATCGTCAATGACCATACGTTACGTCTTAATTTATATTTATCATGATGCCAGTAAAAGTATACCACTGTAATATTACGGTTAATGGAGCTACGTTTGGCCGCCTCGATTTGCCACATACCCATTTATGATGGCAATCGCACCTACGCTCTGATCGAGGATGACTTGTGTGATCAGTTAGACACGGAGCTAGTATAATTGACAAACGTACTGGATAGATCTCCGGGTCGGACATTATCAAGCGACTCGCTTCTAATCTAGGAAATGATAACTCAGAATTTATTAGTAAGTCGCGCCCTTGCGTCTCAACACCCGCAAACAACACCCGCAAAACGCCGCAAAGTGGTTTCTCGACGATGTGGCATGTGGCGGATGGTATACTATTTTCCCCCACATACCCCCCACTCCACGTCTTATACCACAGTGCTGGGCAGCGTAGATCGCCCGAGGAAATGTTGCGAGGCACTGCTGGCCCATTAATGGGCAATATTGTTTCATCCAGCCGTAGTAACAATGTGAGGCAGGCTCGCGCAAGGGCCATGTTGGCGTCGTCGAGGGGGATATATTAATGAACGGTGACGTTCGGAAACGATCAGTAATCAGCGCAAAAATTAGGCGATTTTTGCCATTCTCGTCATCGATGACTGAGATCAAGGCCATACACGCAGAGGGTAGTACAGCTTCTTCTGGATTCGCTGGTCGCCAGTCTTCCACCAGATTGTATGTTACATCTGCGATTGTGAATACCTCTGCCAGTTCATTGGCATTGGAACGGAGTGGGCGGAACTAGAGCAGGCCATGACTCGGAGGCTCGGAGCAACAATCGCCGACAGGGACTGAGATGAGCCTGAGAGTGCACATTCCACCAGCTCGCTCCGAGAGTGTGTTGATAAGAAGTCCCCTAACCTCGCGGGACTGAGATGATGGGGGTCTTCAAGTCAAGCGACAGGACAGTGTAGTACTACTGTAGGCCATAAGCAGTCTTGACTCTTGACGGGCGGCAAGTACTAGCATAGTGAACTCGGAAGGGTTCTTAAATCCGCTGACTCACTGTGTTTGATGATAGATGGATGAAATAGTTCGGTAGCCACGCTGACTCCGCAAGTACAAAAAAGGTTTATAAACACGCTCATCGGCTCGGCGTCGGCATGCGTGGAACTCGCGGTAAAAATTGCAACCGAAGGGACATTCTGGTCTTCTTTCCGCATGACGCACAGTACCTCGTGGCCTCGTCTATCTTCTTCTTTCCATGGTCGGCACCATGCGCTCTACCGCTTCTCCAGCGCTCACTATCAGCCCCGCGCCGCTCAAACTGCTGTGATTCCCTTTACAGGGCATCAGGATTCCTCTTGCCTCCTTCAGCTAATGTTCTTAGCGAGCCTTAGCGGGCCTCAAGGGCCTAAGCGAAACTAAGCGAGCCTAAAATAGTAGTTTTTCGGCCCACTACGACGCTAAGACGTTTAAGGAGCCAGAAGATTTCCTGATGAGGACCCTTAGCTCCTACATGCGGTGGGAAGTGGAGCAATGAGATCACCATCAAGAAGCCATATTCACCCTCATGGCTCGACTGGTGTTGCATCGCTCCGTATAAAGCATGACGACGAGGTGAAATCTTTTTTCTTCGTCCGAGATGTTTGTGCTCTCTGTGCTGGCCTTTGTATTTGTGCTCCCCACGGTGGTGACTGGTAGAATACCTCTCGTTGATGGGGTTTTCGGTGGCGTCCCCCACTTAGAATTGGGTAAGGTAACAACACTTAAAGGCGCTGTTGATGCCAACGCTCCCGCTCGAACTCCGGGAAAGCTTCGTGTGGTGGAGAATTCTGGCGTATGCGGTAAGTACAGTTTTTCTACTAGGGACCATGGTCGTGTTCACAATTCCAGCAGAAACTACACCACATGTCTATCAAGCCTCCGGATATGGGGATATCGCTGCGAACCAGAGCATTTGGTTTGTGTTGCGCTTCGAGGTTCCGTTTCCGATTTTAACAGACATTCCATCGACAGGTTCTGGTTTTTTGCGGCACGCAAGAATCCTGAAACCGCGCCTCTCATCACATGGTTCAATGGCGGCGTGAGTGGCGCCGACTGGCTTTGATGTTGCGATATTTCCTGAATCAGATTAGCCTGGAGCCTCAAGCATGATTGGGTTGTTCCAAGAGCTTGGCCCTTGCCGGATCAACAACCAGAGCACCGGAGTTGACCTGAACCCGACGTCATGGAATAACGATGCGAACGTGTACGCGTCCGATTTTCCTCAACTCTCTCTGGCGATAGCTGAATGCCGTGGCTCAGGCTATTCATTGACCAGCCTGTCGGGGCTGGCTTCTCTTACGGGACCTTGTCCGTCGGTACCTCGCAGCAAGCCGCTGCCGACGTATGGAAGTTCTTACAAATTTGGTTTGCGGACCCGCGATTCAAAAAGTACGCTGCTCGGGATTTTGCAATCTGGACGGAATCATACGGTGGGCACTACGGCCCTACATTTGCTGCGTGCGTCCTCATCGCTCGACAGTAGTCCTTACCATTCACTACGGTCATCTACAGGTACTTTTTAGAGAAGAATGACAAGATCCGCTATGGTCAAGCTACTGGGGTACACATCAACCTGAAGGTGCTCGGGGTTGGAAATGGTCTCACAGTATGGTGTTCAGACATGTCTCGCTAGATGATTGGTCACTAATGATTTGGGTTAGGACCCGATTTCGCAATACCCTGGCTACATTCAATATGCCGAGTCGAATCCATATCACCCTCTAGTTAATAGCTCTGCCCTCTCAGCTGCAAAGATGGCCTGGAAGAAGACAGGTGGTTGCAAGGACCAGGTTGGCTTTTCCCTCCCTCAGTAAGTGTTACGTGTATTCACAATCGCGCAGATTACAGCGTGTAATAATGGAGGGAACAATTCAGTCTGTTCGAGGGCTCAGGAATTCTGCAACGACAATGTCCTTAGCCCGCTTGCAGGAATCTGGGACGTATACTATGTGCCCACGGCGGACCCTGACCCGTACCCGCCCCCGCTCGACAACTATCTACACAGCCACGCAGTGACGTCCAAGATTGGCTCCCATGCTACATGGGAGGACGTCAACGACGACGTCTACACTAATTTCGCCGCGACTGGCGATTGGATGCGCACTTCTCTCCCGGACCTCGAGAAAGTCATCAACGCGGGCGTGCGCACCGTCATCTACGCCGGCGATGCGGATTATATTGTTAACTTTAAGGGCGTCGAGGCCATGGTACGCGTGCACTCCCCACACACGTTCGCCGCTTCTCGCCTTTCGCTCTGACCCGTCTCTGGATTCACACAGGTTGCCTCCCTAAACACAAAGTTCTCGTCGCAGTTCGCAGGGCAGAAGTTCGGGAATTTCACCGTCAATGGGGCGCTAGCAGGTATTTATAAAAACGCGGGCACGTTCTCGTACGCACGCTTCATCGGCGCGGGTCACGAAGTTCCTGCATACTTGTGGCGGGGCGTGCCACGGGGTACGGCAGCGTTGCAAATGTTCACGCAGATCATGTCGGGCAAGCAGCTCTCTGGGACGTGATGTGCAATGTCGAGGCAGGTATCTAGGGTTGTGGATTTAACGTCATAGAGATGATAACGGACAAGGAACGCGCAGAGCTTTGCTAGAGAATGTCTAGGTATCTCTGTACGTACTAGGAAAGAAGTACAAGAGTGGTTGGGGAGGTATTATCTTTATTTTTGGAACAGAGGCTCCCCGTGCGCACTGGACACGTGTGCAACTAGCCGTGTATTTTTCGCTACGGGGGTTTGAGTTCGTCGAGAGCAAAGTGATAATTGAAGACACAATGAGGGCAGGTTTGATAAGATAAGATAAATTTAATTGGTGCAGAGTTTGGCTGCAGTATATAGACGAAACTTTGCAAGTTTGCAAGTATTTAGTTTGCTTTTATTTAATTCTTTTTTTCTTTTTTGATATTTAAACTATCAGAGAATTAATACTTTACCGGGCTATGACTCTTGCAATATATATAACTTTACTCTTGTCAAGTCTCTAAGCCTGAATGTTAGCTGAAAATATTTGACAGTTGATAATGGTAATGGACTGCACATGGTGTACAACAAAATGGACGCTAGTGTCTAGGCCGTTAGGGTCTTAACTAATTAAAATCATCGTTATCCTCAATCTCGTCCGCATCTACGTCCATAACGTCCTCCTCCAGCCGCATCGCCTCTACCCGCTCATAAGGGGTCCTATCCCGGAACCACCTCCCTTCCAAAAAGTCCACTCTACACAGCCCGGACCCAGTCGCAGACGCAAGCAATGCCGCAGAAGCAAGCCCAGCCCCACTGTGCCACGCAACGCGCTGCACCCCCACAGACTTATGCCACGCGCCGCCTCCGCCCTCGGGCCGCTCTGCCATCTCGCGCGGCTTGAGGAGGTCTAGCATGCGGAAGCGCCCTTCTTTACGACTATAGTCCAATTGATATGCGCGGTGCACGAGGAACGGCTGCTTATTTTATTTAGTTTTTTTGCTTTTCGCTGGTACCAGACGCCCGACGCCACGCCACGCCATGCAGAGAAAATAGAGGAAATGATCTCACCACATATCCTCCGCGCCGTGTGGCTCTCAAGCCGTTCGTCGTGTAGCACGTGCCGTCCGCAGAGCCGACCGCAAGTTGTGGGTGATAGTCCGACGCGCTCACGCTCTAACCAATCCGGTATGTATTATTAGTCCAAATGACCGCTCAAGCAGCAGATGATATGCATTTACCCAAACCGGTCCGCCAGGGTCAACGAGCGCGTGCCCTCTCCCGAGAGTGCTTGGTGACAACGAGTACGACTTGATCGTGTTCTCATGATCAATAGTCACTACTGCGCTCAAGTATGGGGAATACGCGACACTGTTGATGGCGTCTTTGACGGGGAAGGGTATCGGCAGATCGTCAAAACAAAACAAAAAGCCGGAAACGCACCTCGGGTACGATTGAACACATGGCCACCGAGTTCTCGAATGTCCGTGAGGCATTGAAGGCCGTCATATCCACCACTGGCGATCACGGTGGGGCCATTTCCGTGCCTATCAGGTACACGCACCCAGGCGAGGGCACGGACCGCAGACTGATGGACGCAATAGTAGCCGACGGGTAAGACCGTCGCTGCATGGGAATAGGAATATAATTAGGTATAGCCCATTTGACCAATGCCGACGGCGATTGCTCACGCTCCGAGGTTGATCGTAACACTCGTCGGAGATTGTAGACGATAATGACGCCTAAGATGAGCCGAATTAGTGGTCAAATGTCATCGGGGGGGGGGGGGGGAGTACCGTTTGACATCCCTGCTGCGATCAGTTCGCTATTACCCCAATCGAGGGTGCAAAAGGCAGCTTCTTCTAGTTCAATGCGGACAATAGGCTCAGGGAGTCTTACTGTTGGAGGTTAGCTCGT
>Ga0307510_10009932_pt1 | contig 11314 bp, 9 predicted proteins | sample 12_EM_MG_FD_207224 | JGI IMG/M metagenome (GOLD analysis project Ga0307510, IMG submission 207224) | Populus trichocarpa ectomycorrhiza microbial communities from riparian zone in the Pacific Northwest, United States - 12_EM | ecosystem: Host-associated > Plants > Roots > Unclassified | place... | reverse complement strand
AATTTTTTGTATTTTAATTAAAAAAATTAATTCAAAATAAAACCAAACCCAGTTCAGCTTCAAAATTAGATGATTGGGTAATTACTAAATCGAACCATCGAGCATTTATTGGCACCTGTCAGCACCACAGCATTCAACTTTATGAGTTAAGATGTTTTTTAAGGAAAGCAGACAAACAAATGTTTCACAAAAATTTTACTTTTTTACTTTTTCTATGTTTTTTAATCGTGTTTTAAAATGTTAATATCAAAAATATTTTTTTAAAATATTATTTTAATACATTTTTAAGACCCCACTACTAGAAAATAGGTTTGATTGCACAACTTTCAATGATTTAAAACACCACTATGAAACTTTAGACGAATTGAAAATTTTCCTCAAATAAAAGAAGAAAAGATCATGTGCAAAAAAATAAAAATGGGGGTCCGAGAATCATCATACCAACTTTTGCAATTGAACTATATTAATGTTACAAGAATAAAAGAGAGCACAAGGCATTGGGTATATTCATAGTGTCCTGCAGTTTGCCTTGTAAGATCCAAAATGTAACCCAGAAAGATTCATATGCACAGATTTTTAATATATATTCCTAGGGGGACTACATTGGGTTAACTTGAATATTAGAGACAAGATTGCAGAAGGGGGCATTGCAAAAACAAAAACAAAAAGTGAAAGTAAATCATGGATTTTCTTATCTGTTGAAAAGGTATGGTCATCTCGGACCGGACAATTCTACAGCATGAAGGTTCTCAGTGGAGTCAAGGAGCCACTCAGAATTTTGACATGGAGCCAAATCAAGATCCTGGCGGACCACCTCTACCTTCTGCCACTCCTCCCATCTCTCTGCCAATCCATCACCTTCAAGCATTCTCACCACCTCGGACATCTTAGGCCGGTCCATTGGGGAGCTTTGGGTGCAGAGCAATGCTACTTGGATTAGTTGTTCTACCTCAGAGTCGACATAATTGTTCTGCAGGTCCGGATCAACCAGCATTTCCAATTTCCTCTCTTTTAGGAGTGCTTTAACCTGCAGAACTTGCAGAAGCTTTGATTAGTGAATGAACAAATGTGGCATAGACAAGTCCAGCAGTAAGAATGAGAAAAATATCAGAGAAGCGTATGACTAAACCCAGCTGCAAGCAGGAAGTTTACATCTGTGAAAAGATATGCACTGTCCATGCTGTGCCTAATGAGCCAACATAATTACTAAAGGCACGACCTTTCAGCAACTTATATGAAGAGTAAACAAAACTGAAATTATTTAATATCAAGATGAGCTGTAGTTGAAGCCCATCCGGATGTTTCAAGAAAGTTAAATTCATTCTGTTCTCTCTTCATAAATATATGAACAAATCCCTCAGTAATCAGTATGATAGATCAGTTCAAGAGTACCAGCCGTCATTGGAGAGGAAAGAAGAGAGATTCAGAAATAAGAGGTATTCTAGGTTGACAGTTTTCATTAATCACAAATCACCATATGATGATAGCAGCAACTACCTTTGAGTCAGCCATTTAATAGTAAAATTATACCCTAGATGCTATTTAAAGATGAATTCCATGGGATAACCAAAGATCCCTAGTATTTCAAGAATAGAATATTAAGGCCAGAACTATGATGCTTCTCCTAAGCCAAAGACAATAAAGAAATTAAGCTAAGAGATAAAAGGTCGTAAGGAACAAAATACCATTTCCTATCTATCGTCCCAATAAATCTCGGAAGGCTAAAATTCTTTTAGAAACACGTGGGAGTAACAAGGAATCAACGAAAACATGGAGTTACAAAAAAGGGCATGGTTTGTATGGAAAAAGAGAAGTAAACAAGCAGAAAAAGTGAAGCAGGTTGAAACACGGATTCAACTGACCAGAGCCATGAGCGTTATGGAGTGCATCCCTGAACAAAACAATTCCAGATATACTATATATATATATATATATATATATATCCAGAGTAACACTGTTGAAGCAAGATTATAACATCACAAAATAAACTTTTGCATCTTAACACATAACGGAAGAATCTGGCAAATAACAAGCAGGAAGGCAGTGAGTTTATTACCCAATCAAGTAGCATAACATCATCATCATTGGCAAGCCTGGCAAGATCAAATGCGCGCTGTCCAGTGATAAGCTCTAAGAGCATGATCCCATAACCAAAAACATCAGTCTTCTCAGATGATTTTCCCGTGGAAAGATATTCAGGGGCTATATGTCCAATGGTTCCACGCACAGCAGTTGTGACATGGGTATCTTTGTAGTCCATAAGTTTAGCCAACCCAAAGTCACCAACAACTGCCTCAAACTCCTCATCCAATAATATATTTGCAGCTTTCACATCACGATGAATGATCTTTGGGTCACAGTGATCATGCAAATAAGAAAGACCCCTTGCAGACCCCAATGCAATTCTCTTCCTAGTTGCCCAATCAAGAGGGGCTTCTGATGGGGGGCGTTCTACAAGAATACATAAAAAAGGATCATGAGTACCAATTACTCACATAAAAGGTGTTCAAGTTAAAATTCCTATTTGATATAAATGAATTAGTGAGGTGATGGGAGCATGAAAGCAGCAGAAACTAGAATGAGCATTTAACTCCAGTATAAAAACCACAGATGAGACTAAACCAAAGTGGTTGGATGAGGTTTGTAGCATAAGGGTAGCAGACATGACCTCCATGACCTAAAAGCACCAGAAAGGACCAACAAGTAGTACCTCTTAGACAGGATGCAACACTTCCATTAGCCATGTATGGATAAACAAGCAGCCGTTCCGTTGGAGTCATGCAAAACCCACGCAACCGCAGGAGATTCCGATGCACAGCCATGCTGATCATTTCTACCTCTGTTTGGAACTGCAATTCCCCTCCAGGTGTCCGCTCCTCTTTCAGTCTTTTTACTGCCACCAATGTGCCATCAGCCAGGCGTCCCTTGTACACCTTACCAAATCCACCTCGGCCAAGAATGTTCTTGTTGCTAAAACTATCTGTTGCAACCAGTAGTTCTCGCAAAGAATACCTTTTGAGCTGTCCCAAATGGACTTCTGGATCTTCTTCAGCTGGAGAAACAACAGAGTTAAAAGAACATTCAAGGCCCAATCATTAAAACTAGTCTATTTTGAAGGTGAAACACAAACCAGGTACATCAAAAAAAAGCTCTATCGGTCTCCTTCGCCTCCAATATGCAAACCAAAAGGCTGGGGCTGCAAACAGTAAAGCAGCACCAGCAGCCACTCCGCCAGCAATTGCTCCAGTGGGGTTATTTTCTCCTGAAATGATAATTTAGTTCAGTCTCCTAATGCAAATTTGTTGGAACAAAACTAACTTCCAAAACAGTGATTTCAACAGTAATTTCCACCTTCTGATGATATGAATACGCTTAAAAAGGACTTCTTTTTGAGAATTTGGTAATTAAATAAGGCTATTAGTGCAACAAGTGGCAGCTGCAAAATTAAATAAAAACAAATCTTGAAATGCATGTGCAGTTATAGGAATGATTGTAGTGGACAGAATAAGTAAATCAAACACCAACTATGCCCTCGTAAGAAACAATATGAAGATTATCAAGCTGAAGATGAGAAAAGATGACAGTATGAAATAATTGTATTTTCACTATTAGTGCAGGAGATTACCAGGATAAGAATCAGTTGATGGTGGAATAAATGGAGGTGGTGGTGCAAATGGTGGAGATCCAGGGCAAGGCTTCCCCGTAACTGGGCCACAGAGGTCCAAGTTATTCACGAAGCTGTTAAAGGCGATTCCAATTAGCTAATGGTTCCGTTTTGGACATCCAGAATTTCAGGTATAGAAAGTTCCAATTGTAAGATGGCAAACCTGATGGGGGTAAATAGTGAAAACGAGCCATTGTCTGGTACAGGTCCCGAGAGACGATTATTTGACAAGTCTCTACAACCAAATTTGCAAAAAGTTCATATCACATCATTACAACCAAGACAGTACTGATGGCTGAAAAAGAGAAGAAGCACTTACAAGACTTGAAGGGCAGTGATGTTTGTCAAGGACAAAGGTATGGAACCTGACAAGCTATTGTTGTTGAGTCGGCTATCCTTGCAGAGACATACCAAAAAAAATGATAAGTTTCCCCTCTACCACTTTAGCATGTATTATTAAAATCCTGCTGGAACCAACACGTGCCCACAAGCACTCAAGCGCACAAACAATTGAGAAGTTAGAAATTAATAAAATTAGGAAAGAAAAAGGAATGGTTCAGCACTTAAGTTCTACTCCATTCAAGCAGAAAATAGAATCATGAAATCACCTCAAGGACACCTTGAGAACTACACCAGTCAAGAAGTCCATTTGCAATTACTTACATGCTAGCTTGCAGCAAATGAAGCACACAAAGTTCCCTTGTTAAAAATTAATAAATGGAATATCATGCTACTTTCCTTAAACATAAACAACCTTCAATTAACTTTTCATGATTGTAAGGGAGAGTGCTCCAGTATCAAGGATAATTTAGTTCAATCTGCAGAACAGTCTCAAAATGGAAGGCAACATGATACTATTTGAGTTTACACTGCTGCTTTTACATTGACTTCCTCATATCAAGCAGAAAAAGAAAATAAAAGGAAAAGGAAAGGAAAGGAAATTGAATGTGATGAAAAAAACAAACAGAGAAAGAAAGTAGTTATGAATTCCTTGGTGCTAAGCAATATCGGACCCTTGTACTATTGTTCATGGATAAAATGCTGCATAGTAAGGCAATTATGATGCTAGCCGTTCCTTGACAAATTAAGCTTTGTGGCTCAAAAAAACGAGCTTTGTGCTAAGCAGTCTTTTCCAATAAACAAACTAAATGAAGTTCTAATAAGCAGCAATGAATCCCAAAGAGCAAAAATTATAGAAGGCAAGGAAAAGGGTGTTCATTCATACAGAAAGCGAAGTTTCGTCAGTTTGCCCAATGCGTCTGGAATAGGACCACTGAAACTGTTCAGGTAAAGATCCAAGCTCACCAAGTTTGTCAGATTCCCAAGATCACTAGGAATTGGTCCACTTATGTTGTTACCATAGAGTTCTCTGCATGTTAAAAATTAATCATAAGACATTAAAACTTAAAAGAAAACATTTATGATGGTAAAACACTACAAACTAATAACATAGTTCAATAAAAGAGTACCACTAAGAGCATGTGTCCACACGCAACAATAATAAAACGAAACTACTGTGTGCTCATCTCTGTTGTACTGAACTTGTATCCTCTTTAATGTTGTTATTAATATAGCAATCATTCAAATTTTGATTCTAAATGCTGTGCATTGTGATGACCTCCAAATTTAAACAAACACAGAAAAGAACATTAAATAATGGGCGATCATTATGCTCTGAGTGAACTAGTTGATTCATTGCATTAACAAAATCCATTTCTCCTATAAAACAATAGCAAACTTAATTGGGAACTCACCCAGTCATTAATCCAATTAAACACTACAGATTTGTTGTGTGATAACTCAGTAGCATGTTAAAATAATTAGCTAAAATAACTTTACAAGAAAGATGTACTTGTGTATAGTATATACAATATAAAAAACTTCCACTCAACAAATTTTAATCAGGAAGGTTAACTAAGTTTCCTAAGACTTCAATCTGTATTTATCCATGTTCAAGCTGCCCTCCCCTCTTTTGAGAACAGGAAAGAAAAGTAATAATTGATATGACAGCAACTGGATATTGTCAGGCATCACCAATAAATGCATGCCTACAATTCACGTAAAAGAATCCTTTTCATGAGAGAAGGATGATTGGAGAGGTAGCGAACATTGAACATAAAAATTGTCAATCAAGAATGCACAAAAAAAAATGCAGTTGTTAATAGAAGCATAGAGAGGAGTAGCAGTTAGCCACAAAAAAATACACGCAAACAGAGTGCTTCTAATAAACATTCTTCATGATGACTTACAGGTACTGTAAATTCTTAAGCTGGCCAACCTGTGGGACCAATTGACCAGATAAGGCTGCATTGCCAAGGTCACTGTAGGAGACAAGAAATGGTGCTTTTAGCATATAGAAGATCATAAAACAAGCATGGTTTACTTAACAAAGTGATTGATTAAATAAGGTTGCTTACACTCTAATAACACTATTGTCATTGTTGCATGTAACATGAAACCATGTACAGGGGTTAACAAGGGTAGGATCCCAGCTCTGCAGGACATTGTTTGGATCTTGTAAATTTACCCGTAGATTACGCAACGCATCACCTGCTTCAACCGCAATATTGAGATGTGAAGGTCAATCAAAGGAAGAAAAAGGCAAGAAGATAAAGCAGATTTCTAAAGCTTGCAGGTAAAGTTACTCAACTTCGCATCAGCACTAGATTTTACCATCTCTGATATTCTCTAACAAGCATTAAATGACCCATTACACCTGACTCTGTCCTACAAGTTTGGGAAGATGTGCTCTTTCAACCAGCTTAATGACATGAGAAAAGGATTGCTTTCAAAGATATGAATTACAAGCCAAATCTTGTGTTTGTGTTGTCTAATCTTAATGTCTCAATCAAATCTCCATATGCTATAAGCCCATCTCCCGCTGCATTGAAACCCCTCTTTCTTATCTAAGTCAAAGCAAAAGAACCTAGCATAGCACTTTGAAGCAAACAAAAATTGAACTCAGGCAAGAACTAATTGAAATTTTAAAACATTCAGCCCACAAAAAGAAAATGAGCTACCACATCCTTCTCGTGCAATAACTTAACATCAAAAAATGACAGTAATTAACACTCTCTTTGATCTGATAGGAAAATGACACCTTAATTTAATAAGACACTACCATAACAAGTTCTGAGAGTCAAATTTATTATATAGAGCCTGTCATTATCTAATACAAGAAAGTTTCTTAATTGCACATCCTATCAATAAAACACCTTAAAAATAACTGACCAGACCAATCCAGCTCCATAAACACAACAATAAAGCATTAATTCCATCCATCACTGTTCAAAATAACTCTATAAAGCCAGCATTCAATAACACAACAACTTAACAAACAAAATCCATAATTCCACAGACTTACAAAGGGCCACAACAATCTATTGATAAGTAACAAATAAAATATTCAAGAAAATAAGAAACCAGCAAGAACCTTCCATGTTGGCAGAGATCCTTGAAAAGGGGAGTATGAATACCACCAGGATCATCCACAGAGTAATCACAGAAACCCCAGTTTCTCTCTCCATTAAAATTGACAAAATGAACACTGACACAAACCCAAAGCCCAAACCTTAGCACCTCATTTTAAAAACACATAAAGAAGTAAAATTTCACACTCATAACCCTCCACTACCCCCCCAAAAGACCATCATTAACGAAGACTAACAAAAGGGTAGTTTTCAAAAGTAAGTCTAGTAGCCTTCATGTCAAAAAAGTGGTTTCATTAAGTAGAGAGGTTTTTCTTTTGTTAATGTGATGAAAGAAGATCCTTGAAAATCTTCTTTTCAAATAAATGCTTCAACTTTACTGTACTTTTTGGCCAGAGAAAATGGATTTGTATTGGGGTATTTTTTTTATTTTTTATTTTTTTTGTCAAGCTTTTTACGGAGAGGGAGAGAGAAGGTGGCGTGCAGTGGTGCAGCGACAACTTGGGTCCCAGTCAAAGCATGCAAATGGCAAGGAGGAAGTGCAAAAGGTAAAAGAGTAAAGTATTATTTAATTCCTATTTTTTTTTCGTTAATTACTTTATTCTAAGGGATCCAATATTGAATCTCTCTAATCTTATATGTGTCTGTGACTTGGTTTTATTTCACTATTTTTTTTCTTAAAATGTCCTTCATTTTTATCAAATTTTCCAATCCCACCCACTACAAACAAGTCATTTACATTTAGAAAAGGGTAGCTCGGAGATTTTAAGAAGATTGACGGTAAACTCTAGTTCACTCTGAGGGACTAATATATAGTTTTCATGACAAAACAAGCCATCTTACAAAATCATAAGAAATAGAGGGACCAGCCTATAATTTACTCTGAAGCGAACTACGTTTGAGAGTCAAAGGAAAAGGAAGGTGGGGTACATGGTGCCACCTCGGATTCAGTCAAACAAACTTTCATGACACTCTTGATCGAAACAATCAATTATTACCACTATATGATACTACTAGCTTTCTTCTCATCATACTTTGCGGGGTTGGATAAAAAAAATTGAATGTAAGAACATGATATCTCGGCCATATGATATAAAATTGAATGAAAGTTAATGTCCCAACACTTTATAGGGATTTAAAATTAAATTGTGTAAAAATTATTCCCGTATAATTTTATTAATTTAGCAGGTCTAAAGATAAAAAAAATAGCACAAGTTAATATGGATTAATTTAACAAACATCTGCTTGTTTCATGGACTCTATTTCATTCCATCGATCTTTTATTTTATTTTACTATATAATAAAAAAAATCATTTCAAAATAAAAAAGAACTCATAGGGCCCGAGTGACCAGGCGTGTGGGCCTGAGGTAGGCTTGCTCGGTTGGGCCAGATATTTTTCTTCTTGCTTAAGGGTCATATGACAAGTTATTCACCCTTTATTTTAAGAAAATAATAACAAAATAAGTATTAGACAATGCTTCATTTGGTGAGCTACAATTAAGATTCCGACCACGATTATGATAGCTGAAATACCAGGGGAGGGGGTTTTTGAATTACAAATCCATTTTCCAACTTATTTTAACCCGAAAACACCTCTTAAACATCATAAAAACCTCTTTAAACCACCTAACAACCCCAAATCCAAAATCACCCAAAAAACAAAAAATCAACCAAATAAAAATATCTAAATAAAGTCTGATATCTTTTTATAGGGATGTTTGAAGGCAAAAACTACCGCCATCAAACTTCCTTTATCAAATGGAACTCATTGACACTGATAACAATGAGTTTCATAGCAAACAAGTGGCTAAATAGACAACTCTATTTTTCTACCCATTTTTTTGGTAAGTTTATCTCTCCTCTTTCTAACATAAAAACTAAAAAATAAATAAAATGAGCTTTCGTACCAAAATAAAAATTGTTGCAAATTTGTGGCTTTACATTTTACTTTTTAGTCTTTTAACTTGTAATTTGATACTTTTACCATAATTCCACACCTAATTTAATCTCATTAGGCTGAAAAAGTATGTAATTGGGGAAAAAAAAGGGCGTGCTTCACTTTTCATCACCAGATCATTTCTTAGTTGTTTTAGATGTATAAGTAATGATATTAATCATTACTAGTTTCATTGCACGCGCTCCATTGTGAGAACGGATTTGAAATGTCATTGATAATTTTTTAATAACATGTATATATTCTTAAAATACCAAGTTAACATAGTCAAAATCTGATCTGACTAAAAAAAATTAAGATGATGTTATTCAAACTTATTTATTAAAAAAAATGTTAAACAATGTTATTTTTTAACGTAAAAAAAATGATCAGGTCATAGGAAGCACTTTGATAGTACATTAAACGCGGCTCAATAGGTCAACCTCGAAATCTCCTGACCTAACTCCTCGTCTAGTTCAAGCTTCAAATTAAATCATGTGTGAGTTGTCCCAACATGACCTAATCAACTTAATAGGTCTAAAGGCAATTTGGATGACGAGTAAAAACATGATTTGACTTTAAAAAAATTCAAGACAACATCTTTTTTTAATATTAAAATGAAAACATATTGAATTGCCTTCAATCAACCCGAGTTAACTTATCAAATTCCAAACCTAGGTCATGGATACAACCATAATAAACTAACCTAATTGAGCCATTTTTCTCTTTCTTTTACTTTGCCTTATTCTCGTCCTAATTGAGCCTTTATTGGACCAATACAGGATGGAATTCTGGATTGGATTAAAAAGGTTTTAGAGAGTCAAGGATTGAATTAAACAAAGAGGAAAAAAATGTATAACATTGTAACACATACGTTAGCGTGTGAGGAATGTCGTTGTATTGGAGAGGTGCGTGTGGTTTTCTCTGAGATTCGATGATGGTCTTCCTTAAAACATAATGGCGGTGTAGTTCCGGTATGCTTTGGCGACTCATTTTTCTTTTCTTTTCTTTTCTTTCCTCTATTTTTTTTCTCCCTCTCATTAGTTCCCACACCTGATTTCTTCTATTCTTCCCATCATAGACAAAGGGGGCTATATTTTTTCTATATTTTCAATTATAGTCTTTTTATTTTTAATTTTTTAAAAAACAAAAAATCCAAATAATTTTACACAAAATCAAGTGCCAATACAATGACAGGATGTTTTACCAACTCTATAAGAACCTCACACCGAACCTATGAAAACAAACTATCAAGGCCAATCTCGAACAAAATTATTGTGGAAGGTTAAAAATGAAAAGAAAAGAAAACTAAGTGACCGAAAAAAATACATTGTGTGAATTAACGGTGTAATTATTTATGGATGCGCAATAGAAGGAACAATTGATTGCCTAACTCATTTTTTTAGGGGAGTTCAATGAAGATAATGCATGCATGTTTTTGGATGCTGAATGGAAAGATTAACATATCTAGATAAGATGAGGAGCAATATAATTTAAAGAAATGTATTACAATAACAACATGATGAAAAAATCCATCACAAGTCGTGAGTGGTAGAAAAAACATATGATGATGATGATGATGATGATGATGTTTGCATGTCTTTTCATGGTCGTTAGAAAGATGAACATAGTTAGATTAGTTGGGGGAAATTCATAAAAACTCATAGTAATAACAATAGTCAAATGATAATTTAGAGAACTCTATCACAAGTTGTGAGTGGTAGAAGAAATGTTGGTGCGTGTATGTCTTCTAATGACTGTTAGGATGATAAACATAGCCAAATCAATTAGGGACATTTTTATTTAAAAGAATTCATAACAATAAATTCGATGAACTCCTTCAAAAATTAAAGATAGTAAAGCATAACTTTTACATTAACGAGGATGTAAAGTGGATAATGGTTAATGAACACCATTCTTAGATGACACAATCTAACTATACGAAACATCATGGCTGGGGGACAAGTTATCACTTTATTTTTAAAGAACGGTTATAATAACATAAAGTCTGTTTGGGAACGCAGTGCAAACCGCGTTCTCTTAAATTTTGATTTTGATTTTTATTTTGTTAAAAATTATTTTTAAAATATATATTTTCAGATCATTTTGATGTGCTGATATCAAAAATAATTTAAAAAAAAATATTATTTTGATGAATTTTTAAGCAAAAAACACTTTGAATCACAAACCGCTGCCACATCTCAAACACACCAAGGTGCAATCGTTACTGTAAAGAGCCCAGATTGAATGACATATAAGAAATCAAACAGATGATCTATGCAGGTAAG
>Ga0307510_10009931_pt1 | contig 11314 bp, 8 predicted proteins | sample 12_EM_MG_FD_207224 | JGI IMG/M metagenome (GOLD analysis project Ga0307510, IMG submission 207224) | Populus trichocarpa ectomycorrhiza microbial communities from riparian zone in the Pacific Northwest, United States - 12_EM | ecosystem: Host-associated > Plants > Roots > Unclassified | place... | reverse complement strand
ACGCCACGTATGTCACGATTGAGCCTTGGATCGGTACAGCCAAGGGGGAGTTGGATGTACGGCAGCCAGGGGACCCCGGTCTCCTACGGCACACGGACGTCGGCGCTGATCCTGGGGGCGGCACTGCTGATGGCGGGATGCTCCTCCTCCGGGGACGGGGACAAGAAACCCGAAGTGAACGCGGAGATCAGCCAACAGCCCGAGGGAGCGGACCCGATCTGGGTCAACCCCGACACCAACGCGGCCCGGCAGCTGGCCACTTACGTCAAGGCGGGCAGGACGGCCGACGCCGAACAGATCCGGAAGATCGCCGGGCAGCCGACCGGCGAGTGGATCGGCGCGGAGAATCCGAAGGCGGAGGCCCAGGGCTTCACCGAGGCCGCCGACCGGGCCGGCCGCACCGCGCTCCTGGTCCTCTACAACATCCCGCACCGCGACTGCGGCCAGTACTCCCAGGGCGGCGCGGGCGACGGCGATGCGTACCGCGCGTGGATCGACGCGGTGGCCGAGGGCATCGCGACCCGCGCGGCGACGGTGATCCTGGAACCGGACGCGCTCCTGCACCTGGTGGACGGCTGCACCCCCGCCGAATTCCAGGCCGAGCGCTACGACTTGCTCGCCTACGCGATCACCAAGCTCAAGTCCCTCAAGAACACAAAGGTCTACCTGGACGCCGGAAACGCGGGCTGGGGCCACCCCGACGAGATCTACCAGCCCCTCGAACGAGCCGGCATCACCAAGGCCGACGGCTTCGCGGTGAACGTCTCCAACTTCTACTCCACCCAGGACTCCATCGCCTACGGCAAACAACTCTCGGCCAAGACCGCCGACAAACACTTCGTCATCGACACCAGCCGCAACGGCAACGGACCGTATACGGATGGCGACACAGACGAGAACTGGTGCAACCCCCCGGGCAGGGCCCTCGGTGAAACCCCGACCACAAAGACAGCAGACCCCTTGGTGGACGCCTACTTGTGGATCAAACGCCCAGGAGAATCAGACGGCGAGTGCAAGGGCGGCCCGAAGGCGGGCGAGTGGTGGGCGAGTTACGCACTGAAGCTGGCTAAGTCTTCCAACTAGCGCTCAGTCCCACGCCCCTTCTTTTAGGGGCGCGGGACTGTATCGATTTGCGGCTCCGCCGCGTGGGCGCGACCAGCCGCAACGCCCCTGTTTTTAGGGGCGCGGGGAACTGCGCGACCAGCCCCCACGCACCCGCAGCCAAATAACAACCCCTACGGCACCCTCACCCACACCGCATTACTGGGCGTCCCCTGATCGTCATCCACAAACAGCATGTACCACCCCGACTGCACCAGATTCCGATCCTCCGGCACAGTCACCGTGATCTTGTTCCCAGCCGTCTTGAAGTCCAACGCAACAGACCGCTGATCAACATCCGTGACATGCGTGGACGCGCTCGGCCGAATCAACCGCACCTTCTTGATCGAAGACGCATGCGCGGAGCTGAACGTCCCCGACGAACCCCGAGCGATGGACCCCGGCCCCCCAGAAATATCCGGCCGGGAATCCCGGTAGAGATACGGCGGCGTATAGATCTCGATCCGCTGCTCAAAAACCCCCGGCTTCGTGTTCGCCTTGTCCGCGTACAACGGATTGGACCCGAAGAACATCACCCGCCCGTCCGGCAACAGGATCGACCCGGAGTGATAGTTCCGTCCGACCAGCGGATCGGCGACCTCCTCGAAACTGTTCGTATCCGGGTGATACAGCCGAGCCTGAAGGATGTCGGACTCACCACGCCCCCGATAATCCCCGGACCCACCCGAAACCAGCACCGTGTCATCGGGCAGGATCGAGGTCTGCGGATACCGGGTCCCCTTCTCCAACGAGGGCCCGTCCACGAACTTGGGATCGGCGTCCTTCAGATCGACGAGCCGGGTCCTGTTGGTGGACAACTTCGACTCACCGACACCCCCACCCCCGATCACCATGTACTTCTCGTCCTGCGCCGGAGGCAACAACACAGTCGCCGAGGTCTCCAACATGTTCGGATCACTGAGCCCCGGCACCTTGGTGAACGAGTTGGTGCCGACGTCCCAGATCCCAGGATCACGCCCCACGTCGTCCGGCCCGTACCCCGCATTGGACCCCGAGTAGAACAACTTCCCGTTCTCCATCAGGAACAACGCCGGATACGTGGGGAACTGCCGCTTCGTCTTCGTGTACGTCCACTTCTTGGTCGCCGGATCGAAGATCTCGTTCTTCCCCGGCACCAACTGCCCGATGTCATCGAGCCCGGAAACACTGAGCACCTTGCCATCCGACAGAGTAGTGAGCGTCGGATACCACCGAGCCTCCTTCATCGGATCGACCTTGATGTACTTCTCGGCGACCGGATCGAACTCGTACGCGTTCTTGATCCCCTCGAAGTCCCGCTTGTCGAGCCCGAACTTGTTCCCGATGCCATACGTGTTGCGTTCGTCGGCGCCGGTCAGCCCCTGGATCCGGTAGTTGTCCTGGGTCCCGGTCTCGTACGTGGTGCCCTCCTTCGGCGCCTCGACGACGACCCGGGCGTAACCGGGGTTGTTCCGCAGGAACTTGCCGGTCTTCTTGTCGAACACCTTGGTCGCGCGCGGGATCAGCACCGAATCCGTCGACACGAACGACTTGCCGTTCGCCTTGCCGGTGAACTTCGTGCCCTTGGGCAACGTCATCGGCTTGTCGGGATTCTCGTTGTAGAGGATCATGACCCCGCCGGCCTTCTTGACGTCGCCCTTCAGCTTCTCGTACTTCTGGGTGCCGCCCGCGATGAGGATGTTGCCGTTGGCGAGTTGAGTGTGCCCGGTGCAGAACAGGTCGGCAGGAGTGGGGACCTTCTTGATGGTCTCCTTCACCGGATCCCAGATCCGCGACTCGAACTTCTTCGCGTTGAAATTGTCCTGGTTGTTGCCCGAGCCCGCGACGAGCAGCACCTTCCCGGTATGCAGAAGCACCGCGTGAATGGTGTCCTGCCGGTACTCCTTGGGGAACTGGACGATGTCCCAATGCCCGTTGTCGGCTTTGTACTCGGGCTTGTCGATGACGTACTGGTGGTATCTCTCGGTCCCGAATCTGTACAGCCAGGGCCCGTTCATCCCGGCCAGGGCGAGTACGACCACCGTGCTGATCGCGAGTCGACGGGCACGGCGCCGGCCGGCTTCCTTCATTCCTTACGACCCCCCGGTCCACCGAGCGCGATCTGCATGGTCTGCTCGCCACCGCCGCTGGTCGACCCCGTGGTCGAGGCCACCCAACTCGGCCGTCGCTGCGGGGCGTGCGGCACATGCGACGCCGGCGGAACGGCGTCCTGCGGCTCGACCGGGACGACGGGCGACGGCTGCTTCTTCTCCTGCCGCAGCATGTACCGCCACGCCAGGATCGGCGACGCGGTGATCAGCAGGGCGACCGTGGCCCAGGTGATCATCGCCGGGTGGGAGTGCCCGTTCTCGAACCCGGCCATCAGCGACCCGGCGAAGATCAGGATGAAGAACCAGTGCACCCGGAACGTCCCGAACAGCGTGTCCGGGCTGGCCGAATCACCCTTGGGCGTGACCACGAACTTGCTCTTGCGGCGCAGCACGGCGTCCAGCATCGAGCGGGCGTATATCGGCGCCGACAGCGCCGACATCACCATGCCCGCGACCCCGCCCGACCCCTCCGGCTCGTGCGGTGAGACGTTGTGCCGCCGGTTCCAGATGTAGAGGCCGATCTGTAGCGCGGACGCGTTGCCGTAGAGCATCAGCCACACCGTCGGGTCGATGTTCACGCCCGAGGCGCCCAGGCCCAGGAACAGGGCGCAACTCAGCGCCGCCAGGATCCAGTTGAGGGCCGACATCGGGTAGAAGATGACCATCATCGTGTAGTTGAAGAGCTTGCCCGGAGGCATCGAGAAGAAGCCCTTCCAGTACTGCTTGAGGATCGTCTCGTAGGTCCCCCGCGACCACCGGAGCTGCTGCGTGAAGAAGTCCGTCCAGGCACTGGGCCCTTCACCGACCGCGAGCACGTCCGGCGTGTAGACCGACTTCCACTTCTTCCCGGTCGCCGGATTCTTGGCCCGGTGCATCTCGAATCCCGTGGCCATGTCCTCGGTGATCGAGTCGTACAGCCCGCCGATCTGCTGAAGTGCCTTGATCCGTACGGCATTTGACGTGCCGACGAACATCGGCGAGCCGTAGCGGTTGCCGGCGCGCTGGATCAGGGCGTGGAAGAGGAACTGCTGCGACTCGGCTGCCTTGGTGACCGGGCCCTCGTAATTGCCGTACACCTGGGGGCCGATGACGAATCCGACGTCGGGGTCGCGGAAGAAACCCAGCATCCGCTCCAGGTAGTTGGGCAGCGGCACGTGGTCGGTGTCGACGGAGGCGAAGAAGTCGTACTCGTCGCCGTGCGCGTCGAGCCAGGCGTTGTAGTTGCCGTGCTTGGTCTTCGCGCGGTGCGCGCCCTTGGGCCGGTTCCACTTCTCGACCCCCTTGCGGGTGAAGTGGTGTACGCCGAGCCGCCCGCAGACGGCCTTGACCTCGGGGTCGTCGCCCTCGTCCAGCAGCCACACGTGCAACAGACCCCGGTGGCGCAGCCGTACGGCCGCCTCCAGAGTCCTGGTGACCATCTCCAGGGGTTCCTTGCCGGGTACGAACGTCGTGATGAACGCGACGCGTGTGCCGGTCTCGGGCACCACCGGGACCGGGTCGCGGGCGACCAGCGTGGCGTGCGCGTTGGACAGCACGTTCATGCAGCGGAAGAACTCGATCAGACCGATCGCGACCAGCATCACGATGTCCAGCGCGGGCAGGAAGTCGTAGGCGGGATAGTCGCGTTGGGTCCAGTGCTTGGGCTGCATCAGCCAGCCCAGCAGGATCAGGGACAGCAGCGGCGCCGCGCTCAGCATGAGCGCGGCGCGCACGCGGTGTGTCTCCTGCGACAGCAGCGACCGGTACTGGACCTTGTACGGCTTGCCCGGTTCGGGCTGCGTGAGGGGTCCCGCCAGGCGGCTGTAGTGCTCGTAGTCGTATCTCGGAAGTGCGCTCTTGATCCGGCGGAAACTTCCGGTCCGGTGTCCCGGGACTCTGAGTTCGGTGGTTTGTGTTGGTGACGGGTCGAGGTTGTGCCGGGCGCCCGTCGGCGTCGACGTCATGAGTCATCCCCCCACACGCAAAAGCGCGCGTGTCTGCTTGTCTCGGCCGCCCGCCGGCGTCCCCCTCGACCCTCGACGGGCGTGTCAGTGGTGCCACAGTCACCACACAGTCCGCTCACAGAGATGTGCGACTGCGACCGTCCGGTTGCGAGATGCCCCCTCCGACATCTGTTCCCTGGGCGGGGCCCCTCCTCCCCGCGAAACCGCGCAACCGGTTCCGTACCCCCTCAACTGCCGCGTACCGGCAGTATCTTCAAAACCAGGGTTCTACGGTGCTCAGCTTGATCGCAAGACACGAAACGCGGTGTTTACCGGTCATACGCGTTCATTGGGGCACGTGTGGGGATCATGTGGAGCGGTTGTGGACAGTCTTGTGCGCACGTTGTCGAAGTGTTCTCTTATGGCGCTCTCGGCACGTTTCGCATCCCCGGACCGGACCGCGTCGAGGATCTCCCGGTGCTGGCGGCAGGTGACCCCGGGGTCCTGCGGGCCGGCCGCGAGATCGGTGTGGACGCGGTGGAAGGCGTCCCAGAACGCCTCCAGGACCTCGCTCAGCAGCGCGTTGTCCAACCCCCGGTACAGGGTGGCGTGAAAGGCGCGGTCGGTGGCCGCGAGTCCGACCCCCTCGGCGGCCTCCCGCTCCATCTGCCGTACCAGTGCGTCCAGTTCGGCGAGATCCCGCTCGGGCAGCCGCCCCGCGAGCCGGGCGACGAGCCCCGACTCCACAGCCTCCCGCAGTTCGAGCAACTGGAGCAGGCTGTCCTCGCCGCGGTAGTGCCCGACGGCGGTACGGAACGCGAGCCCCTCGGCCATCGGCGCGAGCGACATCGGGCCGACGTACGTCCCGAAGCCGTGCCGGATCTCGACGATCCCCATCGCCTGTAGCGCCTTGAGCGCCTCGCGCACCGAGTTCCGGCTCGCACCGAGAAACACCATCAGCTCGGGCTCGGTCGGCAGCGGGGCCCCGGAGGACAGCCGACGGTCGAGGATGAGCTTCTTGATCCGCTCCTGAAGGTCACGGGCTGTCATGGCCAGAGGGTATCCGGCCAAACGGGGGGAGACCTGTGTTCCGCCCGCACAGATGTTCCGCCCATGCGAAAGGCCCCCCGCGATGCGGAGGGCCTTGCTGTCTGTGCGCCGCCAGGGACTCGAACCCCGGACCCGCTGATTAAGAGTCAGCTGCTCTAACCAACTGAGCTAGCGGCGCGTGTTGACCTGCACAACTCTACCGGATGCCCGGGGGTGCTCCCGACCACCCCCGGACGGGATCAGGTCGGCCCCTGTACATCATTCGGACCGTCAACATGCGAGTCCGGAAGACAGTTGAGAAGCTGGCGGATGTGCACGAGCGCGGATATTTCCACCTGGAGTGTGAGGGGCATCGCATGGAGACTCCGGTATTCGAGGAATTCGATCCCGCGAGCGATTGCGACTGCCCCGGATGCGTTCAGCGGCGGCGCGTCCTGGCGCATTCCCCGACCGGTCCGACCGGCGCCGGGCCCGCCGCCCAGCGGGCCCTCTTCGTGGCGGCCGCCGCGTCCGCCGCCCTCGCCGCCGGGCACGCCGTACCGGCCGCGGCCGCTCCCCACGCCCCGGCCCGACCCGGCGTTCCCGCAGCTGACACGGGTGACGAGCCCGCCACCCCACAGGGGAGCAAGGCCCCGCTGCACGGCCCGAGCGGGAAACCGGCGAAGCCGGCCGGTGCGGTCAAGGCGCCCACGGCCACCCGCGCGGAGATCATCAACCGGGCCAAGACATGGATCGCGGCGCAGGTGCCGTACAGCATGAACGCGTACTGGTCGGACGGTTACCGGCAGGACTGCTCGGGGTTCGTCTCGATGGCCTGGGGGCTGCCGGGGAACGAATGGACCGGAAGTCTCGACCAGTACGGGGTGCGTATTTCCAAGGACGAACTGGAGCCCGGCGACATTCTCCTGTTCCACAATCTCGCGAACCCCGAGAAAGGCTCGCACGTCGTCATTTTCGGCGGCTGGACCGACTACACGCACACCTACTACATCGCCCTGGAGGAGACCCCCTCGCACGCCCGCCGCCAGTCCACCCCGTACGCGTACTGGAGCCACTCGGACAGCTATGTGCCCTACCGCTACAAGGGCGTGACGGGCGGTACGGAAGGGGTGACCCCGGTGGTTCCGGTGACCCCGGTGGACGCGGGCAAGGCGAACACGCCGTACCCGGGAGCGTCGTCTTTCGGCCCCGGCGCCAACAACAAGTACGTCACCCAGCTCGGCACGATGCTCGTCGCCCGGGGCGCGGGCTCGTACTACACCTCGGGTCCGGGGCCGCGCTGGTCGGACGCGGACCGGCGGGCCACCCAGGCGTTCCAGCGGGCCCAGGGCTGGACCGGCGCGGACGCCGACGGCCTGCCCGGCCCGCAGACCTGGCAGCTGCTCGTCACCGGCAAGGGCAAGAACGTCGGCGGCACGGCGGCCGTGGGAGCGGCGGGCCCGCCCGCCCCCGCCTCGCACGGCGTCCCCGGCTATCCCGGCCGGACCGTGTTCCGCCCCGGCGCGAACAACAAGTACGTCACCGAACTGGGAAAGCAGCTGGTCAAGAAGGGATTCGGCAAGTACTACACGACCGGCCCGGGACCACGCTGGGGCGAGCCGGACCGGCGCAACGTCGAGGCCTTCCAGCGCGCCCAGGGCTGGCGGGGCGGCGCGGCGGACGGCTACCCGGGCCCGGAGACCTGGCGCCGCCTCTTCTCGTGAGCACGCTCATCACCTCGTAAGCACGCTCATCACCCCACTCATCCCCACCCGTTGTGACGCATCTGGCGCGGAGGCTGGAGGCACCTATGACTACGACGACCACTTCACAGACGCCCGAGAACGAGGGGCCGCCCGAGGGACAGACCCGTCCCGCGCGGCTCATCCAGAACGAGGCGACCACCGAGATCCCCGTCCACCTGCTGTTCCGCGACGACCCCGACCCGGTCTCGGTGCCGCTCAGGCCCGCCGTCGTCGCGCGTCGGCAGGGCACCGGCGAGCAGCCCCGCTTCCGCCGCCCGGTCCCGGCCAAGCCGCGCCCGGCACCGGAGGTCGACCCCGACCTGGTGGAGCGCCCCGCGCGGGTGCTGCCGGGGTCGGCGGGCGTGCTCGCCGGTTTCTGCGGCCTGGCCGGCTGCCTCGCCACCTCGTGGTGGGCGGGCGTCCTGCCCCCGCTCGCGACCGAGGCGCTACGGCTGCCGTTCTACGCCGGTGCCGGACTCGGTCCCGCGCAGTGGGCCGCGTACGCCGGGGCGGGTGCGCTCGGGCTGTTCGGGTTCGGGGGGCTGGCCCGGGGCCGTACCGGACGGGCGTGGGTGCTCGGCCTGTTCGGGCGGTACCGGGGGACCGTCCGGCGCACCGGGCTGATGTGGGTCAACCCGTTGCTGCTGCGCCGCCGTGTCGACGTACGGCTGCGGCACTGGCGCAGTGAGCCGATGCCGGGGGCCGACGCGAACGGGGTCGCGCTGCGGGTCGTGACGCTCGTGGTGTGGCGGGTGCGGGACACCGCGCGGGCCACGCTCGGGGTCGAGGACCACGAGACGTATCTGCGCGAGTGCGTGGAGGCGGCGCTGGCCCGGGTGCCGGTGGAGCCGCCGGGCGGGGGCGGGAAGGGCGCGGCCGACCTGGCCGTCGACGCGCTGACCCGGCTGGTCGCGGCGGACTCGGCGCCGGTCGGTATCGAGGTGTTCTCGGTGCGGCCGGTCCGCGTGGAGTACGCCCCGGAGGTCGCCGCGGCGATGACCCGCCGCCGTATCGCCACGCTGGACGCGCAGCAGCGGGCGACGATGCTCACGTCGGTGGTCGACTCCGTGGAGGACACGGTGACGCGGCTGACCATGCGGGGTCTTGTGGAGCTGGACGACTACGAACGCAAGGTGCTGGTGAAGGACTTGACGGTCGCGTTCTGCTCGGGACGGGGAGAAGCGGCGCCGTGAGCGGTATGGACACGGTCAAGTAAGGGCAATAATCTGGGACTTGGTCTAGACCTGCACGGCTCACGGAACTCCCCACACGTTCTCCAGGAGCGGCAGCATGCGCAAAAAGACCAAGTGGTACGCGGGCGTGCTCGGGCTCACCACGGCCGGGGCCATCGTGCTCTCGTCCGGGGCCGCGAGCAGCCACGGCTACACCGACCTCCCCATCAGCAGGCAGAAGCTCTGTGCCAACGGCACGGTGACGAACTGCGGTGACATCCAGTACGAGCCGCAGAGCGTCGAGGGCCTCAAGGGCTTCCCGGCGGCCGGCCCCGCCGACGGCCAGATCTGCAACGGCGGGCTCAGCCGCTTCAGCCAGCTCAGCGCACCGAAGACCCCGTCCGGCGCCGCGTGGCCGACGACAAAGGTGACGGGTGGTCAGTCGTACACGTTCCGCTGGCAGTTCACGGCCATGCACGCGACGACGGACTTCAAGTACTACGCCACGAAGCAGGGCTGGAACCAGAACCACGCCCTGTCCCGCTCGGACCTCAACACCACCCCGTTCCTCACCGTCCCCTACAACAACCAGCGTCCTCCGTCCACCATCTCCCACAGCGGCACGCTCCCGTCCGGTCTCTCCGGCCACCACGTGATCGTCGCGGTGTGGACGGTCGCGGACACGACCAACGCGTTCTACGCCTGCTCGGACGTCACGTTCTGACCCTGAGGTTCTGAGCATTGCTTGAGACAGTCCGGCATCCCCCGGGGGTAGGTTCCCTCCACCAAGTGGTACTTGACCTCGGGGGACACCATGGAAGCGCTGTTCTACATCGCGCCGCTGCTCATGATCGCCATCGTGGCGCTCGGCGCGACCGGAGTGATCCGCCGCTCGCGCCAGGTCGGCAGCGCCTGGAGCAGCGGGCTCACGGCCGAGGCCCGCTGTCTGCGGACGTACACGACGACCAGCGGCGGCGCCGGGGACACCATGGTGTCGACGACGCTGCACCACGTCTACGAGTTCACGACGCGCGAGGGCCGTACGGTCAGGTTCGAGGAGGGGAACGGGCCGGGGACGACCCTGGAGGGCGACATCGTCACCGTGTACTACGCGGCCGACCACCCCGAGCGGGCCACCGCCCACGCCCCGTCCCGCGGGAGGCTCGCGGCGGGCACGGGCTGCGCGCTGGCGTTCTTCGGCGTGATCGTCGTCTTCTGCGTCGTCTTCATGCTCGTGTCCCACGAGATCTTCGACTTCATGGGTTCGTAGTCTCCATATCTGACGGTACGTCAACTACCCTGCGCCCCCATGGAGTCCAGGAGGCGTACCGTCGCGGAACTCGTGCAGGCACGGTGGGGCGACCACCGCCCGGGACTGTGGTGCGGGCAACAGGTGCTCACCCACCACGAGTTGGCGGCCGGCGCCGCGGCCAGGGCGGCACTCCTCACGGACCTGCTGCCGCCCGGCGCCGCACCCCATGTGGGCGTGCTGCTCGACAACACCCCTGAATATCCCCTGTGGTTGAGCGCGGCGGCCCTCGCGGGCGCGGCCGTCGCCGGTATCAACCCCACCCGCCGCGGCCCCGAACTGGCCCGCGACATCCTGCACACCGAGTGCCGCGTCCTGATCACCGAGCACACCCACCTCCCCCTCCTCGACAACCTCCAACTTCCCGGCGTACGCGTCCTGGTGACGGACACTCAGGCCTACGGCGACCTGCTCGCCCCGTACACGGACGCGCGCCCCTCCGCCTTCTCCCACGCCACCCCGGACGACCGCATCCTGCTCTACTTCACCTCCGGTTCCACCGGCGCCCCGAAGGCCGCGATCTGCACCCAGGGCCGACTGGCCGCCGCCGGAAGCTCGTTGGCCGACAGCTTCGGGGTCCGCCCGTCCGACGTGCACTACATCTGCATGCCGATGTTCCACGGCAACGCGGTGATCGCCGACTGGGCACCGGCGTTGGCGGCCGGGGCGGGGGTGGCGCTGCGGCGACGGTTCTCGGCGTCGCGGTTCCTGGACGACGTACGGACGTACGGGGCCACGTACTTCACCTATGTCGGCCGTGCCGTGCAGTACGTCCTGGCCACCGAGGAGCGTGCCGACGACCGGGACAACCCGCTGCGCATGGGCTTCGGCACGGAGGCGGGGGCGGTGGACGCGGCGGCGTTCGAGCGGCGGTTCGGGGTGCGGCTGGTGGAGGGGTACGGGTCCTCGGAGGGCGGGGCGGCGGTGCAGTGGTCGCCGGGGACAC
>Ga0307510_10009930_pt1 | contig 11315 bp, 15 predicted proteins | sample 12_EM_MG_FD_207224 | JGI IMG/M metagenome (GOLD analysis project Ga0307510, IMG submission 207224) | Populus trichocarpa ectomycorrhiza microbial communities from riparian zone in the Pacific Northwest, United States - 12_EM | ecosystem: Host-associated > Plants > Roots > Unclassified | place... | reverse complement strand
GGGAAAGGTCCATAGGTAGTTTTTAGTCACATGGCATCGAATGAGAACAGTTTTCTCTGATGCAAACAGGTGTGAAATGATCATGGGAAGGAATCAGAAGACGTCAGATTACGACGGTGTTTTTGCCTCAAGTTGACTTCAAGTGATGCTATCTGATCAGCCTTTGGTGGGCCACATGACATCGAAATTCATCACATGGTGTCAACAGATTTCTTGTAGGGGTTCAGGTGGAGCTAGGTACTGGCGATGCGGAGCGGGACATGGACGAGATGATAGGCCGCTGCTGTGACATCCTTGCCTCCAATATCCCACAGGAACTCTTAAGACAGGCCATTTCAGCCTTGGTTATGGCCAATGATGTCCGCTCCAAGCACTCACCTGCATCGGAATATTCAGAGATAATGCTTGACTGCCTCAGGGAGGCAAATAGATGCCTCGGCTCTCACGACCCTTTCGTGAGCGAGACGCTTGCTGTATGCCTCTCCCATCGCTTTGAAGAAATACATTCAATCAATGATTACAAGGAGGTGATGGCTCTTTTTGACAGGATCATCACTTCAGAACCTAATAGAGATTGTCCAGGGCCATATGCGGCCAGGGCTCTGTTTGACTCTGCAATACTTGCCATGCATCGAGCACATATATACAAGAACCCAGAGGGCTCGGAAGAGGCAATCCATCGCTATTGCAATTTTCTCAGAATACCCTCCCCCAATGACTTCAAACACAGGAAGATCACTTGGTTGTTGGCACAGTTTATAAGCAAGCGCTCAAGCCACTTTGGTATCGCAGTGGAAGGCCTCCCAGAAGGAGGTTTCCCTGATCCAGAAGTCACCTCCTTCCGCCACCTTATTGCATCTCTTCGCGCCAGATCCACCGCCGACAAGACTAACTGGTGGGCAGTGCAAGAAGAGAGGTCTAAGCATTATCAGGCACTTGACACTGCATGTCACACCACGGATCTAGCGGAGATTGCAGAGGCTATCAAGTACTGTCAACTTCTTCTTGCAGTAACACCCCCAAGTAGTAGTGCCACATATTTTCCTGCTGAAACCTTGGGGAGAGTCCTCTTTCGTGCATTCAAATTCACAGATGACACAGAGTACCTCAACAAATCAATTGCCACTTTCTGCAACATCCTCAGAATTCCAGGTGCAAAGTGGGGCCTCTTCAAGAGCGTTGTCTTCCTTCATGATGCCCTCTCAGACTGCTATCGTATTTTTAGACACAAGAAGGACTTCGATGAAGTCATGCAACTGTATCCCATGGCTTGCAATGATACATATGCAACTGTACCGGACTGACTCCAAATGTCATATTTATGGACGCAGAATGCACGAGGCCATGGGCATCACACAACCTCAACTGTGTATGAGACCACCCTCTCATTGATGGAGGACAGTCTGCTGATCGCTCCAACCCTCGAAACACAGCACCATCATCTTGTCGCATGGCACAAAATACACAAGGAACTTCCCAAGAACATGGCATCGTATGAGGTCAGCAGGGGTCAATTAACGCATGCAATCGAGGCTCTAGAGCAGGGAAGGGCCCTAATTTGGTCTGAGATGCAAGGCTTTCGCACCTCAATTCATAGACTTGAATTTGCCCCGCACTTAGCTAAGGAATTCACAACGGTCAATCATGAACTCGAGACATTGACAACATCAGTCAGTCCAGATATTGCAATCAATGACAATGGTAGACATGAAGACAGCGAAGGGATGGACAAATTTGGTCGTCTCGTGGTGCGGCATCGTGAACTTTCGGCGAAACGCAAAGAACTTGTTTTGCAAATTCAGGCACTGCCGGGTCTCAAGGGATTTTTGATGAAACCATCGTTCGACACTCTCCGTTCTGCTGCCATGCGTGGCCCAGTCATCATCATGAATCATTCCAAGTGGGGTTGCAATATCCTGATCATTCTCCACCACACACATCCTTCCCTTATCACCACCCCTGACGATTTCTACAACCATGCAATTGAACTGAGGAATCGGCTGGTGTGTGCGCGAAACAATAACATGGCACTCAAATCAGGGCAATACCAGCAGGCTTTACGATTTGTACTCAAGGGCCTTCATGAACTTGTGGGACGACCAGTGATCAAAGAACTCCAGAGGCTGAAGATACCAAAACAATCCCAAATTTGGTGGTGTCCAACATCTGTGTTTTTTTCACTTCCCCTTCATACAATGGGCCCAATTTCATCAGATGATGGTGTCTCGCGTTACTTTTCAGACCTGTACATCCTGTCGCAGATTTGGAGGTCGGGCCACCTGGGCCACATGGACAATCACGTACATAGACAGAATACATACGATCATTAGCACTTGAATGGACAGTAGTTTACAGTGTGCCTGCACTAGTGCACATACCAGACACCAAGTATATTGATTACCTTAGCCACCCCTCTTTTCATACCCTCGTTTCTCCCTCACATTCACCTTTGGTTACTGGCACCTGATGCTCTCTTTTATACACATAGTTACGCCCTGCGCTTCCCTCAGTTTGTGCCCCTCTCGCGCGGTTACTGAGGTAAGCTTAGTTACCCTTTTCCCCCATCATGCCTGTGCTCACACTACATAGCATAGTATTTGTGTCCTTTGCACAGGTGATTAATACACATATAGTCCGTGCCCCTCTCGCGCGGTTACTGAGCATAGTATTTGTGTCCTTTGCACAGGCCACTATCCCCCACGCAATCAATCGCACTCACTCACTCATCCTCTGGATTGCGTCACATCCCATCATATACACCGACGTTATTGGCACTCATTGAGTCTCGCAAGCCCAGAAAATCCTGTCTCAAGAAACCCTCTGTACTACTTGTGGCAAACCCCGATGATACCCTGCAAGATGCGTTGCCTGAGATCTGGTCGGTACAATGCCTCAATACTGTGATGAGAGTGACAACTCTGATGGGCAAAAGGGCAAAGGCTTCTGTCGTGCTTGAGCGCCTTCAGGACCACCAGTTTTCTCATTTCATCTGCCATGGAAATCTGGTACCGGAGAAGCCATTTGATGCATCATTCGGACTTTACAAGGGCGATCGCCTTACTCTCCTTGACATTGTGTGATCCCGACTCCCTTCTGCTGAGTTTGCATTCCTCTCGGCTTGTCACACAGCAGAGTTGACAGAAGGAAGCATCGCCAATGAGGGACTCCACCTCACTGCAGCGGTTTACTACTGTAGATTCTGAAGCGTAGTCGGGACAATGTGGGTGATGGCAGATGAAGATGGAGGAGATCTGGCAACAAATTTTTACAATTTGATGTTCTCGAGCGATGAACCAGGCATTCCTTATCACAAGAGATCTGCGTGGGCACTTCAGGATGCTGTGCGAGCTATTAGGAAGGAGAAACAACTCCCTCTTGAAAGGTGCACAATTGTAGCGGACCGTGACAGGTAGAGTCACGTCCCATAAAAGGAGTGTTTCCAGAAGTTTGGTGGAGCTGTCAAAATATTCGTACTCAGAATAATAAAGAGATCTCGGATTGTTCCTGTAACTAAACAAATATAAACCATGTGTCACTAAATGTTCATGTTGTGAAAAAAAAAGAAAAAAAACATTCATCGCTTAATCACGCAATTTGTACATGTCATCAAATTATGCAATGTCCACGTTGCTGCTAAAACTCGTGCATTGCAACTAAGTCGAGGGTCCCGGGGTAAAATGTGGGTGTGCAAACGCATTCCTGGGCGTTATTTCTGCCCGGAAAAATACCTGAGCATTAGTCCCAGCATATGCAAGTCCCGGAGAGGCTGCAGAAGGTGGCGCAAATGTGCTCCCAGGCCAGGTGGCGGGAAAAGTCGAAAACGCGAGCCCTGGTACTGTGCTTGAGGGCAGATATGCAAGTGGACCACCCGTAGATGGGTTCACGTGAGTGATTGAACCCTCAGCGGAGCCCACCGCTGCAGCAGAAGGGGATGCGTGTGCAGGGGAAAGCGTGGCAGCACTTGGGGGGGGCAGAGACACAGTGGCACAGGCATGATCATTTGCAGTGGCAGAGACCGCATTGGGCTTGGCGCGCTTACCCGATCTCTCGCCTGCAGCATACGGATCACTGTATTTGCAGCGCTTGCCTTTGACAGCGCCAATGCACTGTTCAGTGATATTCCCACCGGACGGACTGGGTTTCCGCCTTGGGGCTTTTCGGGCTCCCATGCGTTCAGCCGTTTCGGCCCAAGTCTTCTGATTTGGATTGAAGTCATCCTTTTCAGGCAATGCCCAGGATCCGTTTGCCAAGGCGATCACTGCTTTGAGACTGTGCTTGACAGTTTTGAGTGCCTCAAGATCGGGGGTTGCGTCATTGCTTAGAGCAGTGAGCTGCTGACATAACGTGTTTATATCCTTGAGGAGGACAATGCACTCTTCGTCTACATTTGGTTTAGGAGCACTTTGGGGCAGATCTTGATCATGCATGCATTCCGGGATCTTGGAGAAGCTGCTCCCCTTTGAGCGGAGTGCAGGGAAATGCTCATTGACGGCAGCAATGTGCTTGCAGAGCCAGATCCTTGGGAAGTCCTTGCAATCGCAAGTTGATTGAGTAAGATCAATCAGGTAACGATGACCCGGATTGGATTCAGAAGTGACGAGGAATTCTGTGTTGCTAACCAGGTGAATTGAATCTGGGGATATGTTCCTGGCGCTCTCCAGGATTTGTTCGCAACACACTTCCTCAAGGTCTGGGCCCTCTAACCCGACAAGTTGTCGCTTATGCCAGTTTTGGCAGTCTGAAATGAAATAAGTCATGAACTTCTCAATGACATAATCGATGCGCCAGTTGCGCTTCCCGCCAAGACAATGGGACTTCAATTTATGGTGGTATCTAGGATTTGATCGGTAAATTTCCTTGGCAAAAAATAGAATAGAACACATACGATTCAATCAGCATGTTGGTATTCCCTTCTTCAAAGATAGTTCGGTTTTTCCTTTCAGTCCCAGACCATATATGCAGCACCGGCAACCATTCTTTTTGAAGGTATTTGACAATGCTTTGAGGTGTTGAAGGATCACTTGAGATCTCGTCCCAGATGTTGAAAAACATTGCAAGATCATCTGTTATCACCCAGTGTTTGATCTTTTCCCACAGCACCTGAAACTGGTTTGTTACGAAATGGGACCTGATCATGCAGAGCACGTGCCACTAGCAAAGAAAAATCCGGCTGTGTAGATACACTGTCTCCAGGGCAGCTATCTGCGCTTGATTGCAATCAGTCATTATTATGCCGGGCCAGACGGACGGACTTGTGTCTCTGATGCGTCTGACAAAGAACGTAATTATTTCTGTTGTCGCGCTTGATGTCAGCATCCAGGCAACAGGCACGCCTGTTTCTGAGTCAGCATGCCTTATCAAAGGTGTCCATAATCATTAATTACTTACCTCGTCCCCAACGATCCCTAGCGATGATTGTAAATAGTAATAAATTATGATATTGGGTGATGTTATGAGTCGCATCTATCCCAATAAAGCCATTGCCAAGGCGCTGGAAAGCGTCCAATTGGAAACTTGTCTGAATGCACAGTACAAAGGCATCTTCTGGTAATCCTGAACTGATCGGAGCGCGATCTTGCTTATCTTTGTAGAACGTGAGCGCACTGTTTTCAGCTAGGTTCTCCATTACAAGTCTTGTTGAGACTGCATCAGACAGATGCAGTCTGGTCTTATCGTTCTCAAGGGCTTGAGCTATCTGATTTACTTCTTTGAGTGCAATCAATTGATCACGACTTCCATCGGGCGCCAAATTGCGAATCATGCGTACCTTCAAATGTATCAGATCAGTGGCTAAACTGTTTTGGTTTGGCAACTCACAATCTGATCCCGATCAATTTTTTGAGTAAGCATCGTTTTGACTCGCTCCTGGGTAGTGCCGGACAAGCGAGTAAAGGCAATATTGGATTTGCCAATCTTGTGATCGTGCTCAGCTACATAGCGTCCCAAAATGGTTGGCGTGTAGGGATAGAATTTGATCAAGACATGGCAATGGCATCTGGATTTTCTGTTCCGGATCTTGCGTTTCCTTGAGGGATGTTTCTTTTGATATTTCCTTTGCCCTCCGGAGTACTGGCGCCTGCAAACAAAGCACTGCGACTGGCTGTAATTAACCCCAGTCTGGGTGCTGGATGCAATGAGCTCAATGGAGGACGCGCATTCCTCCACCTGGTGCCACATTTCAAACTCAGCTAGATTAGCCCATTCAAGGTTAAATCTGCCCTTCTCCTGATCCCAATCGAAGCCTCCCCTTTTTGTCAAAGCGGCAGGGGAGCTGGCGTTGTCTGGGGTGCCTTCCCCTTTGGATTCATCCGAGGTGCTACACATGCCTTCCTCTTTGGATTCATCCGAGATGCTCCCATGCAAGTTCCAAGCGTTTTCGGGTTTGGATTTGGATTCGTCTGAGGTGCTAGCATGTGAGCTCACAATGCCTTCCCCTTCGGATTGATCCAAGGTGTCAGCTCGTGAGCTTCCAGTGCCTTCCCCTTTGGATTGATCCAGAGTGCGCGCGTGCAAGTCCAGGCAAAGCTTGAGGGGCGGGGCACTCGGTCCAGTTGCAGCCAGGTGCTTGCGCAAGGCTTGAGGAAGATGAAAATGGGTCAAAAGCAACATATTGGAGTGGAAACTAGACTGGGATAGCTAGGAATTGTGAGGGAAAACAATATTGTTACTCCTGTATTTATTTATTTTTATTTTTCAATCAACAAACAGTGAAAAAACGATCAACGTGTTTTTTTACGCATTTTAGTGCGTTTTCGTGAATTAATTTACATGGCTAAGGACTAGTGCGACACGTAACATTTTTTACTCACTCCTATTTTTAAAATAAATAATATACACAGCAATGAATGGTCCGACTGTCAGGGCAGGTGGCGCACATCCCAATTATTTTCACCAAGTCGATTTTTTATTGACAAAGCGGAAGGGCCCGCTTTGCTAACGCACCCCGCCGCGCTTTCCCCCACACACACGTCCCCTTCCGCTGCAGCGGCGGGCTCCACTGAGGGTTCAATCACTCACGCAAACCCATCTATGGGTGGTCCACTTGCATATCCGCCCTCAAGCGCAGTACCGGGGCTCGTGTTTTCGACTTTTCCCGCCACCTGGCCCAGGAGTGCATTTGCGCCACCTTCCGCAGCCTCTCCAGGACTCGCATATGCTGGGACTAACGCTCAGGTATTTTTCCAGGCAGAAATAATGCCCGGAAATGCGTTCGTGCACCCACATTTCACCCTGGGACCCTTGACTTAGTTGCAATGTGCGAGTTTTAGCAGCAACGTGGACATTGCGTAATTTGATGACATGCACAAATTGCATGATTAAGTGACAAATGTTGTTTTTCTTTTTTTTTCACAACATGAACATTTAGCGACACATGGTTTATATTTGTTTTAGTTACAGGAACAATCTGAGATCTCTTTATTATTCTGAGTACAAATATTTTGACAGCTCCACCAAACTTCCGGAAACACTCCTTTTATGGGATGTGACTCTACCTGTCATGGTCTGCTACAATTGCACACCTCCCGTTCTGTTGGTGTGACATGCATGCAACCAAAAAAAAAAAAAAGGGGGAAAAGACATACTGAGTGAACCTGTATATGAGCTTCATGCCGCTGCCAGTTCAAGGTCTCTTTGTGGGTCAAAGAGGGTGGTTGGTCACATCCTGACTGCAGGCCACACGCAGAAACCGTGGGTGGGACATGGGCAAGTGATGCACGCGATGGGTGCAGGCCGTTGCCATCGCCGTTGTCAAGACCTTGCAATGGTGCCGCTGCTTCAGCTTCTGGCCAGGTGAGGGTGTTGCAGAAGCAGAACTTGGGCCTTGGGGCCTGAGTTATTACTTACTCCACTTTTCACTGTGTATTGAGACCCAGCTTACTGTGCGTGGCACACTAGTAGCTTTTACCTTAATTTGCATCCATCCGACCCCCTTTTGACTTGGTACCTTACACTTACAAGCCCCGCCCGTCTGTTTATATACATGGCAGCTTACATTGCCACTCCCTCAGTTCGTGCTCCATCTGTGTGCACACTGAGGTGAGCATAATGTTCATTACATTATACTATTTCCCTTACTCACCCTTCATAGTCAGTTTGTGTCCTTGTTAGGTGAATAGACAGCTTGTGCTCCATCCGTGCGCACACTGAGTCAGTTTGTGTCCTTATTATGCCACAGTTACCATGTGTGAACCACGCACACTCACATTCTAACCAGCAAGTTAACGACAGGTTATGGGCCCTGGTCCCCATGCTATACCCAACCCACTTTCATCTCCTTCCTCTTCAGCATCTGCCCTGCCATCTGTTCTTCCCTCCGCATCTGCAACTTCCACCAAGAAAATGTCCTCTCCAGCTCCCACATCCATGCCAGCCATCTCTTCTGTCCCACCAATTGGAATATCCGCCGACATTCCACACCTCGATTCCGAAGGTGCAAACTGGGTGACATTCTCTTTCCGCTTCTGAAGAGCGATGATACTCACTGGCTGTTGGGACTATTTCGACGGCTCCGAAATGAGTCCCATCCCCAAGGACTCGAACAACATCACCGACATTGAGAAGGGGGAGTGCAAATGCTGGGACCATGAGGATGTCATCACTCAATGCCTCCTTGGGCAACGTCTCCCCATCAAAACCGCAATGGACATGGAAGCATTCCCCTCAGCAGTGGAGCAATGGACCGCCATCACCACCCTCTTTACCGCGAAGAGCATGTACAACCAGGTGGATTTGCATCAAGCTTTTCTTGATATGCACTGCCCAAGAGGGGGCGATGTCTGAGAATACCTCACCAGCCTGAGGATGAAGCACCACAAGCTTAAGGTGGCAAACATTGGTGTTACCGACATCGAGTACAAGCGGACCATCCTGAAAGGTCTCCCGGACATCCTTGCTGCCCATGCCACGCAGACACTGTCGACGCTCCGGCTCACAGTGAAATATACCAGCAAGCCCATCGACATGTCGGATGTCATCAACTCGGTCTGTGAAGAGGCCGACCGTGTAAAGACCCACCGTGCACTCAAGGATCAGTCCCTAGGGCAAGGCAAGGGCAAGAAGGGGGCCCAGACAGATGAGGCCCTCACTGCCACCACCTTTGAGCGTGGCAACAATAGCAACTTGCAAATCATCGCAAAAAGGGCAAATGCAACCACTGTGGAAAAGAAGGACACTGGATATGGGAGTGCCATACCAAGAAGTGGGAGGAGGCCGCAGCACAGAGTGGACAGGCTGCACAGGCCAGCTCGAGCAGCAAGCCCAAGAACAAGCCCATGGGCTCCACAAATACAGTAACCATCAACGAAGATGATTCGGACGACAGGGAATTCTGGGCCGTCGAGGAGGAGGAGGTTCATATATGCTTTGTGGAACCAGACTCTCTGTTGGACGATTCAGACTCTGATGACGAAGATAAGGACTTCCGTGCCGAACTAGGGGTCAGCGATGATCGCCTTGACTGGCCGGACATTGAGGGGGAGGATTGGTACTTTGAGGACACTGCCGCGGCTGTTATTACACCTGCTGAGGTGATCACCGCTCCTCGCGCCGAGTTGTACGACTCCGGTGCATTGTGACACATCAGCCCGTACAAGGCTGATTTCATTTCATACACCACTCTGTCACAGCCCCTCTACCTCAATGCTACAAATCAACACAAGTTCCCTGCCATCGGAATGGGAATGTTGATTGTCAAAACCCCAGTCAACAGACATGAATCCGTCCTCTATCTTTACAATGCGCTCTACGCGCCGTCCATCAGCTACACATTAGTGTCCCTCAGGGCACTGGACGAAGAAGGATTCATGTCTCACATTGGAGACGGACACCTCCGGCTCACCTCTCCAAGCAGAGAGCTGATTGCAAATGTCGCACGCAATGCAAGTTGCCTCTACAAGTATGAGCGCTCCCCGGAGTATGCTCATGCTGTTGAGCTCCTGTCCGTCATGGAGCTGCATCACCGCTTGGAACATATATCCGTTGCCAGCTCCCGCAAGCTTGTTGAGATCGGGGCCATCAAGGGGATCAAGCTTGATCCCGATGTGCCTGAAAGTGACTGCGAAGCATGCATATTCGCGTGTGCCACCTGCATCCCTGTACCCAAGCCACACATCAGTGTCCCGGCCCTGAGCTTTGGGGATGAGATCCACACAGATGTGTGGGGACCAGCGCGTGTCGCAACTGCGAAGAAGAAATAATACTTTGTCACCTTCACGGATGATGCTACTTGTTTTACAGTCATTTACCTGATCCCCACCAAGGACAAAGCCTTCAAGTACTACAAATTCTTCAAAGCATGGGCAATTGCTCAAAAGCATTGCATTGGGATCAAAACACTTTGCTCTGATCGCGGGGGCGAGTACCTCAGCAATGCTTTTGATGAGCATCTTGTGGCAGCAGGCACAGCACGGCAGCTCACCGTTCACAACACCCCACAGCTGAATGGCATCGCCAAATGCCTGAACCGGATGCTTCTAGAGTGGATCTGGGCCCTCAGGCACCTAATGGGCCTACCCGAATTCCTGTGGGGCGAGGCCCTACATCACATGACATGGCTCAAAAATCGCACGGCCACAAGGATGCTAGATAATAAGACGCCCTTCGAGGTGCTGTTTGGGTCCCCACCCGATCTCTCCAGACTGCGACGATGGGGTTGCAACATCTGGGTCCACGATGACAGTGGCTCCAAGCTAGATGCCTGTGCACACAAAGGCCATTGGCTCAGCTTCGACATCGACTCCCGGTGTAGCATCCAGACACTATTTTTCCATCTTATCGCTATCTCTTGACCCACATCACCTGACCAATTACCTAAACTATCACCTGACTTGTGCACCTGACTTGGTGCCACACAACTGGGAAGCATGTGACTGTTCCCACAACCCCGTGACTAACCACCTGATCTTGATCCTAGACTCTGCATGTGACCAGGCATGTGACCTATCATGTGACATCATGTGACTATCGTGCACCTGACCAGTCAGGTGCCAGACCCAGTGACCATTCCCTGACATGTGACTTGGCTTACCATATTTAGCCTAACTGACTGCATACAATACTGGTGGCTATAGGCAGCCATGCTGACTCTGACTGACTCCTATGTGCAGCCTCGACGACTCCTTCTGACTGAGTACTATACGACTCTTACTGACTCCCTTGGCTGCTCACTGTACGAATGACTGATCACTTACTGTACTATGACTAGGTCATACAACGACTCATACTGACTAGTACCAGGTAGTATATAAGACCTGTACTTCTGGACAGTCAAGCCTTAAGCTTGACTTGAGTCTTGCAATCCTATCATTGTTACCCCA
>Ga0307510_10009929_pt1 | contig 11315 bp, 13 predicted proteins | sample 12_EM_MG_FD_207224 | JGI IMG/M metagenome (GOLD analysis project Ga0307510, IMG submission 207224) | Populus trichocarpa ectomycorrhiza microbial communities from riparian zone in the Pacific Northwest, United States - 12_EM | ecosystem: Host-associated > Plants > Roots > Unclassified | place... | reverse complement strand
ACCTCCTCAGGAGGCATGAACAACTCGTCAAAGCCCCCGACGTCGCACCCACGACAGTTGCCACCATCAGTACTAGTGACCCAACGTAGCAAATTTTGAAAACATTTATCGTGGGCTCGAGCCCAACCATTCTATAGAATTTCTTGAAAAAGGACATAATTGTCCATCCTTGAAGAAGGAAAGAGTATCCCATTGCATACATGCAGATGGGAGCAGTAATTTCAAAATAACCCTGAGAGGAGCTCAAGGTCAGCTGGTCGATACACTCATCAGGGGTGAGGCACTTGTGCCATGTACTCGTTAGGTTGGTGACAAGTCATGAATTCCATGTCCACAACACATATGTTGCTAGGGACATCGTTTTTAAGAGTCCTAGGCAACCTCCCTCTCTCCTGAAAGTCTTTGAAAAGGGTAAAAGATGGACTCCTACAAGGGGATCTTCTCTCCTCCTCCCCACCAAAGGAGACCGCCAATGTAGCACTTTCTCTCGTCCTAGGTCCCAAAATGAGGGACCTGTGTCCCCTATCACTTCTTTCAGGTTCTGGTTGAAACTACCCTATCACTTCTTTCATGTTTTGGTTGAATCTCCTCGTTAAGGGATGAAGCGCTTCTCTTTTTAGAGATATGTCTGATGTTCCTAGGATCTATTTTTGCTCTGAGTAAAAGATAATTTAGGGTCTTGCTACGGGAGTAGATTTTCAAAAAGCACAAAGAATGAAAGTAAAAAAAAAGTCACAAACAAGAACTAGGGTTAAAAAAGAATCTCTTTACTCCAATCATCGGATGAATGATTTTTCATATTATTACATATCTCTATAAGTTCACTCAATTACCGTATTTAATGCAAACTGCCATTTTGTTTTCCAAGGGACACCTTCTTCCAATGAAGACAAGCCACCTAGGCATGACGATTCCAACAGTCTAGTCTTATATGGGACATGTAAATGAACATTTTTCCCCTTCCATGAAAGGAGAGGATCTCAAGAGCTATAAAAGAGACTATCTCCACGAGGCATGTTCGATTTTTCTCTACTAAAAATGACATATATCTATTTCTAAGGCTTTCTTCTAAAAGAAGAATGTTTTTTTTTCCTCTCATATGATAATGACTTAATCGTTGGAGAGTCTCAAAACTCTAAGGAGGGGATTTTTTGCAGGTAGTGAACATAATCCATCAGCCATTTCACCAAAAAAAGACAAACTAGATTATTAGATTCAGTAAATTATTAATCTTATCTCAGGCCTTGGCTTGGCTTTCAAACCCATGAGATAAAATCAGACCTCATTTGAACTGCATCAATGTGCTGTCAGTTCTATAAGCACCAATTTACCCCAAGCATTGGTTTATGCAAGGCCAAACAATGAAAGAAATGTACTAAACCAGGATGGCTGCAAAGTTAGTATTGCCAAAAAGAGCAAAGCACCTACACATGCAAGGCACATGTCATGACAGAAGGCCTTAAATCCCAAGTGCTGGATATAGAACATGTAGGTATGCTCTAAATTAAAAGCTCTATGTTTCAGATATTTAAATACAAATGTCATCATTCATCATGACAGAATCACAATAAGGACCAGGATATGTTTAGTATATCTTTTTTCTGTTAAGCGAAAGCACGACGTTGGTAAGAATTACCTCACCATTCTCTGGCAGCAGTTCAGCGACAGTTTCCTTGGCCAGACCCTCTTGATTACCAAGCACCCGCTCACTGCACAGACAACTAATAAATAAACCATACCACTTCCGCCTTTTTCGCTGATGATAAATATATCACTTCATTGAGAACACTTGGAAGGTCTTAGCTATATGAAATAATACTAGCATGTCCCAAATAACCTTATGCAAATAAATGAAAGTCAATTTAAGATAATTGACAACCAACAAAGTAGAAGTCCAACTTGTTATCTTAGGCGCACAACATGTGAGGTACGTACATCAACATACTCTTAATTGGAGTTCCCTCCAAAAAATGGACAAAATTATCAGCCTCTTAGATCTAAATAGCCATGGTAGTCCATATCCCACTGATAAGCTTTTGAATCCATATGGACTGCAAAGAAGGCCACTTACTATTGCATAACCATGCATCAACTGCTTTGACCGAAAAAAGGAAGGAAGAAAAATCCATAAAAAATGGAATATGCATATGTTTCTGAATCTGATGCAACTTTTATATATTGATTTGGATGGTGCAATGGGGAGACACAACATTCCTTAAGTATGGAGATGTATTGGTGGGGGTATACAAGCCACATTGATAATAAAATAGCACAAGTGCCTTGCTGATAACACGAGTATATAAAATGGCATGCATGCATGTGTGCAAAGTAACATGTATACGCGGCATGCACACCTACAAACATAAGTAAATGGCATGTAAAGAAGCAATTGACAGCAATACCTTGTACAATAAATTTGAGTATGAGGGCCGATACCTTGCACTTTGGAACTTTCACAAAAGCCTCGAAAGGAGCAGGCCCGATACCCGAGTGGTGCATCATTTGGTCCTTCATCAAAAAGATAGGACGGAAAAAAACCATAATCAACTAATGACTGGATTAATGGTTAAGCCATAGTTTCAGCCCAAGAAATCATTCACTTGCTTCGCACACTGCAACCGTCTTTTTTAAGGTTCAAAGCAGAATGAATATGGTGTTAAAGGGGAAAAGAAAAGAGAGAAAGATTCAGTTTTTTATGCTACATGAAATGCAAAATTCCGTTAATTGCAATTGGTCGGAGAAGTGTCACAATCACTACAATAAGAAAGAATACATCTTGAATCCTTACAAAATTTAAGACCAAGGTTTATAATCATTACATGGATGGTGCAGAATAAAGTCCAGTAAGAGAACCAAAGATAGGAAATTCTACTATATCATTCATTTATTCCAAAATGGCATTTCCCTTGTGATAATTCACATGACTGCAACATTTGATGATTGGGATTCACCACAGATGCCTGAAATCAAGAGGAGGAATTAGACTGCAATTTTCTTTTTTCTGAGACAAAATAATCAATTCAGGGACAATAAGCAGCATTTCAGTATCATTTTGTCGTGCCTGCTTGGATATTTTGATTGAATAGTAACACTATATTCCCCAGTTCACATCGCCAGAATGTCTTCATTCCATGGCACAGTGGGATGCATAAGGATTGACCAAACGATGTAAGAATTCTTAAATAAAGTTAATGTAAGATATGCATGGATAGCCATGAGCCAGTGTAGTTCCACTCTAGACGAAGTAACTCAGGATAGCCATGGGAAATCTAAGATAAGACGATAGTCTTGGAAGGACGGTGGTGGGAATCAGTCAATTAAGGGTTGAGGCAATAGATCGAAGAAATTGATTTTGGAGACTGAACAGTATCCAAAAATGTGATGGATCAAACAAGAAACTAAGATTACTAGAAGAATTGATGAAACTGACAGCAGAGAAGAAAAAGAACAAGCTCTTGAAGGTCAGGAGAGAACGAGAAGATAAGCAGAGTGCAGAATGCATCAGGAAGGCAGTTTAATCTTCATGAATGCATCAGGAAGGCAGTTTAATCTTCATACCAGAAAGAGGGAAATTGGAAGCTATGGAACTTCTTGATCGTCAAGGATTAAGAAAAGGCCTCCAGTCGTATAACATTATCTTGCAACAAGGACTAACCAAAGGATCTCTAACGCTAAAAAGCAATGTATGCATGGAATATCAGAACACTCACTCAATCCATTTCTCTCTAATTTACAAACCTTTGCCATTCTTGTTGCTCTCCGTTGTGACTCAAGACCCTGAAATTTTTATTGCTCTACATTCTAACATGGGGGGCTACAATCTAGTGATTATCCCCCAATATGATATTAAATCAACTGGACTCGGATTTGGTCTAATCGAATCTTTAAAGAAAAATCTATTTAGATATGCAGGGATTGCTGGAGTTTTGAAACAGTAAAAACTGAAAGAATTCCAAGTTCAAAAAGTTCAATTTCTAGAGATTCAAATTCGAAGATGGTGAGAGTATTGATGCTACGTACCTCTTGCAAAAGTCAGTGACATATCGCGATCCATTGTAGAAGATGAACCACATCAACACGATCACCAGAATATCTGCCAAAGTTTAGGGACTCGCAAACTCGAATTCTATATTCAGAATTCAAAATGAATTAAGACAGAAAGATGAAATATAACGGATCTATCTGATCTAATAAAATAAAAGAGGATACTGAAAAGGCAACGCTCCCACCAATCCAACATGAAAAGACCAAAAGTGACATTATAGAGGTAGATCTTACGTTGAACCCAGTTCATAGCTCTGACCCTAAAAACAACAACAGATTTGTGGGAGCCGGCAATAAGATCTGTTGAGAAAGAAGAGAGGTTGTTAATTTTGAAAGAGCTGAGTTCGGATCTCCGAGAAAGAGATTTGTCTTGTGATTTTGGAAGCTTAGTCGGTTGTAAGTCCTAACGGTTTGCCTAGCCTATTACTACATGTTATTGTATGGTAAGCTTATCTTGAAATTCTAGCCGTTATGCTTTGTACGTGTGGACGTCTTGCCTAATTGTTGATGGTTTTCTCAATCCAATTGTTGTCTGATTTTTTAGGAGAAAAAGGATGGATAGAATTGTCATCTCCTGTCTTAATAATGTTATTTTCGGCTTTATCCCAAAAAAATAAAAACAAAAGTTGTGTCACAATTCAGTTATTATTTTCCTTATGTTTGTTAATGTAAGAAAACTCATAGAAATTCACTAAAAAAATTGAACACTTTTTTTTATCTTCTATATTTTTTTTATTCTAAAACAATAAACAAATATAACCTAGATTTTTTTATTATTTAAAGTGAAAATCACATTGTTATTTTTAAATATGTAATTTCTATATTAAATTTCTAAAAACAAGGTTATAATACATGCAAATTTCAGAGAATTAGTACATGATCAATCATTTTTCCTCTGTTCTTGTATTATTATTTTTTAACCAATAATTTTATTACGCGATCCTCTGATATTTAAAGAAAAAAAAAATTATTTAGTAGGTGGTTAGTGGTAACAGCTTGGGATCAAGGGATTTGCTCCTCTATATTCTCAGGTTCAAGTCATGTGGTTATTAATATTAATATTCACTGGAGACTTACCTGGTCGTTAACTTCAGGACCCGTGGGAATTAGTTGAGGTACACGGCTCAGACACCACACATTAAAAAAAAAAAAAAAAACTATAAGCCGCTGTCAGTTATACAATAATACAAATCCCAAGGAGGTATATGTAAACATACCAACCAAATTGATGAAAATGCCATGGAGCAGCCATCACTCATAACGTGACTCAACTTGTTGTAAGAACAACGCTATAAACAATCTCTATGTCCTGTAAAAACACCGAATTTTATTAATGAGAGTTTATTTGATAGTTATTTTTTAAAAATATTTGCTATTTAAAAATAATTAAAATAATATTTTTTATTTTAAAAAATTATTTTTAATATTAATATATTAAGTTATCTGAAAATATAAAAAAATTAATTTTAAATTAAAAAATTAAAATTTTAATCAAACGTGTTTAAAACACAATTTTAAATAACATCTTAGTCCTCCATTGTTCTGGTGGTTAAAAAATTATAAAAAAATAATTTTTTTTAAAATATATTTTTAATATTTTTAAATAGTTAGTTGTGTTAATATTAAAAAAAATTAAAAAATTATTTTAATACTATAAAAATTAATTGTTATTACAATACTAATTAAAAAATAATTATTTTTGGAATCACTGTTGAAACCGAGAAGGAGCGCTAAATATAAAAGAAATTGGGGCTTAGGTCTCAACCAGAAAAGAAAATTGACAGACAAAGACATGGAGGGTGCCTTCGCCGGTGCCTCGGCTATTACTGACCAGAGGCAAAAGATCGAACAGTACAAGCACATTCTCTCCTCCGTTTTTTCCTCCAACGACATCGTTCAATCCAAGAAATTCATCGATCACAGTAGGTTTTCCTTCAACTGTTTTTTTTTTATCCTTTTAATCTCTTATGGCCTTACCCTATTGTTGAAAAACGACATGTAGTGTTGTCGGACGACGTACCGTTGGTAGTGTCGAGGCAGCTATTGCAGACTTTTGCTCATGAGTTAGGGAGGTTGGAGCCGGAGACTGAAAAGGAGATTGCCATGTATACCCTTGCTCAGATTCAGCCTCGAGTTGTTTCTTTCGAAGAGCAGGTCTCTTTTTTACGTTTTTGGAAGTTAATTTTCTTTTAACTAGGCTGAATTTATGAGAATGTGCTTCCTTCATAGGCGTTTCGCTACTTGAAAGTCCGATGGGCTGACTGTATGATTTTTCTTGCTAACAAAAGTCACTTCCTTTATTATTGGTGATGCGAAATTTTTTATTTTATTTTATGAGTAACAGGTGCTAATAATTAGAGAGAAACTTGCTGAACTATTCGAGTCAGAACAGCAATGGTCAAAGGCAGCTCAGATGCTCAGTGGCATTGATCTAGACTCTGGAATGAGGTCTGAGTTATATTTTTAACTATAAGAGCATGCATTTCTACTGATTATTGAGATACCCCTATTTGACATTCTATATATATATATATATATATATGTATATTTATAATTTGTCCTTCAGGATCATTGATGATACATTCAGATTATCTAAGTGTGTCCAAATTGCTCGCTTGTATCTCGAGGTATTGAATTTCTCATGCATGCATAGGATTTGTGATGAACTCATCAATAGTCAACAACTTGGTAGTCACTGGACTTCTGTGGATATTGTTTGATTTTATATGCTTATTAGAAATTAAAGGCAGTTGTCAAGCCAGACTGTTGGCTATTTATATGAAAGTGAACACATTCACCCATCACCTTTGTTGGCTTGACTGCCGTAGTACTTGCCATTATTCTTGCTTCGGGTGCACCTGCTCTTATCAGCATGTGCACTTGATTTTCTTCTAAAATTTTAGAGTGAGAGGAGTGGTTTTTTTTTTTTTTTTTTTGACATCAGTCCACATCTGGATGAAACTGTGCCTCCAAGTTCCAAAATCTGAGTTTATTTTAATGCAAGTTGAGGGAATTTTCTCGCTTATAGGTCTCATAAAACAGTTTGTGATCGCTACTGTTATTTCCCGCTGTTTATATATGCAGGATGATGATGCAGTTAATGCAGAAGCTTTCATCAATAAAGCTTCATTTTTGGTTAGCAACAGCCAACATGAAGTGTTGAACTTGCAATACAAGGTTCAGATAATCAATTGGTTCCAAGGATGATTTAATACAAGGCTGAAAAGTTCATTGTTTTGTTAAGTTGTTTGCTTCTTTTTTCATGTTGTCAGGTGTGTTATGCAAGAATTTTGGATTTAAAGAGGAAGTTTTTGGAAGCAGCTCTGCGTTACTATAACATCTCTCAAATTGAGAAGAGACAAATAGGAGATGAGTATGTAAAACTAGGTTTATATTTATCATGATTGTTTGGTACATTTATTTTTTCGTTTTCATTCTCTGTGGAATCTTAGATTCTTATCCAATTGTGTTTTTCTAGTTTTGTTTTTTTAGTCATATAGATTGTTATCCAAGCATTGAATCTTTCCTGCTTCTGCACTACCTGTGATTGTCCTTATAGCATCACTGAATGCCACATCTGCTATGATTCTCTCCAAATTACCTTAAATAAATTTTGGATATGGAAACATAATTCAGAAGACTTTACTTGTAACTAATGCAGTACCTTGCATTTTATGCTTATGAATTATCCAACTCCATGTGAAAGTATATCGTTTAATATAGCCTTTCATATTTGAATATTTCAGCTTGTTTTTTATGGTTGTCTTTGTGCTCAGCTTTAAAATATAAAATTTATCATCTGCAACAAAAAATTGCTGCTGTTCTCAACTTTTAATATATAAAATTTATTTTCTGCAAAGAGATGGTGCACATCCACTCTCCTGTTCCTATTTAAAAATTGTTGGTGTGTTGATACACTGATATACGTAGTTATTTACATTATTCTGTTGTGTTCATCATAGAACTATTGATGAGGAAGCATTGGAGCAAGCTCTATCTGCTGCTGTGACATGTACAATCTTGGCTGCTGCTGGTCCTCAACGATCACGTGTTCTTGCTACTCTGTACAAGGTAAACAATCCTAGCATATGCGCATGAGAAATTGATTCACATTATACTGCTGGGAGATATACTGATATATTGAAGCATGGTCTAGGATGAACGATGCTCGAAGTTAAAAATTTATCCTATATTACAAAAGGTTCTCTCTCACCCTCCCTCTCTCTCTCTCACACACACACACAAACACACACACTTTCACCATACTGCACCAATATATCTGTTTTCATTTTTATGTTTTTTCACCCTCAATGCCTCCCAAGTTTTATTAATGGAAACCTTGTATGAATTTACCAGGTGTATTTAGAGAGAATTTTGAGAAAACCTGAAATCGATGCATTTTCTGAGGAACTCAAAGCACATCAGGTTAAAACATCTTTTCCACACTGTTTATTGATGCTACCTTCACTTGATTATGATTTATGATTGGTACCCTTTTGCTTATTCAACAGAAAGCACTTCTGCCAGACAATTTCACTGTACTGGATCGTGCTATGATTGAGCACAATCTTTTGAGTGCAAGCAAACTGTACACAAATATTAGGTTGGAGATGCAATGGTCTTGGTCCTCTTGGATTACCTTTTCCTTTAGGTTCCCTGGCATAACATCTGTACTGTTTTTGTTTTTGTTTTCCACTGTATTTTTGCTGTAGCTTTGATGAGTTGGGCACGTTGCTGGGAATCCCTCCGCACAAGGTTGGTTTGTCATGATTTGCCAAGGTTCTCACTTAATTGATGTTCCACTGATCATATTGCATGCCATGTTTTCCTTAAATATTTCCTCCTTTGATGTTATGTTTTGAAATCTGATGGGAGTTCGGTCTTCCTATGAATTTTCATGGGTTTTCCATATGCTTGGATCCATCCATTGACTGGTGCGTCTCAGATGATAAGAGCATGCATACTAGAAATTTTGTGCCTATTTAATCTTGTTTTACTCGTTTCTTTATCTGCAATGCTTTATGATGCTTGCTTATTTGGGTCATGCTTTGAATATCAAGTCTCTGCTAGTGTTGGTTCTGTCCTTTCATTTTCCTCTTCTTCTTTTTTCCTCCTCAGAATATGCTTTAACAGTGCTTATCGTTTTTGGAGCTTGAACATATTTACTTTGCTTTGCAGGCAGAGAAGATAGCATCAAGAATGATTTACGAGGATAGAATGAGGGGAACGATTGATCAGGTATGAACTATGAAATTCTGATTGTGGATTTCTAAATTTCACACTTTTGATATTCAGACTACTTATCATTTTGAGGACCATGATGGACTTGGGATCATTTTTATCCTATTTTTTATTATACTATAGTTGAGCTTTTGTTGTGGCTTGCCTCATTCATTTCATCATTTTTTCCTGCTAGCAACCACCTGTTTTGCAACAAAACTAATATGTTCTACTGGGACTGTTGCTCCCATCACATCAAATTTAAACTGTCTGGGGGTTAATCTTATTTGCTTTTTTAGCCTTGGGCTCGCTCTCCATCTGTTTCCTAGGAAGTTTAGGAACCTTGTCGTCCTTCATTTTGCTCTGCTGCATCTAATATACCTTCTTATGCTAGGTCGAAGCTGTCATACATTTTGAGGATGACACAGAAGAGCTGCAACAATGGGATCAACAGGTGATTCTTTGCCATGATTACAAATTTCATGGAATTTAACCAGTGCTAGGTTGCTTTTCAATTTGCCTCATATACTACATATAAGCAGCTCTTAACCCTTGTCTTCTACATTATTTTGCAGATTGTTGGGTTGTGTCAAGCGCTGAATGATGTCCTCGATAGCATGGCAAAGAAGGGCTTGTCTGTTCCTGTCTGATTGGTTTTTTTGATAGCAAGTTAGAAGATGGAGATGGATGACTTCACGTATATATGCACAAAGGCAGAGAAATTAACTTTCCATGGGTTTCTCATTATTTTTGTGAAGTTAGAATATTTTGTAAGTTTTATTTGCTTGTTTATCTTGTCAAGAAATTTCAGTATTTACTCTTAGCAGCACAACGTACAGCAATTGAGTAATTTATTGTTAATTTATTCTTTTCCCATCATGTTTTTCTTGCCAGAGGTACGGTGGCTAGTTGGTTACCGGTCTCGATTCATTGATTACATGTGTTAGTGTGTGGCCTTTTTCTAGCAGCCTTCGTTATTACTGTATAAGATGTCTTGAAATGAATGGATTGCGTTTGCAGTACCTCACGCTCAACTGAATGTTGAAAAGTTATCTTTCTACCACTCGTGTTGGTTCCTTTTCTCTGTTCACTCTGCAACCACTTGCTGGTCGAGGCGTTAGAACTGATTTCCAAGCTCGCAGCAGCAGGCTGCAATGCTTTTTTTTAAGGTTCAAAGCTGCACGTATGCAGTTGGTAGTTTCTGTTTGTTTTTGTCGTACTTGCAGTTTGCATTTTATCTCAACTATATAGGTGAAAGTGTTTGGTTAATTAATAATTTTGCATAGATTGCACTTGAAACTTTCTTGAAAGCTTGGTTAAAAAAAATCTATAATTCATAATTGTTTTTCAATCTATTTTTTGAATTTGCAGTGGTTAAAATCTTGAAAAATATTAAATTGATTTTTTTTTAGTAATTTTAATGCACAGTATATTTCATGTATTTTCAAGTGTATTAAAGCATAAAATACTTTTAAAAAAATATATGCATCACAATACCAAACAGAAACGCCAGGGAGATTCAGTTTGTGAAGCTGCATGAACACGAAATTCCATCAATTGCAATTGATCGGAAAAGTTTAACGATCACTATAGAGAAGAATACATTCTTGAATCCTTGCAAAAGTTTAAGACCGAGATTTGTAATCATTACAAAGATGGCGCATAATCAAGCCCAAGAAGAGCACTAAAGGTGAAATTTTCATGTCAGACTAGATCCAGGAGCATGCCACTATCGCTTTTTCCCTTGTGATCCGTTCACGTTGCCGGGATTCACCCTAGGTGCCTGAAATCAAGGGGAGGAATCAGACTGCAATTTTCTATTTCTTAGAAAAAAGAATGAATTTAGGGACAAGAAGCAGCATTTTAGTATCATCTTACAGTGCCTGCTTGAATATTTTGAATGGACAGCAACATTATGTTCCCCAATTTTTTTAAGGAGATATCGTCGGCCCAAACAATCCTCTAGAATGTTTTCATTTCATGGCACAGTGGGACACGGAACGATTACCCAAACGACAGAATAAGATTATTTACAAATCAAAGTTGAAGAT
>Ga0307510_10009928_pt1 | contig 11315 bp, 13 predicted proteins | sample 12_EM_MG_FD_207224 | JGI IMG/M metagenome (GOLD analysis project Ga0307510, IMG submission 207224) | Populus trichocarpa ectomycorrhiza microbial communities from riparian zone in the Pacific Northwest, United States - 12_EM | ecosystem: Host-associated > Plants > Roots > Unclassified | place... | reverse complement strand
AGCTGGATCCGGTAGTCGCCGGGCGGCAGGACGAGATGGACCGCGTCGCCGGCGCCGGGACCGCGGGCGTACGCCTTCAGCTTCTCGCGCAGCCGATGCACATTGACCCGCACGGCGGAGTCCGTGGCTGGGTCATGGCTGGCCGACCGGCCGAAGACGTCCAGAGCTATATCGATCTCGCGCGGCGCCCGCGGCTCCACGCTCCTGGCCACGAGGTATCGAAAGAGCTCGATCACGGAACGGGACCGGCCGAGGATGCCGCTCGCCTCCACCTGCGCAGCGGCTGCGGCCAGGTCGCCCCGCACAGGGTCCTGTGGCGGCTCTGGCGCCGAGTCTGAAACGGTTTGTAACATCGGCGACAACCGTAAAGGTCTGGCTCCAGAAGCCAAAGCGCGATCTCATCAGGAATATATTGTTTTCGTGCCGCCGGGGGTTTGCAGCAGCGTATGGAAGTCTGGCGAACGGCAGCGGCGGTCACGGTCGTCCTGGCGGCGGTCGGCGCGGCCCTGGTCTGGAACACGCAGCGGAGCCAGGCGGCGTTGATGCGGGTAGATCCCGATGCGACGGTCGGCGCCGCGCGGCAGTACGCGGTTGCGCATGGCCGCGGCGTGTTCGCCGATCGCTGCGCGGCGTGCCACGGGCGCGACGGCCGCGGAGGGCTTGGCCCGAACCTGACCGACCGGGACTGGCTCTATGGGACGGGTCGAGCGGGCGACATCGAGCAGGTCGTGGCCTACGGAATCAGGTCCTACGGGCCGAGGTCGTTCGATCAGGCCGACATGCCCGCCTATGCGAGCGCCAGGCCCTATGCGCGCTACCCGATTCCCAGCCTCAAGCCGCCGGAGATCGCCGACGTCGTGGCCTACCTCGCCTATCTGCGCAAAGGGGCGCCCACGCCGGCGGCCGTGCGCGGCGGGGCGATCTTCCAGAATCGCGGCGGCTGCTACGATTGTCATGGGACCGACGGGCGCGGCGATCCCGCCATCGGGACACCCAACCTGACCGACAACATCTGGCTGCATGGCGACGGTAGCGACGCGGCGATCTATCAGACGATCGCCCAGGGCAGCGCCGGCCGGATGCCGGCCTTTGCCGGACGGCTCTCGGATGTCCGGATCCGGGAGGTCGCCCTCTATGTGCAGTCGCTGTCCGCACAGACGGCCGAGGCCGGGGAGAAATGATGCGTCTATCTCAGCTGCGCGCGGCCGGTTGGCTCGACGTGCGCCATAGTCAGCCCGGTCGCGCCTTCGCGCTGAGCGCCGTCGGCTGTCTGGTCGGACTGGGCATCGCCGGTACGGCGCTCTTTCAGACGAAGGCGACCTCCACGATGTTCGTGCCGGCCGACGCGGTGGCGGTCGTGAACCAGCAGCCGATCTCCCGCATCGACTACAGCGCCCAGGTGCGCGCTCTCGGGCTCGACCCGCTGCACGCCAGCCGGGCGGAGCGCCGCCGGGTGGTCGAAGACATGATCCGCGAGGAGCTCTTCGTGCAGCGCGGCAAGGAGCTCGACGTTGCGCTCGTCGATCCCGAAGTGCGCACAGCCATGGTCCGGGCCGTCGAGGCCCAGGCGGCGGCGAACGCCTTGACCAGCGCGCCCGACATGCCCCAGCTCCGCGCCTTCTATGCGGCTCACCGCGCCCGCTACGCCGGCGAAGGTACAATGCAGCTGCGCGACCTGGTCTTTCCGCCGGCGTCCGGCGCGCACGCGCGCGACGCTCTGCGGGGCGGGGAGCCGCCGCAGGTCGTGCTCGCCCGGCTCCAGGGGCGCGACAGCGGCCGACTGGACGGTGAGGAGTTCTATTTTGCCGCCCGCATCCATCTGGGCGAGCCGCTGTTCGCCGTCGCCCAGCGGCTCAAGGACGGCCAGGTGTCCGATCCTGTCACCCTGGCCGATGGCGAGCACGTGCTGGTCATGGAGGTCCAACGACCGCCGCGCCAGATCGCGTTCGAGGCGGCGCGCGTCCGCGTCCTGAGCGACCTGCAGGCCGAGGCGGTCGCTCGCTTCCAGGCCGCCGAGGCGGCGTTCCTGCGCCGGCGCGCGAGCGTCCAGCTGGCCCCGGACGTGCGCTGATGCGGGCGTGGCCGATCCTCGCGTTCCTGTGCGCGGCGCTGATCGCCGCCTCGGCGAGCGCCCATACGCGCAGCGAGAGCCATGAGCTCTGGGAAATCGGCCCGCGGCAGGTCGATCTGATCCTCACCGTACCCGTCGCCGTGGTGGCGCCGCTGGGGAGCAGGGCGGCGCCGGCCAGCGACGAGGTCTTGAAGGGCTATCTGTCGACGCGCGCCTATCCGATTGCCGAGGGGCAGCGATGCAAGCTGACGCCGCCCATCGAGACGCTGTCGGCCACTGCCGGCTTCCGCAAGTTCGACCTGACCTTCGCCTGTCCGCAGACGGCGCGGGGCCTGCGGATTCATTCCGACGCGTTCATGGACCTGGCCCCCAGCCACGTCAGCTTCGCCCAGATCCAGGATGTCGCCACCGGAGAACTCACCGAACAGCTGCTCACCCGCGACCGCCCCACCGCGGACGTCGTGGGCGCGTCCGGCGAGCTCGCCAACGCCCGGTTCTTCGACTTCGTGGGCATGGGCGTGATGCACATCTTCACCGGCATCGACCACATGTCCTTCCTGCTGGGGCTGGTGCTGATCTCGCGCCGGCTTCGTGACCTGCTGTTCGTCGTCACCGGATTCACCCTGGGCCACAGCCTCACACTGGCGCTGGCCGTCACCGGCGTCGTGCGGCCGCACGCCGAATATATCGATGCCCTCGTCGCCCTGACGATCGCGCTCATCGGGGTCGAGAACCTCGCCGTGTCGACCGGTCGCTCGCGCACCACAGCCTTGGCGGCGGGCCTGTTCCTCGCCGTCTGGGTCGGCCTGCGCGCCCTTGGCCACGGGACCATGCCGATCATGCTGCTGATCGGCGCGGCGCTGTTCGTCGTGAACTACCTGATCATGACCGCGAGCGCGCCGAATCCGGCGCGCCTGCGAATGGTCATGACCGTTGTGTTCGGCCTCATCCACGGCTTCGGGTTCGCTGCCAATCTGCTCGAGATGCAGTTGCCCCCGAACCGCATCGCCGAGCTCCTGGTGGGCTTCAACCTGGGCGTTGAGGTCGGCCAGACGACCCTGGTGCTCGTGGCCGTTGGACTGGCCTGGCTCTTGTCGCGGACACGGTTCGCCGTGCCGAGACCGATCCTCACCGAGGCTTCCGCCGCCCTGCTCATCCTGCTCGGCGTCAATTGGTTCGTCGTGCGCACCTTCTAGGGCAGGCGGTGGCGGCGCGCGCATTTTCGTCAAGATGCCGCCCAACCGGCGATCTAGCCTGCCGACGATCGAACACTAGGAGAGACGCATGCGTCGTGCGATCGGGTTGGCTATGCTCCTCATCCTCCTGCCGGGCGCGGCCTCGGCGGCGGACGGTGAGCGCCTCTTCAAGCTGCAATGCAAGGGCTGCCACGCCGGAGGGCAAGGCGACCCGGGTCCGGCGCTGCCCGGGGTGTTCGGCGCGAAGATCGCCTCGCGGCCGGGCTTTACCTATTCGGCGGGCCTGCAGGCGCGCACCGGCGTCTGGGACGCCGCCAGCCTCGATGCGTTCCTGACCTCGCCGACGGCCTTCGCGCCCGGCGCCGTCATGCCTAAGCCCAGCCTGGCGACGCCCCAGGACCGCGCGGCGGTCATCGAGTATCTCAAGACCCTGCGCTGAACCCGCCACGTCGGGGCGGCACGATTTTCGCGGCCGCGCGTCGAACCTACAAGGCTGCGCCGTCCGGCGGTTCAATGAAGGTCAGCAGAACGGCGATGCGTCCGTCGCGCACCAGGACGACATCCGTGCCACACACGGCGGCCGGCGCCCCTGGAGGACCGTGACCCCACGTAATCCGTCCGCCGTCGGCAATGACCTGCGGCTCACCGGTCAGGTGGAACCGAAAGCCATCGAACCTGGCGTGGAGCCCAAGAACCACCTGCTCGATTTCGGCAAGGCCGCGATAGGATCCGCGAGGATCCGAAAACACGCAGTCGGGCGTGAAGACACGCACCATCACCGCAGCGCGCTTGTCGGCGTCGTGCTCGTCAAATACGTCAAGCACGAGGGCGCGCAAGAGCGCCGCGATCACGTCTGCCGAAGCACCGGGCCCGCTCATTTGCACATCGCAAGATGCAGGTGCGAGGACCGGCGACCGGCATGACTCGCCGCGTTGAATTGCGACTTCCATCCCTTGTTCATTTGCGCTCTCCCATGGCGATCAACCTCTTCTGTGTTGCTAAAGCACCGTTGGCGCCGCATTGCCGCCTGGAGCCGCTGATAGACCGATCGAGAGCCGTCTGCGAGCGCCAGGGCGGGGTGGCGGCGAGGTTGCCCTGGTCGATGGGACTGAGCTATTGGTCGATATATCAGTTTCATACGGATATATTACACGACGTCGTTTCGGCAACGTTTTAACCTGGGCATAAGGAACACCCATGAAGACTCTCGCTCTGGCCGCCGCTCTCACGGTGGTTGCGCTCTCTGCCCCCGCCTTTGCTCAGGACGCGCCGAAGAATCCCGCCGCCGCCGCCCCGGCGGTTGGCAAGATTTCGGTGGAGACCACCCCCATCAGCGAAATCCTCAAGAACCCCGCCGCCAAGGCGGTGCTTGAGAAGATGCTTCCTGACATTCCGCAATACTACCCGATGATCAGCGAGCTGACGCTGAGCGCGGTCGCGCCGCAGAGCCGAGGTCAACTCGACGACGCGAAACTGAAGGAACTTCAGGCGGAGTTCGACAAGCTCAACTAGGGCCGCGCTCCGAACCCGTCCCGCCGGCGGCCTTTCCGGCCCCGGCGGAACTGAGGTGTGCGTTGGCGCGGGCGCCGGCCGTGGCTGCGCGCATTGGGCCAGGGGATCACCCCTGGCCAGGCTGAAACGGCCTTGGCAGACGGCGGTCAGACGAGCTTTGCGTTCCCGTACGGGAGCTTACGGATCCGCCGGCCGGTGGCGGCGAAGATCGCATTGCCGATAGCGGGCGCGATCGGCGGGAGCGAGACCTCTCCGATGCCGCCCCACTTGCTGCCGCCGCTCAGCACCGGATAGCACTCGATGGGCGGGGTGTCGGCCATGCGTGGCATGCGGTAGGTGTCGAAATTGCCCTGCTCGACCTGTCCGTCCTTGATGGTCACCTCGCCCCAGAGCGCCGCCTGCAGGCCAAAGATGGCCGCGCCTTCGAGCTGCATCTCCACGAGACGGGGGTGAATGATGTGTCCGCAGTCGTAGGCGATCACGATGCGGTCCACCTTCAGCTCGCCCTTGGGGCTCACCGAGACCTCCACGACCTCCGCCACTGTGGTGCCCATGGCGTCCTGCAGGGCGATCCCCCGCGCCGACCCTGGCGGTAGGGGCTTTCCCCAGTCCCCGCGGCGCGCCGCCTCGTCCAGCACCGCCAGGTTGGCCGGCTTGGTGCGCAGCATCCGCCGGCGATACTCGTAAGGATCGACGCCCGCGGCGTGGGCCATCTCGTCCACGAAGGTCTCGACCATCCAGACGTGCAGGGAAGGCGAGGGCGAGCGCCACCAGAGCACCGGGATATGGGTGTTCTTGATCAGCCCTTCGACCTTCAAGGCCGGAAGGTCGTCATAGGGCATGTGGACCAGCCCGTCGCAGGTCCACAGCTCCAGGCCGTTGGTGACCGGTCCAAGGACGCCGACCATCCCGGCGGAGATCAGCAGCGAAGGGCAGGCGATGCGCGAGGACATGGCCTTGGGGGGCCCGTCCGGGCCGAGCTTCGCGCGCATGCGGACCGCGGCCTGCGGCCGGAAGCCGTCGTGGCGCATGTCGTCCTCGCGCGTCCAGATGAGCTTCACCGGACGGCCAAGGGCCTTGCTGACGACCACCGCCTGCGGCAGCTCGTCGTTCTTCCCGCGCCGGCCAAAGCCGCCGCCCAGGAAGCAATTGTGCAAGAAGACCTGCTCGGTCTTCATGCCGGCGGCCTTGGCCGCAGCCTGCGTCTGATACTCGGGCCACTGGGTGCCGATCCAGACGTCCATACGGTCAGGCCGCACGTCGACCACACAGTTGAGCGGCTCCATGCAGGCGTGCGCCAGGTGCGGCACCTCATAGACCACGTCGAGGTCCACGCCCTGCGCCAGGATCGCCTCGGCGCCCCCACGGTCGAGCGCCACCGACATCGGCGCATCCTTCGCCGCCGCAACATAGTCGGCGTAGAACTGTTCGCTGTTGGTCGCTGCGCCGGGGCCGAGATCCCACTTGACCGGAAGCTCGGCCGCCGCCTGCTTGGCGCGCCAGAAATTGTCGGCGGCCACGGCGACGCCGTTCGGCACCGGAACGACGGCGATGACCCCGCGGCGCTTCAGGATCGCCGCCTCGTCGTAGCTGACCAGCGACCCGCCCGGGACGGGGCACATCTTCACCGCCGCATACACCATGCCCGGCAGGCGGACATCGATCCCGAACTGCGCCGCGCCTGTCACCTTCGCCGGGGTCTCGACCCGGGGGATGGAGCGGCCCAACAGCTTGAACTGGTCGGGCGTCTTGATGGCCGGAGGCGCCGCGAGGGTCACCGCGGCGGCTGCGCCGGCCAATTTGCCGTAGGTCAAGGCGCGGTCCGACGGCGGATGGCGCACACGGCCATCCGCGGCGACGCAGGTGGCAGGGTCCACGCCCCACCGCTGAGCGGCGGCCGTGACGAGCCGGACGCGGGCGTTGGCGCCGGCCAGCTGCAGGCGCTGACGGCCGGTGGACACCGAGGCGCTGCCGGTGGTCATCATCCGGCCGTAGGGCGCGCTCTCCCGCAGATTGCGGTTCGCGGCGGCGTATTCGATCTTCACCTTCGCCCAGTCACATTCCAGTTCCTCGGCGAGGATCATCGGCAGCGTGGTGTAGATTCCCTGGCCCATCTCGCTGCGCGCCACGCGCAGGATGACGCTGTCGTCGGGCTCGATGACGATCCAGGCGTTGATCTCGGTCGCCCCCGCCGGCGCCGCCTTGTCCCAGGGCTCGGCGTAGGGCGCGAGACCGGAGCCGGCCCGTGCGGCCCGCGCGGCGGATGCAAAGCCGACCCCGATGGCCATGCCGCCCGCGGCGGTGGCTGTCACCTGCAGGAAATGGCGGCGGCTGAGCGCGGTGGCGGACAGATCACCCATGTTTCGCTCCCCCGCGCCCGCCGTTGGCCGCGCGATGGATCGCAGCCCGGATGTGCGGATAGGTCCCGCAGCGGCAGATATTGGTCATCGCCTCGTCGATCTGGGCGTCGGTGGGGTTTGGGGTCTGCTGCAGCAGGCTGGCCGCGGCCATGATCTGCCCCGGCTGGCAATAGCCGCACTGGGGCACGTCCTCTTCGATCCACGCCAGCTGCACGGGGTGCAGCTTGGCCGGGCCGGCCAGGCCCTCGATGGTGGTGATCGCCGCGCCCTGCGCATCGCCGACCGCGGTGACGCAGGACCTGACCGCCGCGCCGTCGATCCGCACGGTGCAGGCGCCGCACTGGCCGATGCCGCAACCGTACTTCGTCCCGGTCAGCCCCAGCTCGTCGCGCAGCACCCAAAGCAGCGGCATCTCCGGCTCAATGGCGAGCACATGCCGCCGTCCATTGACGGTCAGCCGCACGGTTTGCGGCTGTTTATCCATGGCTTTGTCCATGGCTTTTCCTTCTGCGGCGTCGACCGGTCCACCCTTGTGCCAGACCACGCCGCCAATCGGGAGATGTCAAATTAAACTTTCTGTCTGAAAAATTTAATTACCGGGCAGAAAACTAACGATCTTGAGAAAAAGTTTTTTATTGACAATAATGCACGAGCTCAGGCCTTTCCCGCCGCCAGCCTCAGGCGGCTCGCGCTGTGGCCGGCAAAAAACAACATGAAGCCTCGGGCTGCAGACAGAGACGGGCTCGGCCTAATTAGACAGGGGGGACCATGCGAATCACCGGACGGCTCCTGGCGGCCGCGACGGGCGCCGCGTTGACTCCGGCCGTCATCGGCGCCGGCTTCCCCAAACCCTTCGACCTCGCGCGCGCGGACGTGCTGCGCGGGCCGCAAGGCACGCTGTTCGGTGGATCGAACCTTGACGCCCAGCTTTACGTGAAGAACCTTGCCAACTCGACGGACAAGACCATCGAGCATGGCGGGGCCACGACGCTGCGAACCTTCGCGCCTCAGCGGTTCGCGCAGACCTTCCGGCCGCGTGAGATCGGCCTCTCACTCAACTACGGGTTCTAAAAACATGCAGACCCAGTCCCCCCGCTCGCCTCTCGATCGCCCTGGCGTTTCCGGCCTTCGCGGCCGAAGCGCCCACGCTGCAGCCGCCCTGGCGCTCCTCACGCTGGCGGTCGCGGCGCCGGCGACAGCGGCGACAGCGGCGACGGGCGCGCGCCCGGCGGCAGCCGCCAAGCCGGTGGCCGCCAAGCCGGCGGCCTCGCGACCGTTCAATCGGTCCGACCTGAACGGATACTGGGCCGCCACCAACTGGGTGCCCCACGATCGGCCGGTCGAGGAGCGCATCACCCACACCATCGAGGGCGACCTGCCGCCGCTGCGCCCGGAGGCCCAGGCGATCTACGACAAGAAGATCGCCGATCAGCGCCAGGGCATCATAATTGGCGACACGGACTCGATGTGCGTGGGACCGGGCGTTCCGCGGATGATGCGCGGGCCCGGATACCCATTCTACCTCTTCCAGGCGCCGGGCATGGTCGTGCTGGACTTCGAGATCCTGCACAACGTGCGCTGGATCTATCTCAATGCGAAGCATCCGCCGGTCGAAGATCGCGACAACAACTGGCAGGGCGACAGCATCGCGCATTGGGAAGGCGACACCCTGGTCGTGGATACCGTCGGCCTCAGCAGCAAGAATACCATCGACAAGGTCGGCCTGCCGACCTCCGACGACCTGCACGTCATCGAGCACATCCGCATGACCGGACGCGACAACTTCGAGGATCTCATCACCATCGACGATCCGAAGACCTACACGCGCACCTGGAGCGTGAGGGCCACCTACAAGCGCATGCCGGCCGATACGCGCATCGGCGAGTACGTCTGCGAGAACAATCGCAATGCCCCGACCGCGAACGGCGCCACCACCTTCGACATCAAGAAATAGCCCGCGCCGTGAGGAGGATGTCACTCATGGACAGACGCGTGGCGATCGCGGTCCTCGCGGCGGCCTGCCTTATGGCCGGCCAGGCCGGGGCGCAGGTGTTCAGCGGTGATTGGAGCAAAGAGCTTCGCATGGACCATCCGGCGACCAAGAGCGCCGAGGACAAGAAGGTCGAGGCCGAGATCCTGGGATTGCAGGCCGCGCTGCGCGCCGCCGCTGCCGGGCGCGACAAAGCCACGCTGGAGCGCTACTACACGCCGGACTTCACCATGACCCACGGCTCCGGCGCGCTGCACGACAGGCAGGCCCGGATCGACTTCATCGCCGCCACCGGCGGCGGCTTTGAGCCGATGACGCCGGAGGTCCAGTCGATCCGAATTCTCAATCGCAACGCCGCGGTCTCGATCGCCAACAACTCCGGCAAGGTCAACGGCCGCTCGATATACATCCGATACATGATCGTCTATACGCGCGGAAAGCCGGACGAGGGCTTCAAGGGCTGGCGAGAGGCGGCGGCGCAGGTCACCATGATCAACGCAGCTGCACCCTCGGCGCCTTGATCGTCTACGTCCCATGCCTGTGAGGTCTCATATGCAACGTCCTTCCTTCGGCATCCTGGGCGCGGCGCTGGCCGCGGCCAGCGTTCTGTTCGGCGCTCCCGCATCGGCGCACCACTCGTTCTCAAGTTTCGACCGCAACCGGATCGCGATGGTTTCCGGTACGGTGAAGGATTTCCAGTGGACCAACCCGCACGTCTGGATCCAGCTGCTGGCGCCCGGCGTCAACGGCGCGGCGGCGGTGGAGTGGAGCATCGAAGGCGGCAGCGTCAACGCCATGCAGCGCAGCGGCGGATGGAAGAAGTCGGCGCTGAAGGTCGGCGACAAGGTGGTGGTCTATTTTCATCCCCTGCGCGACGGCGGGTCAGGCGGCGAGCTCGTCAATGCGGCGGTGAACGGCAAGCTGATCGGGCCGGAGAAGGTCGGCTGACACGCAGGCGCCTTCAACCTCAGCCTTGGCAGGGTCGAGGGACCACGGCGGCGTTCGACGAGTCCCCATCCCACCCTCCCGGTCGGGGGCCGCAGATTTGGGTCGACGGGGACCGCCGTAGGCGGTCGGCCTTGGTTGGTCGGGGGCGTTATGTTCCCGCGGACGAGAAGTTTGAGGCCTCGTGCTGCCGGTTCGGACGCCGGCGACGGGCCGACTGAATCGAACGCGGGCTGTAAAACTTGCCGAAATGGACTATTTGAGTCCAGGCAAAGGCAACCCTGCTGCGATCGTCGCGCTTGCTCGTAGGCGCGGAATCCCAACGGGGCGGTCGTTTGCACCCTGCGCCGTGGACGGCGATGTGTTGTTGAAGGAAGAAGATAGGACATGGCCGCGTCGCTGACCCAAGCCCGCACGAGCACGCAGGAGACCTATGAACGGCTGCGCGCCGATCTGTTGTCCTGCCGCCTTCGGCCTGGCGCACGGCTCTCGATCAACGACCTCTGCAAGGAATACGCTGTCAGCCTGGGCGCGGTGCGCGAAGCGCTCTCGCGGCTGACGTCCGAGGGCCTGATCATCGCCGAGCCGCATCGCGGGTTCCGGATTGCGCCGATCTCGGCGCTCGAACTGCAGCAGCTGTCCGACGCGATGATCGAGATCGAGACGATCTGCATTCGGCGCGCGTTCACCACCGGCGATATTGCCTGGGAGGCGCGGGTGCTCGCTGCGAACCACCATCTGTCGCAAACGCCGCCCTCAGGAGACGACATCGACGCCGGCGGCGATTCGAGGGAAGTTCGGCGCTGCCGCTTCCAGGACGAACTCGTCTCCGCCTGCGACAACCCCCCTCTGCTTCGGCTGCGGGCGACGCTGCTCGACCAGGCGGCCCGCTACCGCGCCCTCGACAGGCGTCCGCGCAACGACCGGGACTTCGAAGACGACTACCGGGGGCTTCTCGAGGCCGCCCTCGCGCGGGACGTGGAGAAGGCCGTGAGGGTCGTGGCCGCTCACCGCCGTCGCACCACCAGCCTTCTGATGGAGGCGCTCGCCGACCAGGCCATCGAGGCCCCGGAAGCGCCCAGGAAGCGGCGATCGAGGCGCGTCTCGTCCGCCGCGGCGACGGCGCGTGCCCCCCTCCGCACCGGACAGTCGCACGCCGCCGGCTGAGCGCGCGGCGAGCCCGCGGCATTCAGCAAGCAGACGCCGGGCGCCGATCGCGGGGATCGCTCCCACAGGCCCTT
>Ga0307510_10009927_pt1 | contig 11316 bp, 8 predicted proteins | sample 12_EM_MG_FD_207224 | JGI IMG/M metagenome (GOLD analysis project Ga0307510, IMG submission 207224) | Populus trichocarpa ectomycorrhiza microbial communities from riparian zone in the Pacific Northwest, United States - 12_EM | ecosystem: Host-associated > Plants > Roots > Unclassified | place... | reverse complement strand
ATTTTTTAATTATTGTTGAACCATTTTACTTCCAGAGAACAAGTTCGCTGTTGGAAGTGGGGCTAAAACTGTTTGTATATGCTACTATGAGCAAGACAACAACTGGTACTTGCCCGATAATTTGGAGCTTCTTAAGCACTTAGTTCATATTCTCCATCTATCCTTACGCTTGATATTGATTTGAATTCTGCTGAACCAGGAAGTATTTTATATTAATATGTATTTCTGTTTAGTATAGATTGGAGCTTGTACTTATTAATTTGATGCAACCTTGTCCATGCTAATTGCTTATGCTTGCAAATTTCTACATCAGCGACATTTTGGCATGACTGTGGTCTCAACACCTTACTATTTTTAGGCCTAAGATGTGAAGCAGCCAAAGAGAAAGAAGTTTCTGATTTACCTTATTTAGATTTTTAATTCATGCATATTCTAGTTTTTTTTTTTTTTTGCTAAACTTAAATTATTTAGGAGTTTGTTTTACTCAGGAATTCTATTAGTTATGGCTAGCAAAATGGCCTATGCATGGACCACGCTAGTGGCCTGAGTGTATCGGTCATATTAGAGGCCTTCATACTAAGATAAAATCTTGCGCATAAAAAAAGAAGAAAATAAAAAGCCAGAATTTCCTTACTATGTTCAAATTTATCATGGGATCATGCCTTATCGAATTGATGTTTATTGACCTCAATCAGGGAAAGTGTATGTGTAGCCTGACTTCAATGACCCTGTTTAGATCATTGATCAAACTCCATACTTCCTCTCCTATGCAATTGCTTTAATGTTGAATACTGCATGCAATTTTTTCTGTTCTTATTTTGATCTATGTTTCCCTTTTAACAGGTGGGTCAGTAAACTTATCAGGAAAAGACATGATTCCTCGGTGACAAGTGTTGCCTGGCATCCTAATAATGTATGTGTTTCTATCCCATGTTTTTTTTTCATAATTTAAGAGAAGTTGTGTGCATTTAATGGATTATTCAATTTCATTGAGAGGATGAGTCAAACCCTTCTTAATTGGAGTATACTATAACATGTGCACTAATTTAATTAAATCGATAGTGAGATTTTTTCATATAGTATGTTTGAGAAACTTGGAGGGGAGGTTTGGAAGAGGAATTCAGTAAAGGGAAGCAAAATGATTTTCCTCCATTTGTTTGGATTATTAAGGAGGGGAAGTTAGGCTAATGATTTTTTTCTGAGTTATTTTTTGTCTTCCACCCCCCTTTCCTCTACTATCATCATACTTGTAATTGTGGGTGTGTGGGACAGTAATCTAAATATACAATACTAAGGAAAAGAAAGAATTAAAAATAGCTATATTAAATTTTCTAGGTGACTTGTCACTTTTCATGGTTACTTGTCCAGGTATGTGGCATGTGTCACTTTTATTGTAGGACAAAAAACATTAACTGACTTAAATTTTAGTACAGGATGAAATCCTTAAGAAATAAAGGGTACAGGGACAAATTGTGCTATTAAACTATGATACTGATCTATGTCATGCTAACAATGTGTCTGTTAGTTGCTGAATAATTGTTGTTATTATTTCTGATACATTAGTTGCCTAATAGATACTTTTATAATATATGTCCATAAAGTAATGCATTGTGTTTAATATGTTTTTTTTTTAATATTTAACAGATTCTTCTTGCGACGACATCTACAGATGGAAAATGTCGAGTGTTTTCCACTTTTATTAAAGGTGTTGATACAAGGTATGCTTAACTTAGATAGCACCTTAGCGAACACTCATTTCCGGAAACTATTCCCCTTTATGGATCTAAGCCCTTCATTGTCTGTGTTTCCTATTTGCCAATGATCCAGGGATTCCAAAGCAGGCTCTGTCTCAGATTCAAAATTTGGAGAGGTTTGATTCTTATCATTTTACTTCGTCATGGAATTTTGGTTTTCAATACAATCTTTTGGGAAATTTGCGAGCAATAGTTTTGAACTATCATATCTTTTTCTTTGAACTTTGGATAAAAGTGTTTCTTTTGGGTTTTACACTTCCACTGCCAAAACAAGACAACCCTTAATTTTAAAAGCAGGTTTTTCTAATATCATCACACGAGGGCTAAATGATTTTGATTTATGATGGAGGTGGTAGAGTTAATTTGGTTGAGGATTAAAGCTGATCTTGAAGTGGTCTAAAATTCTAAGGAATCGTTAATAAGGAGACATGGTGGTGTAGGAGAAGGTAGGAATACAATGACAAAGGTAGAAATGAAAATGAGTATCATAAAATTCACCAGGCAACCCTTTGAATTCACAAAAACTAGTGTAACATTATCATGTGAATCTATGCTTTAGATACATATGCATAGCTCACAAGGACAAGTAAAGAGTTCATACAAACAAAACTGATCCAAGCACAAGATGTTTTCAGCACAATGATTTGAATTTGACTTTCTTCCTTTGCCTATGAATTTTTTTTCTAAATCATCATCCCAATTTCCAAAGACACCATGATAGCTGCAGTAAATAGGCTTTTGCTCGCTTCGCAATATTTTCTTGTCACAGAATTGTAATAGACTTGCAGTGACAAATCTGCTGGCAGCAACGTTGCTTATATATGCCTTAAAGGAGTCCTAACTAACATAGGAAATAAGCAGATTCTCCTATTTAATATTAATGAGCTAGTTTTCTAAATAGCGTAAAAAAATTAAATTTGGAATCTAATCACAATATTTGTAAGATAGAAAATAAATTCATGAATCATATTCTTCTCGCACTGCATCACATGGAGTTGATATTATGGGAACAATTTTTGTAAAGGCTAGGAATATATTATGGGGCTCGTAGTTTATGATGGTTTGGGAACTAGAGGCTTGTTTCTCATCCCAAAGTCCATTTTAAGAGCTTTAATCCTTTTTCGTTATCTGTTGAATCAGCAAATTGTTCAGCTTGATCTCTCGTTTTCCTGGGCTTTTGGTGTGAAGTGGTCGCCTAGTGGCAATACCTTGGCTTACGTAGGTCAGAAATTCACTTTTCTGTCATCTTCAAAGATTAAATTTTTGCATGACATACATTCCATGAAGTTTGGGTTATTCGTTTACACTCTATTCATTGGATGGATTTATCTCTTATTTGGCACAAGCTCTTGATCAAATTTGAATAACAAATTAACAATGCATTTGTATTTGGCTCTGAAACCCACCATTGCCTGAAATCAAGACATTGCTTTAACTCAATTAATAAATTTCAGGGTGTTCATTTGTTGGAAACTATTGAAGTTGGTTATTCCTTATGTATCTGCCATCTGTACTGTTACAGGACATAATTCCATGATTTATTTTGTTGATGATGTTGGTCCATCTCCATTGGCCCAGAATGTTGCATTTCGCGATTTACCTCTCCGTGATGTGGGTCAGCATCCACTCTTGTTATATTTATGTGATTCAAGTTATTTTCTTCATAATACTTGTGATTTTAGTCACCTGAAAATTGTGGATCAATGTGCTGCTTATTTTCAGGTCTTATTTGTTTCTGAGAAAATGGTCATAGGAGTGGGATTCGACTGCAACCCTATGGTTTTTGCAGCAGATGAAAGAGGAATATGGTATGTATTTAACTAGAAAAAGAAGTGCAAGCCAATCGTGGTTGTCTTGGTGGGCTTAGATTTGTAGCCAATTTTCATTACTCATTAGAGATGTCAGGCAGCCTCAAGTAAACTTTTTTTTATTGATATATTTATCTCCCACTGAAACTAATGCTGAGATTTCTTTGGTTAACAGGAGCTTTATCAGGTTCCTTAGTGAAAGAAAATCAACACTTTCAGGTTCAAGATACAGTTCACAGGTACAGACGTGGCAACAATTTTTGCCAATTATGTTCCTGTCGCATGATATCTCAGTTTTATTGGTTTACACCAGATTTTCCCATTTTACAACTGGATGGAGCTGTGATAGATTACCATATGGTTTCAAGACATGTACAGGACTTCAATATGCCACTTCTGAAGTTATTATATACTTTAGTTTGAGTTGCTCATAAACACATTAGCTACTGCTTTTTTGCAAACTAGCAAGATGCGAAAATGGATTGCTCAGAGATGTGTCACAAGGCAGTCAGCCTGATGAAGTGAAAATTCAATATCCCAATTTTTTTAGGATCTCGACTTTTTTATTTCTGTCCTGGCCATTTCGGCCAAATTTCAAACTTCTTGGTCCTCTTTACAACTGGTTTTTATATGTTATATGCCTTAAGCTTATTCGTACAGTTACTTGGTAGAAGCAGGTGTTACATTAGATCACTAAAGTGGAAGTACATTTATAGAATATCAGGTGCTGTTTTCCTATTTTTGTAATTGTCTCCGGGCTTTACACATGGTCAATAAAACTTTCTAACAGCAGACTGGCTTTTCCACTCTCTTTGGCAGTTTTCTGAAGCATTTGGAAAATTTTATGGCCAATCGAAGTATGGAGCGAGCAATGATGGCATTGAACCTTCAAGGTCACGTGGAGGCATTCACGAGAATTGCATAAGGTATGCAATTACCTCTCAACTATACTACTAAGGTTCTTACAATTATTTGTTAGTTTAATTGTTCCTCCATATTTTTTAAATTTCTTGTTGGGGTCTCCCACGTCCACTTCAACTGTTGCTTCTCCACTCCATCTGCATTTGCATGATAAATGACTGCTATGTGGAGTGCAAAAGCAAACATTGAGGTGGGCTTCTGTTGACCTCTGATCATCTCTGAATTTTGTGGAGCAGCACTTAACTGTGTGTTCTGGAACTGTAGTTGTATTATGTCTCTTACAGAATCAGGGAGTTCTAGAAAAACACGCTTCAGCACTTCAGGTACGCGATACGGGCAATTTGTTGTTCGGATCTCATTTAATTAGATCATATATACATAAAAAGTCCTGTTGTTTTGTCCTAATTCTTAGGCTTGTCTTCCATCTGTGCATTTTTCTTACTATGCAGGATTGGATGGTAAAGTAGTTGTTTGGGATTTGGAGAACCAGGAAGATCTATCTGGATATCTGTAAGCAGTTTCTGATATGGAACGGGACGATGCTCAATCTGGTACAAAGTAGTTGGGTGGGTAGTTCTCTCATAGAAAGTCTTGAACAATGGTTTTTGTCTAGAACACTTGCATATGTATTTGTAAGAAAACTTTTGCCAGTTGTATTTCATCACCGGTTGAAATAATAATCTCTTTATTAAAAAAAATAAATCCCACTCCCAGCTAGATGAAGAAAAAAAGGATGTGAGACTTGAGATCATTAGTAGGATTTGCCATTCATTGTACAGAATTGGCAAGTAAATGGATATCGATTTTTGGTAGGACATAATGGTTTGGTATTATTTCTCACTTATTTAACCATCTGGTAGTAATTTTTGGCATGCTCAGATTTAAATTATTGAAATTAAGCTTAGTATTGTTCAACAATGGTTATATTCAATTTTTTAAACTAATTATTATGAACAAATAAATAACAAAAAAGAGCACAGTTCTATAAACATGGAAAAAGCAGTATGTAAAGGTTCCATATGTTGTGAAAAACAAATCCTTTGAAATGGAGTTTTTTATGCATCAATTAAAAAACCAATCACTCTAATTATGTTCTTCACATTTACTGATTTTAGAAGGTATTGTTTTCGATTTAATGATTGTCAATCATTTATGTAGGTTTTTCAATGTTGTGAGATATCTTTCGATCATAATTGTTTGTCTTCTTCTTCATGCTGATAAGCATAAACCTTTTACTTGTATTATTATTTCAAGTTACTATTACTACCTTTTTTATTATTATTATTTTTTATTATTATAAAATAAAAAGGTAAAAAGTCATCAAAACCTTAGAATGGCTAAATTTTTTTGACCCCAAGGTAATATTTTTAATTTTATTAGTATATTAAAAAAATAAAAAGGACCAAAACATTCATGCCCCATGGTGTTAGTTTTTTTAGGAGTATTTTGATTATTTTATTGTTTATTAAAATATATAATAGATGAAAATATGTTCAAATAAATTTACAATAACTAATGCGCTGTGAAAAAAAGATAAAAATACTTTTGGTTCAAATGCGAATAATTTGTTTTGCCAAGATTATAAACATTATTTTACTATTACAATAAATAGTAATATAGACTAGCATATATATATATATATATATATATATATATATAGCATTAGATGAAATATCAAGAAAAAAACAATAGTGGGAATCATAAAGCTAGGAGATGATCATTTCCCACTCACCATAAATTAATAATTAAGAGATAATTTTAACAAACTTTTATTGCAATGGGGATTCCCTTGATACATAATATTCTTTTATAAAAAAATTCTACAAATGGGTTATCTGAACCAAACGAATCAGCCATGGATTAAGCTGCTTAATTAATAATAATTTGTATAATTCTAGGGCTAAAAGCATGCCTTAATTATAACTAGTATTATCCCAGATAGCTAGTATAATCGTATATGTTGACTTGCTGCTGAGTTTGAGCATAATAACCATTATAGGAAGAAGAACACGGCTCCTCACTACTCAAAAGCCACGACTCGAGATCATGATAGGCTAGTAAGTCCTCTTGCTGGTCCATTGGCAATGACATGTGATCACCAAATGCTGAAATATCAGCCATATATGCCTGCTGATTGTAACCATGAACTTGGCTTACTTCTTGGTGATGATCAGTCTGGAATACTTTGCATAAATCAAACGAGTTATGAACATATCCTTCAACCGATATTGTCTCCAAGCTACTTTCACGGTGATCGTATTCTTGATCTTCAATGCCGATGAACGGGGCTTTTTGGATGGCTTGTGGTGAACTACCTTCAGGCGGGGAAGAGATGCAGCTGCTGCTGCCTTTTCCATTACCAGTTAGTTCTTGAACGAGTGTCTTGAATTTCGACGTATCGGTGATATAAACCCTGGGACGTAGAGCTCTGATCGAGTTGCTGAACCGTTGCTTCTCCTCCTTGGATGGCGATGATTGAATAGTGGGTCTCTTTCTCATAATTTCGATTGGCTTGCTCTGGGAAATCATGAACTGCTTGCTGCTGCCTTTTTTCCAACATTACTACAGAGGATATCCCAACAGCTATATATACTTGGAAGGTTAATGAAGTGGATGTGTCTCGGATTAGGGACATGATGCCGATAATGACTTCAACTTTATCTCTTTACTTCGAAGATTAAGGTTTCGCAATAGGAGTCCATGCACTACACAACAATCTATGTCTCGTATATGTCTTCTCTTATCTCTATCTGAAATACTGGAACCTATGCTAAAAAATGCTCAAGTTTGTTGTTATATGGTTGGAAGGTCTCAGGACTTGGACCAACTTCTGGGATTGCTTGTAGGAGCAAAATTAATATAGATCATCAGAGGGATAAGAAGATGAGAATTGCATTGAGTTAGAAGAGCACCAAGGACACGCATCTAACTAATCCTCAATTAAAAAGTGCTTTGAAGGAATACAAAGTTGGTCAAAGGAGACAGGAATCATGTGTGTCGAAGGATGTTTGAACTTTGAATCACGCAGCCTCGCGAGTATATGCTATAGATTTAGAAGTAGCACTAGCAATTTAACTGTATTTCCCTGCGGGTAGTAAATTTTTTGAAAATCTGGTAACATCCTTCTCCAACAACATAATAATTTTTGACTTTAAGATAAATATATATTTTTACTGTTAAAAAGTTGATACAAAGTCAAGAAAATTCTTAGTTAAAAGTTCTATATTTTGTTGATTTTAGAGATAAAATAATATTTTTATTGTAGCTCAAGACACATTTTACTATGGATTGGACTACAGTAAAACACCCATACCTTTTAGTTTTTTTAGACAATATAAACTCTATCCCATCAATCCTTTATTTTATTTTATTTATTACCTTATTTAGGCACTATGTTTAGGATAAATTGGGAAATAGCATCGTAAACATAAAAAAACTAATGGAGTAACACCGTTTAAAAAAGATTTGGTGAAACATCACACTTTCACCTCATCGTGGTTCAAAAGCAAGACATTTATTAAATGTTGCTATTCCTAAGTGTGGGAAGATAGTTTTCACACTTCAGAATAGCGACATTTAGTAAATGATGCGATTCTGAAGCGCGACAAGGTGAAAGTGTGCTATCTTCTGGCTCAACCGGTCTACTGGTTCATAATGTTAGTGAAACCAGTCGACCGGTTTCAAAAATAACAAGGAAAATCTCAAAACTGCCAAAATCGGGGGGCCTCAACGAGATTTCTGATATCTAAATACTTGACGGTCCGCGTAGCGACACAATAGCTAGTATAGGGAAAACAACATCTGAAAACTCCTGTAAAAATTTAAGAGCTATCCAACGGTTGGATAAAAAATGATGACCCTTTTGATCAGTTATTCTAGTCTAGCACGACCAGACCTCTTCTTGGGCCTAGACCTGTTTCACTGGTCCATAAATACATCTGCTAGGTTATTCACGTAATCTGTTTGGGGCAGATCCTCATTTAGTTATGGCAGAACCACATTTGACTACTCAGAATCACTCGTTCTCACAAGCTTGACTACATCATTGACATTAAAAAACATAGGACAACTATTGTGTGAATATTGTTGAGTCGGCCAGTTGGTGAGCAGACTGGTTGAGTTAGATGATTGGACTTTCACTTTGTCGCTTCACCTTGTCACGCTTCTGAAGCGCGACAAAGTGAAAATGTGTTATTTCGTTAAATTTTTTTGAAACGATGTTATTTCACTAATTTTATGCTAATTTGACAAAAAAAAAAAAAAAACTCTCCATTTAAGCTAAAATGTTATAGTTGGCAACAACAAAAACACATGATTGAGCTCGTGCACGTGAAATCCTTCAATAACCAGTCTCATATCCATCAGGCCAACTCTTTGCCTCATGGATGCGACCTTACCCTGACCTACGAGGACTTAATCTTGGTTCAACTCCATACGCACACGAACCTGATCCCAAGTAAACTATTAGACCCCAAGCCCAAATCCAAAGCAAACCACCCCGAATTAATCCCAGCCCAACATTAACGTGCCATGGACTTACAGCCTATTTGGGACTCTGGCTAACCATGTAGTTGGCCACAATCCCAAATGGAAAATAAGGGAGTGTTTGTTTTTATGGTCCAACTTATTTTTCAAAATGTGTTTTGAACTATTTTTCACCTGAAAATGCGTCAAATTAATGTCTTTTAGGTGATTTTTTTTATGGTTTTGATATGCTGATATCAAAAATAAAAAATTCTGCAAAAAAATAATGTTATTTTTATTTATTTTCAATTGAAAAGAACTTTTAAAAACCATCATGCACCACATTCTTAAACACACACTTAGTCTTGACTTAAACTTCGAGCTTCTCAAAACTAGACCAAGGTTAACTTTTGGTGTTATGAATCTGTTTTTTTGGGCTCAACCCCTAGGTTACTTAGAAATGGTTTTTAGATCTCCAAGTGCCTTGAGCCTTGTCTCAGTCTAACTCATAGATCTCTTCAATTTAACTCACCCAATTATTATAAAAAAAAACTAAGCCTTCTCAATCTTTTAGTATCGTCTGTGAGGGGAAGCGTTGTTTATTCAAACAATGTTTTCTTTTCTTTTGGTCGTTGTGATTTTTTACTCTTTGGTCCCTCAATTGCTTTTTTTTTATTTAGTCCTTTAAAATTGTTTTAATTTGTGATTGGTCTTGGTGATTTATTTTTCATGCATGTTATGGTGATCTCGAGGTGTCGAGGAAATGTTCCATTGCTTAGTTAATTCTCGGTTTGGTGAAACAAAATTCAATTTCATTAACTTGAAATAATTAGAGCTTTGAGAACTGAATTTGAAGTTTAAAGAAATGCTCAATTCCTTCTTTTTTTGCCAACATCAAGGACTGATTTGCACAATCAGAGAGAAGTTCATGTCCTTTTTTTAATTTTAACCCCTCAATTATTTTTTTCAAATTTGATCCCTTCACATTGCCTTTATTTGGTATTTGACTTTGAAATTTGTTTTTGGTTGCCTTGATACAAGAATCTTGCAATATCGAGGGAAATTTCTAGTGCTCGGCTGATACTTAGTTTTGCAAAATAAAATAAAATCCGGATGATTTAGAATAATTAAGTTTTAAGTGATCAAAATCGAAACTAAAACAAATATAAGGACTGTATAAAGGGGCAAGGTAAAACACCCTACAACAAATGGGGGAAGCTCGTCGCATTCTAGCGACATATATGACTTTTCCTAGTGGCCAAACATCAACTTTCATGATGGTGTTAGAAGCGATATGTCATGCTCTTTCAGGTGGTTCGAGGCGAAGGCGCAATGATGAGGCTCTGATGACCTTTTTTCCTTCTCCTCTCTTTTTTTTCTCTCCTCTTATCATGATTCATGTTGGCATGCAAAAATTAAAGATGTCTTGTCATTTTATTTATTGTATCAAATTTGGTTCTCGTTCTTTTTATTACTATTTGTTTTATTTTGAATTTATTTTTTTTAAAATTTCTTCCCTCAATATTTGGTTTCATTTAATTTTTATATCAAATTTGGTTCTTATTCTTTTGGTTGCTACTTTTTTTTAATCCTTTTTTTAATTGATTATTTTTCAATTTTATCCCTCAACATTTGACTTCATTTTATTTTTATATCAAATTTGGTCCTCATTTTTATAATTGCTATTTGTTTTGTTTTAGATGATTTTTTGATTGATTTTTTTTTCAATTTTATCATTTTGTATTTAGTTGATTGAGAATTTAGCTACGTGATTGGGAATTTCAATTTTCTTTCTATGGGGTTAGTTTCGGCCTCATGACCCGAGTCGTGGGTTTTGAAGATTAACCCAAGTTGACTTTGATTCTTTTTAGATTCTTTTTTTAAATTGATTTCTTATTCAATTTCATCCTTTAATATTAGTTTGGTTGATGATTGACTTTCATGATTTTTTTCAATTTTTTTTTTATCGGGTTATTTTAATCTCATGTCAATGGTTAAGGGTTTGACAGGTTAACCTAGGTTGACTCGGTTTTTTTTTTCATTGCTTTTTTTTTTAGTTTCGTCCTTCAACATTAGATTGTTTAAGAATTGAGCTTCGTAGTTTTTTCAATTTTCTTTCTACGAGTTTATCCTAGTCTTACGATCAAGTCCTGAAATTTCTTTTCAATTTGTTTTATACGGGTTATCACGTTCTAATTTAATTTTTATTTTATTATCAAATAAGATTATAAATACCTTTGAAGAATATTGGAAGGATATTTTTTTTATAATATTAACAAATATTTATTTTTTAATTTAATTATTGTCAATTTTTTTATTTAATTTGGTTTATTTACTATTGTTGCCTTTGTTTAATAATAGTATTAAAT